>Ga0172375_10000306_pt1 | contig 78090 bp, 73 predicted proteins | sample LakKiv1m_FD_114537 | JGI IMG/M metagenome (GOLD analysis project Ga0172375, IMG submission 114537) | Freshwater microbial communities from Kabuno Bay, South-Kivu, Congo - kab_092012_11.1m | ecosystem: Environmental > Aquatic > Freshwater > Lake | place: Democratic Republic of the Congo... | reverse complement strand
GCTCTTTCACAGTAAAAGGCTTTTTTATAAAATCTGATGCCCCAACTTCTATGGCGCCGTTATAGGCGAATTCTTCAATGTACGCAGTCATGATGATGACTGCTATACGCGGTCTAATTTTTTTCACATTTTCTGTAAGTTCAAAGCCTGTTACCCCAGGCATTTTAATATCCGTTATCAAAATGTCAAACGGGATTTTATTGATAAGCTCAAGTGCATACTCAGCACTTGCCGCCGTTTCACATCGATAACCTTCTAATAATAATGCCGTTTTAAAAATATCCAACAACTCTTTATCATCGTCAACGATAAGTATAGAATCTCTTATATCCATTTAATTTCAAATTTTAACATACTGCTAAAGGATATTAAACTACCCCGCCGCAAGCGGACGGGGTATTAATTAAAAAGTCCCATTTAACGTAATCTTTATGTTTTCGCTCACCAATTTGGAGGCTTTGAGATTGCCTCATCACTTCGTTCCTCACAATGACACTCATTTAAATAAAGAAGTGAGAAGTGAAAAATTTGCTGTTTTCTGCTTACTCCTAACTCCTAACTGTTTACTTGTCTTACGAGGCCTTTGGCAACTCCTTAAAGACCTTCCAGGTCTTCAGAAGATCTATAGCCCTTTGAAGCTGAATATCATCTTTCTCTTCGACCTCTACAGGAACCATCTCTTCGGGTTCCTTTGGTTTTTCTTCGATTTCCCCATTTATTAAATGTCCTTCGAGGTCTTTCTCCCTTATTGCAGGATGTACCTTTTCTCCGTCCTTTATTCCAGGTTTAACCACGATATCAGGTACAATCCCGGTTGTCTGTATGGATATCCCTTTGGGTGTGTAATATCTTGCTGTCGTAAGCCTCAGGGCTGAACCGTCACTGAGCGGGACTACTGATTGTACAGACCCTTTTCCAAAGGTTTTGGTGCCGATAATGACAGCCCTGCTCCAGTCCTTTAACGCACCAGCAACAATTTCCGAGGCGCTTGCACTACCCTGATTAACCAGGACAATCATCGGCATAGTATACTTTAACTCGTTATTACCGCTCTGATATTCCGTTCTTTCGCCTTTTCTATCTTTTATATACACCACCAATTTGCCGGATGGCAGGAACTGGCTTGTAACATCCACTGCACTGTTAAGAAGTCCTCCCGGATTGTTCCTGAGGTCAAGTATAAGCGCATTCATCTTTTCCTGTGTCAGCCTGTCCATTGCATTGCGAAGATCGGTTGCTGTCTGTTCCTGGAATGCATTTAATTTTATATACCCTATACCATCTTCGAGAAGCCTTGATTTCACGCTCTTTATCTTTATTATCTCCCTTATTATGGTAAAGTCCTTTGTCTCCTTCCATCCCTCTCTGAATATTGTTAATTTGACAGACGTTGACGGAACTCCTCTCATTTTACTCACAGCCTCAAGAAGACCTATGTTTTTCGTAGGTTCATCGTTTATCTTTATTATCTTATCACCTGCCTTTATGCCAGCCTTGTAAGCGGGTGTATCCTCGATCGGCGCTATAACTGTCAGCACCCCTTCTTTTATCCCTATCTGAATACCAAGACCTCCGAACTCTCCTTTTGTTTCTACCTGCATCTCTTTATACATCTCGGGGGTCATAAAAGAAGAATGAGGGTCGAGGGAGCCAAGCATCCCTTTAATCGAACTGTATATCAGCTCCTTTGGTTTTACCTCTTCCACATAGTTTTTCCTGATAAGAGATATAGCTTCAGTGAAGACCTTCAGTTCTTCATATCCGGCCATTTCCGCACTAACACTGCTTATAGTCCATCTCCCGACAAGAATGCCTGCTGAGGCAATAGTAAATATAAGGACAATCGTAAGGATTATCCTTTTCTTATTCATCTTTTTACTCATCTTTTTTATCCTCCAGAATTTTGTTCCATCATCTTAATTTTTGTCATTCCTGCGAAAACAGGAATCGAGAATCTTACCACAAAAATCCTCTGGATTCCACATCAGGTGCGGAATGACAGGCTAAGATGGTTATTTATCTCTTTTCCAACCACTGTAATGGATCAAGGGGCTTACCTTTATATCGGAGTTCAAAATAAAGGCCAGATACATTCAGGATGCCTGAATTTCCTACCCGTCCAATTACCTGCTTTACTTCTATTATATCTCCAACCTTAGTAAAAATCTCGGAAAGACTCCCATATAGTGTATGATATCCTTCACCGTGGCTTATTATCACGAGCTGTCCGTAACCCTTGAACCACTCCGCAAAAACAACCTTGCCATTATATACGGCCTTTGCAAAGGAATCATCACCTGGCTGTATATAAGCGCCGCTTTTGAAAACAGGGGTATTAAACAGAGGATCCTTTTGAGAACCATAAGGGCTTACCACCTTGCCTTTAACAGGCCATGGAAGTTTTCCTTTAAGTTTTGAAAAGCCCTTTGCGGAGAATGTATCTGTCTTCTCCGACTCTCTAATAACCTTTAAAAGCTTTTTTGAGATAGCTTTTAACTCATTTAGCATCTTTGTATAGGAAGATTTTTCTTTTTTTACAGATGCTAGTAGCAACTCTTTATCTCTCTTGCTTTTTGCAAAGGATATTTCTTCGGCCTTAACCTTCTCTTTATTCTTTATAAGTTCTGCCTTGAGATTCATGAACTCTTTTTCTTTCTCACCAAGATCTTCCAGTTCGTCTTTATAGTTATTTAGTATTCTGTGTTCGTAAACAGCAATGCATTGCAGGAATTTGACTTTTCTCATCAATTGAGAGATGTCCTCGGAGCTTAAAAATAACATAACTATATCTGATGTGCGTCCATATTTCTGCATAGCCCTGAGCTTTCTTTTTATCCACTCCTTACGTTTCTCAATACTGCTTTTATTTAGAGAAATTTCAGCCTCAATCTTTAATATATTCGACTCTATATCTATAAGTCTCCTCCTGTATTTTCTGAGTTCAGACTCTACCATACTGAGTTGCCTGTTGGTCTTTTCGAGATCAGCGAGGATCGAATATTCTCGCCTTTCTGCTTTTTTAAGTTTTTTCTTATGCTCACCTATCTCTTTCTGTATCTTTTTATATTCTTCATGCGGCGTAGCAGCAAAACTATATGAAGCATAGAGCATAGAGCATAGAGCATAGAGCATAAAACACAAAACAGAGATTTCACTTTTTATACTTTGCACTTTGCTTTGTACCCTATGCTCCATGCTCCATGCTCTATGCCTTTTTTAATATCTAATCCTCCCTATAGCTATAGCAGCGCCTGTTATTCCGATTAGAAGTCCTGCCAGAGGAAGAAAAAGGGATATATTAATTGGAAAAACGATCGCATTAAAAAGAGGGATTGTTTGACTGAGCCTGAAAATAACTATGTAATATAACGATAAAATTCCACCGAGACTCAAAAGCCCGCCACAAAAGCCGATAACAGCGCCTTCTATGATAAACGGCGCCCTGATAAATCCCCTTGTGGCACCGAGAAGTTTGTATGTCTCTATCTCTCTATTTTTTCTGTAAAACAGAATCTTAACCGTGCTGTAACACACAAAGATCATCCCAGCAGACATTATCACGACAAATATAATGCCTATACTCTTCATTCCGACTATCAGGGAATATATAGAGGCTAGAAACTTTTCACCATACTCTATCTCATTTATCCCATTTATCTTCATTAAATCAGATGTGAGCTTTTTAGCAGTCTCAGGTCCTACTGCCTCATCCTTAAGCTTCACCTCTATTGAATCAGGCAGAGGATTTTCGTCAAGGCCATCGAGTATATACTCTGTATCTTTAACCGTGCTTTTAAGTTCCTCCAGCGCTTTATCCTTTGGGATATATTTCACTGCCTTTACAGCCTCATCTTTTTTGGTAGTATTCATTATATTTTCTAAATCTTCTTGTGAAAGATTATCTTTAAGGTAAAGCATCATAGAAAATTTCTCAGGGAGTTTCTTTGTTGCTACATCACCATTATAGAGGCACAGGACAGTGATGGCAGTAAAAAGGATACCCGCTGCTATTGTAAGAATGGAAAGCAGATTTATCCACTTTTCATGCAATATACTACGGACTGCGACCCTGAACGGATATAAAAAAGCCATTCAACCAATCTCCTCTCCAGTAAGATCACCGTGATCCAGCCTTAATACTCTTCTGCCTGAATGCCTGAAAAGCTCCCTGTTGTGCGTAGCGATCAGGATCGTCACTCCTCTTGCATTGATATCATTCAATGTCCTTATGATACCCGTTGAAGTGTCAGGGTCAACATTGCCGGTTGGCTCATCAGCAAGGATAATTGTCGGTTCAGAAACAATGGCTCTTGCGATAGCAACTCTCTGCTGCTCTCCTCCTGACAGTTCATCAATGTAACTGTCTGCCCTATGTCTGAGGTTTACTATTTTAAGCGATTCGAATACGCGTATCTTCAACTCCTTGTCGTTTACCCCCCTTATCCTCAGGGCAAGGGCAACATTCTCAAATACACTCCGGTTATTGAGAAGCCTGAAATCCTGGAACACCACACCAATATTTCGCCTCAATACTGGTATGTCTGATTCTTTCAATTTTTCTATCTCCCAGCCTGCTATGGAAATATTACCCTCGTCAGGTTTTTCTGCAAGATAGATTAACTTCAGGAGTGTTGTCTTCCCTGAACCGCTCTGACCTGTTATAAATACCAGATCCCCTTTTTCAACAGAAAAAGTTATTTTCCTTAAAGCTGTCTGGTTGTTATAGTGTTTTGAAACTTCCTGGAAGTGTATCATCTTACAAAACAAACATGTCGCAAAGCGACATAAAGGGCAATGAAAGTAATCCCCCCTTACCCCCCTTTAGCAAAGGGGGGGAGGGGGGATTTTCGGGTAAAATTGAGGATTCAGAAATTTTTAATTTTGCATCTTGCATTTTGAATTTATGTTAATGCCTCTTTAATGGTCTTCACAATGTTGTCAGGCGTAAGGCCATAAAGTTTTAATAATTCTTCCGGGCTCCCGGAACATCCGAAGTCGTCTATAAGCCCTATCCTGCGAATTTTAGTGGGGTAGTTTTCGGAAAGAAATTCACTTATAGCACTCCCCAGACCACCTATGATCGAATGTTCTTCAGCTGTAACAATAAGCTTACATGCCTTTGAAACTTTAAGTAAGGTCTTCGTGTCGAGTGGTTTTACAGTAGACATATTTATAACCCCGATATCTAGACCTTCATCCTTAAGGATTCTTGCTGCCTCCAGCGACGTGGATACCATAATTCCCATAGCCACTATATTTGCATCTCTGCCCATATGGAAAGTATAAGCCTTCCCTATCTTAAACTTATAATCATCAGGCATCACAGCAGGAACCTTAGCCCTTCCAAGCCTGACATAAACAGGACCGGAATAATCTACTATAGCATTAATCACCTGTCTTGTCTCATTGCCATCTGAAGGCACTATGACTGTCATATTAGGAAGGACTCTCATAAGCGCAACGTCCTCCACTGCCTGATGAGAGGCGCCATCTTCCCCAACAGTAATCCCGCTATGTGTTGCTACAAGTTTCACATTAAGTTTAGAGTAGCAAACAGTCTGCCTTATCTGCTCCCATGCCCTTCCTGTCTCGAAAACTGCAAATGTTGAAGCAAATGGCAGTTTGCCAGCAAGAGAAAGTCCGCTTGCTGTACCGATCAAATCCTGTTCTGAAACGCCTAAGTTATAAAATCTCTCCGGGAAGGCCTTTGCGAATTTTCCTGTCTTTGTAGAACCTGAAAGGTCTGCATCAAGGACAACAACGTCGGCTCTCTTTTCCCCAAGTTCAAGAAGCGCCTCTCCATATGCATCCCTTGTTGCTATAAATCCCTCCTTCCCCCTTTTGCTAAAGGGGGGTGAGAGGGTATTTGACTTCTGACTTCTGACTTCTGACTTCTGTTCTCTACTTCCCATTTTCCTCAAGTTCCTTTAATGCCTTTTTAAGTTCTTCAGGTGTAGGTGTTATTCCATGATACTGAACCTTCCCCTCAAAAAAGGAAACTCCTTTTCCTTTTACCGTCCGTGCAACTACCATTGTCGGTTTTCCCTTTACTGTCTCTGCCTCATCAAAGGCATCCAATATAGCTTTCATATCATGCCCGTTAATGTCAATAACATGCCATCCGAAGGCTCTCCATTTATCTACAATCGGCTCAATAGACATCACATCAGAGCAATACCCGTCTATCTGGAGGCCGTTATTATCAATGATTGCGCACACGTTATCAAGCCTGTAATGTGAAGCAGTCATTGCAGCCTCCCAAACCTGTCCCTCTTGAATCTCGCCATCTCCGAGGAGGCAATAAACACGTGAATTCAGCCCATCCAGCTTAAGACCTATAGCAATCCCATTTGCAACAGACAGTCCCTGCCCTAAAGAACCTGTTGATATCTCAACGCCCGGAAGCTTTTTTGAGCATGGATGCCCTTGAAGAGGGCTTCCAAGTTTGCGTAATGTCTTAAGTAACGGCTTTTCAAAGTATCCTGAAAGTGAAAGAGCCGCATAAAGCAGAGGCGCTGCATGGCCTTTTGAAAGGATGAACCTGTCCCTTTCTCTCCATTTCGGCTCTTCGGGTTTGTGCCTCATTTTACAGAAATACAGCACTGTAACAATATCGGCTGCTGATAAAGAACCGCCTGTATGCCCGGAGCCCGCTTCAGTTAGCATCTTCAGGATCTCCATTCTTAGAACTCTCGCCTTTTCCTTCAGAAAGTTTATATCCCTAATAGTAACGGTTGATTTCATTTATAACGCTTCCTTTTGATTATATAGTGTCTGTTTATAAATTGTCTTTTGATCCAGCCTCATTATCCCCCTCTTTGGAAAAGAGGGGCAAGGGGAGATTTTATGAATAATAAATAAGGCATATATCCTTAAATCCCCCTCCATCCCCTTTGCCAAAGGGGGAGCATGCGGACAAACTGAGTTTATAAACAGACTCTATATAATTCAGCAATACATCGCACCCAATTGATAAGCATTATTTCATTGTTTGGCAAAACAAACTATTAAATTTATTATATATAGCGGGAGTGAAAAAAGGAAGGGGGTAGATTCGGTTATTTTCATATTTTTGCAAGAACTTTTATAATACAATATACAATAACTATGAGTAAGTAAATACAATAACTATGAGTAAGTAATAGGAGATTATATTGATCATATGGCCAGAGTTATATTTGACATAGAAACAGTCGGAAAGGACTTTGAATCCCTCGACAGGACAACCCAGGAATACCTTTTGAGGTATGCCGGGACAGAAGATGAAAAAGAGGAAATAAAGGACCGCCTTTCTTTTTATCCCCTGACAGCCGAAATTGTCACAATAGGATTGCTTAATCCTGATACACAGAAGGGGTTTGTATTTTATCAGACCTCAGGAGATACGCTGCTTCCATTCGAAGAAGATAATGTGCGATATGAAACAGGAACCGAGAAGGAGATACTCGATAAATTCTGGGATGTTATTAGGGGCTACGACAAATTTATAACCTTCAATGGAAGGGGTTTTGACTGCCCGTTTATTTTAATCCGTTCCGCTGTTCATAGGATAAAGCCAAAGAAGGAACTGATGCCGAATAGGTATAATGATACGCATATAGACCTGCTTGACCAGCTCACATTTTATGGAGCCTCACGCAGGCGGTTTAGTCTTGATATGTGGTGCAGGACCTTCGGCATAAAGAGCCCCAAAGAAGGCGGTATTACAGGTTATGAGGTTAGAGATCTGTTTAAAGCCGGCCGGTATCACGATATTGCGAGATACTGCGTGGGTGACCTCAGGGCAACCGGGGAGCTTTTAAACTACTGGCAAAATTATATTAAATTTTCACCTTAAATAATCATTTGTCCTTTTAAACTCAAACCTGTCATCATTAAGGACATTGTTAACAAACCTGAATAAAAGTCTTCTCTGTTCCGAGGTAAGTTCAGGATAAAAAACAGGGTTGGCTACGACTGCGCCTCTGAAGGCAAAAAAGGGCGCAACTACTTCGGTTATCTCTGTATCGCCGGAGGCTTTTATATATTCATCAAAAAACAAATTCAAACCTTCGAGATATGCTTCCCTGACGTCGCCGTGCTTCTTCACAGAAAAAAATATGTAGTTTATTGTAAGCGCTGTTATGTCATCTGCAGGTTCACCCCAGGGCCCCCTGCTCCTGTCGAGGAGTATGAAATCTAGCCCCCCTTCACCCACCTTTGGCAAGGATCCCAACCCCCCACTCCCCCCCTTAGCAAGGGGGGGTGATGGGGGGGTAAACCAGATATTACCCGGATGAAAATCTCCGTGTATCTGTGACAGCCTTTTGTGTTTGGGTTTTAAGCTATAAATCCAGTCGACTGACTTTTTGATTATCACTGCTATTTCATCATAGCTTAAGGTTCCGTCAGGATATGTATCAAAAACTCCCATCAGACATTCACCGTGTCCTACGGTATCTCTCAATTTCCTCCAGTAAAGTGTTTTTGAATCTTTCTTAACAGAATGAATTTCTGCAAGATATGAAGTCATTGCTTTTATCTTTTTAGTATCAGAAATTTCAAGCCTTTCTTTACGGGAGAATTCAGAAAGGTCATTAAAATAATCTCTGCCCTCTCCTTTCTCCATCAACAGATAATATTCTTTCCCGCCGCCAATGGACTTTATCGAACCGTCCTCCATTTCAGACAGCACATCAACTGCCTTCACATGTTTGGGCAGGTTTTTATACTCATCAAGGTCAAGAAGGAATACAGCCGCCCTGTCCGAAGGATAGTCGTGTCCCAGGCCTTCGGACAGGAGGGTCTTTACAACATACGCTTTAATACCATCACTGGTTTTCATTTCTACAAGGAAGCCCGAGCCCTGAACACCTGAGCCCAGCATTCTGATATCCACTTGAATTACACCACTGAATTTTTTCAGGATGTAGGCTTTTAATGCTTCTTCATTAATCATGGCGTTTTATATACCTTACCAAAATCCAGCCCTGATTTCAGTGTCGGGTTATCGGCTGCAAGGGACGTATCAAGGCTTTTTTTGCTCCCCGATATTTTTTATTATACTTTCAATAATCGGCTTAACCTGGGGAATTATATCTTTGATTGTATGCCATACGAGGTCATATTTTATGCCAAAGTAAAAGTGGATCAGCCTGTCTCTCATACCCCCCATCTCTTTCCACTTGATCTGTGGATATTTATTTCTTATCTCTTCGGGGATATGTTTTGCTGCTTCGCCTATAATCTCAAATTTCTTTATTACTGCACTGGATGTTTTATCGTCATTTTTGAAAAGTTCAAAGTCCATCCCCTCAACAAACTTTTCAATTGCGAGCATTGCATTAAATATATCCTGAAGATACAATGAATATTCTCTCATACAGCTACCTTCTCCCTTAAAACTGTACCCTTTAGCTCATCTCTGAGCGCGCTCTCAGGCACTACGTCCACTTTGAGATTCAGCTTTTCCTCGAGAAAATAACCCAGTCCTGTCAGGTCTAAAAGATTTGCACCCTCTTCGAATTCAACAAGGACATCCAGATCGCTTCCGGGCTTCTGCTCGCCTCTCACGTAAGAGCCGAACACGCCTTTTATTTCTGCCTTGAAACGCTGTCTTGCCTCGGGTTTCAAGCTGCTGAGCATTTCAGATATTTTATCTAAAGAAACATTAGCCGCTTTTCTCATTTTTTGCCTCCTTCAAATCCTTTGTCTAGATCTTACCAATATCCGAGCAGAGATTTCAGTGTCGGCACTAATCTCATAGCCTCCGCTGTCCCGCCCCTCAGCAATAATCCGATAAATGTGTTTATCACCGCCTGCCACAAGTGACGCACGCTTTAAATGTCAATTTTGGTGTCTGACCCCACAAGATGAATGACCCCACAAGATTTCCCACGTCTCTTAAGACTCTCATGCAATTACCCTCTTATCCAGATGTCGAGGATTTCCTTAGAAACCCTATAAATATGCTCTTTCTTAATTCCCCTCTTAATAATCCAGTCCTCTAAGATTTTGGCAAATTCCTTATTTAACAATAATGCCTCATCGGACAGTTTTTGTAGACGGGCAATTAAAGCAATTAACTTTTCTTGACTATACAAATCCGTATGATTTTCATGTCGGCTTCGATGAACAAGCCAATTACGTTCCTTCAAGAATTCTTGCAAAAAATTATCGGGAACTGTCGAATGGCTTCTTAATTCTTTTAGAAGTTGCCCAAGAGTCTTTTTTGCAGTATTTTCAAGAATTGCGTAAGCTTCAACTGCTGCAAACTTCGGAGGAATTTTAAAAACCATAGCCGAATAGTGAACTAAGGTGTTTTCAAAAAACTGTATCTGCCATACAGCTTCACCAACATGAGCGTATACCTCATGTAAATCAGCTGGGTGTAAAGGTAAAATGTTCTTTTCCATCATTACGGTCTTCAAAAAAAAACTACAACGTTATTACTTCTATCTCTATCGAATCATAAACCTCATCAATTACTTTCTGTGTCTCGATAGTCTTCTTAATTGCCGTGACTATCCTGCAATAGGTCTGTATCTCATCAAGGGATAAGACCCGTTCTTTTCTTTCCTTTAGCCATTTATCACAAACCTGATAACCACCGATTTGATAACTCCATGTTTCATGGGATATACCTTCAAAGTATTGTTCTTTGTTGGTATACACACGCCCTGCCTTATCATCATACTTAGGTTTTTCTACCTTGTTGTCTCCCTTACTCTGAAACAGTGCAATCGGTGAATCAAGTTCTGGTGATTTTAGCAGGTGAAGATTAACAAGCATGTTTCCGTATTCAGACATTTTCTTGAATAGCTTGTAGTCCTTTGTAAACGGTACTCTCGGAAAGTCTATCTTCAGGAACTCTGCGTATTTTGTCCTGTATGTCTCTGAATAAAGGACAGCATAAATGTAATAGAAGATTTCTTCAGGAGATGGCGCTTTCTTATATTCCTTTGTTAATTTTTCAACTAATACATGAGAAAGATTAGATTTTCTAATCCCATAATCTGCTTGAGGTTCAAAGAGCATCATGATGCTGGTTATAGACTGTTTCTTAGGGTTATCTTTCTTATGATAGAGATAGAGAGGAAAGAAATAGTTCTGGTCTCCTATAAGATGTATGTCTGCAACGTTGTTACAAATAAAGGTTGTAATACCAAAAATATCAGGTATTTTTCTTGTTGTTGCTAATCCAATATTTTCATGGAAAAAGTTCTTCATCAAATCCCACCTATCACATCCCCTATCAATCAGATTTGGTAAATAACAAATATACCTAATATCAAAAGGGCGATAAGCATAGGGTCTAATATATTCTTTCCAGTCTATTTTTTTTAGGCTCTCTCTTGCAGTTTTCAATTTCCAGTCTCTCGTATCCTTTAAATCCAATGCCTGTCTGACTATTTCATCTGGAAGATCGCTTACAAACGTTCTCAGCCTTTGTTTAACTTCCTCTTTTGTAAAGCCCATTACAAAATGGTCACGATGGGTCTTTACGCCACTGGAAGATTGGATAAATATGTCCCGAATCGACCAGAACGTGTCATATTTTGCCTGCTCTGAAAAATCTTTTTCGATAAAGAAGTAATAAGGCTCTGATGGCTGCAGTTTCTTCCATTTTGTTGAAACAACATAGTGTTTATTCAGATATTCATACTTCTTTTCTCTTAAACCGTAAACATCCTGATAAAACATCTTTCCCATGCCTTTTTGCTTCTTGTTCTTTATAAACAGTGAAATTGAAACACCCTGCTGAATATCAAAGACATTTTCATCCTTGCTTCCATCACGACACTTCTCTCCAATTCTGCTGTTGCCGTGAAGGTTAAGGATATAAATATCGTTAAAGCTTTTAAGCAAACTTTTGCGCATACCACGATGGATTAATCCTGAAAGATAGGAGTTGTTTGTTATCATCCCGATAATACCTTTGCCGTCTTGGTCAATCTTCCAATGCGCGAACCGGATAAACTTTATGTAGTCATCTGATAAAGGTTGAATATTTTTTTCATCTCGGACATCTTCTTTGTAAACATTCATTTCCTTTTCAATAAAATCTGACTTATTGATAGAACTTACCGAATATGGCGGATTACCCAAAATCACCAATATAGGCTGTTCTTTCTTAACCTTTCCTGCCAAATGGCTTTCTTCAGACAGGGAGGCCATTCCTGGAAGTTCTGTCTGTGCAAGTTCTTCCATTTCAAGCGTATTAGTGAGGTAAAGTTTCACCCTGTCATCGTTCTGCAACCTGTAGCCTAATTCTTCTAAAAGGAAAGACATCTTCAAATGCCCGACAGCATAGGGAGCCATCATCAATTCGAAGGCATAGAAGTTTTTCAAAATGTGTTCCTTTATGAAATTCTCTTTGCCTCCCTCTCCATATTTAGATACAAACTCATCAACTGCAAGTTTGGCCGTCTCTGTCAAAAAGGTAAGCGTACCTGCTGCTGGGTCTAATACTGTCACGTTCTTATCTGCGAACCCGTCAGCCTTATTAAACTGCTCTTTCAAGATGCTATGCAGGGAACGGACAATGTAGGAAACAACAGGTTCAGGCGTGTAATAAACGCCCCTCATTTCCCTTGTCTTTTGGTCATACTCTGCAAGGAATGTTTCATAGAAATGAATGATAGGGTCTTTGCCCCTGCCCTCATGGAAGTATTGATGAAGTATCTTGTTTATATCCGTAACTGACAGGATTTCAGAAATATCATCAATAATCCATTCCATCTGTTGAGGAAGAGAGCCTAATGAAACAAACTGAAAAACATCTCTCAGAATGCCGATTGTTTGAGGAATATTGTCATAGGCAAGTTTTCTGTTAAAACCGTTCTCTGAACGGGTACGGGCTGCAAACAAACCATAAGTGATTGTCTGTGCATACAAGTCTGAAAATTCATCCTCTGTAAGACTGCTGATAAGAAAATCCTTGAAAGCCTTATAGAAACCCCTGATAAACCCCTTGCCTGTCTTTTCTTCTTCCATCAACTCCTGTGCTATTACCTCATCTTTTAAAAAGCGGGTCCTTTTGGCAAGTTCAATAGCAAGGTTTTTTGCGTCATATACCCTCGGTATTGAAAAGGAAAAGAACTTCTCAAACAATTGCAGGAATTCAGGCTCCTTCTCAACAGGCGGAGTAGTTTTCAGCTTATGTACTACATACGGCCTTCCGATAAGGACTTTGTCAGTCCTGACACCGTTACGGTAAAGCCTGAACTCAAAGAAATTGGTAAGTATCAGGTTCGGGAAGGTATGCAGGTATCTTTTAAGCTGTTCTGAATCCTCTATACGGTCAAGGTTTTCAACTGAGGGGTCTTTTGCTTCTATGTATCCTGTTATATGCTGTTTGCCGTCCCATATCCTGAAATCGGGGTTTCCTGCCTCTGTCTTTTTCGGAAGGACGGTAACATGAATCTTTTTCTTGCCGATTGAACTGGAATATTCTTCAAACAGGGCTTTAAGAGTGTCGTAATAGCTTTCTTCCCGTGCATCTCCACGGTTGCTTGTGTCTGCTATCTTTTTCAAATAGGCTTTAAGCATCACTCAACCCTTCGCTATCTCTCGGCGCCTTGTTAGTTCTCATTCACTTCTCTTTCTTCGGCCAGAAAACTCCGAGTATCACCCATGTGCCATGAGACAAAACAGTGCCGACAAAGAAATGGGTGTCAATATCTGGAGCGCGGAGCTTGTTGAAAAACCTTTCTTTTACCTTTTTCGCTGCTGTTTCTGGACTATCGCCTTGCCCTTTCAGTTTTCTAAAAAGCTCGCCAACCTCCCAATCTTCTATCATCATTTTATGTGTCCATTACATCTGTCATCAGGACATTTAAAAACATATGAAAACTTAAAGGGTATCTTTTCCAGCGGCTTTTGATCAGGGCCAAAAAGTCTGTTTTGCTTAACCACAGTTTGCCATTGCCCCTTCCATACATCAGTGCTGGGTTCAATTATAAGGTCGCAAATTTCTTTAGGTCGAATAATGCCCAAGGATGTTTTATCTTTACTTTTAAGTTCGTTTAGCTGTTCTATTGTTTGCAAGCCTTTAGCTAAAACATATTTCTTTCTCTCTTGCCAGTTGTTCTTCGTAGAAATAGGCTCTGAGACGGGTTTTATTGTATCTACCTTAGGACGATAGCTTTCTCTTCTTGAGTCCTTATCATTCTTAATAACTTCTACTTCTATCCACTGGTATTTCTTATACCATTTCCAGTAGGGCATATAACGGTAATCAATAGGATAAAGTCTTATGAATGAGCCGTCTTCAAGGACACCGGCAGTACAAACAAGCTCCTGATATGTAGCAGAAGGGTGAGGATAGGTTTTAACTGTTATTAATATTCTTTTCTTTTCGTAATTCATTTACTGACAAATGAACCACATGGAGTTTAGATATTTTTTCGATCATATTTGCGAGCCGTCCCCTATGGCATATCTGCACATCAGCCTCCATACAGACAAGGGCGCTCGGAGTTTGCTCCATTAATAATAAAACATTCCTGACAATATCCTTGTACAAAGGCAAGTGGCTTGTTTCATATTTATTAAGCAGCCTGTCATAATCTTCTTTAGTGCTTATATTTACTCGTTTGTCTGAGCTAATTCCCAGTTCAGGGACATGTATGTAACCTATCCCCACTTTAGTGCATAACCCTGCAAGTGTGCTTTTAGCAAATCCCCATTTCCTCGATATCGGATTCCTCCTGACGTCAATTAACCGTTTTATACCCTTTTGGAGGAGGGTATTCAAAAAAGAATCAACGGAAACGCCTTCATATCCAATAGTATAAATTGAAATAGGCGCTATAGGGGGAGGAAACGTTCCCTGAGCCAATTCGCTTCTAAAAGTGAACTCCGGGTATTTCGCATAAACAATCTTAAGTATCTCGCTTTCTGAAAGATTTCCATATATCTTGCAAACATTAAAAAATTTATCTCTCGACATTTTGGGGAGCTTTCGTATCTCAATCAATGCCTCCGTTTTCTTGTTATCGTGTATTTTTAATGATTCCTCATCTATCCAGCCCGCAGTTGAAAGAGCAGAAAGGTTTCGATATAGCTGAAACGAGAATGGCCCATATTTATGCGGCAGAAAAGAGTACGTATTATCAGGGCTCTCCATAGAAAACAAAAATAGCAGTTTTACAAGCTTGACCCTTGTCATACTCTGATGAGCATTAAATAATGACATTAATATTATGCGTTCACTATTTTTCATATATTGATTCTGCGATATTCTACTTTAAAGCACTTTAAATATGAAACAGCTATAAGATTAACCTTATGCTTTCCCTATCTGTGTTATTAAAACTTCCCGAAATTTTTCTTATATCTTTCAACAAAATCTTCGTATGTAAAGTGATGTTCCTGAGTCCCATACTTCTCTATCGCATACATGGCTGCAACAGTCCCCATCTTTGCCGCAGTTTCAATGTCTCTGCCTGTAACAATTCCCTTCAGCAGGCCTGCCCTGTAAGCGTCGCCTGCGCCTGTAGGGTCAACGATATCATAAACTTTTGCTGCCGGGATACTTACGTCAAAATCAGGGGCGCTTATAATAGAACCTTTTTCTCCAAGGGTCGTTATAATAATCTTTGTCAGCCCCAACAGTCCTTTTTTGTCCATGCCTGTCATCTTCATGATCATCTCAAGTTCATAATCGTTGGAGATTAACAACATTGAACCCTCGAGCCACTCTCTAAGAGCCTTCCCTTCCCACTGCGTGAGAGATTGTCCCGGGTCGCAGATATAATTTATGCCTTTGTCTCTGCATATCTTTGCATATTCGATCATATCCCGAAGGTTTCCCGGCGCAATCAGGTTAATTGAGTTCCCCGGGCCGGCGTTTTCGAAAGTGTATCCGGATGGATATTTCATAGCACCAGGATTGAATCCTGTTATCTGATTGTCGGCTTTGTCGGTTATTATATACGCCCCGGCAGTAAGCTCTTCATTAATTATTTTGATCCCATTTGTAGAGATATTATTCTTTTCAAGCCAATCGAAATAACTTTGATAGTCTTTGCCTATAGTTGCAAGTATATACGGCTTCTCATTGAGAAGGCCCAGTGAATAAGCTATATTTCCGGCAGTGCCTCCGAATTTTTCGACCATCCCATTTACAGTAAAACATACATTCAGGATGTGTATTTTGTCCGGCAAAATGTGGTCCGATAATTTTCCCGGAAAATCCATAATCCTGTCATATGCTATCGAACCTGATATATATATATTCATAACGTTTCCACTATTTTTATCATTATAGCCTTCTAAGCTCATTTAGAAGATTTTCAGCAATCTTCTTATTAAAACCTTTAAGCCTTGCTATTTCATCAATGGTAGCATTTCTTATACCTTCTATACTACTAAAAACCCTCAAAAGTTCAAGCCTCCGCTTCTTGCCTATGCCAGGAATTGTTTCAAGAGGTGATTGCAAAAGCCTCTTGTCCCTTAATTTCCTGTGATAGCCTATAGCAAATCTGTGCGCCTCATCCCTTATGCTTTTAAGGAGAAGGGATGAGGGCTTTCTGTCTTCGAGGTCTACAGGATATTCCGATGTTGTCAGGTAAGCCCTGTCAGGGTCTTTGGCAATAGCAATAAGCACTGGCAGTTCTCTAAGTACTGCAATATTCTTATTAACAACCTTTCTGGCTATTTCAAGCTGTCCTTTCCCCCCGTCAATAATAACAAGGTCAGGCAATTTGCCTTCAAGATTACCTATTATTCTCTCGATTATTTCTTCCATCATCGAGTAATCATTAACTCCCTGTACTGTTTTAATCTTCAGCTTCCTGTACATATCCTTCTGAAATTCACCGCCTGACCAGTAAATAAATGCACCTACAGATTCATTGCCTGAGATAGTGGAGACATCGAATGCGCCTATATCCTCAGGAGTTTTTTTAAGTTTCAATCTTTCCTTTAAATCATTTAACAGTTCCTCGAGTTTTGGTTCCCTTCTATTTCTATATGCGAGGTATGCGTTCTCTGATGCCATGTTGATAAGCTCCTTTTTCTTCCCTCTCTTTGGAACTAGTATTTCTACAGCAGATCCTTTCCGTTGACTGAGCCACTTTGCAAGCGATTTCAATTCTTCAGGCGGCACGAGTGTCATTATTTCAGTTGGAGGTATAATTTCTCTTGAATAAAACTGTGCAATAAAGGTATGTATTAATTCTTCATCCGGGACATTTTCAATATTCCTGACAAAAAGATCCCTTGATCCGATCATAACACCATTTCTTATAAAGAAGACCTCAAATGATACTACACTGCCTTTTCTATAAAATCCGATTACGTCTAGGTCTCCAAGTTCAGGGGCAACTACTTTCTGTGATTCCAATGCCCTTTTGAGCGCCTTAAGCCTGTCCCTTATTTTTGCAGCCTCCTCAAACATCATTCCCTCTGAGAGCTTCATCATTTTTTTCTCGAGGCCCCTGATCAGATCTTTTTTTTCACCGCTCAGGAAGAGCCTTATCTCCTCAACGGATTTCAGATATTCTTCCCTGCTTATAAGTCCAGCACACGGGGCAGGACATCTCCCCATCTGGTACAGGATGCACGGCCGCATTGGTTTATCAAGTGAATAACGGCAATTTATTATCTGGAAGTTTTTTCTTATGAATGCAAGAGTTTCCCACATAGAGCCGGTTGGTATATAGGGACCAAAATATAATGCGCCGTCCTTCTTAATCTTTCTTACGACCTCAAGCCTTGGCCACTCTTCATTAACAGTGAGTTTTAAATATGGATAGTTTTTATCATCCCTCAGGATTATATTAAACCTGGGTTTATATTGCTTTATCAAATTTGCTTCGAGCACGAGGGCCTCGAGTTCATTACTGGTTACTATATAATTAAAGTCCCTGACATCTCTCATCATAGCTGCTTTACGGGCGTCAAGTCTTGATGCTTTTTGGAAGTAACTCCTCAGACGATTCCTGAGGTTTTTTGCCTTGCCTACATAAAGTACCCTTTCCTTTACATTTTTAAAAATATAAACACCGGATTTTAAGGGCACGCTGGGGAGATTCGTGAGCATAATTATTTAGATGCCTTTAACATTAATATTAATATCTTAACAAATTGAAGATTCTTTTAATCCGTCATAAATAACCCGATACATCAGGGTATGCGACTTACCTTCCATTTTTTTCTCGGAAGGACTGTCTTCTACTGCAATAATTCCCATGGACAATCGGAATTTTCGGGATACTATAGATCATCAACGGTAACCATTCAGTGAAGCATGGCTGCTCACAAAAGCAGCGCACCCTTCGACAAGCTCAGGGTGACAGTACATAATACATTGTGGGTTTGTCTTGTGGGTTTGTCATGGTGAGCTTGTCGAATCCATGACAGCTAAACTCCACCCTTTACTGAATGGTTACCATCAACGAACAAAAATAGAATAGAATTTTTTAAGCGTTTATGATAGATTTAAAATCTATCTTTGGGAGTAAGGAGGACCTCTTTAATGCTTAAGAAAAAGGAAGGATATATCGTTGCTGTTGTTGGAGCAACAGGGGCAGTTGGTAAAGAGATGGTTTCAGTACTTGAGGCAAGAGACTTCCCGGCGGAGAAGCTCAGGCTCTTTGCTTCAGAACACTCTGAAGGGAAGATTATGGAGTTCAGGGATACCGAGATTCCAATTGAAACCCTGAATGACAATTCCTTCAAAGGTATCGACATCGCCCTCTTTTCAGCAGGTGCAGAAAGATCAAAAATATGGGCGCCAGTAGCTGTTAGGTCGGGTTGTATTGTTGTGGATAATTCAAGCCAGTGGAGAATGGACACAGGAGTTCCTCTTGTTGTGCCCGAGGTAAACGCTGATGATCTAAAATGGCATAAAGGTATAATTGCAAACCCTAATTGCTCAACAATTCAGATGGTAGTAGTGTTGAAACCAATACATGATGCAGCGAAGATAAAAAGGGTTGTTGTAACAACATTTCAATCTGTTTCCGGTACAGGTCAGAAAGCTATGGACGAACTATTGCAACAGACAACTGACCTGTTAAATTTCAAGGAGATCAAATGTAACGTTTATCCTCACCAGATAGCATTTAATGTCCTTCCACATATAGATAAGTTTCTTGAAAACGGCTATACGAAAGAAGAAATGAAGATGGTAAATGAGACAAGGAAGATCATGGGTGATAACTCAATAAGGATAACGGCAACAACGGTTCGCGTGCCTGTATTCAGATGCCATTCAGAGAGTTTGAATATAGAGACAGAGAAAAAACTTAGTGCCAATGAGGTACGAGCGATTTTATCAAAGGCTCCAGGTGTAGTGGTAGTTGATGCCCCTGATAAAAATGTTTATCCGCTTCCTATTGATGTAGCTGGAAAAGACGAGACATACGCAGGAAGGATAAGAGAAGATGAGTCTATAGAAAACGGCATCAACATGTGGATAGTTGCGGACAATCTGAGGAAAGGGGCTGCCCTGAACACAGTGCAGATAGCTGAAAAACTGATTGAAATGGCGTAACAAAGGATTCAAGCGAAAGTACTCGAACCCTCGACCGCTTTAGCAATCAATTTTAGAAAACCTTTAGAAACTAGAAGAAATTGAAAAGTGTTGATTATATCATAGGTGGCGATTATGTCCTGCCAATGGATGAAGGGTTTACTGTCATTAAGGATGGTGCAATTGCTGTAAGAGGCGCTGAGATTGTAGAGGTTGGAACCTCGGCTGATATTTTCAAAAAATACAATCCGGGCGCTGTCATCAGTGGAGAAGGCAAGTCTGTATTTCCAGGGCTTATAAATACACATACTCATGCAGCGATGGTATATTTTAGAGGTATCGCCGATGACTTGCCTTTAAAGGATTGGCTCGAAAATCATATATGGCCGGCAGAGAATAGATGGCTCAGCCCTGAATTCATCTCTGATGCAGTCGAACTTGCCTGTCTTGAGATGCTCAAAGGAGGAATCACAGCTTATAACGATATGTACTTCTATGAAGATGCTGCGGGGAAGGCTACAAAGAGGATAGGCATGAGGGCTGTTTTAGGAGCCGGCATTCTGGATTTTCCAACAAGGTCAGCCAGCACTTCAGATGAGTACTTTGACAATGCAGAGTCTTTTATAAAAAACTGGAAAGGAGACGAATTGATAACTCCGTGTATCGCACCTCATGCACTTTACACATGTGGTACAGAGACTTTAAAGAGAGCAAGGCATTTTGCTGATAAATATGATATCCCGATTCACATACATCTGTCCGAAACAAAGTGGGAGGTAAACGAGATTAAAAATAAATATACGATGGCGCCCGTAGAATATCTTGACAGCCTTGGTTTTCTTGATGAAAGAGTGCTAGCTGCACACTGTATCTGGATGACTGACAGCGAAATAGAGCTGCTGGCTAAAAGAAGTGTTGGAGTTTCTCACTGCGTAGAGAGCAATCTCAAGCTTGCCTCAGGCATTGCCCCTGTCGTGAAGATGCTGAAAGCTGGGATAAAAGTAACATTTGGCACAGATAGCGCTGCAAGCAACAATGATTTAAATATACTGAGTGAAATGTCTACTGCGGCAAAGTTACACAAGGCGGTCTCTGAAGACCCGACCGTCCTCAATGCAAAAACAGCGCTATGTATGGCAACCAGATGGGGAGCCGAGGTTCTAGGTCTTGGAAAAATCACAGGAAGTATTGAGAAAGGTAAGGCTGCTGACCTTGTTATGGCAGATCTCAAAAGCCCGCACCTTATACCTATTTATAATATTTATTCCCACATAGTTTATTCAATGAGGCCATCAGATATTCAATGGGTGATGGTAAATGGGAAGGTAGTTGTCAATGATGGAAAGCTCGTGACCGCAGATGAATCAGAAATTCTTTATAAGGCAAAGAAGTGGTGTGAAAAGATAAGCGGCTGTGAATGATTGTCATTCCCGCCTGGAACGTTGATTATTCAATTTTTGTGTTAAAAGAGTCTAACCTCAACAATTTCCCCTTCCTGTACCCCAAGTTTTCTCAAGGGAATTACGGCAGTTCCGCTTGCCTTTATCAAAGTTGTAATAAGGCCTGATTTGCCTAGTATAGGCACAGCCCAAATCTCCCCGTTCCTTTTTTCTAGCGCAACACCTATATGTTCTTCTCTCCCCGGGCTTGAAGATATATTCTTTGCAATTCTTGCCATAACAGTTCTTCTCTCCTTATCAAATCTATCTTCATTTAACCCTGACAGGTTTTCTAAGACAGGCTTAACAAATATCTCGAAGCATACATTAACAGCTGCTGGATGTCCTGGGAGACCAAATACAGGAATGTCGGTTACAATACCGCCTATCAATGGTTTACCAGGCTTTAATGATACCCCGTGGAACAGAACTCCTGGTTTCCCCATATCGTTTATAACTCTGGCTGTCATGTCCTTTGTGCCTACGGAGCTGCCGCCTGAAATTAAGATCATATCTGACTTTTTCAAGGACTTTTCAACAATATCTCTTATGACGTCATACTTATCGCTGAATATTCCTCTTTTTATAGGGACGCCTTCTGCATTTAAAACTAGCCCTGCAAGATTGTAAGAATTTATATCACGCACCTGGCCTGGTGTTATAGGTTTATCAGCAGGCGCTATTTCATCGCCTGTTGATATAATAGAAACCCTTGGCTTTTTATAAACCCGTACAACTGTTATACCAAGGCCGGCAAGCGCTCCTATGTCCTGTGGTCTCAATCTATGTCCACTCTTTAGTACACACTCATCTTTTTTTGCATCTTCGCCTGCTTTTATCACATTTTCACCCGGGGCAACAGGTTTGACAACTTCGATCATTTTGTCATCGACCTGTTGGGTATGTTCAAACATAACAACTGAATCTGTGCCCTCTGGAAGCATTCCACCTGTTGCAATCTTTGCAGCTTCACCTTTTTTAAGCTTAAACTCGGGTTCCTCACCCATTAATATTTCTGCTTTTATGCTGAGGTACGATGGAAGGCTCTCTGTAGCGCCAAATGTATCGGTAGAGTTAACTGCAAATCCATCTACTGTTGACCTGTTGAATGCGGGTAGATCTTCTGGTGAAATTATATCCTTCGAAATTATCATCCCGTAAGAGTCTTCAATATTAATGTTGGTTTCATCAGGCTTTTTAGAAGATATATACTTGAAAAGGAGTTCAAGAGCCTCCTCCGGAGCGATGAGTTCCTCTCTGCCAAGCATGTCACGCATAGATTTTTAATTGCTTTTAATTAAACTTATTCATCGCTTTATCAACACCATCTAAAACAATAGAGCAAATCGCATCCGCAGCCTTTTGTATACTATCCTTTACTATCGCGATCTCATGCCTCCTGAATTTACTCAGGACATAATCCTCAGCCGACACTCCGTCTTCCCTTCCTATCCCGATTTTTAATCTTATGAAATCCTTTGAACCGATGCTCTGTATTATTGATTCAACACCTTTATGCCCACCCGATGAACCTGTTCTCCTAATTTTTAATTTGCCGGTTTCCATATCAAGGTCATCATGGATGACTATAAGGTTTTCAGGCCGGATATTGAACTTCCTGAGTATATTTTTAATAACAGGGCCGCTTATGTTCACGTAAAGAAGGGGTTCTATAAGCAGGGTATCATGTTTCTCTATAATGCCTTTTCCAATTCTGTATCCTTCTTTTTTATCTTTAAAATCTATTTTATGCCTGTGGGCAATTTCTTCTACTACCATAAAACCAATGTTGTGTCTGGTTCTGGAGTATCTTCTCCCAGGATTTCCAAGGCCGGCTATGACCCACATGATTTCAGTTATCAGTTATCGGTTATCAGTTTAAAAACTAATAATGAATAACTATTTACTTTCTGCCTCTTCCTCTTTTTTGCCTTTCTTTATCAATTCCGGCTCTGCAGCCCCAGGGGCGGTAACCACTTCGGCAGGGGCTGCTTCTTCAGCTTCAACAGCAGGAGCTATAATATTAACTATAACTTCTTCAGGTTCAGATAGAATCTTTATGCCTTCTTCGAGCTTCAAATCACTAACACGGAAAGATTGACCTATTTCGAGTCCTGAGACATCAATCCCAATATGGCCTGGTATCCTATCCGGAAAACACTCCACCTCTATCTCTCTGAGCAGATACTGCAATATCCCTTTATCCCTTTTTACACCCACAGGCTCTCCAATAGTAGTTATGTGTACAGTGACCTTTACCTTTTCTGTAAGTGATACCTCGAAAAAATCTGCATGGAGCAATTCCCCCCTAACCGGGTCAACCTGATAATCCTTCATAAGTGCAGGCCTACTTTCGCCATCTGCAAATTTAAGGTTTATCATCATCTGCTCACCAGCAGTTTTATTAATAAACTGCGAGAACTCCTTTTTAGAAAACTTTATAGGAACGGAAACCCCTCCCCTGTAAAGAATTGCAGGGATCATATTATTTCGTCTGAGGTTACGCGCTGCTCCCTTTCCGAATTCCTCCCTTTTTTCTGCATTAATAGTTATCCTCTCCATCTCTCCTCCTTTATCCTGTTAGAAAGAATTTCTAACGGGGTTTAAACAAAAAGCGAACTTATCGAAGATTCCTCATGAATCCTTTTGATTGCCTCTCCAAGAAGAGGCGCTATACTTAATACAGTAAGTTTTTTGCACTGCTCTTTTTTACTATCAAATGGTATTGTATTTGTGACAATAAGTTCCCTTAGAACTGAATTGTTCACTTTTTCAACTGCAGCGCCTGAAAGTACAGCATGCGTGCAAGCTGCAACAACCTGCCTTGCGCCTTTGTTATTCAGGGCTTCAGCAGCCTGAATGACTGTGCCACCAGTGTCAATCATATCATCAAGTATAATAGTGTCTTTTTCTTCAACTTCACCAATTACGTTCATTATCTGGGAGATATTCGCTGCCTCGCGCCTCTTATCGATAATCGCGATAGAACACTGAAGCATTTTTGCAAAAGACCTTGCCCTTTCAACACCGCCTGCATCAGGAGATACGATTACCACTTTGTTAGAGGCATATTTTTTCTTTACATAATCCAGAAGGGCAGGCGATGCGTAGAGATTGTCAACAGGGATATTAAAAAAACCCTGAATCTGGGCCGCATGAAGATCCATTGTAAGGATTCTGTTTGTACCTGCCGCGGTTATTAAATCAGCAACAAGTTTTGCAGATATTGGAACCCTCGGCTGAACCTTTCTGTCCTGCCTTGCATATCCATAGTATGGCATAACAGCCGTTATTCTCTTTGCAGATGCCCTTTTAAGCGCGTCCACCATTAAAAGCAGTTCCATGATGTTATCATTTACAGGCGAGCAAGTAGGTTGTAATACAAAGACGTCGTAGCCTCTAACGTTTTCGCGTATATGCACCATAATCTCACCATCGCTGAATTTCGTTACAATAGCATCTCCAACAGGTATCCCAAGATAGGCTGCAACCTCTTGCGCAAGCTCCTTATGTGCATTACCGGTAAAAAGTTTAATCCCTTTAGGCATTGTACACCCCTCAAAAAGTGTCAGTGATTAGTGTCAGTGAAAGACTTATTAATTACTTTGCACTAACACTGCAAATTTTGCTCTGCAAAATTTGCATGACTGGGGCGGGAGGATTCGAACCTCCAAATGGGAGATCCAAAGTCTCCTGACTTGCCATTTGTCGACGCCCCATCTATGATATTGTTTCCGCAACCCTGCACCAGTTATTAAAACCTAACTTTTCGGCCGCAGTTAAGGCTGCCTTTTTTGACTCAAAAACACCAAAGACTGTAGGGCCGCTACCAGTCATTGAGGAAATTATTGCCCCATTTTTGGATAGTTTCTCCTTAATCTCGCCAACAACAGGATATCTTTCAATAACGACCTTTTCAAAGTCATTATTGAGGGTGGCTCTAAGAGAGGCTAAATCCCTATTCAAAAAAGCCTGACACAAAAGTTTAATATCAACTGTTTTTTTTGTCAACTCGCCAATATTGAGCTTGTCGAAATATGCATAAGCCCATGCTGTAGAGACAGATATGGAGGGTTTTACAAGAAGAAGCGCAAGGGCCGGGTTATTGAGTTTAAGAGGGGTTATTTTTTCACCCTTGCCTTCTACAAAGGCAAATGAACAGTTCAAAAAAAACGGGACATCTGAACCTATTTCTGCGCCTAGCGCGTTTAACTCTCTGTTATTCAACCCGAGACCCCATATTCTATTAAGACCTGAAAGCGTATATGCAGCGTCGCTGCTTCCCCCTCCAAGTCCGGCGCTGACCGGTATGTTCTTATGTAAGGCTATTTTCGCGCCTTTTTTGTAAGATGTATATTGCCTCAGAAGAGATGCAGCCTTGTACACGAGGTTGTCACCAGGAGGTATATCTAAAGCACATACTACCTCTATAGTATCCGCCTGCTCAAACGTTAGATTGTCATAAATGCTAATGCACTGCATCAGGCTTGAGATATTATGGTAACCATCTTCTCTTTTCCCGATTACCGAAAGAAACCAGTTTATCTTTGCAGGGGCATTTAAAAACAGTGGCGAGTTACGAGTGGCAAGTGGCGAGTTTTTCATTCTAAATTTTGAATTTTCTTCTCAACCCGTTCTTTAAGTCCTTCTTCTTTTTCGCAAGATTCTATCGCCTTTTTCCAGTATTCTCTGGCTTTCTCCCTAAGCCCCATCGAGTTATAGACGTCTCCTATATGTTCAATTATAACAGGGTCATCCTTTGCTAATTCAGTAGCCCTCAACAGATTCTTCAGAGCTTCATCATATTTCCCTAATTTAAAATAAAGCCATCCGAGGCTGTCCATGATATAACCGTTATCAGGTTTAAGCTCAAGGGCCCTGTTTATGAGTGAATGCGCCTCTTCAAGATTTATCCCCTTTTCAACATAGCTATAACCGAGATAATTAAGCGCATCTGCGTGTTTCGGATTAATCTCGATTGCCTTTTTTAGATATTTTACCATCTCATCAAATCTATTTGTTTTTTCAAATACTATAGCAAGATTAAAGTTTAACTCATCATGGTCTTTAAAACGGCTTAGCGCATCTTTTAAGATTGTCTCTGCTGTTAGGTAGTCCTTTTTTTGGAGATAGATCACAGCAAGGTAGAGATAAATCTCGGGTTTTTTATTCTCAAAACTTAGTATTTCTTTATAAATGGCGATCGCATCATCATCTCTATCAAGCTTTGAATATAAATATCCTAAATGAAGGAAAGCGCCTAAATTTTTCGGATCCCGTAAAACTATATTTTTTAGCTCTGATACTGCTTCTTCGTTTTTTTCCATCTCTTCAAGTGTTATAGCGAGGTAATATCTTATGGAAATATCATCAGGTCTGGCTTCGAGTACGACACGGAATTCTTCTATAGCCTTGTCAAACTGCCTGTCCTCAAAATAAAGCATTCCGAGTTTTATGTGCACATCAATATTTGCAGGCAGCTGGGCGCTAATCTCTTTAAATTGCTCTATTGCTTTCTCAGTTGCTTTTTGCCTGAAAAAAATCTGCGCAAGTTTTTCTTTGACTCGCAAATTATGGGGATTTATAGCAAGCGCCTTGCTGTAATACTCCTCAGCCTCTTTAAGCTTGTCCTTACTCTCACTGATCAGCCCTAAATTGAAATATGCAGCATCAAAGTTAGGTCTCTGCTCTATTGCCTTTTGGAAATATTCTGAAGCCTTTTCGATATCTCCTTTATCAATATTTATTGAACCGAGGTAATAGATTGCCATTATGTTATCAGGGTGTGTCCTGACGAGTTTCTCAAGAATATCGTTAGCCTTATCATATTCTTGCGTAGAAGCATAAATGACTCCAAGAAACAGGGCTGCCTCCTGATTATCAGGCTGTATCTTAAGAACCTGGTCGTATATTTTTATTGCCTCTTCTGACCTCTTCTGACTATTGTAAAGTTCACCAAGGAGCATGAGTGCCGGAATATAATCTGGTTCTTCTTCAATGATCTCTTCAGCGAGTAATATAGCATCTGTTGCCTTTCCGGTTCGGAGAAGCATATAACTAATCTGTGTCTTGAGGTAAGCAGACGACGGGTCTTCCTTAAGGGCCGCATTATAATATTCAATTGCTTTTTCCCAGTTTCCTTCTCTTTCTGCAATGTAACCAAGAGTATATTGATAATAAGCACCTTTTGAAGGAATAGGCACGGGCCTTTCTTCCAGCACTTTGACCTGTTTTTCAGCGCATGAAATTGCAAAAACTGGCAGGAGTAACAAGGGTATTATTCTTAGCAACATAATAAATTATGACACAAAGATAAGATTGATAACAATATGATAGAATTCCACATGGAGTATTTTGATGTTTTATTTCCGATAAATCTTGGCCCTCTCACCTATAAATGTAGTGATGAACTATTGGATATTGCAAAACCTGGTATGATCGTGAGCGCACCTCTCAAGAACAGAACCGCGAAGGGAATTATTGTTGGAAAATCTTTAACTGTCCCGCTTGTTGATGTAAAAGATATCCGGAGGATTAACAGCGATGTTCCGGTATTAAGCAGTAATATGATTAACCTTCTCATATGGATGTCAGAATATTACCTGGCAGAACAGGGCTTCGTCTTAAAAAATATGCTTGCAAAAGAAGCATTTACAAAAGTGAAACAAAGGAAGGCAAAAATCCCCCCGAATCCCCCCATTCCCCCCTTTGTAAAAGGGGGGCTGAGGGGGATTCTAAAGGGGGGCCGGGGGGATTATCCCTTAAATATTATTAATGATAGCATGGTATCAGATCTTATAGACTCAATAAATAAAAAAACATACAGGACGTTTCTCCTCCGTACCCCCTCTTCTGCATATGAATACTCATTTCTGATAAAAATACTTGGGGGAATCAATAATGCAATTCTTCTTTTTCCAGAGGTATCGCTCGTTAATAACGTTTATCCGCTTTTAAGCGAAAGGTTTGGAGAAAGGGTGTGTATTTTTCACAGCGGGCTGAGTAGCGGCAAAAGATCCGAGGCCATAGAGAGGATTCTTTCAGGCCATTCTGACATCGTAGTCGGGACAAGGTCTGCTGTCTTTGCTCCTTTGAAAAAGGTTTCCCTCATTGCAGCGCTCCATGAGCATAGCGGTTCTTATAAACAGGAGGGTGGCCTATGTTACAGCGGGAGGGACGTTGCGGTGAAGAGGGGCTATTTTGAAGGGGCAACTGTGCTTCTTTCATCTGTTTGTCCATCCATAGGGTCTCTATACAATTGCAGCACGGGTAAATACAACTTATTGGATCCCGCAGGTTATATTAAGAAACCTAAAATCAGGGTGATAGATATGAGACATGAAAAACTTCTCAAGCCATATCTATCAAAGAAAGTTGTTAATGCTTCTCAGCGATATATTAAAAATAATAATAAAGTTATGTTTGTAATAAACAGGAGGGGATACTCAACGCTCCTTCAATGTATGGATTGTAATTATATAGAGGAATGTCCTGATTGTAGAATCCCCTTAGTTTTCCATAAACAGGACATGTCAATGAAATGCCATTACTGCGGATACATATTATCTGATGTGCCTGACAGTTGCGGCAGATGTAAAGGCTATAATATAAAATTTCTCGGTGCAGGCACACAGAGAATACAAGAAGACATCGAGGAACTCCTCGGGATAAAAACACTCAGGCTCGACAGTGATAGGTCGCAAAAAAGGTTAGAAATAGAAGCGTTAATAGGTGATATATTAAGGGATGAGAGCAGGATAATTATAGGGACAAAACTTATGACAAAGAGGCTGGGGATTGTCGGAGAGTTTTCCATGGCAGCCATTTTAAATACAGATCTTTTACTTAATCTTCCTGACTTCCGATCTGCTGAAAAAACATTTCAGGAAATCTCATTAATAACAGATAAGATTGAGCCTTGCGGCGAGGTATTCATCCAGACAAGAATGCCTCAGCACTACCTTTTTAAATACCTTAGAAATTATGATTATCCGTCATTTTTCAAGGAAGAACTGCACAGGCGAAAATCCCTAAACTATCCTCCCTATTCAAGGCTTCTATTAATTAAGTTTTTAACTAAAAGAAATCTGTTAACAGAATTGTCAGAGATTGTTGAAAAAATAGACATAGATGTGGAAGTGCTTGGTCCTACTCTGTCTAAAAATATACAAGGGAAAATTGAATTAAAATTGCTTCTGAGATCTTCTCTGCAGGAGAAACTTCATTCAGCAGCCAAGATCTTCATACAGACATTCAAAAACTCAAAAGAAGTGAAAATAAAAGTTGACGTTGATCCTATGTCAATTTGATTGCAAATGTATTCACATATTAGGATAAATCCCAAGGTTTTCTTAAAGCCTTAGCCTGCCATAATCTTTTTTTAACCAAAATTTGATTAAAAATATCACCAGTTTAAAAAAATGCCTTAAAAAATATCTTCTAAAAAGATAAGTCATAATTGCCCAAAAAATTATTAATAGCCATATATTCATAATTCTTTTGCCGAAAAAGATAAATGGCATGAAACTTAAAACTGCGCTTACTACCCAATTAACGGTATAAATGCCGTCTAATTTGTGAAAAACTTTATTTACATATTCCCGGTGAATTTGATATTTTTCTTCATACAATTTATACCAGTCCGCTTCGGCAGGAAATAGATCGGGTTCAGGCAGGAGATTTATAATATCAGCATCCGATTGGATTGTAGTCCGGAACAGAAAGTTGTTATTATTATCATTATGACCAACGGGCTTATACTGGAAGTGTGTTTCAATTGAAATCCCTCCACGCCTGACAAAATCAGGAAAGTCTTCAAATAGAAAATGTAAAGCCTTAACAAATTGTGGAATAAAAAAAATTATCTGCCTGACTATGTTAGGCGTCATTTTTTCATTCCAAGAATTGTTTTAAATGTTTCTCCTGTAATTTCAGCAAATGCTTTGAAAAGGCTGGTCCAAAATCCAGTTGATGTCGCAATTGAATCATTATGAATCTTGAGGATTGTCTGGTTCGGATTTTTTGCAAAATTTTCTGAAATCCGGGTAGTTATATCTCCGTCTAACTGGATCACTGTCTGCATTACTATTTGTTCAGTGCCTATTTCCCATGCCTTGCGTATACGTGCAATCTGATCAGTGGTTAAATCAAGGTCGTCAATCCGGTACATCCTGTCTGTTCTTATGTCATTATTCCATTTTTCTGATTCAAAATGAGGAGCCGCGCGTTCTTCTTTTTTTATTTTTTCCAGTTCATCCTTTTTTATAAGCTCTGGCGGGATGCGATAGCCGGGCAAATCTTTTGTTTTATCAGTTATTAAACGACCCTCCAAATCTTTGAAAATGTCTACAATTTGATTTGACTGGAATTGGATACGTTCGAGTATTTTGATTTTTTTGCGCATTTTATTCAGTTCTTCTTCATCGGTTTCGGTTATTTCACGGAGTTTATTTTCAAACATTTGCACACCGTCTCTTGCACGTTCCTGAAGTTCTTCAAAGGATCTGATTCCGGCATATTCCCAGTAGCTAGGCTTACGAATTTCATATTTTTCTAATTTTCCAAGATCTTCTAATGTATTGTGATACTCTGTTGATAATTCATATAAAGCCAGCCTAATGGAAGATGGCATTTTTATGGCAGACATATCCGCCTTAACAATTGTGTTTATCTCAATATTTAGAAGATCATACGCCCATTTCTTAAACAAAGATTCAGCCATAAACTTTTATTCAACGCTTCTCTAACTTGTCCGCTTCCTCTTTGCCCTTTAAGGCCTTAACGATTAGATCCACCAGTTCCTTTAAGGCCTTAAGATTACCTTCGATAATTTCCTGACCTTTTTTCTCACGTTCAGCATGAAATTCCCTGATCTTATCATAAGGCTCTTTAAGAAAATCTTCACTAAATGCCGTTGTAATATCACCCTCAAGCAGGTCTATCTGGGTCATAATTAATTTAACCTTCCCTGCTTCATAATCAATTTTCTTTTCCTGTTCATTCCAGGTAAAATTGCCGATAATAGTCCGAATTTCAAGGGTCTTTAAATTCTCAATCTTTTGAATAATTGTATCAATAAAACTCATAGTATCCCTCCTCTGTAAAAATATTTACTGCAGTAAGCATATTCTACTCTTTATTGAAAATTCACAATTCAAGATGCGACCACATTTATGGTTTATCTTTTAATCATTATCACTTATCAATATAGCCATTGACCTTCCTTCTATTGTTAAGGAGTCTCCAGCATCCTTACATTCTGTTTCCCAATTGTCAATATTACAAAAATCAGAATCATCATCCAACCATGACCTGGCAATAATCTTCCAATCCCCCAGTGACCAATCTTTTAGATTTGTTAACGTTAAATCGTTCCAATCTTCATTATAAATAACCATGATATCAGGTTCTCCTGTCTTGCCCCACCATATTACAGCCAACTGGGTGGGCTGCCCATCGCTAGGGCCTTCCCATGAATATGAAAACTTTCCATCGTTTGCAGCTCCAGCATTAGGTCCGCCATTCCATGCCTTATCAACATATTCAGCAAAATCAGACCGCCTGAAATGAGTCCATTTTTTTCTTAATTTGATTAACTCCTTTGTCCAATGGAACAATTCTTTTCCATAAGTTGGGCCATTCAATGATTCAGTATTATCCCCGTCTTTTAACCTCCAGTCAATCCAATTGACATTGTTTATGGCACCGTCCCCGGCAGAGGACTCATAATTATATGTATTATGTGCATCAGCCTGAGATATTGCGCCTGACTTTGTTGCACCGAATTCATCGCCTTGTAAGATTAATGGTACCCCTTGAGAGGTGAGCAAGATACCCATCAACAGTTTTTCCCTTTCCCTTCTTAAATTTTCATCACCCCCGCTATCCCAGCAATTATGAGAACCATCACTGTCATTAAAATAAACACAATCCCTTAAGGTATACCCGTCATGGACTGCAACCATATCAATAGATCTCCAAGGCTTGGTTGATGCTGCTGCCCCTGTTGTATCACTGACAGAACCATAACCCTCAATAAGTTGTTTAAATGCCGTTCTATTCTTTAAACCTGATGCTGAAAATTTTCGTATTTTATCTCTATATTTTCCGAGCCACTTTGCCCACCTGTTATTTGTATAATTCCATCCATAATTATCCATAAAATCCCACCACTGTCCTCCCAAATCCCAGGGCTCTGCATGAAGATGGGCAGCAGAAAATCTTTTATCATTATCTAGCCAATCAGCAGCGCTGAAAGAGCCGTCAGCTAAAATTCTGGCAAGGTCAAACCTGAAGCCATCGATGCCATAAATCTGGCGCCACATAGACAGAGAATCATTTACCATCCTTTTAGTAAATTTATTATCTTCCCCCCTGTAACTTATATCATTACCTGTTCCTGTATTGTTGAAATAGTATCTTCCATCATCTGTAGGTCTATAAAAATGAGTATTACACAACCCCATAAAATTATAATATTTAGCTGCAAGTCTTCCGCTGTCTATCCAGGGACCCTGTTCACCTGTATGATTGTAAACAACATCCAAAATTACCATTATTCCTTTTTCATGAAAAGCTTTTATTAATTGTTTAAGCTCTTCTACCTGTTTACCTTCAACAGATGAGTATCTCGCCTCAGGTGCAAAAAAATTACTCGTCATATATCCCCAATGATTATATCTTCCCTGAGCATTTCCTGTTTCTTCATCATATTCCATCACAGGAATAAGCTCAACAGCATTTACACCTAATTCCAAAAGATGGTCAATCCCTGCTGTCATCCCTCCCTGTGTTTTTAAACCGCTTTGTGCTAATCCTGAGTAACTCCCCCTTTTAGAGTGGTCAAGTCCAGGAATCCTGGCAGTATAGTCCTGGACATGAAGTTCATAAATAATTAAATCTTCCCTATTAATTGCAACGTGGCCCGGATTTACATCCTTTGAATGATCATATACGATACATTTGCCTCCTCCAGCGTAAACAGGGAAGGTATTATCTGTATAAGGTACGGAAGAAAAGAAGGCGGAATATTTTACATTCTGTGTTTTATAACAATAAGGATCATTTAAATAATAGTTATCATTAAACATCAAGCCGAATTGATCATCCTTAGAAACCTCATTAGTTCCTTTTGCCTGATACATATATAATAACCCCGCACCAATGTCCTGTCCTTTAATCTTTATCTTCCAATCATCTCCGCTTTTTTTCATGGGGACTAAATGTTTCGGGATTTTAGCATCTGGTTTATCAAAGAGCAATAGATTTAATTCAACAGCATCAGGAGAATAAACAACAAAATGAACACTCCCTTCATTATCTATGCAAGACCCGTAGCTCGTTTCTAAGGTATCGCCTGTATCAGTAATAGTTATTTCACATAATGAATTATTCACACCAAAAAACAGTAAACCAAAAAACACGGATACCGATAATAAGAAAACTTTTACCCTTTTCATTGTATACCCTCCTACCAACTTTCTTTTACAACAATTTTTCCTCCCCATCCTCCGGGATCTACCATGACCGATGAGCTAGAACCGGCGTTAGTTTTTGCCCATAAACTTACGGCATGGGGCCCGGTTGTAAGATTTTGAAAAACAGCATAAATAGATAGGAAGTCAGCAGTATTGCTTGTTAGAATAGCGCCGTCATTTCCAAAGTTTGGGGAAATAGTATCGTCAATTCTTACCTGAAACTGTATTCCATTTGAGCCGGTAAAAATACCTCCCGAAAACCTCGAATTAACATAGACCTCAATTTTCGTATCGCCACGTTTTTTTGTAAATGAATGCGTTCCTAATGTTGTATTTAATTTGGTCCATGATGAACTAACATTAACAGAACTGTAATTAAGATTTGCAAACTGAAAATACTGAGATACCCGGTTGTCAACATCGGATTTAAAACTGGATATATCCACACCATCTACCGTGCCTGTCGTTCCTATATTGCCATTCACCTGAAGATTTCCAGATAAAGTTCCTCCACTTACGGGCAATGCGCCAACCTGCGCCGCAGTTGTGCCGTGCGGGTTGCCACTGGTAATCCCAACATGATTATCTAGTTTTGTCCCATCTGCAGAAACATCTCTGCCATCGACCTTCCCTGCAACATTTAAATCTCCTGTAAAACTGGTTTTATTAGAAGTTATCTCAATCCCGGGACTTCCTCCGTCAAGTCCTTTTATCTTCGGCCATTGGTCAGTAGCTATGGGCAGAGAAAAGGCTAGGCTTTTGACCTCAAGGTCGCCTCCGACAACTCCGGCATTCTTCCTTTCGCTCTTATCGATTTCTTTTATTGTTTTATCTGGATTCAGAATTACTTTTCCCAGAATGAGATCCACTGAAGGATCAGATGGCTTGTCTTTTTCATGCTTGATATCAGTCTCCTCGGTTATACGGGTATTGTCCTTAATCCCTGTCTCATCTCGTGGGTCAGTGGGTATCTCTTTGTAAGATACAGTTACATAAAGTGTTGTTTCTGTGGATGCGGATAAATCTATTTCCTTGTCTTCAAGAAGTACGATCTGTTTACCCTTTGCATCAATAGCCATACCTTTTGTGACTGTTATCTTTTTCTCACCCACAATAAAGGTAATATCAAGACCATCTGCAATCCCCCATGTATGCAAATTTTTGTTATGTCTTCTTAGCATATCAACATGATACTGTTGTTCATCCTTGAAATCCTGCGCCTGTAAAAACTCTCCTTTGAAGTAATTCATTCTTTTAATAGCCATAAATTCATCCCTCCTTTATAATTTCTGTCACCATAACAATGTATCTATACCAACATGAGAAAAGTAGCCTATTCGCATTGTTGGAACGGTTATATTAATCCTGTAATATGTGTGTGCAGGTTTTTCTTTATCTACTATGTCTTTTACAGTCTTTTGCATGTTCTGAATGGCCTTTGGGTCCGGCACAGCCAGTATTATATCTACAATAAACACATATGGCGGCAGACCGCCGATTATGGTATCAACACCAACAGTGGAAGTAGTACCAATCTGTAACGGCGCCAGATTATCCTTTATGCTGACCCCTCCTGTAACATAAATATTCAGATATTCCTCTAAACCCTTTTTAGTCCCTCTCATCCTGTATATAGGAATGATCTTTCTAATAACCTCCCTTTTTTTAGTATCCGACCAATCTTCTTTCAGTACAAGACCTATACATTTGGAGAGCCAGTCAATAAAATCTATTGGAGCATTATCGGGATAGAAATATTTTGGGATTGAATCAATAATTTCAGAGATTCCGGATACCTTTGTTTTTTTACCTTCAATTTCTATTTCAACTTCATCATCAATTCCTGTTAAAACCTTTTCAAAAATCTTTAAAAACCTCTCAAAGAGAACCGCAGTCTCTTCATCAGTACCGCGGTAAATAGAAGGCAGGAACTTTAAATAACTACTTTTTGCAGTTGACAGATTATTCACCTGTTTCTACCTCAATTATTACTTCGATGTTTTCCATATCAATATCAATTAATCCCTTTACTCCTATTTCAATAAAAGGCTTTCCTGATTCTATAATCTCCTTTACATACTTGACCCCTTTAATCCTTTCAATTACGTAAAACAACTCATACACCATTAGATTTCTTCCGTATGGCCAGCCTTTACCATCCGGCCCGCCTTTAGTGCTGTTAAGGTACACAGAAATAGCATTTTTTACCGATTCTATGACAGTTTCAGATTTTGCATAACTTTCGCAGACAAGTGTAACCTTAAGATTTACAGGTGTATATACTGCCATTTTTACATCAATAATTGTCCCTATCAGGCGTCTTGGTTCCATGTATTTCTTTACTGTCTTGATTAATTCTTCAGTCTTTTCAGAATCTTTATATAAATTGTTGTCTTCTGGAATAATTATTATTTCAACCTTTTCAGGTTGTGTAAAAACCTCTGCCCTTTTTATCCTTAAATCCGCCTCAATAGTAACTTCTCTGAAATCTTCCTTGGTAACAGCCCTATATTTTGAATTCAGAAAATTCTGCGCCTCAGCCTTCATTGACTGTATATCCTTCTTGACTATTCCTTTCTCAAGATCATCCAAAGAATTAATAATTCTCTTATGGAAGGTATCTGTATTATCATAAAGAGTAATGCCTGCAATAAGTCTCAGAAAATTCATATACGATTCTTCGGGAATCCTGTTTGTCCGGTAAATCAAGGTCTCAGAAATCCATGCAAGCAGCTCAAGAATTGTAATTCCGGGATCAGAAGGATTGAAGTTTGTCCATTCCTTTGTGTGCTTGGGGATGGATGTTATCATCTCCTTCATTAAATCATCAAATGTCTTATTGTCTAAATTCGGTAGTTGAATCGGCATTAAAACTTTACCTCCGCTTTTATTTCTCCAGCACATACAAGTTCGGTATCTTCCATGTCTATTCTCATACCACTACCTATGGAAACCTCTTGCACAATCTCATTATTTTTCCTTTTCTTAATAGTCAACTCTGTTACATAATCAACCCCATCCACATCCTCAATCGTAGCCGCTACTTCTGAAAGAAATATATCTTCTCCAAAATCCCAGCCTTTTCCGTCCTGTCCGCCTTTTAGCGGATTCAAAAAATCCCTTAATCTCCGCACAACCCTATCTGCCACAACAGCGCTTTCAGAAATGGAAACAGGGACTATCGTTATATCAATATCTATGCTTTTATATTCAGGGCCTACAACTTCTATGATGCCTATTATAGGTGCAAAAGCCCTTTCCTTTAAATATGTCTCAACGTAATCGGTCAGGGATGCCTCAGGATATGGAACGCCGTCTTCATAATCAGGCGCAATTATGACCTTGATATTTCCGTCATCTCTGATACATTTTGTCTTTACTACTTCAGGGGATGCCTCTCTTGCAAGCCATTCAAAGTCCTCTCTTGTTACAGCCCGCTCTCTGTTTTTAATTGTATGAGGAACCCTTTTTAATATATCTTCAACTTTTTCAAGGTCTTTGCCGCCAGAAGCAGAGTCGTAATTAGTAACACTATCAATGTTAGGGATGGTTGTCTTTAATTCTGTAATTACATTCTGTTCCTGATTGCCTTTTTGACCGCCCCCGCTTTTATATTCTCCTGCCAGGATATTGTTAGGTAGAGCCGGAGGGATCATTCCATTAATCCCGTCTCCAAACATTATCTGTCCATTAACCCTATCAACAATATAATGCCTGTTTAAGGGCTTTGAGTGTGCAAAAGTTTTCACCTCATGCCATCTGACCCGTACTTCCTCTATGTCACCTGATTCATTCTTTATTATCCGTAAGGCGTCACTGCCTTCTTCTGATTTTATGACCTCTAATTCATCTTCAGAGGGGATACCTGGCTCCTTTATTTCAATAATCTGTTTCTCAAGAATCGGTTTTGAAGAAAAATTAAATGCCTGAGCGGGCTGTCCATTACTTGATCCTAAAAGTTCATCTTTAATGACAACAGCATTTTCTGCCCAGACAGTATTTGGTAAAACACCTCTTATTATTGGCGGTTCATACCATAAGCCATATTTGAGTTCAACCTTTATCCAGAATAGTTCTTCCCCGAATAGTTTCTTTTTTGAAATATTAGAGGGAATAATAAGCTTTACAATACCGCTTTTGGAAAGGAAGTCTGTATCATCCTCCGCACCGAATTCCGACCAATCTTTTCCATTGTAATAATTCCATACAAAACCCTGTGCCTTTTCATTAAGCAAAAATTCGCCTGTATAATCAGGCTTTTTAATCTTTGTTATGATGTCGTTATAGAATCTGGTTTTCAGAGGGAAATATAGTGCAAGCGGCTTATTCAATAAATCATCATCAAAACCGATATAAAACTCAGGCATCTCTTGAGACAATGGCACAAATGGCTTAAAGCTCTTATTTAAATCAACATCTTTATATCCAAAATAATTATATGTCTTGCATTTTTGCATTGCTTTATCAAAATAGGAATAACTGGTAGTTAATGAATTGATAAATGGCGGCACGTTCTTTGGTCCAATGTATTTGACTCCTAATGTTATGTTTTCCTCTGTTAGTTTTTTCTTTATTATTTCCCTTGTTTTATCATCGATATCAATTTGTTTCAGAATTTCATCAACTGGTTTTACATCTACATATCTTTCTGCTTCACCATAACTACCTGACTCTAGCCTAACTCTTATCCATCTGCTTGAAATTCCATTTATCTCTGTGGTCGTAATATCAGGACACTGAAAAGTAACCTTTCCTGTTTCTGTTGTTATTGTAAAGCGATTTGTACCGTCGTTAACTACAAATTTAATCCATTTCGATCCATTCCAGTATTCCCATGAAAGATTTAAGTCATTTGAAACTACACCACCCTTTAAATTTAAATTTATATTTATGTTTGCATCTTTTTTTGAAAATGCTTCATCGCTTCCGATATAAAAGGCATCCCCAACCTTTGGCATTTCACCAAAGGGATAAAACCCTTTTTTAATATCAACAGGGCTATCATTGAATAAACCTGCATCAGGAATGACGTCTTTGACAGCGACATTAAAGGTAATCTTCGAAATTTCAGGGAGTGCAGCGCCCTTTAATACAGGCAACTCATCCTTCGGTCTAAATGAAATCCAGTTTTCGTATATGTTATCTACATCGTATTTTTTGAGTAATATATCCTTGAAATCAAATGATATTTTCTCAGATATTATTGTAATTTTATCAGGTTTGATCTCATTATTGGCGCCATCAGAGCATTTAGAAAAATAGTCTTCAAATCCTTTATTGTATTTACTTAAAACAATGTTAATTGTAATGTAAGCAGATTTTTTACAATCAAAGGCGTCATCCGCAACATAAAGAATATGCTCAACAGGTTTTTCATCTTCATCCCCGCCAAATAAATAAAATCCTTTTTCGCAGCCGCTGACATCTGAGGTATGATCTGTATATTTATCATTCCATGGATTTATAGAACAGGCGGATTTTATGTTGAAACTAACAGCAGTTAAAGATTCAATAGTCTCAAAAACAACAGTAGGGTCTTCTGACGATGCAACCTTTGTTCTATCAGGCACAGAAGCATTTTTGCTTCCTTCAGTGAGTTTGAAAGTAAGAGGGACTTTTGCTACAGCAGGAGGTAAATGATCTATTCCAATAAAGTCATAAAAGGCAAGAAGATGTTTTTCAGGAATCCTGTTTAATTGCCCAATGACTGTTTCTGTGAGTTTTGAAAACAATCTCAATAAAACTATTCCTATATCTGCTTCATCAGGAGAATCTTTAAGGATATTTTTCCATTCAGGGCAATAAATCTTTGCAAGCTTCACAGCCTGCTCATAGAGCTGTTTAGCCCCTCTTTTGTCAATCTGTGGCGCTTCTAAATTCATTTCTTAGCCTCAAGGTAAAATGGATATACAATATTTCTCTTTGTATTTGTCGTCCTTATCCTGTACTCTATATTTATATCTATTCTATTTCCTTCCTCTTTGTCAGGAGTTGCACTTACATTCAGGACTTCAATCCTCGGCTCCCACTTAAGCAGGGCCTCCTTAATATAGACACTGATAAGTGTTGCTGTAGATGTATTATTCGGCGCAAAGACAAGCTCCTGAATCCCGCAGCCAAAATCAGGGCGCATAACCCTTTCACCCTTTGCTGTTCCAATGATTATCAAGATAGATTCTTTAATGGAGTCTTCGCCTTCAGATAAAGCTATTTTCTCATTTTTAATTGATACAGGAAACTTCCAGCCTTTTCCTAAAAAATCCTTCTCAACTGTCATTCTAGCCTCCAATAAAAACAGTCCCTACAGCTATAACCTTTCCAACCGGAAGGTCTGAGGGGTCATTACAGGTCATTGCCATGTCACCATTTCTTGCTGCCATTTTGCCGTTTATCTTGACTGTGGCGCTTCCAATTTTAATAGTAGCCTTGTTTGAAGGCGGTTTCTGAAATGGCCCACCCTGTGGGATATGCGGCGGCATATTTGAGGCAGTCGAATCCACTGTAGCAGCAGGCATCCCCATTATCTTTACATCTGAACTGAAATTGCCGTCAATTATTCCTGTAAATGGGTGTGGGAGTGGAGTAGGCACTGGAGGACCAGGAGGCGCTGGGATCATAATAATATGTGTATCAGCTGCCATGATCTTATCTCCCTGCTTTGCTGCCGGCTGTCCCATAAGTTAGCTCGTTCCTTTCAATTAATATTCACTGTTGCACCTTTGATATTCATGTTGCCTGAGGCCTTCAGATCCATCCCCGCACTTGCCTCGACCTTTGACGAAGCAGATGACTTTACCTCAAAATCCTTTGCATCAATCTTGATCTTTCCATTTGGAGCAGAGATAGTAATATCCTTTTCTGCCTTAATGGTTATTGAGTTATCTTTTGTATTTATGACGATGCTGTTTTTTTCAGATTTATCAATTATTTCGATCTTCTCAGCACCGTCTTTATCGTCGAGCCTGATGATATGGCCGCTGCGTGATTTTATCACCCTGATATTATTTTTGCCGTCGCTGTTTGTTTCAGGAGGTTTGTCGACTCCGTTCCATAATGAGCCTATCACATAAGGCATAGTAATATCGCCATGTTCAAAAACTACAAGAACCTCGTCATCAATTTCCGGCAGAAAAAAGGCCCCTCTCTCTTTCCCTGCCATGAAGGACGCAATTCTTGCCCAGTTTGATTCATCATCACCGCTTATGCGCGGAATCTTTACCTTTACCCTTCCAAGCCCCTCAGGGTCTTTGTTGTTTGTAACAATTCCAACAACAACACCGTATATCTTTGATCGTTCCTTTTTATTTTTTTCCAGCATTTCAGTAATACTCATATGCCTGTTCTCCGCACCTTAAATGTTGTTGTATAGCCATCACGACCAATTGAATGAACGGTAGAAATCACATAATATACGCCGCTGAACCTGTCTCCAATTCCTTTAATCTCTATGGTCTTGCCTGCCCTAATATCCGGATTGCCGCTGCACTTTCCTTCTCCTGTTATGAATTCTTTAAGCATTGTGTTATACTGCGCCTTTGCAATTCTGTCAGCATCTGCTGCGTCTATAACTGCCTCGTCAAGGACACAAACCGGTGAGTCAACAAAGGCATTTTGTGATATCTTGTATCCTGACTCTTTACCACCCATAATTGTTGTTTCACTTCCGCTCGCAGCAGTAGAGGTAATTTCTTTTTTGTTTTTAATATCCCAGCCTCTGACCTCAAATTCGCTTCCTTCGGTGAGTGTTTTAAGCTGAACTGAGAAACCCTGCAGATCTATTGCATATTCAAGGGATAACACAGGGGCATTCCCTTCCTGCGATGGCCGAAAGATAAATGTCTTGTCATCAATAAGCATTTCATAACCAATACGTGCTGCACGTTCAAGGAGAAATTCGTAATTGCTCTGATTATTCTGGAATATGTAAGGATGAACTGTACCTGTATCATCAACCTGAGGAGTTAATCCAACTTCTGAGACAATAGATGATGCAATATCGCTGTCCTTCATATCCTTAAATGATCGCCTTTTGGCGCCAAATCTGAGCTTGTGAAGTCTGTCGTAACCTCTTATCTCCATAAAAGAAAATTCCTCAAAGGTCACATCAAGGGATGTAATCTCACCTGTCATCATCTCCACTGTGCTGTCCATACCTATACGGATTTTTATAGTATCGCCAGGCTGGAAGGTTTTCAGGTCAATACCTCTCCACATGCCTTGTTCAAAATCAATTATATTGAATTTAATTGTAAACATTGCAGGAACATTAATTTCATCTTCAAGCGTTATCCCTTCAATAGCTGTCATTAGATTATCCGGCAGATCAGTTCCATTTAAAGCTAGCCTGAAATTAGCAACATTTATTGAATTATTTGGCATAATCAAGTAACCCTTAATCAGGAATTACCAGCATTCTCCCGATATCATCATCAGTCGGGAATGCCAGCGGGTTATTAATATTGTTCGACTCTGCAATCTTTCTCCATTGAGCAGGATTCTTTAGTGCATTGAAGGCAATTAAATCAAGCCTGTCCCCGGTCTTTACTGTCCATACTTTTCTGCAAGCCTCTCTGCCCCTGTTCCGCAAGTCCTCTTCAATGCTTTCGACACGTTTAAAAGTAACTGAAAGTTCTGCCCTGACAGGTATCCCGGATTCAAGAAACATAGTAAACCTCTGATCAACGTTAGATATTATGCCACTGTATGAAAATCCTCCCCATATAAAATTACAATATGGGGGACGAGATGTCTCCCTGAGTTCCACTGCCGGCATGGTCAGTGAAACAATTTGATCAGTCTCATCTCTAACATCTGTCTGGCTTTCGTAGGTATCATAAAATAACGATATTGAGAATGTTTCCATGCCTACCCTCTGGAACTGAATGCCCCTGCCTTCACCTGACATCTCGACATTAGTTGACACACTATATTCAGTCGGGTTAAACATAACCTGAATTTCTTCTCCCTGTTGAGGCCCTTCAAGAATTCTTATAACCGCCTTTTCAACCATCAGCGCAGTCCTTTCCTGTCTTTTTCTATAGCAATCTTCTTCTCAATGATTTTATAAACCTTATCTGCAATCGTATTAATTTCGTGAGCGGATCTTTCTTTTAAATCCTTAATCAAATTTTTGGCCTTAATCAAATTTTTGGCCTTAATCAAATTTTCGGTCATCTTTGGTGAGATTATTTTTTCTTTATGCTGGTAATCTTTAGAAGAGACTGTATTGGTGTGCTGCGTTATAGGTTTTCTGAGAATCAGTTCTGTGGATTTATTGACAATATGCTTTTCTATCATTGCAACATTTCTTTTTGCCATTGCGAGTGGAAGGGAATCAATTTCGCTCTTGTGTATTAACAAGTTAGACCTTTTAGGCAAACGATAATGGGGTATATCGTTGAAAAAGGCTGATATTCTTTCTTGCCTGTGATAATTTACATTTGTGGAATTATTACCTGCTTCATGATAATCAGTCACAGAAAATATATTTGTGCTTATTTTCAATACTGGATTATTTACTTTTTGTGTATTCAATATTATTCCTATTGAAATATCTTCACTTGTAGTTTGCAGATATTTATCTGTTATTTTTCTTAAAAAAACACTGTGGTTTTGATTTGAAAATACCATTAACCTGTTATCCCATGCTCTTCGCTTATCATTTTGAGCTTTTTGTTTTCTGTCATTCCTTCGCCTCCTGTCATTCTGAGGCGAAGTCGAAGAATCTCCTGGCCCGGGACAGGTCTGAGGGAACGAAGTGACCGAAGAATCTCGCTCATGATAAACTTCGCGAGGAGTCTCACTCCTCGCAATGACATTTTTTGTGGTTTGTGTAGTCTGTGTTGAAATCTGTTTATCTGGCAGCATTCTTTTATCCAGGATTACATAAGATGCATTATAATTACTTATAGGCGCGGCCCCGAATGCTTTCGGGGTTGCGCCTATACCTTCTGGAAACAGAGACAAATTGATTTTTACATTTGAGGCCGATTTATTTATTTTTTGTGTATTCAATATCATTCCTGGTTGAATACTCATAAGCCTTCGGCTCACAAAGGAAGATAGAAATTGTAATCTCCCCTCGCCTCCCTTATTCACGCCTCTTATGCCAAACAATCTAAGGAATATTAAAGCGGGCAGATTAGCTGATTTTCTGAAGATGGAATATTTCGCGGTAATACGTTTAGAAAAATTAAAGCTATTAATACCTATAGAAGATTGCTTTAATTGTCTGATATGTAAAATATGTGATTTAAAATTTAGATTTTCAGATCGTTCCATTGTTAAATTGTTTTCAATTCCATTATATTATTTCTCTGAATTCTTTAAGATACTGCATTCTCCTTTTACTAAATCTAACTGCATGTCAGGATAAATCCATTACTAATGTCGTATAAGAGTCAGCATTTAATAAGGGATCAGTACCTGTACCAGGGTATACGGCTGTTGCACCACTAAAACCGTGCCAACCAGAATAAAAATCGGGAGTAAATCTTGAGAATGCTGCATGGAAGGATTCATGTAGCACAACACCTGCCTGATATTGCCATGCTCTCCCAGGGGTAAAAGTTACATTTCTACAAATAGTGGTAGCATGTGAACCTGGAACAGAGTGACCACCGCCACCATGAGCTGTACATGTTCCATTAGTAGCACAGCTAAAAGGGTTGGTACTAATTTCGTGGTATGCAGTACGAACCCGTCCGACAATAAGCGGTGCATTTGCTGCAACACCATGTGTAGCGCCAAAATTACGGCGCAGACTGCTTAGCACTTGAGCTGATAAAGGACTTGCCTCCAGCTTGGGAATAGCCTTGTTTAGCCATCCTCTTGCATTGAAGATCGCCTGGTGAATTGTTGTTCTTTCTGCTGCTGAACAACCAGGATTAGATCCCAATCGTTGTATATACGACTGATGGTTTTGCTGTATCACATGCGTCATCTCATGTGCTAATAGCCTTCTTCCTTCTGCTGAAGATGGATTGTATCTTCCAGCATTGAAAAATATATTCCTCCCAATGGTAAATGCCTCTGCATTAAGTTCGTTTGATTTCCTTGCTGCATAAGAATCCGTATGAACCCTGACATGGCTGAAATCATATCCAAGTCTTTGCTCCATAAATGAGCGGCTATTATTATCAAGCTTTTGTCCTGATCCTTTGTTTGACATTATCTCGCTTATCAAGTCTTGTTCATTACCATCTGCCGACGGCTTGTAATCTATTGATGCCTTTTTGCTTAAAACAGGGCTTCCCATCTTCATTATGCTCATCGCAACTTTTTCTGCCTCTTCTTCACCTTTACATTTTGTACAACTTCCCCCGCGGGAACACTTCTTTTGAATGGTTGGACTTAATACACTTGCTGTAAAACGATTTCCATAATTGTTTTGCATAAATGAGAGTGCACATGATTCTTTACCCACAGCCTTTGCATAGGATAATGCCGATGAAATGCCCTCAGATGACAAATGAGGACTTCTCAGCCTGCTGCATACGCCGCACGAGTTACATGAAGATGTTTCTTTACTTTTATTTGAAGTATGCTTATTGGCAGAATCATTTCTCTTTGAAAATGATTTACTCTGTTCAGACTTTACGGATTTCTTTTCATACATAACTTACCTCCCCTCTCTGTCATCACAACATCCCCCCCGCTGATGCCGCACCCCTTGCTGCCGAAAGGGCCTGACTTGCCTTTGGTTTTGTCAGTCCATTATGGGTAAGCACCAATGTCTCGGTTGCAACAGTATTGCTTGAGGCATTAAATGTTGGGCCATCCCATTTAATAGGGTATGCCTCGTAGAAGTCCCACCACATGGCTGGAAGACCCGAATGGTCAAGGAGATATATTGAACCGTTTTTACGTTCAATCTTACCTTTTATCACATCATCATACCAGTTCCACAGGAGGTCTAAATCCGTAAGCCCATGCTTTAACGTCAGGTCCGTGTATTTTGTGCCTTTTATGAAGGTGTATTCTTTATCATTTTCTCCGCCGAACATTTTCCGCTCAACTTCTGTATTGATGCTTAAGCCTGAAACATCTGTAAATCCACCTGCTATTATCCCTTCTATCTCTACTAGAAAGTTATAAGCAGAATAAGGATCTAACCTGACGCCAAGAGCCCTTTTAGCTAAAGATATTCCTGCGCTAATTCCTATGACCGGCATTGCTCCTCCTAAACCTCAAAGAGATTCTTTTTCTCTTCTCCACTGAGCTTTTTGTTTATCTTGCTGATCTCCTCACACCATCGCTGCCTCTCGCGATGTTCCATGTTCACAATAGTCTCATAGTCCCAGTGGAAATAGTAAGCTAAAAAGGCTACCTCCTCGTAGAGGCGGTCGAGGGGGTAGCCACTTATTCCCCCAGTGACTGCACCTCCACATCAAACTTATATTCACATTTAGGACATACTGCTTTAATGGCATTTGAGCCATTCTGATTTATCCTGTTATACATCTCTTGCAAATAGGCAAAGTCGCCTGCAAACAGCCCTTCAATAACTTTCGGAGTTATCATCTTTAAATTACCCAGACGGCTGACAACCCTCGAAAGAAGGATGACTGTTAAATACGCTGGGTTTTGTTGAACCCTTGGATCCTTCATTGGCAATATCTCATCAGCGGCAGTAGCAAGTCTCATGGCGCCCTCTTTATGAAGCGTGCCTGACTCATCAACATAACCCTTAGGCAAGACGAACTCAAATTCTGTCTGTAGAACTCCCATCATATCTCCTTAGCTAACCCTTGTTATACCTTCATGCACAACCTCAAGTGTTTCTATAACAACTTCATTGCCCTTTGCACTAAAATCAGATGGGTCATACTTTGTAGGCCATGCTTCCACAATGTCCCACCTTGCCTTATCGTTTCCTTCCTCATCAATAAGTATCAGTGACATATTCTTCCTTGCCTTTGATGCTCCGCTCTGTTCAACCTGTTTGCGCCACTCATAAAGCTCCATTGAGTCTGTAAGACCTTTTTTTAGGGTTATATTACCGTATTTTGTTAGACCTGACAGTTTACGCTGTACAGGTGCATCAGTGCCTTCCCTGTAGTCAACAGAATCAGTAGTTGAATCAGGGATCGTTGCCTCTGAAAAGGCTGCTGTCTGAATACCGTCAATCTCAACCCTGAACTTGAAATTCCTGTAAGGGTCAATCCTTTGTCCTGTTGGCATCTTAAATACCTCCTTTCTTTATCTAAAGTTATGTCTTTGCCAATGTCTTCTGACTAATTCTAATTATTACAAATTCCGCTGGTTTAACTGGCGCTACTCCAACCTCAATTATGAGCTGTCCTGCATCCCTTACTTCTGGCGGGTTGTTCTCTTCATCCACCTTTACAAAAAATGCCTCATCTGGAGTAGCTCCGAATAACGCCCCGTCTCTCCAGACTCTTAAAAGGAAGGCAGTTATGTTTCTTTTAACCTTGCCCCACAAAGCAGGGTCATTAGGCTCAAAGACAACCCACTGGGTTCCTTCATCAATAGACTCTTCAATATAAAGCAACAATCTGCGGACATTTACATACAGCCATTCAGAATCTGCTGAAAGTGTTCTTGCACCCCAGATACAGATCCCCGATGGTAAAGAGCGGATGACGTTTATTTGTGCAGGATTTAACACATCATGTTCACCTTTTGTTACAATCCTCTCAACACCAACAACTGAATCAAGATACCCCTCGGAAATGCCTGCAGGCGCCTTATGAACTCCTCTTGCTGAATCAGTATAGGCATATGTGCCCGCAACCGCACCTGATGGAGGTATTGCCTTCTTTTTCCCAGTTAAAGGATCACTGATATAAACCCATGGATAATATAGAGCTCCATATGATGAATTGAAGGCATTACCTTCATATCCCCCGCCGGTTCCTTTTCTAAATTTCACTATATCCGTTGGTATTAATCCATAAGGAGAGTCCGCAATAAAGAAGCAGTCTTTTCTGTTTTTGCAATAGGTTAGTCCGCCTAAAATTACCTCTGGATCTCCAGCCTTATCCGGGATAGCAACAATGTTAATATCATCAATGACATCAAAGGCGTGAAGGCCGTTTTGTATACTCTCATCGCCTGTAAAATCAGAATCTGTAAGACCGCTAAGACCGTCATTCCCGCCGGATAGGGTTATTTTCTGGTCTTTTTTAGGATCTTTTCCTGAACCGGTTACATCTGAACCATCTTCCTTCCAAGTATCTTTCTCAACCGTTATAAACTTTGATGCATTATTTATACTATCCTCAACATCAGACATCGTAAGTTTGTCAAACGCTTCAACTTCAGCTGATTCATCCGGATAGGAGACTTTCAGTTTAAACCCTGTGCCCTCCGATGCAGGTTCAACTTTAACAGTGATTTTGTCTCCCCATGTTCCTTCTGAAGACGCATATATTCTCATACATTTTGCGTTATCGTCATCAACCAGAGTCCCCGCAGACGCTATCGCTGTTACTTTCTTGTTGTTATCATAATGACAGGTCCTCACCACATAACACGACGTACCGCCTTCAGCAAAAAAGCCATACACCGCATATGCAAGGTATCCATCTGGGATAAACCCTCCGAACTCCTTCACAAACTGGGTCCAATTTGTGACCAGAACTGCCTTGCCGATAACCCCTTTCTCTGCAATTCCTACAAATGCGCCGGTGGATGTGCCCACACCTGCAATAGGTTTGACTCCACCTGATACCTCTTCCACATAAACTCCCGGAGACAGATATGCAGTAGCCATTTTTTAAAAACCTCCTTTCAAAGATTATTTTTTAGCCTTCTTCTTTGTCTGCACCTGTTTTTTTATAACCCGTGTTCCCATTTCTATTGATTCTTTTGGCTGATGCGCTTGAATCACCGAAATATCACCTTTTGTTATCAGGGTTCGTAAATGCGGCGAGGAAAGTTCCTTTTCTGAAATATTCATTGTACCCCTGGCAAGAAGATCAATATTTCTTCCACCTGTTAAATTTATTATTAACCTCTGGTTCAACTTGTTTCTGATTACAGCCATAACATCCCCCCTTTCTATATTTTCTGGTTAATTTAATCTCAGCAACCTGATTCCTGAAACTTTTATAAATACATCTCCTATAATTTTTTCATCAGGTGAAAGTTCATTTTTTAGCATTACTGCCATGTTTACTCTTGTCTTTATTCCTTCGATGTAAATCATTTTTTATCACCAATTAAATACAAATCTATATCCTTCTCAATTACCCTTGTAAATTCCTTAGTCTTTTCGGATGGAATCTTAACTGGTGTCAGCATATATGAGACTGGCAGTTTAAAAGCCTTATTAGGAAACATACCCCACAGCTTATTTAATTCTTCAAGTGCAAGAGTATTTAGAACAACTCTTATCTCATCATTCCCGCTTGCCTTAAGGTTGCCTTGGAGCATCTGCTGTTTAAGAACTGAATTGTCATGAAATATTTGCATAATTTTTTCTAATATAATAAATTCCGTCTCTCTATTCTTAGCATAAGGAGTAAAAAGATAAAAGAGGTCAACAGCAAGGGGGGGGTATCTCATCTGATTTGTCCCTATAGGTTCTGGCTCAGCATTCCTTAAATGGCTATTTCCAGTAATCTGATATAAAAAGATTGAAAGTTTTGCAGTTGTTGTCGGTTGGGTAATATCAGCAGGAGAATCAAAGAGAATAGAGTTCTCATCTGAAAGCTCTGTGATATTATCTTTAAGAAGTTTTTTCAATGTATTACCAACATCCCTTAAGATGGTAAAGCTTCCCATTATTTATCCTCTATAAGTTCATAATAAGGGCCAAGATCTGCCTTTAAAAATGGGTTTCCGATTTTTTGGTATTCCCTTTTTGCTGCAAGCATGATATGTTTCATTTGTACCTCTTGAGTTTGCTTTGCTGCATAAAAAGCTGAAGTTAAAGCAATATTCTTAATATTCCCGCCTGCAATTTTTAGCCTCTCAGATAAAAACTCATAGTCTATATCCTTAGCAAGTAGGGCATTTTCAGGAAATATTCCTTTCCAGATTAATCTCCTTTCTCTTGTATCCGGGAATGGAAATTCGACAATAAACCGCATCCGACGCGTAAACGCCTCATCCATATTCTGACGCAGATTTGTAGCCAGTATTGTCATCCCTTCATATTCCTCCATCTTCTGCAGGAGATATCCGATCTCAATATTTGCATAACGATCATGGGCGTCCTTTACCTCAGAACGTTTCCCGAAGAGGGCATCGGCTTCATCAAAAAAGAGGATAGCATTTGATGTCTCTGCCTCTTTAAATATCTTGCTCAGATTTTTCTCAGTCTCACCGATATATTTACTGACAACTTGTGAAAGGTCGATCTTGTAAAGCTCAAGCTTCAATTCATTGGCCAGTATTTCTGCTGCCATGGTCTTCCCCGTTCCTGAAGGACCGGAAAAAAGAACATTTAACCCTTTACCTAATGAAATCTTTTTTTCGAATCCCCATTCTCCATAGACTATGTGCCGATACTTAAGATGGTTACATATCTCTCTAAGCTGCGCTAATTGATCATCTGGTAGCACAATATCCTGCCAGGAAAATTTTTGGGTTATTTTTAAGGCAAGTTCTGATAATTTTTGATTGTTCTGCTGTCTGCAACCCATTAAAAGGTCTTCATCGGTGACAACAGCTTTTTCCGGAGGATGGAAGAATAGCCTGTCTTTTGCAGTTGCAACAGCAGCCATAATCTGACCTTCGGTAAATTTAAACTTATCAGCAAGAACATTAGGAGTAAGAGTAATTGTGAAGTTATTTTTGCCACTCAGTGCCTTTTCCCATATCTTGTTTCTAAGTGGGAAATCAGAAAGAGGGAAATGAATCTTTATATAGCGGGTATTGTTTAATTCTCCTTTAGGTTCCCAGTTTTGCTCACCTGTTAAGAAGGTAAGATAGGAAAATTTACTAATCTCTTTAAGTAAATGCTTCCTGTAATGATTGATTTTCCCATCTTCAGAGAAAAGAAGGTCAAAATCTTCAATAAGAAGAGGAGCTTGAAGGAGCAGGGCCTCTCTATTAATCCTTTTAACCATGTCAAAGAATGTGTCATCGCTTTTTAGGAGTTCTCTTACATTAATCTTTAAAAGAGGGATGCCTAGGGCACCTGAGATTGCAGCCACTGCCTTTTTCTTTCCAACACCATGTGGACCATATAAAAATATGACAGTATTATTTCCGAATCCCTTGCCTTCCTGAATATGTCTTGTTAGATTCTTCAATCTCTGCTTCAGGTCTTCCTTTATGGCAAGGGAGTCTATATCTCCTTCAGGTTGTAAAACATTGAGACTCTCTGCAATAACAGGATCTAAAAATGGACTTCCCAGAAGAAAATCTGCGATACGTTCATCTAAGCAGATGGGTCTCGATAGCAATGACACTGGAAAATCATGCCTTTCTTCACCAAATTTTAGGATTTGCCACCGGGTCAAAGGCGCTTGTGCAGAAAAGTACTGTCTTATCAGGAACCGTTCCTTAACAGTCTGTGTAAGTAACATTGAGATTAAGTTAAGCGTCGGATATTTTTTTGAAATATCATCCTGAAGGTATGCATAGATTTTTTCATATTTTGCGTCAAGCTCAGGGGCTAAACAGAGAAGCAACGAATCAACCTCAAAGGGTGTCAGGCCAAACAATCTTTTTAAATGATCTATCGGAAGAATTATTCCTTTCTTCTTACTAAGTTCAGACCTATGGGCAATTATCTCTCGTTGTCTTTCAATAGCCTGTATGAGTTTTATAGCATCGGAAGAATTATTGAGATCATATTTATCCTTTTCTTTCTCAATTTCTTCTTCATCTAAGAGCACATCAACTTCTTTTTCAGAAATATATAATCCCGCAAAGGCATTCTTTTCTACATCCTTCTTTATTCGCTGACGCGATACAGCAAGTTCAAGCATGAGGTCAATCTTTTTGAGTTCGTCAGAGATGTATTCCGTAGGGTCTTTGTAAATCCCTTTGTCAGTTTGGACCAATTAAGTCTCCTTACAGAGTTTAAAAAGCAGGCTACTGCCCTTTAACTCCTGTCTCTTTACTACCCCTTCTTTAATCAATCTCTCTAAGCATGCAACACAATTAGCGAGAGCAAGATAAATGCCAGAATGCAACTTATTGATTTTATTGATGATTAAGAAATGAAGGGATAATTTTATCAGGCAATTTGCCTTATCAATAGGACATATTGCCCGAAAATTAAAATATCTATCTATACTACAAACACCCTGTGCTGTTGAGAAGTACAACAATGATTTTTACAAAAAACTTTTAGAATAAATTATAATAGCCAAGTCATCAATCATTTTCAAATAAAATAAAGGAGAATTAAAACAATGACTGATTTAAAATCAAAGACACCAACAGAAACCCTCGACTTTCTCGGAACAGTTTGTCCATATCCTATTATCACTACAAAAAAGGAGATGGAAAAATTACCCCGCGGAGCAATATTAAAGATAAGCTGTGACGTACCCGCTTTTATTGAGGAAACAATCCCACGACTTGCTGAAATGCATGGATATCAATATGAAACCGTCTACAATGAAAAAGGTTATTGGGAGATTTACATTCAAAAGCCCTAGATGGCAATGGAAGATTAGCTATATTAAGCTTTACAATTTCACTATTTCACTTCGCCATTCATGTATCTTCATAGCTTCTTCTCTTCCTCACGTCCCTTATAAACCATATTATAAAGCCCACTGCCAGAACACCTATTACTATGTATGGTTCATATTCTTTAACATTGCCAACGATATTTTTAAGCGCTGCGCCGAAGAAATAGCCTCCATAGGTACATATAGTTGCCCATATCAGGCAACTTATAAGCAGAAAAAAGAAATATTTTTTCTTACCCATGCGCGAAAGACCGAGTACTGCTGCGCTCAGCAGCCTGAACCCATAAATCCATTGACTTATAAATATAGATGCAATGCCATAACGTGCCATCAAAGACTCGAGTTTTGACAAATTAACTTTCATCAGCCGTTGTGTAAATTTAATGAATGCTTCCCTTCTGTGGAGGGCAATAAGAAAAAATGCGCCATGACCTATGTATGAGGCTAAAGCCGAAACAATTATTACTACATTTACATCAAGACGCCCGGTGTAAGCAAGAAACCCTGCTGCAATAAGTACACTTTCACCCTCAAAAAATGTAAATATAAACACAGCAATATACCCGTATCTTGATATTAACTCTTCCAGAAATCCTCCTCGCGGCTAATTTAATAAACAAATATTTTTTGAAAGACATAAGACATAAAAAAGGGGATGCTGGAAAATCCAGCATCCCCTTTTTTCCATTGAAACATACTATTTACATCTCTTTTCGCATCACTGCTCTGTTAATGTCACTGCGCCACTCGGACAGACACTGACACAAGTTTCACAACCCTCGCACAAGTCCTTTTGATAAGGATCTGCCTTGCCATCAAGCATCTGGAATACACCCACTGGACAGTTGTTAACGCATTCTTCACAACCTTCACACTTATCTCTATCCACCGAAACAATAAACACTTAAGTTTCACCTCCTTATTTCTATTAAACCAAATTGGTTTTCTTTTGAATTTAAACTAAATACTTCTAAAAAATCTGCTTATGCTTTTTATTCTTTAAAAGGCTTTTCTATTCGGCTTTAACCTGCCTCTCACCATATTTATCAAAGACTACTTCTTCTTTTACTGAGACTGCTATCTTGTAAAGTATAGTCAGCGCTAAAAATCCGATCGCCCAAACCGCAAGTGTTATTAACGCTTCAGGCAACGTAGGCCAGTACTCGGTTATCCTTTCCAAAGGACTTGGTACAAACCCGCCTACAACCAAACCAAACCCTTTATCAATCCACAAAGAAAAGAATGTTGATACACAAGCAACTGCTAATAAAGCCTCATTCTTCCTTATCTGTGGGAAAATCAACAGGACAAGCGCTAGCGCAGCAAGTATGCTGGAAAGCCACATTATAGGAACGAGTTTCGCATGTCCTTCCAACCCGGTGTAGAGATACACAAATGAATGCATATGTCCTGGTATCTGACTGTAGAATGCTGTAAAAAATTCGAGTCCAAGGAAAAATACGTTAATAATCATACAGTAAGTAACTATCTTTCCCAATGCCTGAATAGCCTCTTTCCCCGGATCAAATTTAGTGTACTTTCTTACAATTAAGGCAAGGATAATGAGAAGCGCTGGGCCACCTGCAAACGCTGATGCCAGAAACCGGGCTGCCATAATTGCGGAAAGCCAGAAATGCCTTCCCGGGAGTCCAGCGTAAAGAAAAGCTGTAACAGTATGTATGGAAGGCGCCCAGGCAATCGAAAGGTATATAAAAGGTTTCACCCATTTCGGAGGCGGCACTTCTTTACGCTCAGCGCCTAATACTGTCCAGCCAACTAATAAGTTCAGAAGGAGGTAACCACTTAAGACTAACATATCAAAAAACATAACAGAGTTTGGGGTTGGGTGGAGTATAACATTGAGGACGCGGAGCGGCTGCCCCATGTCAACAAAGATGAATAACATGCACATTACAACTGCAGAAATAGCCAGAAATTCACCTAAAATGGTAAGCCTGCCAAATTTCTTATAATTGTGCAAGTAATAAGGCAGAACAACCATAACACCTGAGGCTGCAACGCCAACGAGGAATGTAAACTGGCCTATATAGAGACCCCATGAGACATCCCTGCTCATGCCCGTTACTCCCAACCCATTTTTGAACTGATAAAGGTAAGAAATGAATCCTGTGCCGATGAGCGCGAGCAAAAATAATATCCATACCCAGTATCTTCGACTTCCGTATATCGCCTTTTCAAGCATTATTACCTCCTAAAATATGTAGTAAACACTGGGCTGTGTTCCAAGCTCAGGTCTACGTCTAAAGCTATAGCGTGAACCAAGGACCTTTCTGACCTCAGAATTCGGGTCTTCAACATCTCCAAAAATCAATGCGCCCTTAGAGGCCTCAACACATGCTGGCTGAAGGCCTTTTGCAAGCCGTTCATAACATAACGTGCATTTCTCCACGACACCCTTTGTCCTTGTTGGAAATTCCAGATTTTCTTTCTCCGCGTCAATAAATGGTCTTGGGTCTTTATAATTAAAACTCCGCGCTCCAAACGGACACGCAGCCATACAGAATCTGCACCCAATGCAACGGTGCATATCCATCATGACAATACCATCACTTTTTCTCTTGAAAGTTGCTTTTGTTGGACATACTCTTACGCAGGGTGGATTGTTACAGTGATTGCAAAGAACCAGGAATGGCAGTTCTTTTACTTCCTCTGAGAGATATTCATCTGCAGCGCCCGGGAATGCATGTTCATATGTCTCTTTCCATAACCATTTGATTTCATGTTTCGGATTATCAGTTATGTTAGGGACATTATGAACGCGGTGGCATGCGTCTATACACCTCTGATAATCTTCTTCTGTTTTGAACTTGCTCATATCAACGACCATAGCCCATCTCTTTGCCTTTAAAGCTTCTGGATTAGGCGAGATCTGCGAAGCCTCGACACAATTTTTTAAACCATGAACAGCAGACACGCCTCCAACGCCCAATATTGTAGAAATACCAGCTATCTTTAAAAATTCTCTTCTATTCATACTCATGATTGTTTCTCCTTCGGGGCGATATGGCAATCCCAGCAGTAAGGTTTTACCGCTGCATAATTGTGGCATTCATCACAGAACTTTGTCTTGTTTGAATGACACTTCATGCAGGTAATCTGAAGGCTCATAGTAAATCTTTTCCCCTCAGCATTGATATAAACCCCATTGCCCTCACGAACAACCCAATCCCTCCACTCATTCAACAATTTCATATGTTCACCCTTCATGAATGACTTAGGTTCTACGCATTTCCTTTCATCCTCAGGCAGCTTTAGAATTTCAGGGGTGTCAACTTTTGGATCAGGTTTGGCAGTGGCTTTTCCCCCACTATATAAAAAGGGAAACGACACTAAACCGATAAAGATAATAAGACCGATGATTATTTTTCCACCGTTATACATCTTATTCGCCCTCCATTCCCGGGAGCGGATCGCCGCGTAAATTAGTTGTTCTCTTTTTCTCCCCTTTACAAACCAAGGCATTCCCAACCATTTCATGAATACCGGTAACATTAACTCCAGGCACCCAGTAATCCATTAAGGGGGGTAAAACAGCCCTGTCTATTGCGCAGATGCAAGCCAGCATGTTAACCCCGTATTTCTCGTGAACATGCTTCACAGCATTTGCTCTGGGAAGGCCTCCTCTCAGCCTCAATTCCATGTCTTCGGAGGCATTCAATCCTGAACCACTGCCACAGCAGAACGTCTGCTCCCGTATGGTATTTTCCGGCATCTCATAAAAGTGGTTGCAGACATTATTGATGATATACCTCGGCTCTTCAAAGAATCCCATGCCTCTTGAGGTGTTACAGGAGTCATGGTAGGTTACTACTATGTTATCATTTCTGCCCGGATCGAGATTCAGTTTTCCGTGCTTGATTAAATCTGCAGTAAATTCACAGATATGAACTGTCTTATTGGATTTTGCATTTTCGAATTTCGTGCCTGTTATTGGAGAGGCAGGTTCTTCAAGAAAGTCTACAGGGCCAAACCAGGTATTATGATACTGATGCCACACCCTCCACATATGACCGCATTCACCACCGAGTATCCATTTTACCTTCAGCCTCTTAGCTTCTTCATAGATTTTATTATGCAGTCTCTTTGCCATCTCATTAGAGGTAAAGAAACCAAAATCGCCGCCTTCAGAGGCAAATGTGCTCCAGGTATAATCAAGTCCAAGCTCGTGGAATAATAAGAGTTCTCCCATTACAGTGAATGTGCCCGGGTCCGCAAACATACTCCCGGAGGGAACGACGAGGAGAATCTCCGCACCCTTCCTGTTAAAGGTAGGGGTTACTTTTATCCCTGTATACCTTTCGACATCTTCGACAAACATGTCGAATGAATCTTTGATTGTGTGGGGCTGGAGACCAAGATGATTTCCGGTCCTCCAGCAATTGGCGACAGGGCCGGCAATCCATTCAATATTTAATCCAAGGAGGTTGAGAAGCTCTCTTGCAAGGATCGTAATCTCAGCAGTATCAATCCCATAAGGACAGAAAACAGAGCAACGGCGGCATTCAGAGCACTGGTAGGCATAATACCATAACTCCTTGAGCACATCTACAGTAAGTTCTCTTGCACCGGCTACCTTACCCATAATCTTTCCTGAAGTTGTGCAGTACCTTCTATAAAGAGATCTGAGAAGCTCAGCCCTAAGCACCGGCATATTTTTGGGATCTCCGCTCCCGATAAAGAAGTGACATTTGTCAGCACAGGCGCCGCATCGAACACAGATATCGAGGAACAGCCTGAAAGAACGATACTTGCTGACCCTTTCTCTTAACCCATCAATGAATATTTCCTGCCAGTTTTCCGGCAGTTTCCAGTCCTCGTCTTTTACCGACCAATTCCTCGGATTAGGAAAACTAACGGTTTCGAGGCTTTTTGCTTTGGCACTATAGCAAAAGATGCCTGGCTTAAATACAGTTGGGGTGTCTAGCCACCCCTTTTTGGGAGGTTTGTAATCTATCCTCGCAAGTTCTTCTGGTTTAGGATTTGCCATATTTACTCCTTTTCTACCGGTAATCCAGCAGCTTTCATTTTTTCTCTAAAATCATTTTCATATTCTTCATAGGTATGGACCTTTACTGGATAATTCCATGGATTAACATGCATCACTGCACGATTGTTATTTGCCAGATTTCTTGTGGGACTGAGGAAAACTCCTGCCAGGTGCATGAGTTTACTCATAGGGAAGTAAGCAAATAAAGCGCTGACGAGGAACAGATGGATGTAAAAGATAATCCCGATATCTTTTGGCACTACAGGGCTAAAGGTGATCAAACCCATGGTTAACTGCTTTATACCCACGACATCTGTTTTGAAAAAGTAACGCATGAGAATGCCGGTGAAGCCTATTGAAAATATAAGGAAAAGAGGGAAATAGTCAGCGGCAAGAGAGATGTATCGAACCTGAGGAATAATCACTCGTCTAAGGAAAAGGAAAGTTACAGCGCCCAGGAATACTATATCAGTTAAGTAGAGAACCGGAGCAGCAACCTGGAAAAACCCATCGAGCGATTCTAACACTTTCACAAATGCAGGTACAGGTTCAAAAAACAATCTTAGGTGTCTGGTAAGAATGATAAGAAAAGTCCAGTGAAAGGCCAACCCTCCTAACCAGAGCCATTTGGTAGAGCCATAGGAAAGCTTTGGTCCTTCTCTCAATTCAGCCTTTGTGTTCCTGAACAGGGAACGGAAGAGAAGTACTTCAAACGCCATTCTTATAATAACACCGAATGCGGTGGAGGGATTATCAATTGCATTTTGTTTGATCCAGGGAAAAGATTTTTCTTGTCCGGCGGTTGTGGGTATACGGAACGGGACAGGCACACGCCCCCACTGCATCACACGATAGATAACTCCTAGGATGAATGTGAGAAATGCCGCATAGGGTACAACAACCCCAAACAAGTAATTAAGATTCGCGGCCTTCACTCCGATTAAAACTATCAAAACAAGAGCTGCGACTGTGAAGAAGGAAAATAAAAGTCCCATTTTCTTACCCCTTTATCTTTTGAGTTAATACTGTTTCTGCTCCGAGATCCGATTCCTTCTCCTGGATCTCACAGACAAGATTTGCCTTCTGTAAAAGCCTGAACACCATTCTTCTGGCTTCATCTGCCTTAATTTCATAAATCCTCTCACGGCATTTCATATAAATATCAAATGAAAGAAGTGCAAGTTCATCTATTCGTTCTTCAAATAATCGCAATTCATCCGACATTTGTTTCTTCTTGATTTCGCTTCCCATTTCTTCTCTGATTGCTTGTTTTAAAAGAAAGACGAAAGAGATAGCCTTGGATGGAGAAAAATCCTGAACAGCCTTTATTTTTATAATATCGTTAAGAAATGGGAAAAGTTTCTCAGAATCAATACCATGAAGAATCTCATCGAAGAGGCCGTCTATTCCCTGTGAAATTGTATGTCCAACCGGATTTGAAAAACGGTTTTTTTGCTTTTTTAAGAAATTCGAAGCATCAGCGGGATAATTATCAATGATTAGGTCAAACCATTTTTTTACGATTGCAGCTTTTTTTTCTGACATAAGAGCCTTAAGATTCATATCCAGTCTGTGCATCTCCTTCTGTCTTCAAACGATCGCTTTTTAAACAGGCTAATTTTAATTTTATGGGATTACATAAGTCAACTAGTTTTTTAAATTAATGTCTAAACTAAAATCACAAAATGAATAGCAAGAAGTAAGAATTAAAATCTTCTTACCTCTTGCTATTTCAGCAGCTTTTTAATTATACACAGCCAGTTGGTTTTGGAAGTCCGGCATATCTACAGGCCTGCTTTGCAGGACCGCCTGGAAATAACTGATATAGATATTTCGTATTGCCTTTCTCGGGTCCCATAACCTTTCCAATCTCTTTGACGAGTATTTTTATCATAGGAGCAATCTGGAATTTAATAAAGTATTCCCTAAGGAAATTGATGATGTCCCAATGTTCTTGTCCCAGTGTAACACCATCCTGAGCAGCCATTATAGGAGCCATTCCTTCCTTCCAGGTCTCCCAATCCACGAGATAACCATCCTCATCACATTCATACTGTTTTCCTTCAAACTCCAAATACGGCATTTTTTCTTCCTCCTTTTCTATTTGAATTTAATTTTTTGATAGAAGATAACTCCCATCAATCCAAACCGCTGTATAGTACCACAAGATACATTTTCAATCAACAAAATACTGATTCCCTGTAAACGGACTATAAGAACTTAATACAAAGACATATCCTTGGTCAAATAAAAAAAATTAATCAATAGATAAGTTTTTTTCTTTATAAGTTATCGCCATTTTCATAATGCCATTTACCCAGGCTTTTGTACCAAGTGCATGCAGATGGGTATACGCAGCAAGAACATTCTTATAACAGAATCCGTCCATTCCTTTCATGATCCCCTCGCCCTTTTTCATCTTAAAAACAAAAGAGACACCATCTTTTGCAGTCATGTTCAGTGCGTAAGAATAATGAAATTCATGGCCTTTGAGAATCAGGCCGGTCTTGAAATAAGGGTTGCGTGCTTCAACTTCTATAATCGTATAGCCATGCCCCTGTGGCTTCTTGCTCACTCCAATGACTGCAGGCAAAATACCTACCATAGGATATGCCTTTCCATCCCATATCAATTCTTCCGAAAGGTACATTAGTCCACCACATTCAGCATAAATCGGTAACCCTTCCTCGGCTGCCTCTCTGATAGCATGTCGTAGTTTATCATTAGCAGCTAGCGCTGAAGCATGAGTTTCCGGGAATCCACCACCGATGTAGAGGGCATCCAGAGAAGGCGGCAGGTTGCCGGTTAATGCACTGAATTCGATTAATCGTGCGCCTGCTCTTTTTAAGGCATCTAAATTTTCCGGGTAATAAAATTGGAAGGCAGAATCCCTTATTACTCCAATCCTAAGTTGGTCATTGATCATTAGACATTTGTCATTTTTTTGGTCATTGGTACATTGGTCATTAGTCACTGGTAATAATGACAGATGACTATTGACTAATGACTGTTGACTGTTAACTAATAAGGGTGGAGCCTGACGGGCAATTTGCCATAACTGCTCCACATCCAAATACCTGGCCATTACCTCGGCAGCCTTTTCTATAGCCTCTTCAGCCAAGGGATGTTCCTGGGGCGGGACAAGACCAAGATGTCTCCCGGGAAAGGCAATATTTTTCAATTTGGGAATCATCCCTACGACTGGCAGATTACAATATTTTTCTATGCTTTTTTGAGTAATCGATTCATGGCGGAGACCAGCTAATCTATTGAGAATCACACCTTTAATTGGCACTTCAGGGTCAACTGTCTGACACCCCAGCACTAAGGCAGCTACAGTACGTGTAACCTTTGTGCAATCTATAACAAGGATGACCGGGGATAGGAGTAGCTTTGCTATTTCAGCTGTGCTCACACTTCCTTCCAAATCCATGCCATCATAGAGCCCCCGATTCCCCTCAATAACAGTTATATCTGCATTTTTTGTATTCAGACTGAAGGAAGAAAGTATCTGATCTTTACTCATTAAGAAAAGGTCAACGTTATAGCAGGGATGGTTTGCTCCCCGACTCAGCCATCCCATATCAATATAATCAGGGCCCTTTTTGAAGGGTACGACTCTGTATCCTTTTTTTTGCCATACCCGGCATAGACCTACGCTTACAACAGTTTTCCCTGCGTCACCGCTAAGGCCTGCAATGGTAAGCCTTGGGCAATTGATCATCTTTTCGGACCTGGAATCTCAAATGAAGCACAGGAACCGCTGCCGCAACTTTTAGCAGTTTGTTTAGACTTTTTCCCACCACTTGATGTAATTACGCTTACTGAACTTAAAACTCTTTCCACTTCCGGCGAACTGCATTTCGGGCATTTCATGCCTGACTTTTCATCCTCTTTCTTGAGTTTCAAAAGTTCAAACACATGTCCACAGCCAAGACATTTAAATTCATAGATTGGCATCAGTTTCCCTCCTTTTGTTAAATTGTTATTCCTGCGCAAGCAGGAATCCAGTTTTTCCTATTAAAAAATAAAAAGCATCTGGATTTTCACTTTCGTGGGAATAATATAAAAAACAGATCCTTTTATCCATAGCGAACTCTGTTCCAATGATTGTTATGTTGAACGTTATATTTACACACACCCCTTAATCCCCTCTTGTATAGAGGGGAAACAAGAGATAAACTCCCCCCCCCTATCAAGAGGGGCAGGCAATCCGTAAACTCCCCTCTAAAAAGAGGGGCAGGGGTGTGTTGAAAAATACAAATCTTTAACAACTTTTAATATCTTTAGATTCTTACAACTTTAATCTGAGAGATTATCTCTCGAATTTTTAAATTTCAAATATATTTGGATAGAGATTCATAACATTAGTATTAGTAATACTAACATAGCTTAAAAAAAATTAAACTACAAGAAAACTGAAGAATACAGCTATAATAGATAAATACCAAAAGGAGACACAATGAAAGCTTCACCTGAGGAACCAAGATGCCCTTTTTGTTCCCACAAAATCGAACAACCGAAGGAACTCCCATCAAGGAAAATAGTTGAATTCCCTCTTGGCGCCTGTGAGCATTGCGGAGCTGTGTATGCTTATGATGTAACAGGACATAATATGGGAGCTGCCTTTATCGAGGCATTATTATTCGCGTGCAATGATGATGACTATCTGGCTTTCTCTCTCTCATATGGAGAAGATTATACAGATGCAGTTGTCGGAAATTATGACATTATTACCCATACGATCGTCCCTGAAAGAAATTATAACGAGCGGTATATAAGGGGAGCACTCATTTTCGTTAAACTTTTTGGCCAGTTCCATGAAGCAACCGAAGATAAGGTAAAGGAAAAATTAAAGACCTTACTTCCCATTACCAAAACCAAATTACGCTCAAAGAAATTTTCTAAAGAGCTAGTGCGTCAATATGCATTAGAAAACAGACTTGAAGAGCTCATAGCATTGGCAGAAGAAGATAGTCGGGTAATAAATGAATTACAGCGTTTGCTCTATACTCCTGATGAACTTTTACGCTGGCGAATTATTGACATGTTCAGTGCAGTGAGCAAAAAAGTAGGAGAGATCCGGCCTGATATCATCAGTAAATTAATATCCAATTTATTACAGAGTGCAGCCTCCCCCGGTGCATCTGCCTGGGGCGCAATAGAAGCCGCCGGTTCAATAATAAGTACAAAACCTGATTTGTTTGGAGAATTCAGCCCTGCCTTACTCTCTTTTTTACAACAGAAGAATCTCTGGAAGGAAGTTACATGGGCAATCGGAAAAATCGCTATGGTTGAACCAAAATTGGTCAAGTATGCCTTTAAAGCACTTCGCTCTTTTCTTGATGAGCAGTATCCCGCTTTGCGAGGATACGCTGCATGGGCATTGGGTAATTTAGGGTATGATGAGGTAATAGAAGATTTGAAAAAACTTGAGACAGATGATGAGAAGCTTTCGATATTCAGAAATTCTGAACTAAAAGAAACGACAGTCTCTCAATTATCAAAAGAGGCGATAGAAAAACTCAGCAAGCCTAAACAAACATGAGTTCTCAACTCACAAAGATACAAGAAAATATTAACACCCTCCCCTTCATCCCCTCCCATCAAGGGAGAGGAGATATTAGAATAGTCCTCTCCCATCAAGGTAGGGGAGATAAAAAAGTCTCCTCGCCCCTTATGGGAGGGTTAAGGTGAGGGGTAATCTTCGGAGCAAATAATGCATACACCCCTCATAAGATATCTTGTTTCTTCACCTTATGGCGATATCCCTGTGGATAATGACAAGTGGGATCTCCCTTTAGAAGGAGATCTATTGAAAACGCCTTATAGAGTTTATTTTCAATCTATTAAGAATTTCCTCGTCAGCGGAGCGCATACACAATTACTAAGTGCAGCAAAGAAAAACCTCGGGAGGGAGATCCATTCAGAGGAAATCAATGAAATCATTATCCGTGCGGAAAAGCATGGCGCCTTATACCATCCGGCAAGTCTGGAATTGATTCTTGAAGAATGCAGTCTAAAACTCGGGCTAAACATCGCTGTTTCGGAAACAGGCAGGAACTGGTTAAAAAAAGAGTTCTTAGTCATACAAAACATAAATACAAAATGTAAACTGCCTTATCTCCCTGAAGTCTATTTCTTCGATGAACAGGAAACTATGTCCTTCCTTCTGGAAGAGTGGTTTGAAGGGTATCACGAGTTTCATCTTTCCCTGACAGAGAGCGGGAAACAATGCATTAAGCTCTGGGAGTTTGGAAAGGGATATAAATACCTGTCTACTGAACAGAGTTTTGAGATATACAGGCAGGCATCAAAGATACTTACGCTTTATTATGATATAAATGACTTCTCTCAACTATATCCATGGCACCATGCAGCAGGAGACTTCATAGTAAGAATAGGAGATAAAAATAATTCACCCTCCCCTAACCCCTCCCATCAAGGGAGGGGAAACAAGAGGGAAATCTTTTACCGAAAAAGAGGACATTCAGCTTTAATTCCCTCTCCCCTTGCGGGAGAGGGCAAGGGTGAGGGGTATTTTCAAGAAAAAATAGATGTTCGCCTCACCACAGCAAGGCAGTATGAACCATATATGACATTTCAAGATAAAGAGAGTATAAATCCTATCATAGCCTTATTCTATTTTCTTTTAAATCTCACTATTAAAATGCGGCTGGATAAACTGGATGGTGTGGGTAATACAGTATGGGCAGGTGACTTCTGTCTTGAGGCAACTATCAAAGGATTCCTTGATGGATTGAAATTAAAAGAAGAATTTAAAAATTATTTCGGTTCAGAAAAAGAGTTTTTCAACATACTGAAATCATTTCACTCGGAAGATTTAAAGACTGCTCATAGTCCTTTAATTGACCTGTACAACCTGACGGGTGATTACCCTGTAATTACCGCAAATTTAAACAGTCATGTAGAAGCATTCCATGCTATTCTTCAAAATTGCCCTTTATGATCTCTTTGAAAGGCATTCTCAATATCCTCGCGAGCGGCAACATGAGATTTGCCTTAGCCGCAGGGTTCAAGTAACCCGCTTCGGTTAAAAGTTCCGTTGAAAATCGGACAAGCTCTTGATAAAGTTTATCAAGTTTTACTGCTGAATAGCTTGCTTTTTCTTGGAAACCGGAGAGACTACAAACATAAGAACTCTCTTTATTTCCATTTTTAAGGCTGTAAGGTACCCCATAAACCCTACATATCACCGGTCGCCTTTCGTATAGTACACATTCCTCTCTATCGTTCAAAAATGGACATCTAATTCTCTGTTTTCCTAAACCATATACCTTCATCTGAGGCTTATCATCAAAAACCTTCAATACATTCTTTGCTCTCAATACTTCAGCCTCTGCTTTCTCAGCCCTCCTGAGAACGTCTCTTCTTGTTTTTCTTTCCAGACGGTTAAAATGGTAATTGATATATGCTGCTTCTATGGGAAAAACACCGAAAATAGCATGACAGCAATCACAACAATGCAGCCTACACTTTACGCTAAGGGGATATTTTTCCTGAATTGTCTTGAAGAGGTAATCGGCCTTGCGTGCAACCTCAGCATATCGTGAGAAAAGGTCTTCTATCATCTGCTCATACTGAGGCCTTTCTTTTTCTTCTGTACCTGTGTTCTTCTCTTTTTCTCTTGTTTTCTCCGGTGGGGTTCCAGCAGTTTTAAAAACTCTGGGTGTACTTCAAAGCCTAATTCTAATGCCTTATCACAGCTTTTAATTGCCGTATCAAACTCATCCTTCAAATAATAAGCGTTAGCCAGATTGTTGTATCCTAAAGCAAAATCCGATGCCAATGTGAGCATCTTCTTATTCACCTCAATGCTCTTTTCAATATCTCCTTTCTGAAGATATGCATTTGCCAAATTGCACATAGCCTGCACAATCTCAGGGTTCAATTCTAACGCCTTTTCTAATGCCTCTATTGCCTCATCGGTTTTTTTCATTTGAAGGTAGGCAAAGCCCAGATTTGCATATCCTCTTGCATATCGAGGTTCTATCTCTATAGCCCTTAAATTTGCTTTAACGACCTTCTCTAAATCACCTTCTTTGAAATAGATATAGCCCAGGTTCACAAATGCCTCAAACATTCGTACACCTTGCTCAATAGACTCTTCAAATGCATCTATAGCCTGATCAAGCTTACCCTGGTTCATATAGGCTACACCAAGATTATACAGTGATGTAGCACATTCCGGTTTTTCAATCAACCGCATCTTTTGCTCATGGATAAATTTTTCTATATCTTCCGGTTCTTTCATAATGTTACATACTAACATTTACAGATAAACTCGTAAAGGCATGTATTACATGAGCCTTATTCTTATATGTAAGGGGGATTTTAATTCTTTAAAAGGCTTACTACTTACCAGCGATAATATAAATAATCATACAGGTAGCTTTTAAGCTACCTGTATGATCAACTGCTGAAGTATCTACTAAAGCTTCTATTAGCCGCCTGTATCTCCAGCTTTTTCAGGAGATACGCCTCTTCCCTTCACTCCATACATAGTGGAGCTACCGGTTGAGAAGTACTCCAGAATACCCTCGGCTATCATCTTTGAGGCAACACTCTTAACCTCGGAGGCACCCGTATCAGGGATGACCTTTTTCACACCAGCAAGCATATCTTTGAAATAGAACTTGGTTTTTGCTCCTTTTGAACCATAATCAAGAATCGCCTGCCTGATATCTTCTTCTCTTCCCATACTATACTCCTCTTTTCTTTTTTATATCGAATTTATAGCTACAACTTTAGCATATCATGTGTCTCATGTATTGTCAAACAACTATATTCCACCAACAGCCTTTGAGACTGCCCATGCATGTTCTGTATATTTGAACTGAGTTGAGGTTCTGAATGTATCATAAGCAAGGCGGTAATCATCAAGTAAATGCCATGAGAATTCTAACCCGCACTTTTCGAAAAACTTCTCCCATCCGATACGCTCTGCCCAGTCTCCGAGCCTTTCATATTTCTTTGCATCTTTTGCGTAAGCCTCCACGATCTGTTTAACCGTTTTAACCACTGATGGCCAGCGAGGCATCTCATTTGGCAACCACGGCACAACTACCTTCGAGAATTTCGGCTGACTGAGTCTATTCGAAATCTTTCCACCAGCCAGGATAGCCACACCGTCTCCCTGACTGTCTGCCAGCGGCAGTGCCAGACACATGGTGTAGCAGTTTCCGCAATACATGCACTTTTCCACGTTGACTGATACGCTTCTCTGTCCGGCTTCAGTAGTAATGGGTTTAATAGCATACAAAGGACATGCTGCAACAACCAAAGGAATCTCGCAGGCCTTACCGAGAACATCGTGGTCAATTGCAGGAGGCTTGCGGTGATAACCCAGGAGGGCGATATCCGAACAGTGCACAGCACCGCACATGTTGAGACAGCATGCCATAGAAACCCTTAACTTTGCCGGTAACCTCATGGTCTTAAAATCGTCAAATAAGGCATCAGCAACAGATTTCACAAGACCGGAGGCGTCGGTAGCAGGGGTATGACAATGAATCCAGCCCTGTGTATGAACGATGTTTGTAATAGAATTTCCTGTGCCACCAGAAGGGAATTTAAAAGAGCCTCCAATATGCTTCCTGTTGTCCAGATCCTTCTTTAAGGCTTTTGCCGTCTCTTCTTTGTCTGTTAAAAACTCGACGTTATTTCTCGTCGTCCATCTCACATAACCACCACAATACTTATCTGCGATATCGCAGATCTCCCGAATATGCTCTACAGATGCTATCCTCGGCGCACCAACCCTCACAGTGTAAACCTTATCCCCTGTCTCAGAGACATGCATAAGCAAGCCGGGCTCCATTATTCTATGAGAAACCCATTTACCATAGTTCTTTCTTAAAACAGGTGGCATGAATTGTCCATAATGTGAAGGACCTATATCAGTAATCCTGCCTTCTTGCTGATTTTTTGGATCGAAATAGCCAAATCTACCTTTCGACATTATATACCTCCTTTTATTCTATATATTCTATGTGTATTCTACCTTGGATGTCTGCTCCTGTAGTCATTAATATCCCTGGCCCATCCACCAGGAACCTCTGACTCCTTGAAGAACACATACGGATTGGAACGAGGCTCTTTCACCATCTGTGGCATTGCCGGAATTCCGAGGACTTCAATGAACGTCTTCAGGCCCATGCGCTGAATCAGTTCTCCAAGACGCTCACGGTTCTTTCCTTCCTCTATCCACCAGTCATGAACCTTTCTTGCAACTGCTTTTTGGCTCTCAAACGGGTGTTTTGCATACATGAAAGGTATCGTCAGCGTTGACATCTGGGCGCCTTCCAGAATAGGTGCCTTTGCACCAAAGAGGAGGCTCAGACCTGTATCCTTTCCGACTCTTAATGCTTCCGGCATGGCATTTATGCAATGCATGCAACGGGTACATTCTGCGTTGTTGATAGAAAGTTTCTTTCCATCCCACTGCATGCAGCCAGTAGGACAGAGGTCAATTATTTCCTCCTGAATGTTGAATGGTCCCCAATCTGTCCCGGTCATTCCTCCTCCATCACGGGGGATCTTGCCGGCAACATATTCCTTGACAGCTTCCTGATTAATCCGGATGTCGTCTTTCCAGGTGCCGATGAAAGCCATATCTGACCGGGCAATTGATGCCACACAGCAATTAGGGCATCCATCAAATTTAAATTTAAATTTATACGGAAAGGCAGGTCTGTGTAATTCATCCTGGAAATCCATAGTCATTTCATAACACATTGCGAGCGTGTCGTAACAGGCGAACTCACACCGTGCCGGACCGATACAGTCAGAGGGAGTACGCAGGTTTGACCCTGAACCGCCGATATCATTTCCAAGATCATGTGTCAGGTCAAAAAATATTGGTTCCAATTGTTCTGAAGTACTACCAAGCATGACCATGTCACCAGTTGAACCATGCATATTGGTAATACCGCTTCCCCGATATTCACAAATATCACAGAAGGCTCTTAAAAAGTCAGTTGAGTAAAATTTTGCACCGGGCTGATTGACCCTGATGGTATGGAAATGTGCGACAGAAGGAAACTTCTGCTGCTGGTCGCAATAACGGCCGATAACTCCTCCACCATAACCTAAAACACCGACGATACCACCGTGTTTCCAGTGAGTCTCACCCTCTTTATACGAGAGTTCTACTACACCTAATAAATCTTCACAAACCTCTAATGGTATCATAAGGGTGTCTTGTCCCAGTTTTTTCCTGTGTAAAGCTTCTCTCTTTATATCGCTCACAAAACTGGGCCAGGGACCTTTCTCCAGCTCATCTAACATTGGGGTGTCATGTTTTACTTTAAAAGTTTTCAGTTCGTCTTCTTTATAGTTTTTCAACTGCTCATCAGTAAAAATCCGAACATCGTCATATTTCCTATGCTCCTTCTCTTCTTTATCCCATAACTTCTCTTTTCCCGGGATTCCCATCTCTTACCTCCTTCTGCTGAATTTTTATAAAATGTAGACAACTTAAATGAAATTATTAGTTCTCTTCACCCCCTTCCTAACTATTTTTTAGAAAAAAGTATTATAGACGTCAGACACTCTTTTGTTATTTCTTAGAAAAGCGTTTAATGATAATCAAGTCTTTTTAATTTTGTCAAGAAAAAATTCAACAGGATTCGCAATAATAAAACATTTTCTTGCGCTAAATTTTTATTATTTACAATATACCGGGCGCTGTGTTAACCCTTATGCACAATCCGATGGAAGAGCACAAGGTTGTGTTATCATGTATCGTGATATCGCCTGGAGAAAAAAAAGCATGGGAAATACTGAGAAGACTTGATCCTTCTGATGTTTGCAGGGATGCGTCAGTAGGATTCGATAAAAAAGGCAGATATTACATTATAAGGTCATTCTGTATGGATTTTTTTGCTACACCTGAGGAAAAGATTATCAGAAGCGCTACTCATCAAGGAGAAACAATCATTAAAAGATATGGTTATTTTTTTATCCATTCCTGCCTCTGGTATCTGGTTAATGCAAAGGACATCCCGCTCACAGGAAGGCTCATAAAGCCCTTTAATATAAAAGGTGGAGAGATGTTTTTTAGAGGAAGCCATATTCTACCTTTAGAAAACGTGGGGAAAAGATATAGGAATGATAAAGAAGCTTTTATTAAAAGAGGGAGCGAACTTGGTGCGGAAGTATTGAATTACGGCGATGCCTCGATAAAACTTCTCCCCATGCCAAGGATACCTGTGACCCTGATCCTATGGCTTGAGGACGAGGAGTTTCCTCCGAGGGCTGACATACTTTTAGATTCTACATGTGAACTGCAGCTTCCGCTTGACATAATATGGTCAATAGCCATGATGAGTGTGTTGGTAATGATGTGAGCCACAAACTTAAAGAAAAAATAGACTCTCTGTTATCCAAAGAAAAAGGGACTGTTTATAAAGACCCCGGAGGCAGGATTAATATTGCCCTTGTTTATCCGAACACCTATCACGTTGGAATGTCTAATCTCGGTTTTCAGGGAATTTATGGGCTTCTAAACGAGATAAAGGATGTTGTTTGTGAGAGGGTCTTCCTTCCCGAAGATAAAGACATAGAAGAATATGTAAGGACACACACAGAACTTTTTTCAATAGAATCGAAGAGGCCGCTTAACTGCTTTGATATCGTTGCATTTTCGGTATCTTTTGAAAATGATTATCCCAATATTATAAAAATTTTTGAACTAGCCAGACTTCCTCTGAGAAGTTCGGAGAGGAATTCCTATCATCCGCTAATCATCATGGGTGGTGTATGCGCCTTTTTCAATCCAGAACCTGTTGCTGATTTTTTTGACATATGTTTTATAGGCGAAGCAGAGGAGATGCTGCCTGAATTTCTTGATGCCTATAAGACCTCTGCAGACAGATCCGGGGTTTTGAGGAAGTCTTTAGCTATAGAGGGTTTATATGTCCCTGAATTCTACAGTATATCCTATGATGCAGAAGGGAAAATTTCAGGGAGACATCAATCAAAAGGCGCACCTGAAGTTATAAGAAGGCGTTACCTTAAAGATATATCCGGGTCAAAAATTACGACGTCAATTATTACACCTGAGACAGAATTCTCTGAAATGTATCTAATTGAAGCAATGAGAGGATGTCCCTGGAACTGCAGGTTCTGCGTGGCAGGTAAAATATATAATCCGCCGAGAAAGAAAGGATTGCAGGCAATAGAAAATGAGATACAAACAGCCCTTACCAGAACAAAAAGGATAGGTCTTATAGGTCCTTCACTTTCAGATTATCCACATGTAAAAGATGTGTTGAAAATTCCTGAAGTGGATTTTTCTATTACATCCCTCAGGGCAAGCACAAAGAGTGCGGAATTGGTGAGTTTAATGAAAGGTCATAAGAGTGTTTCAATTGCGCCTGAGGCGGGTACGGAACGTCTCAGGAAGGTTATTAATAAAAAGATTACAGAGGAGGATATACTTCGTACTTCAGAACTCCTGTTTGCCAGGGGCATCGAAACCCTGAGGCTTTATTTCATTGTTGGCCTTCCTACCGAAACGAGGGAAGATATATACGGTATAATTAATCTTGTAAAAAAGATAAGGGATGTTACACCAAAGGGATACATTACCCTGAGCCTCAGCACCTTTGTGCCAAAGCCATTTACACCCTTTCAGTGGCATTCAATGGAGACTCTTTTTGAAGTTAAGGAAAGATTAAAAATGATTAAGAAGGGGCTTCTATCAGTAAAAGGTGTTAAGGTATTCCATGATATTCCCAAATATGCATATATGCAGGGACTTTTTTCTTTGGGAGACAGGCGGGTATCAAAAGTACTCGAAGAGATGGTAGATCCCGAACTTGTTTCGGGACAGGACTGGATAAAAGCAGCAGAGACAGCAGGTGTCAACAAGGATTTCTATGTCTTCAGAAAAAAAGAATTTGACGAAATCTTGCCCTGGGATTTTATTGATATGGGGATAGCGAAAGAAAAACTCTGGGCTGAGTACCAGGAAGCATTATCTTTACATACTGATGAAGATTACAATAAATCATGAGGAATCTTTTGAAATACTGGCTAAATCCTTGAAAAATTGTCAACAATCCTGATACCTTACTCTATGCCTGAAAAGTATGCTATAAAACACAAGCCAATAATTACAGATCTAACCTTTTTCACTAATGAACCAGACCAGACTCTTCTTGATAGATTCAAAGTAACCATCGAACAAAACACCCGTTTCTTCGATGTGCTTGTGGGCTTTTTCAAAACGAGTGGGTTTTTTAAACTTTATGAGTCCCTTGAGAAAACAGAAAAAATTAGAATTCTTGTAGGTATCAGCATCAATAGATATGCATATGAGTTAATACAGAAAGCTAATCCCCCCTCGCCCCCCTTTAGCAAAGGGGGGATGGGGGGATTTTTTCACCTGTCTCACAGCGAAGCAAAAGATGATTTTAAAGAAAACGTGATCTCAGAAATGGAAACCTCTCCAGACAAGCAGGAAATCCAAGATGGCGTAGAGAAGTTCATCGAATGGATAAAAGCGGACAAATTGGAGATTAGGGTATACCCGCATGCTTCCATCCATTCAAAGGTGTATATAATGACCTTTGGAGAAGGTGATAGAGATGTAGGAAGGGTTATTACTGGTTCAAGTAATTTTACAGAAGCTGGTTTAATAGATAATCTGGAGTTCAATGTCGAACTCAAAAACAGAACTGATTATGATTTTGCCTTAGAAAAATTCAACGAACTCTGGAGAAAGTCCATTCCAGTTTCAGAGGATTATGTTGAAACGATTAACACAAGGACATGGCTCAATAATAATATCACGCCGTATGAACTCTACCTAAAATTCCTGTACGAATATTTTGGAGAGAAGATAAGTAGAACGCCGGACGAAATATCGTCTATATACTTGCCAGAGAACTTTGTCGAATATCAGTATCAGAAAGAAGCAGTTGTAGATGCCAAGTCAAAACTTGAGGAATACGGTGGGGTATTTTTGGCAGATGTCGTTGGTTTGGGTAAGACCTATATCTCTCCGCTCTTGGCACAACAACTAAATGGCAAACATCTGGTGATAGCCCCACCTACACTTCTGGATGAGAAAAACCCTGGCTCATGGACAAATATATTCCGTGATTTTGGCGTTAGAGGAACCTATTTCAGGTCAATCGGAAAGCTGGATGATATTATCAAGGAAGGCACAGACAGATATAAGAATGTTTTTATTGATGAGGCACATCGTTTCCGTACTGAGACAAATATCAGTTATGAGAAACTTGCACAGATTTGCAGGGGTAAAAGGGTAGTATTGGTTTCAGCCACACCTCTTAACAATACACCTAAAGACATCTTAAGCCAGTTGAAATTATTTCAACAAGCTCGCAATTGCACTCTGCCTAATCCCAAAGTCCGTGATCTTGAGAAATTTTTTAATCGTCTTCAGGAGAAATTAAAAAATCTTGATAGGTTTGAAGACTATGACGAATTTATTAAGGTAACTAAAGAAAATGCCAAAGAAATAAGAGAAAATGTCTTGAAGTATTTAATGGTAAGGAGAACCAGAAATGAGATCGTAAGATATTTTGAGGATGACCTTAAGAAACAAGATTTAAAATTTCCCGATGTTGCAGATCCAAAACAGGTTCTTTACGAGTTTGACACAAAGCTGGACAAAATTTTCACAGAAACCATTAAACTTGCAACTTCGACTGCCTTCAAATATGCTCGATACACGTCTCTTTTATATCTGAAAGCTGGAATCACTCAACCTGAAAAGCTATCCCAGATTAATATGGGTAAATTCATGAAAATACTCCTTGTCAAGCGTCTTGAAAGCAGTTTCTTTGCATTCAAAAACACACTTGGAAGGTTTATAAAATCCTATGAGACATTTATCAGGGAATACGACAAAGGAAGGGTCTTTGTAAGCAAAAAGCATATAAATAAAATATTTGAGCTTCTGGAAAATGGCGATGAAGAAGCGATACAACGCCTGATAGATGAAGACAAAGCAGATGAATATAAGGCAGAGGCCTTTGATGAAAGCTTCAGGAAAGATTTAGAAAATGACCTGAAAATTCTGAATCAGGTTAATGAAATGTGGATGAAAATAGACTATGATCCAAAGATTGAGAAATTCCTTAACCTGCTTGAAAATGACAACATCCTCAAAAGAAACAAACTGATAGTGTTTACGGAATCTAAAGAAACAGCCGACTATCTTGAAAATAATATAAGCAAAAAATTCGGGAATGCAGTGCTTGGTTTTTCTGGAAGCTCTGGAGTTGCTATAAAAGAAAAGGTTATAGAGAATTTCGATGCCAGAGCTCGTTATCCTAAAGATGATTATAGGATTTTAGTTACAACGGAAGTTCTTTCAGAAGGCGTTAACTTGCACCGTTCTAATGTCGTTATCAATTACGATATTCCGTGGAACCCTGCAAGGGTAATACAACGTATAGGCAGAATCAACCGTGTAGATACGAAATTCGATAAGATTTATGCGTATAATTTCTTCCCAACGATTCAGGCAGAATCTGAAATTGGACTAAAGGTTGCAGCAGAGGCAAAGATAAATGCTTTTATTGAAATGCTTGGTACCGATGCAAAACTACTGACCGATGGTGAACCTATTCAATCGCACGAATTATTCAATCGTTTAAGCTCAAAGAAATTACTCACAGGTGAGGACGAAGAGGAAGAGAGTGAACTTAAGTATCTGAAGGTAGTAAGAGACATCAGGGATAATGACCCCGATCTATTTGAAAGGATAAAACGTCTTCCTAAGAAAGCACGCACAGCAAGAAAGATTAACATCCCCCTAACCCCCTTTGATAAGGGGGAATTCCCTATAAGTAATATTAATGAACATCCATGCGCTGATCCCAGTATCAAGTCTACCTACATAATTCCCCCCTATCAAGGGGGGATAAAGGGGGGTGTCATGACCTTTTTCAGAAAAGGCAAACTTCGCAAGACCTTCTTGGCGGCCACAAATGACATAGAAGAGGTGGACTTTTTCAAGGCTGTAGAAATCTTAAAGGCGGAGAAAGATACTCCCAAAGAAAATTTGCCTAAAGATTTTTACGATTACTTAGATGTTAATAAAAAAGAATTCGAACTGGCAACAGCAGATGAGGTAAGGCAATTAAAACATCCCGGCAGCAGAAGCTATGAATCGAAGCTATTACAAACTATTAAGGCAGTTAAAGACTATAAAGGCTTCACAGAAGACGATGAGGAATATCTTAATAAACTATTAAAAATTGTAGAAGAAGGGGCTCTCCCGAAGCAAACAGCAAAGAAACTTGTAAATGCTTTTACTGGCATTAAAGACCCATTGAAAATATTGTCCATTTTAAGAAGTGGGATTCCGCAGGAGTTTTTCAGGGAACATATTTCAGAAACAGCAGCCGAGACCTCGGGATCAAGAGAGGTTATTCTATCGGAATACCTGATATGTTAAAATAAACACAGTAGGACACGACAAAGAGGGTGAAAAAAATGACAAAGTTAGTTGTGGAAATAGACAATGACTGGACTAAAAAGAAAATAAGAGGTGCGATACATACAGAGATAGAACTTCTCAAAAAGGCAATCCAGAAAACTCAGAGCAAAGTACAGGATTTTGAAGCCAAATATGGCAAACTCGACAGGAGTTCTCTTTATGGAAAAGTTGATGACCTCGAATTACTCGAATGGGAAGGAGAGCTTGAAACCCTTGAAAGATTGAATAAAAAATTAAAATCTCTTGAGGAAATAACTTTTGAGTATAAATGATTATATCGCAGGATTAGAATCTGTCATTAATTCATCCACAATAGTATCATCCTACAATTTAAACATCGACCGAAAAACATCTGATACTGCTTTTCTCTCTGGCAGGATTGACTTCAGGAACAGGACAACCCTTGATTTTAAAGAGTTTATTGAAGGCTCTGAAGACAGCATAGAGAAATACAAGTATGCTTATAATTACCGAAAAGAATCAGATAATATTTTCAGGTATGATAATGCTCCTGATCCCTCTGCAAAGGGGATAAAAACATTCCCTCACCACAAGCATCTCAAGAATGGAACCATTGTTGAATCACAACAGGTCAAATTATCCGATATTATCAGTGAGATAGAAGGGCTTTATATTGCGGATGAGGATAAATGAAAACACTGGTACAAGAAACCTTTGAAAACGAATTCAACGAAGCACATTATAAGGAGTTTGTCAAAAATCTTTTCAACCACTTTGATTTCTCAAAAGAGCATACCTTAAAGCATCAATTCAACAACGCTGAAAGGCAGGTGCTGAATGACTTCACCTATTTGGGCACTTATGAAGAGGCCGAAAAGAAATGCCTTGATGTTCTCACTGTAGAGCTAAAGAGCAGCAGCAAAGTAGAACGTGCAAGAAGCCTTCAGAGAAACCTGATAGGGAAATATCTGAAAACAAACATTAGAGACTCCGCCCTTGTTGCCTTCTATTCAAAGGACAATCCTGACTGGAGGCTTTCCTTTGTCAAGATAGACTACAGGCTTGACAAGAGTGGACTAAAGGTTGAAATTGGCACACCACCAAAAAGATATTCATTTTTAGTAGGCAAAACCGAACCGAGTTATACAGCAAAAAAACAACTCTTACCTTTGTTAGACGATAAAGTAATTCCAACGGTAGTAGAGGTTGAGCAGTCGTTTGATATAGAAGTTGTTACTAAAGAGTTTTATAAGGACTTTGTTTCAATATATCTCTTATTGAAAGAAGAAATAGAAAAAGATATGAGATTCAAAAACAAAGCCGACAAAGAGGCGCAAACTATTCTTGACAGATTGCTGTTTCTTTATTTTATTCAAAAGAAAGGCTGGCTCAATTCAAATCGGAATTTCCTATATGAATCATTTAAAAAAATTTGTGAAAATGATAATAAAGATGATTATAGCTTTTATAAGAAAGTTGTTTTCCCATTATTCCATGCCTTATCGGATGAAGATTACAAATCTGAAGAGCTTGGGGATATACCTTTTCTAAATGGTGGTCTTTTTGAGATAACAAAGAACGATTTTATAAACCAGATTAACCTCAGCGTTTCAAATAACGTTTTTAACGAAATCTTTAACAATCTTCTCGAGTTGTATAATTTCACAGTTTATGAAGGCACTCCAATTGATATTGAAGTCGCAATTGACCCTGAGATGCTCGGTAAGATCTTTGAGAATCTTATTCTTCAGCGTGAAAAGAATCCTGAAAAAGACTTAAGAAAAGCAACTGGCAGCTATTATACTCCACGAATTAATGTCCATTTCATGTGTCAACAAGCATTACAGGAGTACATAACCTCAGAAGGCATAATTGAGGAGTCAAAATTGAACCAAATATTTACTATTGCGAAAGATATTTCTGTCATTATGAGTGGTAGTAAAAATCTTGAGGGCATTTTAACTGTAAAGGAAGCAAGCCAATTAAAAGATTTGATCCTGAAAGCTAAAATCATTGACCTTGCGGTGGGTTCAGGAGCTTTTATTGTTGGAATACTTCATGAGATGCTTTCTATCATAAGACTTTGCGATGTCAGAATCAGCGGATTAAACATACTTAATAGAGCAAATTATGATTATGAGCTGAAAAGGAAAATAATTGAGCATTGCCTTTATGGCGTTGATATTCAGGAAGAAGCTGTAAGGATATGTGAACTCAGGCTGTGGCTTTCCCTGATTGTTGATTATCAGATTGACAGTAAAAAACCTTTTCCACTTGCGATTAAGGAGATTCCAACTCTTCCTAATCTTTCATATCGTATATGCCATGGGGATAGCCTTATTGAGAAACTCTATGGACACAGTGTCCAACTTGATAAACTGCCGCCGACAGACAAGGGCAGGCAGCTTATTGACCAGATTAATGCAGAGAAAGATGCGTATTTTCTTGCTAAGGATATTAAGGATAAGCAAAAGAAAGAGTTGAATATTCTTGTAAAACAGGCAGAGCTTGCTGAGTTTTTAATTGAAGAAAAAAGAAAAGCCCTTATTTCAGAAGCACAATCACAGACATCCCTTCTTGAAGAAACAACTAAAGAACAGAAGGCAAGAGAGTATTACGAAACACTATTAAAGGAATATTCAGAAATTAAAGAGCGGTCTATTGCTAATAAAATTCGATTAAAAGAAATGCTGACAGGAAAACGGCCTGTTGAGATGAAAGATATAAACTCTCTCAGAAAAAAGATGGGAATTTCTTTTATATGGAGGCTTGATTTTGCAGAGGTATTTAAGGAAAAAGAAGGCTTTGATATTATAACAGCTAACCCTCCTTATGTAAGAGCCGACTCCCCTGATCCAAATTATTTAATTTTTCGCAGGCAGTTAGAAGATAGCAAAACATATAAAACACTGTATGAAAAATGGGACTTATTCATACCCTTTATAGAAAAAGGCTTAACCTTGTTGAACAAAAAGGGAAACTTAAAATACATCACATCTAATTCCTTATGTACATCTAAATTTGCCCACAAATTGCTAGACTTGGTACAAAAAGAATATAGAGTCAGTTGCATAGATTACTTTGAGGATATGGAGGTTTTTGAAGATATAGGAGTGATACCAATAATAATTGGTATAAAGAAGGATAAAGACGCTACCTCAAATGTGATAAAAAGGATACGCAATACAACATTTGAGAATATCCGCAAAGAGGAAATTATTAAATCGGATGATTTTGTGAGTCTCGGAAGGGATGCATTTAGAAAGGATTTTCAGGAAATCCGTTGTAAATTAAAAAGTGATAAATTGGGGGATATATGTTATCTAAGTAAAGGGATGGTTATTAATGCAGACGAGAAAAAATGGAAGAATGAATTTCAAAAAAATGATTTGATTTCTGATAAGCCAACCACCATTCATACAAAGTGTTATGTTGAGGGAAAATATATTTCACCTTATGTTATTCATAAAAAGAAATATCTTGAATGGAATACTAAAAGGGTGCCTAAAAAACTTAGCAGACCAACATTTCCTGAACTCTATGACCGCCCTAAGATATTGAAAGGTCGAGTAACAGGAGCAATTTATGATGATAATAACCTTACTTGTAATGACAGTATAG
>Ga0172375_10000302_pt1 | contig 78409 bp, 73 predicted proteins | sample LakKiv1m_FD_114537 | JGI IMG/M metagenome (GOLD analysis project Ga0172375, IMG submission 114537) | Freshwater microbial communities from Kabuno Bay, South-Kivu, Congo - kab_092012_11.1m | ecosystem: Environmental > Aquatic > Freshwater > Lake | place: Democratic Republic of the Congo... | reverse complement strand
AGAAACAGGAACGATAGGAGAACAGCAGGGACAACTCTGCCTTGCCCTCTCTGAGGGCAGGGCAATTTATCCCCTTGCAGGGGTTAATACAAAGCCACCTCCTTTGGAGGTGGATATTTACTTTCTCCGCAGCAATCACCAGCCAGGGTTTAGGAAACCCTTCCGTTTCCAGCATCAAGATAACGGTTGTACTATCCGCACCCAAATAAAAACGCGGGCTTGACCAAACCGGTCAAACCCGCGTAACTAGTTTTGAGGGACAACGGGAACCTTACTCTTTCTCCGTCTCTGCCGGAAGATTTTCTCCGTTTTCAATCCGGTAGGCCTTCAGCCACTTCTCGTCACTTTTCCTGATGAGCTTTTTAATCTGGTCAACCTTGTCCCGGAAATCCAGGGAGATGATTTCTGCTTCATTGATATTGGTGACCACGTGCGGGGTTATTACTATTATCAACTCTGCTTTCGTTTTACTGTTTTTGGTGTCGCTGAAAAAAAAGCCCAGCAGCGGGATGTTTGAAAGAAACGGTATGCCGGCCACGGTCCGGGATGATTCCTGGCCGATGAGGCCGCCGATGACGATGGTGGTCCCGTTCTGCACCACGAGCGAAGTCTGGGCTTTGCGGTTGGTTATGGTCGGGGACTGTATGCCGCCGGTTACAATGGGCTGGGCCTTGCTCACCTCCTGCTCGATATCCATCGATACCAGGCCCTTGTCGTTAATCCGGGGCGTAACGGTGAGAATCACGCCGGTATTGCGGTACTCGATGGAGCGTGATGTCTGGTCGACGTTCTCCGTGGTCAGGGGCACGTACTCGCTGGTTACAATGGGCACTTCTTCACCCACCTCGATGCGCGCCTCCTTGTTGTCGGCAGCCAGAATCTGCGGGCAGGAAAGCACATTGAGCTTGTTCTGGCTGGCCTGGGCGACAAGAAACGCCTGCAGCTGATTTGAATTAAAGCGGTAGCTGAACCCCTTGTTGAGCGCGGTGGACAGGTCGGTGCCGAGGCCGCCAAGCCCGTAGGTCGCCTCGGTCCGGCTTTCGCCCTTGTAACCGCCAAGGCTCGTATTGGGGTTTCTGAGCGCCCACTCCACACCGAATTCCGTGTCTCCCGTCATCCGCACTTCGGCAATGAGCACTTCAATGAGCACCTGTTTGGGAACTACGTCAAGCTTCTGAATGGTTTCCTTGATGACCGCATAATCTACCGGGATGGCGCGGACGATGAGCGAGTTGGTGGTCTCATCCGTTACTATTTTGATCTCCTCCTGGAGCATACCGGTAACCCCGGTAACCCCGCCGCCGGTGGTGGTGCCGGTTTGCCTGCCGGAGGTAGTACTCTGCTGCCGGTCCCGGGAACTACGTGACCGGCTGGACATTGACGACTGGCTGCTGCGGGAGGGGGTGGTTTTTTGGGTCCTGGGGCTGGTGGTTGAAGACCTGCTGCTGCCGCCCCCTTCGCCATAGAGGTTGCCCAGCACATCGGCAATATCCGCGGCCTTGGCATTTTCCAGAAAATAGACAAAGACCTGCTCTTCGGTTCCGGAATCAACCGCGTCGAGCATGGAAACCCAGTGCTCGACTTTTTCCATGACCCCCGGTATAGACGTCACGGCCAGAATGTAGCTGACCCGCTCAATGGGGACAAAGGAAACGCCGATGCCCTTTTCCGATGATTTGGCAAACCCCATGGAGGTAAACAGGCTTTCAAGCTCTTTTGCCATATCTTTCACGTCGGCGTTCTTAACCTTAAAAAACCGCACCTGCATATTCTCGAAGGTATCAACATCCATCACGTCGATAAAGTTCAGAAGTTTTTTTACATTTGCCGAGGTGTCCACCATGATGAGGATGTTGCCCTTGCTGTATTCCTGGATTTCTCCTCCCGGGCTGATAAAAGGCTTTATGACCTTGGACGCCTCTGCTGAAGGAATAAAGCGCAGCGGAACAATCTGAATGATCACCCGGTCGCCTGAGGGCAGTGAATCAAGCGCCGTGCCGACACCCACTTCAGGCACCGCTGATTTTGCTTCCTTGAGGGGAATGATTTTATAGATGTTGCCGGTCTTGACGGCGGCAATATTATTAATCTTAAAGATCGTTTCCATGATGGGCATCAGCTGGCTTTTGTCTATTTCACCGCTGGTATGGATATTGACCTTGCCGCGCACCGCCGGGTCTATGACGTAATTTATGTTGAGGATATCAGAAAGGGCATTTATCACCTCGTAGATATCAGCGTCATCAAAGTCCAAAGCTATCTTCTGTTTACCCCCCTGCTCCGGGGCCGGGGGCTTTTGTGCAGGATCAGTGCGTTGTTTCTCCAGGGCTTTGCGCAGCGCCGAGGTGGTGTGAAGCACATCAGCAGGCTGCGCTGCGCCGGATTCTTCCAGCGTTTCAGACAGCGGCGCAGTCGTGCGCACTGCCGGGGCAGGAGCGCCTGGTTTTCCAACGCTGCGCTGCTGCCGGGCAGGGGGCGCTGCCGGAGTTTTTGCCGCAGGCATGCCGGCGCAGCTGACGCAGAAGGCAAGCAGCCATAGGCCGGCGAGCCAGGCGCTCTTTTGTATTGAGCGCAGCAGGGTGGCGTTGAGCACAGGGTGACGTTGCATCATATCAAAAGTCTATCCAAAGATATTTGAAATTTGTTGTTAGGCTTCTGGTTCATTTGTTCGGGCTAAATGCTCGCAGCAAATGCTGCTTGTTTTTGCCAGAACCTTTGCTCGCACCGCCCGCAACTGCTTTCACCAGAAACCTAACGATACAAAAGGTGAGAGCAAAATTCTCAGATTAATAATGTAAGAATCTACGCATCGTCCGGGACTGCGCCCGGAAGATGAGGCCCCTGCGGGGCAGTTAAGAATAAAGCAATCACCGTATGGTATAAACATCGACATTTTTTTGTCGATGTGAGCGCCGCAAGCGCCTAACCTTTTTCTTCTTTCTTCATAAAACCGCAGACCACGGCGGTGACAATAACCTCCCGGGGTTCCCTGCGATTCCTTACACTAATTTTAAGATTTGGAATTGTCAAGAGTTTTTGGCCGGTTTCAATACTGTAGATAAAGTTTTTCATCCGGCTGAGATCAGTAGTGAAGCGCACCTGGATGGGCACCGTGACTAAATCGCCCTGCTTGCCCGAGTCCATGATCTTGACGCTCTGAATTTCAATATTGCTGCTGGTTGCGATGCGGTCGACCGTTTTCTGGATATCGGCCGCAGACAGCGAAGGCGTTTCGCCCTTCAGGAGGCTGTTGCTGATTTTCATGTCATCTTTTTTCAGGAGCCGGAGCTTTTTTTGCAGCTCGTCCTGCTTGCCGATGATGCGGGTATATTTTGCCACCGTCGCTTCCTTGAACGCAAGCTCCTCCTTCTGGCTGGAGAATTTGTCGACAGCCGGAAACAGGATGAATTTTATGAGCACGAACAGCCCGACAGCGGCAGCGCCGGCAATAAGAAACCGTTTGTCACGGGCAGTAATTTTCAGCGGCATGTATGTGGCCCTCTCATTTTTTTGCTGCTTCCTGCGTCATCTCTATTTTGAAGTTCTCTTTTACGTTGCCGCCCTTGGTAATCGGCGAGGTGAATTTTACATTGGAAAAAAGTTTCGAATCATCCAGCAGCGGGACCAGCTTGGACGCCGAGGCAGAGTACCCGGAGATAGTAGTCTTTTTTTCGTCCCCATTGAACTCAAAATCAGTAAGCCAGCTGTCCTCCGGAATAATCCGGGTGAGCTCTTCAAGGACCTTCAGTTTTGACGGGTCGCCCTCCCGCACCTGTTTTATTACGGCATTGTATTTCTCGGTCTGCTCAATCTCCTTTTGCAGGGCCTCTACCGCCTGGGCCGCCGCTTTCAGCTCGGTCAGCTCTGCGTCCAGCGCCGTAATGCGGGCGTTTGTTTGCAGAATATTGGCAATAAGGAGCACGCCGGCGAGCACGGTGACCAAGCCGGACAGTATCACCGCAGCGATCTTTTTCTTGCTCCGTTTCTTTTTCAGGCGCAGGCCGGCGGGGATGAGGTTGATGCCAAGGGGCACCCGCCGCACCCCCTTCAGGGCGAGGCCGAGCGCTATTGACAGCAGCGGCAGCCGGCGCTGATCAGCCGGTTCGCGCACGGTTACGGCGCCCTCCCGCAGGATGCTCACCTCAAGCCCCTCCGGCGCCGGCTGCTGCCGCAGCAGCTCTTCATCCAGCTCCATCCCGGTCAGAAGAACCTGGACCGCGCGCTGCGGCTCCGTGTGCTCCGGCAGGTTGAGCATGCCGTGCTGGATGTGCTGTTGTATCTCGCTGAGATAGAGCGGCGCCGGAAGCTCTTTTGCGCTTCCCCGGTCGGCGGCGGCAAGCGGAAGCGTGCGCGCATAGTAGAGCATGTCATCACTCACCAGGCTCAGTTCCAGCTGATTGTTCAGATAGGCAACTAAAACCTGCAGCGCGTCTGTCTCGCTGCTGTCCGGGGCGCTTTTCAGCGCCTGCGGAAAGAGCTGCGGGACAGCTTTTTCCAGCCGCGCCAGCAGGGCGCTTTGCTGCAGCCAGTCTTTTGCCCGGGGCTTGTCAGCGCCGGTGCGGCCGCTCTGATAGAGGTTAAACAACGCGGTTGCAGACAGCTCTATGCCGCGGGGCCGCAGGTTGATTTTTTTCAGCAGGTTGAGGTAATAATCAACAACCTCTTTTTTAACCACGATGAGCATCAGATAGAGCTGATTTTTGGCCGGAAAGCGCTTCAGCATATAATAATCAAAATAGATGGCATCCGGGGGAAACGGCGTAAGCCGGTCCATTTCATAGCGCAAGGCAGTGCCCAGGTTTTCCTCCACCGCCAGGGGCAGATAGACCGGCTGCATCAGCACTTTATCCCGCGCGAGCGACAGGAACAGATTGTCGCGCCCTCCCGGATGCTGGCGGAGAAACCGCTCAAGATTATAGAGAAGAGCCTCATCCCGTTCTTCTCCCTTGAGTTCCCCGAGGGGCAGGATTTCATAACCTTCCAGCACGGTGGCGCGCAGCCCCTGCTTCAGGCATACCAGCACCAGCTGATCGTCTTTAATGAAGAGTCCTATGCTCTGCATAGCGTTACCGCGATTTTTGTCTCAGAGATTAACGGCATTAATTTCCTTCCTGCCACTGCATAAGGAAAAAATTTTTTCTGGTCACCAGCACAATAGCGATGATTTCCCGGCTGACCGCGTCCACCATGCCCCGGCTTTTGATCCGGAAGAAGCGGGCCTCTGACTCGCTGCCAATGGTTATGTCCTTTTTCCACACCCCGTAATTTTTAAATTCCGGCAGCCGGTCAGCCGGCGAAGCAAACCGTTTCTCCCGGCGCGCGCTCACGATCATTTGCGCTGTTTCGGCATCCAGGCCCTCCAGCAGCTGCAGCTGGGCTGCCGTGGCGGTATTGGCGTCGATTTTAAAGGTTGCCGAGGTCGAAAACGTCGAAAAAATATTCACCAATCCGAGGTTGGGCTTCTCCTGCCCGTCACGTTCATACTGCTTTTGATCGTTTTTCTGCTGCTGCGCCGCGGCTTCCTGCCCGCTGTTTTCCCCGGAGAGCAGGGCCTGCAGTTCATCCGCGCCGATGTCGGTAGCGTGCGCCGGGTTGCCGGCATCGCCGTAGAAAACCTGTTCGTCAATGCCCTTAACCAGCAGCAGCTCCTCGATCACCGGCAGGTCCCCGTCCCGGCACGCATGGGGTTCGGCAAGGGAGCGGTAATAGTCCTGTTCAGCGCCGTTTACCCCGGTTATTTCGTGATCAGCGTCCCACCAGTCGATCATGGAATCGGCCACCACATCGCGCTCTTCACCCTCCAGGCCGATTTTTTCCGTGAGCAGGGCCTTCAGCTTGGCCGGGTTCTTTTTTGCTTCGCGCAAAAAAGCATTGAGGCCGATTTTATTATTTTCATCCTCTATCGAAACAGCGCAGGAATAGTCGCCGAAGCTGAAGGGTATGGGCCCGATGCCGGCCTCCCATACCGGCCCCGTTTCTTCCTGTCCGGCTGCCTCCCGGTCCGCTTCTTCCAGGGTGCTGCGCGCCTGCGGCCGGGCCAGGTTTTTCATCAGCTCCACCACCGCCTTGTTAATGCCCGCTTCAGCGGCGTAGCCGGCCTGCTCGCCGTCCCGGAAGTTTCTGGTAATGACGGTTTCCGTGCGCATGGTCCAGGAAAATTCGGCGCAGATCACGGTGAGCAGCGCTATGACCCAGAGCACCAGCAGCAGTGCTATGCCCCGATCGTTGTTTATGCTTGTGCGCGCCCTGCCGGCGACCAGTGCTGCCATGTTCGCCGCCTGCTATATGCCGTATTTATACATGGTGGCAAGGGTATCAAGCCCGATGGGAATGATAAGCTCCTGATTAAACTCCCTGCCGTTGCCCATGTCAAAGGTGATGCGCACCTCGACCGCGCGCGGCAGGCGCAGCTCCCGGTCAAGTTTAGTCCGCGGGTCCCAGGACTGCACCCATTCGCCTTTCTCATCCTTTGTTTTCTGGTCGAAATAGCGAAACTGAATCTGTTTCACGTCCGGGTCCACGATGACCGACCGGTCCCGGTCCCGCAGCTGGCGCTCCGCCAGATCTTCTCCCAGCGCCAGGTCTTCCCCGGCCATGAGCCCGGAGCCGTCCTGCACCCAGAACTCAAGATAGGAAAGCCCGTGCAGGGTGCTGTACAGGTTTGCCGAGGAGACAAACTTCAATGAGTGCGGCTCACCAAAAAAGGCATAAAACTTTACATGCTTGTCAAGCTCTCCCGGAGTCAGGGTATAGGGAAAACAGGAGCGCAGCTCCCGGTACATGAGCCCGGTGACGGCGCGGACCTTCTGATACAGATCCAGGTCGCGCTCGCCCTTTTCCCAGGCGCTGGACCCGAGGCGAAACGAGGAGAATATAACGCCGATCACCAGGGAAAAAATAGTGATGGCAAGCAGCAGCTCAATGAGCGTAAACCCGCGTATACGGCGCGGCGGCAAAAAAGCTGCTGTGTTTAGAGAAACTGTTTGTCCTGCTTCCATTCTTTTTTTCTGACTGTTTTTAAGGTCGTCAGCGTCACCGCTCTGGTGCGCTCCCCCATGCGCCACTTCACGGTTGACTCAAGCTGAAAGGTCTCTACCCGTAAACTCTCGTAGGCCTGCTCATCTTCAGGGACTGCTGCTTCGTGCGTATAGGGCACAACCCGCGTTTCCCAGTCATAGCCGTCGGCAAAGGTTCCGCTTTGCGCGGATTCGCTGAGCTCTTCAGCCATCTTCAACTCTTCAATCTTCAACTTGGCGTAGAGCGTGGCCCGTGTTACCTCCTGGGAGGCGGTGCTTGCCCGGAGGGCTACGGAGAACTGCAGCAGCAGCACCGTTACCGTAATGGCCAGGATCATGACGGCCAGCAGCACTTCCAGCAGCGTAAATCCGCCGGAGGCGGGGAGCGCTGCGCGGGGCGCACGGTCAGGCTTCAGGTTCTTCAATGGTTACCACTCCGGTTAAAAAGGCTACCTTCACCTGATACTGCCGTTCCCGGCTGTCTGCCAGCACCAGCTCCCCGCCCTGCGAGGTGCCGTCAGGATAGAACACCAGCTGCGCCAGTTCATCTTTTGTGCCGGTTATCTCAATGCCGCCGACCATTATCTCTTTCAGGGTAATGCCCTCGGGGAGTTCAACAATTTTTATTTCCGGCTTTTGCGCCTCGGCCTCGTCCGCAGCTTTTTCCTCCGGCTCCGCTTCCTGCTCTGCCTGATCCGGCAGGGGTATTGGCCGGGGAATGCCGCGGATCACGATCCGGCCATGCTCTCGGTCAAAGATTACGCTGTAGGGCTGCGCGCGGTTGACTGCCTGGCTGCGGGCATAGCGCAGCGCAGCGGCAACCTTTTTAGCGGCTGTTTTCAGGGTCAGCCCGCTTAACCCCCTGGTTACCATGGGACCGGCCAGGGCGAGGACAAAGCCCATAATGACCAGAACGATCATGAGCTCAATCATGGTAAAGCCCCTGCCGGCCTGCTGCGGGCTGCTGCTTCTCATGGTGCGGCGCTACTCTTTCTCCTGTGCACCAAGGACTTTCCAGCTCACAATATCGGCATTCTCTGCCTCGCCGCCGGAGGTGCCGTCAGCGCCGTAGGAAATGATATCATAATCGCGCCCGTCTTCGCCCGGACATTTGTACTCAAAGGGGTGTCCCCACGGGTCCTGGGGAATCGCCTTGGGCAGATACGGGCCCTCCCATTTGTTGTCATCCGCCTTTTTTACCAGCTCTTCCAGATCTTTGGGGAATCTGCCCATGTCAAGCCTGAAGGTGTCAATGGCGGTGCAGAACAGTTCAATCTGCGCCTTGGATGTTTTCTGCTTGGCCGAACCCACCTTGCCGAACATGCGCGGCGCGACCAGGGCCGCAAGCAGACCCAGGATGATGATAACGATCAACAGCTCAATGAGGGTAAAACCCCCGTCTCTTCTGCGTTTCTCCCGAACATCTTTTTTCATCGTAGGTAACTCCTCCTGCACGTAAAAACGATAGGGTGCGCTAGTATCCCGCAGGGTGCTCCGGCCCGCGGAAGCGCGCTATAGCGCTATATCATTAATGCTCAGAATAGCCCAAATGATTGAGAGCACAATAAAGGCCACCAGGAATGACATGACCAGAATCAAAAGCGGCTCGAGCACTGAAATAAAGCGCTTGACCGTGTTCTGTACATCCTGATCATAGGTGTCGGCAACCCTGATGAGCATCTCATCAAGCCGGCCGGTCTCCTCTCCCACCCGGATCATGTGCATTGCCAGGGCGGGAAAAACGCCCGCTGCCCGCATGGGGCCGGAAACCCCCTTGCCCTCTTTAGCGCCCTTGCTGATATCGGTTATCGACTGGGAGATGATCACGTTGTTAATAACCTCCCTGACGATGGTGAGCGACTGCAGCAGCGGAACGCCGCTGTTGATGAGGGTGCCCAGGGTGCGGGAGAGCCGGGCAACTTCAATCTTTAAAATCAGCGTCTTAAGGAACGGCAGCTTCAGCTTGAAGGAGTCCCATGCCAGCCGCCCGCGCTCTGTCGCGCACCAGCGCTGAAAGAGTATATAGAGGATAATCCCCAGGCCCAGAAACAGCCACCAGTAGCCCTGCACGGCGTTGCTGAAGGAGAGCAGTATCTGGGTCGGCAGGGGCAGGGCCTTGCCCATTGATTCAAAGATCATGGTAAAGCGCGGGATCACAAACAACAGCATCACCACAATCACGAGGGCCATGACACAAACCAGAATGATCGGATATATCATGGCATTCAAGACCGTGCTTTTAAGCTGCTGGGAGCGCTCCATAAAATCAACCAGCCGCGCCAGCACCAGGTCCAGCACGCCGCCCGCTTCCCCGGCCTTAACCATATTTACATACAGGCGGTCAAAGACCCGCGGATGCTGCGCCAGCGCGTCGGAGAAGGAGCGCCCGCCGCGCACATCCTTCAGCACCTCCTGCACGATCTTTTTCAGTTTCTCGTTTTCCGTAAGATCGACGAGTATTGACAGGGTCCGGTCAAGGGGCAGCCCGGCCTTTATCAGCGTGGAAAGCTCCTGGGTACAGGCCAGCAGGTCCACGGCGGAGACCGAGCTGAACGGCAGCGCTACGGCGGAAAAGCGCATGGAGAGCGAGAGCTTCTGTCCAGCCGAGGAGGGGCTTATTTTTATGGGAATATAGCCCATGCCGTGCAGCTTGCTCACCAGCGCCCCCTCTTCCGGCGCGCTCATCACGCCCTCGATGACTTTTCCCAGGCTGTCGCTTGCTTTATATATATATTCTGGCATGATAGCTTTGATGGAAAACAGCGGTTAGAAAACGTTTTGCCTACGGCGCCAGGCGCACGCCTGCACCGCGCTCGCGGCGGAAGCGATCATTCCACCTGCGTCACGCGCAGCACTTCAGAAATAGTTGTGGAACACTGCCGGACTTTCACCCAGCCGGATTCCCGCAGGGTCCGCATGCCGTGGCTGCGGCCCTTTTCCTTGATGGTTTTACTGTCCGCGCGGGAGAGAATGAGCTGCCTGATTTCGTCATTGACCGGGAGCAGCTCATAAATACCGGAGCGGCCTTTGTAGCCGGTGTTGGCGCAGCGCTCGCAGCCCCGGCCCCGGACTATGCGCAGATCACGCAGGGCTTCAGACGACAGCTCCATCTCCTGGAGCATGCCGAGATCCGGTACATACTCTTCGTGGCAGTGCGGACATACCACCCGCACCAGGCGCTGGGCCATGACCGCCAGCAGGCTTGAGGACAGAAGATAGTTCTCCATGCCCATCTCCAGCAGCCGCGTTATGGCGCCGGCGGCATCGTTGGTATGCAGGGTGCTGAACACCAGATGCCCGGTCAGCGCCGCATGGATGGCAATCTCCGCGGTTTCGGCGTCGCGGATTTCACCGATCATGATAACATCCGGGTCCTGGCGCAGGATTGACCGCAGACAGTGCGCAAAGGTAAGGCCAATGGAGGGTTTTACGTGTATCTGGTTGATGCCGTGGAGCTGATACTCTACCGGGTCTTCAACCGTGATGATCTTTTTGTCCGGCGAGTTGATTTTATTTAATGCGCTGTACAGGGTGGTGGTTTTCCCGCTCCCGGTCGGCCCGGTCACCAGGATGATGCCGTAGGGCCGCGCAATAAGGTCCTCGAAGCAGGCGCGGTTTTCCTGCGGGAACCCGAGGTGCTCAAGGCTTAAGATGATGCTCTCCCGGTCAAGAATTCTCATCACCACGCTCTCGCCGAACAGGGTCGGAAGGGTTGAGACGCGGAAGTCAATCTCTTTGCCCATAACGCGCAGCATGATGCGGCCGTCCTGGGGCAGCCGGCGCTCGGCAATATTCAGCTTGGACATGATTTTTATCCGGGAGATGACCGCAGCCTGGAGGCTTTTGGGCGGTGACTCCATATCATGGAGAATGCCGTCGATGCGGTAGCGCACCTTAAAGGCGCCCTCAAACGGCTCGAAGTGGATGTCGCTTGCCTGCAGCTCTATGGCCCGGGAGATGATCAGGTTCACCAGGCGGATTACCGGCGCTTCCGAGGCCAGGTCCTTCAAGTGGTCAACATTGTCATCTTCAATCGAGAGCTCACCTTTTTCATCCTTGATATTTTCAATGATACGGTCCATGGAAGATGATTCCGTGCTGAACAGGCGGTCAATCGTGTCCAGTATCTCATTTTCCTTGGCCAGGGACAGCTCCAGGCTGAGGCCGGTGGACATCCGGATAGCATCAAGAGCCGCCTCATTAAAGGGGCTGTACATGGCAAGCAACAGGGTATTGTCCTTCAGTTCCAGCGGGACAAGGCGCGCCTGCTTCATGAATTTTTCTGACAGGCTTTCAATAAACAGTGTTTTTCCTTGATAATTTTTAAGGGAGATATAGGGGATGCCAAAATAGTGGCCCAGGGTCTTCAGCAGGTCTTCTTCAGAAATAAAGCCCATGTCGACCAGACGCTGGCATATCTGCTGGGGCGGATCTCCCCCATCCTCACCAATTACCGTCTTCAGGATATCAGGAGTTATTTTGTCCGATGACAGCAGAATATCTGATAACGGATCTGTTGCCGCAAACATATGCGTTCGCCACTTTTTTTGTTAACCCGGTAAAAGGCCGCTTTAAAAATTAACCGCCGGAGCACCGGGATGTTTCACGACAAAAGTAAAAAAGTTTTTAATGAGAGAAAACTAACCATCAAATATTTAATTGTTTTTTATATCATACCGGATTATCGGGAGTCAAGTCAATTGGCCCTGCGGCCCTGCGGCGCGGCCTGTTACCGCGCGGGGACATATTATCCTGCACTGCGGTCTTGCAAATATTTTCGATTGCGTTATAATGAGTTTCCTGGCCAGAGGAATAAACACTTTTTAAAGCCTCGAACTGTTGCTGCTTCATTAGCCAGACAATCCTGATGTATACCCGCAAACATAACTTCCCGTTCGGGTACAACTATTAATATACCATATTTAAGGAGGAGACTGCATGCCTATAGCACCCCATGGCGGTACCCTGATTAATCGCCTGATCGAAGGCGCTGAGAAAGAAAAACTGAAGGAAAAGGCGGGCAGCCTTGAGCGCAAGCGCTTAAATGCCCGCGAGCTGTCAGACCTGGAAATGATAGCAACCGGCGCCCTGAGCCCCCTGGAGGGTTTCATGACCGGCGCGGACTATCTCCCGGTTGTTGACCGGATGCGGCTGGGAAACGGCCTGCCCTGGACGATCCCCATAACCCTGAGCGCCGAGCAAAAAGACGTTCAGCGGCTGAAAGAAGGAAGCGACATTGCCCTGGTAAATGCCGCGGATCAGGTGCTGGCAGTTCTTCATCTCGAGGAGAAATTCAGCTTCGATAAGGAACATGAGGCGCAGCAGGTGCTGCGCACAACGGATGAGAATCATCCCGGGGTCCAGTATTTAAAGGCGGCAGGGGATGTCTATTTGGGCGGCAAGATAAGCTTACTTGAGCGGCCGGCGCATGAGGAGTTCCACTCCTATCGCCGCGACCCGCGGCAAACGCGGGAGCTTTTCAAGGAGCGCGGCTGGAAGCGGATCGTTGCCTTCCAGACGCGCAATCCCATCCACCGCGCCCATGAATATATACAGAAATGCGCGCTGGAAATGACCGATGCCCTGCTCGTCCACCCGCTGCTCGGGGAGACAAAAAGCGATGACATCCCGGGGGACGTGCGGATGGCCTGCTATGAGGTGCTGTTGGAGAAATACTACCCGAAAAACCGCAGCATGCTTTCGATCTTTCCTGCGGCCATGCGCTATGCCGGACCGCGTGAGGCCATCTTTCACGCCCTGGCCAGGAAAAACTACGGCTGCACGCATTTCATCGTGGGCCGCGACCATGCCGGGGTGGGCAACTACTATGGGACCTACGATGCCCACTATATTTTCGAGGAGTTCGACCCGGAGGAGATCGGGATCACGCCGCTCTTCTTTGACCACACTTTTTATTGCAGAACCTGCAAGGGCATGGCCTCCAGCAAAACCTGCCCCCACGATGCGCAGCACCATGTTTTCTTAAGCGGCACCAAAGTGCGGGAGATGCTCACCCGGGGAGAAGTGCCGCCCGTGGAATTTACCCGTCCGGAAGTGGCGGAGATTCTTATTGCCCATATGAAGAAAGCGACGTGATGCTTGCCCGCGCACGGTGCGGGTCAACGCCGACATTTTTTTTTGCTGCCGTGCCTTCAATCCTGCCCGCACCGCGGGGATAAAGGGAGGGATTCCGGCAGCAGCACGGGTACGCGGTAATGCCTGAAAAAAAAGTGCTTGTTCTGGGCCTTGATTGCGCGACCCCGCAGCTGGTCTTTGACCGCTGGGTACATGAGCTGCCGGCAATCTCACGGCTTATGCAGCGCGGCATCTACGGCCCGCTTAAAAGCTGCATTCCGCCGATCACCATTCCGGCGTGGCTTTCCATGATGACGGGCAAAGACCCCGGTCAGCTGGGGTGCTACGGCTTTAGAAACCGCGCGGACTATTCCTACCAGGGCTTGAGCTTTGCCACGGCAAGGATGGTGCGCGAAGACACGCTGTGGGATATTCTCTCGCGCGAGCGCAAACAGGTGCTGCTCGTGGGCATTCCCCAGACCTATCCCCCGAAACCTGTTTCAGGGCTGATGGTGAGCTGCTTTCTGACGCCGGACACCTCCTGCGAGTACACCTATCCCGCCGGGCTCAAGGATGAAATTAAAGCCGTGGTGGGGGACTATATCCTTGATGTGGACCATTTTCGCACCGACGATAAAGAGCAGCTGCTGCAGCAGATTTATGCCATGACGGAACAGAGGTTTGCCCTGTTCAGCCACTTCCTCGCGACCCGGCCCTGGGATTTTGCTATGATGGTGGACATGGGCATGGACCGCATCCATCACGGCTTCTGGAAATATATTGATCCGGCACATCCCCGCTACCAGCCGGGCAGTCCCTACGAGCAGGCAGTGCTCGGCTATTATAAGTTTGTTGACCGGAAAATATCTGATATTCTTTCCTGCATTGATCCGGCCACCAAAGTACTCGTGGTCTCAGACCATGGCGCGCAGGCCATGCAGGGCGGAATCTGCATTAATGAATGGCTGATCCGGCAGGGGTATCTGCACATAGCAGAGAAGCCGGACGGCGTCGTGCCCCTGTACCGGGCAGCCATTGACTGGTCGCGCACCAGGGCGTGGGGAGAAGGCGGGTACTACGCCCGGATATTTCTTAACCTGCAGGGCCGCGAACCGCAGGGGACCATTCCCGCGCATGCTTATGAAAGTGTCCGGGACGAGCTTGCGCAGCAGCTGGAGGCGCTCACGGACGAGCGCGGCCGCAACATCGGCACCAGGGTCTTTAAACCGGAAGAGGTGTACCGGCAGATAAAAAACATTCCGCCTGACCTTATCGTGTATCCGGGCAATCTCGCCTGGCGCTCCGTGGGCAGCATCGGGCTGAACCGCATTCATACCTTTGAAAACGACACGGGCCCTGATGATGCCAACCATGCCGAGAAGGGGATTTTTATTCTGTATGATCCGGAGACCACCGTACACGCGGCCCCCCGCCAGCGCACGGACCTGTCGCTGACTGACGTGGCGCCCACGGTTCTGGGTCTTCTGGGTGTTGCCGTGCCGCAGGACATGGAGGGCAAAAGGCTCTCGTGCTCTGTTGATGAACAGAACAGCGGCGAGCAGGTTTATTCGCAGCAGGAACAGGAAATCATTAAAAAACGGCTGGGAGATTTAGGCTATCTTTAATAAAAGCTGACAGCGGTCAGCTGAAAATTTTTAATACGAGGTTATCATGGCAATTGATCTGCACACCCACTCCACCGCATCCGACGGCACGCTGTCTCCGGCTGCTCTGGTTGACTATGCCCGGACAAAAGGCCTCGAGGCGCTGGCCATTACCGACCACGACACGGTGGAGGGGCTTGCCGAAGCAGCAGCCGCGGCTGCCCGCACAGGATTTGAGATGGTCCCCGGCGTTGAAATCAGCGCCGAGTATCCGCGCGGCACGCTGCATATCCTTGGTTACTATATTGACTACAACCGCGCGTCTTTTCTTAAACAGCTTTCAGTCCTGCAGGATGCGCGCGCGGAGAGAAACCCCCGGATTGTGCTCAAGCTGCAGGCGCTGGGGCTTGACATCACGTATGCAGAAATAGAACAGGAAGCAGGAACCGGGCTGGTGGGCCGCCCCCATTTTGCCCAGGTGCTGGTGAAGAAGGGCTATGTGAAAGACCCGCAGCAGGCTTTTGACCGCTACCTGAAAAAAGGAGCAGCTGCCTATGAGGAGAAATTCCGCTTTCCGGTGAAAGACGCGATCCGGATGATTGCTGAGGCCGGCGGCATAGCGGTGCTCGGCCACCCGGTCACCCTGAACTGCAGCACCCTGCAGCTTGAGACCGAAGTTACGGCCTGGAAGGATTTTGGTCTGCAGGGGCTTGAGGTCTACTATCCGGAGCACGATGCCGTGCAGACCCGGCTCTATGAGGAACTGGCGCGCCGGCATGATCTTGTCGCCACCGGCGGCAGTGATTTCCACGGCAACATGATTAAGGGAGTGGAGCTGGGAAGCGGCAGGGGAAATTTGAATATCCCCTACTCGGTCCTTGAGCGGCTGAAGAAGAGAAAACAGTCGAGCTGAACGCCATGCTGCAGGGCATACGCAAGTGCGGCACAGCGGTACATTTCATCCACAAAAAACAGGGACCGTGACGATGCACAATCATTGGCCCTTTTTTATCCACCAGAAACCTGATAGAAACATAGTTCATATCCCGCGCCCCAACAAATAATATATATCACACAATAAAAGGAAGTGACGTCAAGCGTGATTTCCTCATAAGGATTTGTCGGCCTGAAAGTGACTTGCGGCCTTCAGTGCCAGACCCTGCTGGATAGCTCCTTGAGGCTACAGTTTCAGTAATCCCCGACCACATAGCGCCAGGCTGGAAGCGCGGACCATCGGCCGTGAGCAGCTATTGTGCAAATCAGACTTTTAACTTGCCTTTTGCACACCCCTGCTTTATCCTGTTGCCATGATTACTCGAGACATCACGGAAGAACTGGTACAGTCCGCCGCGGAGTATCCCGCGGTGACGATCCTGGGGCCGCGCCAATCGGGCAAGACCACCCTGGCACGGATGACATTTCCGGACATGCCGTACTTTTCGCTCGAGGATCCGGATGTGCGCATGGTGGCTGAAGCCGATCCGCGGGGATTCCTCGGCCAGATGGAAGGCGGCGGCATCCTGGACGAGGTGCAACGACTTCCGGCGGTGCTGTCCTACGTACAGGGCATGATCGATAAAACCAGGAAACGCGGGCGGTTCATCCTGACCGGAAGCCATCAGCCCAGGCTGCACGAGGCTATCAGCCAGTCGCTGGCAGGTCGGACGGCCATGCTGACCCTGTGGCCCTTTTCCATTCATGAACTTCGCCGTTACGACTCGGCAGTGGGTGCCTTCGACTTGATCCGTCGCGGGTTTTTTCCCAGGCTTCATGAGGAGGGGTTGGATCCGCGCAGGTTTTTCAACGGCTACCTCAGACTTACGTCGAGCGGGATGTTCGCGCCCTGATCGAGCTGCGCGATCTTTCGCTGTTCCAGAAATTCCTCACCTTGCTGGCCGGGCGGGTGGGACAGGTCGTCAATCTCGCTTCGCTCGGAAGCGACGTGGGCGCTTCCAGCACAACGATCAGAAATTGGCTGTCTGTGCTGAAGGCTTCGTATGTCGTGTTCGAACTGCCCCCGTTTTTCGAGAACGTCCAAAAGCGGGTGATCAAGTCGCCCAAGATATTCTTTACCGACGTGGGGCTCGCTGCCTTTCTGCTCGGCATCCACACGGCGGAACAGGCGTCCCGCGATCCTTTGCGCGGTAATCTGTACGAAAATCTGGTCATCGCGGACATCGTGAAGGGCGCGTTCAACAAGGGAATCAGGCCGGAAATATATTTTTTTCGTGACTCCCACGGCAACGAGATCGATCTCATCATCAGGGAAAAGGGTGTGCTCACACCGGTGGAGATTAAATCTGCCGCAACCTTTTCCACGGACTTCGTCAAAAAACTCGAATGGTTCCAAACGTTGGGGATTAAACGCGTCACCTCCGGCGCAGTCCTCTATAACGGTGAGCAGCCATTCAACGTTCGGGGTGTCCGCGTTCTCAATCCGCTCCAGGTGGAAGATGTCTGGAAGACGCTGACCGTACCTTTTGAAAAAGGAAAGACATAGTCAGCGTGGACACGCCAGAAACGACAAAACCCCGAAGGGATGACCCCGCGGGGTTTTGCGCTAACAAATGACCGCCGAAATCGACGGATTGAATTTTGGCTTCCCAAGACGGATAACTCTGGGCACGGGGAGATAACTATAAATTGTTTTCTAATTCTTCAGCGCTTCTAAAGGTTAAACGTTTCCACAGCTGAAAACCATTGACAACAAATCGGTTTTCTTTTATAAAATATTATTTACTTGAAATGCATGCATTATTCCCCAGTAGCTCAGTCGGTAGAGCAGGTGGCTGTTAACCACCGGGTCCGTGGTTCGAGTCCGCGCTGGGGAGCCAGATTAGATAGGGACAGCGATAAGAAAAATAGTCGCTGTCCCTTTTTATGCCTTTTTATGGGACTGGCACGCATTATGGTGAAATTACTGAGCGGGGATAAATGACTGCACGCAGTTGTTCTGCACGAAAATGGTTATTCCTGGCTTTGAAGCTCCTGGTATATGGTCATGCCTTTTTGCAAAAAGGCCATTTCATCTTCGTATTCGCGCGCGGTAAGCGAGAAAAACTCAGCCCACCGGCTCCTGTCCCTGACAAAAACCCGGCGCCCGCAGATGGCTTCAAATCTCGTGATAGGTGACGCTTCATTCAAAATCACCAGGTCAATATCATCAAAAGATAAAGATTTCTGCAATTGCTCTCTCAGCATTACCCGTTCATCAAGTGACGACGCCGCAAAAAAAAGCACCCCTATGTCAAGATCACTTCCCGGCTTAATGCTGCCCTCCCGTGCCGAGCCGAACACCCATGCCGCCTGTACATTAGTAAACGACTCACAAACCTTTTCTATCACTTGCCAGTCAACGCTGAACATATAATAAAATCTCCGTCCGGAATTTATCAAAATCCCCAAGGAATTGATTTACCATTTCAGCAAGAATAGTAACATCTACCCGGTCATAGCGATGAACAATAAAATTGCGGAATTGAACCATTTTGCGATAGCCGGTATATTCTGATAAAGCGCCGAGCTGCATACACCGCTCGATTACCTCAGCACCGGTAGTAGCAGGAGTTTGTCCTGCAAGGCAAATGATTCGCTGGCAGATATCAAGAACAATTTCAACCAATATCTGCAGGTCGCGCTCTACTGCGCGCCTGGTTTGCCAATCACTGCCGAGCTGCTCAATGGTAACCGTTCCCAGGGAACGGAGCTCAGCCAGCGTTTCATCAAGTGATTGCAGTTTTTGAATGATTACGCCGTTTATCATTGGTGACATAATTCAAAGTATTTCTTAACGTAATTGTCCTTAGTGGGTATAAATAGCAGAATTTGTAAAATAAAGGCACTGAAATTTAAAACATCTCAGCATCAGTCCAGCGCACCATCTCGCCGATACAGGGCAGGCCGTCATGGTGCCACATCATGGACGGGGTCGGCATCTTACCGGCCGGGCAGATGCGCGAAACCCCGAGGCGCGCAAACAGGTTACAAAACTCAGAGCGCCGCGCTTCTCCCACCTCAAGCCCGGCATTCTGCATATATCCTTTGATCGGCGCCAGATACTTGACAATATCTTTTAAATCCGGCAGCGGAACTATGCGGATGAAGCGGTGCAGGGGCGAAGAAAGAAATTCTTTCAGCGGCTCATACACGATAGTCCAGGTCAGGTTCTCTGCCGCCCGCAGCACAACATCCTCTCCCGCAAGCTCTTTCAGCTCACCGGTATTGTGCAGGTGCCGCAGCACGGCGGCATCTTCCAGGTTCAGGCGGGCCGGCGGGATATTCCGCTCCTGGGATTTCATTGCCTGCTCAAGCAGCGGCATGAAGTCCTTCGGGCTCACCTGCCCGCCCTCTTCCAGAAAATAGACCTGGGGTGAGATGCAGGCAAACTGGTCAAAGGTGGAAACGTCATAGGCTATTTTTTGCGCGAGCCCTGGAGCTTCTTTTTTACTCAGCGCTTCCCGCCCGACTGCGCCGAAGCCGACCCGGTGGCTGTGGGAGATTACCCGGGTAGCCGGCGGCACTCTTTTGCTCACCGAGTTGCAGGTTTCTTCGCTGCCGTAGACAATGATTACGCCGCAGTGGTCAAAGAGAATATTTTCAATCGCCTCATCGCCGCCGCGCCAGGAGAGAATGGCGAGGCAGTTGCCGATTTCCGGGTCAAGCTCTTTCAGCGTTTCCGCATACAGCGGCGGGAATATGGGCTCCTCCCGCGAGGCCTTGCCGAGAATCGGTGATTTCACCAAAAACGAGCGCATCACGCTCAAATGCGGCAGTCCCGGAATATTGGAAGAAAATATGGCGGCTGTCAGCTCAGGCCCTGTTGCCTTTGAAAGCAAGCCGCGCTCTTTTGAATAATGAAACCCGTCGAGAAACGCCGGGTCCCCCAGCTCTGAGTGCAGTGCCCGCAGCAGGTCTTTTTTGCGGGATGAGAGGTGCTCCACTTTTATGGATTCCCTGACCATCTCCGGAGAAAAGCCCGTGAACAGCGAGATGGCCTCAACCGCAGCAATTTTTTTCGGAAACGTATCGTCAAGCCAATTCTCTGAAGCCCGGTCCAGAATATCGGCGATGGCCGCAATCGGCAGGGATTCAAGATAGGCTTTTTTATTTTTTAAAAAGACTATAACCTTCTCCAGAAACCCGGGCGTGATTAGGGGAAACTCAACCCTGATAACCGTGTCAAGCTCCGGAAACTCGTGCACTGAATAGCTGAAGCCTGAAACATCCACAAGGAGCGGTTCCGGAAGATAGTAGCCTTTGGCCGAGAGCTCTTTCATGGCTTCCTTGTTATCTCCTCAATAGAGAGTGAGCAGCCGCGGGCCTCTGAGCCGCGCGCGCGGCCGAGAATCTCAAAACCCTGCTCCCGGCGCCTGCCGATATCATCGGTCTGAATGGCTGCAACCCGCTCAAGGTTAGTCAGGTCAAGATGCCAGAGAACTCCCTGTGCGCCAACCGGCACTTCCTGCATGGTGCGCGGGTCCAGCACCAGGGTTCTGGTCCAGGGCGGGTTTTCCTTGCAGCGCGCACCCGGTGAGCCGCTGAATCTATTTTTCAGGATATTGTCATAAAATTGGGAGCCAAGCTCGGTCATGCCCAGAAGATTTATGCTCATGTCAGGCGGAATCCCCAGAAACCTGGTGATGAGCGAAATAAATTCATCCTGCGCAATGGCTCTTCCTTTACCCTTATATCCTCCGGCGTCAAGGGTTCTGCTGCCCTGCGGCAAATCGAACGAGAGCTTTTGCTGCGCGCAAAAGTCAAAGAAGCTTAAAAAACCGAGCGATGCGCCGATGAGCGCAACCGGCGTGTTTTCCCGCTCAGCCTGCCGAAGCTCCCGTGCCAGTTCTTCGGGAACAAAGCCCTGTTCTCCGATCAGAAAGCGGCTTCCGGCTAGGCCGTAATTTTTCTTAAGCTGCTCCATGCCGTAGGCCATTATCATGTGCGGGGCTTTTTCCGGGGGCGGCGCAATAATGAGAAAGCGGTATCTGCCGCCCTCAGGAAACAGGCAGCGCCGGGCATTTTCAAGGATCGCAACATTCATGAGCTCAAGGCCCTCGTCGGAAAAAAGAGCGCGCCCCTTCTTCACTCCCTGTGTGGTGCCGCTGGTGCTGAAGATTCGGATTGCCTCAGCCGGCGGTTTGGAAAAAAGCTCAAAGAGCTTGAACCCTTCTGTTGAGATGCCGGGAATGTCGCGCCAGGAAGAGACCGCGCCGGGTGCAGCGCCCCTTTTATCGCAGAGCCTCTGATAGATGGGAATGCGGGAATACTGGAACGAAAATACTTCAAGCGCCAGACGGTTGAACGTATCCTCATCAGGGGTTACGCCTGAATTTTGTATGTATTCCAATATACGCTTCTGGATGTTCGTCATATTTTTTCAAAAGCTGAAGGCTGACCGCTGACAGCTATAGGCTACAGATGCAGCGCCACGGCTTTTTTCACAAGGAGAAATTCGATGAAATCAAACAGCTCGTTTTCTTCCAGCACGGTATCCGCAAGATGCTCGGTGATGGTTTTAATCCCTGAGCAAGAGCCCAGAAACGTGTCTATACCATTTCGCCTGACACGGTATTCTGCGGCAAGGCGCGCGGCATTCTCGGCTGACACAAGCAGTTTCGGCCGCAGGTGCTTTTCCGGCCGCGGCAGGTCCTTAAAACCCGGCGTGATCTTAACATCTTGCGCTGCGTAGGCAAACAGGCATGGCTCGCGATTGAACTTGAGGCTGAAGAGATAGCGGTAGGCGCTGAAGCCGGCAACAATGCCGTCCCCTATTGATCTGCCGACGGTTGCGTACAGCCCGGTCACATCCCCTGCGGCATACACGCCGGGAATGCCGGTCTTCATTTCCCGGTCAACCTCAATAAACCCGCGCGCGTCTTTCTTTAAAGCCGCAGTGTCAAAATCATACAGCGGCGACAGCTCATAAGAATTATAATCAAGCAGGACTTTAGTGCAGGGGATAAACCGCTCTTCGCCGTTTTTTAATAAAACCCGCACTCCCTCAAGCGCGCCGCGGCCTTCGTAGCGGATGATTTTGCCCGGCAGCACCGTTCCGGCTGCGGCAGGAAACCGGGCCTCTGCCGCGTTTGAATCAATCAGGTATATGACCGCATGCCGTCCCCGGTTGCAGGCCTCAATCAGGTCAACAAGGTTGCGAGTGAATTCATTGCCCACAATGAGCGCGGTCTGCCTGCCCTCCATGCTGAAAAAAATGTTGAGCAGCTCCTCGAAAAACTCATAGCCCATGTAGGTGATGGCGATCTGCTTTAAATAATCCTGCTCATTGCAGAGGCTGCGAAAACCCGTGGCAATAATGACCGCGAGGGCGCGGATTGTTTCCCCCGCGTCGGTATGGATTATCTTAATCTTTCCGTCCAGTTCAAGCTTAATGACCCGTGACGGAACAAGCGGTATTTCAAGATCATCAATATCCTTTTTGAACCGGCCCACCACGTCCGCGCCCATGAGGTGAAAGGACGGCCCCGTGAGCATGCAGGAGCGCCACTTGGCAAGGCCGCCCAAGCCTGCCTTATCAAGGATAACCGTGCTGCAGGGAACGGACTTGTAGCTCTTGACCCAGCGGGTGCGGATGGCCGCGGTCATCCCGGCCGGGCCCGCGCCGATGACTGCGACATCGTAGTCGTAAAGGGGGTAAGAAGATTTTGTGGGCATTGTATAAAGGTATTAAGCGTTCAGCCATCAGCTTGTTTTTCAGCTGACCGCTAAACGCTGTCAGCTGATAGCTTTTTTTATGTAAACACATCCCGCTTTGCAGGTTTTTTATCAAGGCCCTTTAGCTTCCAGTACAGAGACCGGTACGTGCAGTACATCCGGCCCTTGAACGGCGTGTTATATTTGCTGGCATCGGGGTGCAGGAAGCAGAAGTGATCGCATTTCAGCTTCTGCATCTCCTCAGAGAATTCGTGGGCGTTATACTGCTTGGCCGCGCCAGTAAAAAACGTGTTGTTATAATACCCGAGCGCTGAGTAGGTGTCTGAATCCTGCCCGCCGTGGGAACGGTAAAAATCCATGAAGGTCGAGCGGTCGCTGACAATGCCGTATTTTTCAGGGTGCAGAAACTGGGGTGCGCCCGGCTCTATCTGGATGGTCCACACCATCATGCGCTTCAGTATTTTTTTGTAGCGATGGCTTATGGTCGCCATCATCTCTTTGGTCTGCATTGCCTCCTCTATTGTTTCATGGGGGATGCCCACGGTAAAGAACATATCGAGGAAGATATTTTTTTCTTTCATGAAGTCAAGGGTCTCATACAGCTCTTTGTTGGAGTAGAAAAATCCCTTGTTCAGCTTGCGCACGCGCTCGGCTGATGATTCCGCGGATATGGCAAGGATTGAGTACTTTCCGGGGAATGTTTCCTTGAATGCCTCCATGAACCGTTTTGTCGGCAGGGCCCAGCATTCAAAGTACCAGTCAAGCCCCAGGTTCTTTTTTCTGATCAGCTTGAACAGCTCCTGGAAATAGCGGTCATCCTTGGGCGTCGGGTCATAGCAGACCGACATGGTTTGATAGCCATAGGACTTGGCCTGCTCCATTGATTCAACCACCTTCTCCGGCTCCCTGAAAACAACCTTTTTCCTGCCGCTGATAATCAGCTGCCCCTCGTAGCTGCCGCCGCAGAACGAGCAGTTCACCGGGCAGCCGCGGCCTATGGCAAGGGGGAAGAGCGAGGTGCCGATGGAATGGTGCTTTACGTTTCTCTCCGGCGAGAAATTTTTCATCCACGCCAGGGGAAAGCTGAACGAGCGCACATACGTAGGATAATTTTTCAGCAGCTTCAGGTTGGTGAAGTTAAGCTCATCAAGATCCTTTTTCTCGGCAACATAGCTGAGGGGATTTTCCACGATCTCAGCGCCCCGGCGCCAGGTAAGGTTCGGGACCGGGCTGAAATCAGCGTCGCCTCCTGACAGGGCCTTCATGAACTCCACGACCGGCCGCTCGCCGTCGCCCCGCACCACGGCATCAATGCAGGAAAAATTTTCCAGTATCTCCCGGGCAAAAAAGCTTGCGGTAAAGCCGCCCAGAACAATGCGGATCCCGGGATACTGCGCCTTGATCTTTTTTGCCACGTCCATGGTATCGTATGCCTGGTAATGCCAGTGAATGGGCATGCCGATAACCTTCACCTGTTTATCCTTCAGCCACTCGATGAGGGAAAAGCCGGTGTCTTCGATCCATTCGACCCCCAGGTGGACAATCTGTGAAGAGAAGCCGTTCCTGTTCAGAAAGTCTGACATGGCGAAAATGCCCATGGGCATGAAGGTAATGTTCATGAAATCGCCCAGCGGCTTGTAGAAGCTGCTCTTCTTGGGTACATGGACAAAAAGAAAATCGATCTGTTCCACGAATAATTCTCCTCTGGATTTTCGGAATTGAGAGTTCCGGAGCGGGTAACTCAAGAACCTGCTTTGTTTTACCTGTATAAATCTGAGAATTTTGCTCTCACATTTGTATCGTTAGGCTTTTGGTGAGAGCAGTTACGGCCGTGCGAGCAAAGGTTCTGGCAAAAACAAGCAGCATGTATTGCGAGCATGTAGCCCGAACAAATGAACCAGAAGCCTAACAACAAAGTTCAAATATCTTCGGCTAGTTCTTCTTCAAGAAATTTCAGCAGCCCGCCTTTTTCCAGCACGCTCTTAATATATTCCGGCAGGGGGCTGCAGGGAAGCGCCCAGCCCTGACGCCCGCTTCGTACTTCAAGCTTTTCAAGGTCGATCGCAATCGGCTCACCCTGAACCACTTTTTTCGTTATGCCCGGACAGGTTATGAGATAAATGCCCTGGTTCGTCAGGTTGCGGAAAAAGATGCGCGCGAATGACTCGGCAACTATTGCCCGGATGCCGTTGTAGGCGAATGACCGGGCCGATGATTCACGGCTTGAGCCGCAGCCGAAATTTCTGCCGGCAACAATAATATCATCTTTTGCCATCCGGGAAAAGAAATCCTCTGCGCCCTTTGACAGCCCGGTTGCAATCCGCTCTTTTTTCAGGCTGAAGTAGTCCGGCGGGTGCAGGATGTCAGTGTTGACATGGTCGCCCAGCAGAAACGCGCTTCCGGTGAAAGTTTTTGTCAACATAGGTGAAATCTTTTTGCGAACATTTTGCTGTCAGCCAGCATCAGGCAGCTTTAAAAGACTGACTGCTGTGAGCTGAATGCTGACAGCTTTATTAGAAATAGTTTCTCGGGTCAGTGATTTTTCCCTCAATAGCCGATGCTGCGGCAGTTGCTGTTGAGCTGAGGAAAACCCTGCTGCCCCTGCCCCCCATCCTGCCGTCAAAGTTCCGGTTGGAAGTGGCAAGGCAGGTCTCGCCCTCGGCAATGATTCCCTTGTCGATTTTTCCGCACGGGCCGCAGCTCGGATTGCACACAGCAGCACCTGCTTCCACCAGCGTCTGAATGTAGCCTTTTTCCATGGCCGCCAGATAAATTTTATTGGAAGAAGGGATAACCACGAGCCGGCAGTAAGGCGCGGCTTTTTTGCCTTTCAGGATTTCTGAGGCAATCCGCAGGTCTTCAACCCTGCCCCCCGTACAGGAGCCGATATACACCTGATCAATATGCTCTCCTGCAACATCCCACACTGCTACGGCATGGCTCGGGTGCGGCGGAATGGCAACCTGCGGCGCAAGCCCTGAAATATCAAGCACTATCTCCCGCTCATAGACCGGCTGGTCCGGCAGAATGACGCGAGCACTGTTCTCCGCCCCCTTTTCTTCCAGGTAGGCCTGCGTTATCGCATCGGGGAAGAATATGCCTGCCTTTGCCCCGCCCTCCACCACCATGTTGGATATGGAAAAGCGGCTGTCCATGGAAATGCTATTTTCAGTGCGGTCCACAAATTCAAGCGACCGATAGAGCGCCCCGTCTTCTTCCAGGTCTGCGAGCAGCTTTAATATGATATCCTTGCCGAGAATGAACGGGCTTTTGGTTCCGGTGAAGGTGATTTTAAAACACTCCGGGACCTTCAACCGGATCCTGCCGGTAAGAAGGCCGGATAAAACATCGGTTGAGCCCATGCCGGTTGCCAGGCAGCCGAGCGCGCCCGCCATCACCGTATGGGAGTCAGCGCCGATAACGAGCTTTCCCGGAACAATCGCGGGATGCTCGACCAGCAGCTGATGGCAGATGCCGGTGAAGAGCTCAAGGTTTTTAACATCCTGCGCCCTGCAGAAATCAAGAAACTTCTTCAGTATGTTTGCCCGCTCTTCATTAGCAGGCGGGGCGAAATGGTCAGCGGTGAACAGCGCCTTTTCCCTGTCCCAGATTTTGCCGCCGAGGCGGTAGAAGTCGTCTACCAGGAGCGCGGTCGTGGCATCGTGGCCGAGAATGAAATCAAGAGAATACTCCGCGTAGTCGCCCTCGGCTGCGGGATTTTCGCCAGTACGGTGCGTACGGAGAATTTGATGCGTATAGGTATTACAGCTTTTCATGGTACAGTAAAACCACAAGCACGCTGATACTGTCTTGTGGTTTGCGGGTTAACACAGCACCTGAACAGCGGCTGCAGCGCGCGCTACTCTGTGGCGTACAGGGAAGAGTTTCCCTCGAGGTGGCGGGTAGCCATTCCCTTCTGCTCGCCTTTGTGCGACTGATTGAGCACCCGGTTGACGATATTCCAGAACACGCGCTCGTCAAATCCGAGGTGCTTCTGGTTGAACACCTCGACGATATTTTTCATGAACTGGAAGGCCCCCTTGGAATCGCTCTCCTTTTCCCGTTTTACATCCGCGACAATGCGGTCTATCTCGGCTGCTTTTGCCTCGATTCCCTGCTCCTGCAGCAGGCGCCGCACCAGGGCCCGGCCGGAATGTTTTCCCAGGACAAAAGCCCGGTTTCGGCCGACCTCTTCCGGCCGGATGGGCTCATAGGTTTCGAGATTTTTCAGGATCCCGTCCACGTGGATGCCGGACTCGTGCCGGAACGCGTTGTAGCCGACGACCGATTTATTAGGCGCGATGATGATCCCGGAGTAGTCCTCAACAAGCTTTGAGAGGGTATATATCTTGTCGGTATTTATGTGATGCTTTATTTTAAGCAGGTTGCCTGCCGCCATCACCACTTCTTCCAGTGAGGCATTTCCCGCCCGCTCGCCGATGCCGTTCACCGTCAGGGTCGGATATTCCACACCCGCTTCAATGGCCGCGAGGGTGTTGGCCGTGGCCAGGCCGAAGTCATTATGGCAGTGGATGCCGAAGCGGATCTTTTCCTTCATCCGCTGCCGGAGGGTGAGGCAGAGATCGCGTATGCCCTGGGGCGTGAGAACCGACACCGTGTCGCAGATGATTATTTTATCGGCGCCCGCGCGCGCCACCCGGTCAAAGAGCGGAATAATAAAGTCCATGTCTGCCCGGGCCGTGTCTTCGGCCACGAAATCGACCACCAGGCCGCGGCTGACCGCGTATTCAACCGACTGCAGCGCCCGCTCCTGCGCCTCTTCGCGGGTGGTGGCGAATTTAAAGTTGAGGTGCAGGTCGCTGACCGGCGTAAACAGGAATGCTTCCCGCGCCCCGCAGCTCAGGGCCACATCGACATCCTGTTTTTTGGCGCGGATGGAAACCGCCAGGTTGATCTTCCATTTCCTGCTCAGGATGTTTTTTATGTTCTTTGACTCGTTGAGAGAAACAATCGGCAGGCCGACATCAACGGTATCAATGCCCGCCTCCTCCATCGCCTCGATGAGCCTGATTTTTTCCCGGCAGGAAAAGAAGACTCCCGGAGCCTGCTCGCCATCACGAAGGGTCTCATCGATGATGTATAGTTCTTTAGCCGTGGTGTCTTCCATTGCGTTCTCCCTGTTTAGTGTCAATTTTAAATTTCCCGAACTTTGGCGTCCGCGTTACCCGCATCACGTTAAAATACTGCCACGGGTCGAGCGGCGTTGACCAGTGCGGGTATTTTTTGCACCAGTCCTCAACCATTTGAAAATCCTCCTGGCTGAGGTTGTGCGGGTAGTGAAAGGTCGGGCTCAGGTAGTCACCCGGCTCACCCATGAAAACGATGTCTTCGGGTTTTGCTATGTTAAAGAGCGGTGTATCAGGGTAAATCCGGATACCGAAGACCGTGAGAATATTGTCCGGCTGGGGCATGCTTTCCAGGAACCGGAACCCTTCGATGACCGTCTCCCGGGTTTCTCCGGGGCCGCCCAGAAGAAGCTGAAATGACGTTGCAATACCGGCCTTTTTGTAACAGGCAGCGGCACGGGCAATATCCGTCTGGGTAAAGCTCTTGCCCATACGCTCAAGCATCTCCGCCGATGCCACATCGATCCCCACATCAGCTCCGATGCAGCCCGAGCGCGCCATGAGCTGCGCCATCTCGTCAGAGATGCCCACCGGGTTCACATTGGCATACCATTTTAATTTCACCTCCCGGCGCAGGATCTCCTCGCATATCGCGCAGGCATGGTCTGTGGGATAGTTAAAGACGCTGTCTACAAAAAAGAAATAGTCAAGGTTCCAGAACCGCTCTGCTTCAACAATTTCCGCCACAACGCGCTGCGGTGATTTCAGGCGGTAGGTTTTGCCGTCGATGCGCGGGTGCTCGCAGTAAACGCATTTAAAAGCACAGCCCCGCTTGGTCTGCAGGCCGATGTAGCCTTTTTTCTGGATATACTTTTTATAATCAAGCAGATCAAAAGCTGCCGGCGGCATTGCTTCCACGTCCCCTATCAGTACGGGAGGATTGCTTTTGTAGCTGCCGTTTGACTGGTAAACAAGTCCTGCAATATACTCATAGGAAGAGCCTTCGGTGAGGGCGCGAGCCAGCTGCACGCAGGCTATTTCGCCCTCGCCATGGATGCCGAACTCGATGCCGAGGTATTGCAGGGCCGCTACGGGAAAGACTGAATAGCCGGGTCCTCCGGCAACAAAGGGAACATCGGTGAGGGTCTTTAAAAAGCGGACGAATTCCCTGATCTCGGGCAGGTAAAAGCGCAATGCCGACATGCAGGTGTTGTCAATGTTGCGGATGGACAGCCCGATCAGTTTGGGCTTGAATTCCGTAATGGTCTCCTGCAGTATTCTCTGCTCTTCTTTCCTGGAGAACAGAAACATCCGGTCAATTAGCCGGATTACATGCCCTGCCTTTCTCAGGCTTGAAGCAACCAGCGACAGCCCGATGGGGGCGGCAGGTATGGGCCAGTGTTCCTGATTCGTATTTATTAACAGTATCCTCATTAGAGTCCTTAATATAACATAAACAGAAACTTACCACAAAAAATACTTTATACATAAACTATTTATAGGTAAATAGTTGTTTTTTCCACACTTGTCAACCATTTTTTCCGGTATCCTGCTGTGAAAGCCCCGTCCCGCTCAGGCGGGATGGGCGGGGAGCTTCATTCTTTTCCCTCTCTTTTTGCTGCTGGTGGTATTCCGCCGGTCTGTCAGATTTTTTCCCGCTGCTCCGGCGCCTTTTATTAATAAACCCCCGAGCCAATTGCAAAAGTCTAATTTATTGAGATTGCTTCGTCGCTACGCTTCTCGTAATGACCGCAAAGACGCCATGTGTCATTGCGAGCGAAGCGCGGCAATCCCATTCTTGAATACTTTTGCAATTACCTCATAAGTCTGAGAATTTTGCTCTCACATTTTCCGTAGTTTGGCTTTTGCTGAGAGCAGTTACGGGCGGTGCGAGCAAAGGTTCTGGCAGAAATAAGCAGCATGTATTGCGAGCACTTAGCCCGAACAAATGAACCAGAAGCCAAACGAAAATTTCAAATATCTTTGTCTAGATTTTTTTCACGCTGCTCCGGCGCCTTTTATTAATAAACCCCCTAATCAAAGTTTTCCCCGGCAAGAACTGCCCTGCCGCAGTAAAAACCGTGTCTGATGAAGCGCTCTTGAATCACCCGCTCTTTGCAGCAAGGAAAAGGCTGATGAGCTTTTTATCCAGATCTTCCCGGCGGGATATTTTCAGCCTTTTCTTAAGCTCCGGCAATGACAGCACCGCCCGCGCCATGGAGCGGTGCCCTCCGGCGCTGCCGTATGTGCCGAACGCATAGCGCACCACCTCTCCGGCATGCTCCACATAGCCGACATTTCTTACGCAGAGTACCAGCTGTTTTTCAACAATGCCGGACACCACAGACCACTGGGCATCATCAATCTGCAAGCAGAAATCAGCAAGCCGCGGAATGATGTCTTCGCCGCTCCGGTCAACCCGGCCCAGGTTGACAAAGACAGCGCTACCTATCAGGCGCTGGCTTTTGAGCGCCTTTATAAAAAGGCTGATCTCCTCGGGCCTGAGGCGCGGGTGCTCCATCTGCAGGATCATGTGCCGGTTGGCGAGCGGGTAGATGTGGGTGAACACCCCAATATCAGCCGGATTTATGTCCCTGCCCAGAAAAAGGGTGTCCGTCTTGATGCCGTATACAAGCGCGGTGGCAAGCCGCTGGCTGATTTTGAACTCCTGGTCAATCAGGTATTCAGCCATAATGGTTGATGTCGCGCCGTAGTGGGCGCGGATATCACAAAACAGCGCATCATAGTGCTCCATCTGCGGGTGGTGATCAATAATGATGTCAGCCCTGATTTCCGGGTCATTGAAATAAAAGGGCTGGACATCAACCATGGCGATGCGGGGAAATGTCTGCAGGTCTGCGGCGGTTATTTTCTGAAGCTGGATGTTAAGAAGCTGCATCATGACCTGGTTCTCATTCCGGGTAACTTCGCCGAATGAGCCGATGGGCGATGTTTTGCTGGTGCGGCCAAGCAGCGTCCGCAGCGCCAGCGCGCTGGCCAGGGCATCGGGGTCAGGGTCGGGCTGGATGAGAATAAGGATGTGTTCCTGGCCGCGGGCGAGGTGCTGCAGCGCAGCCGCTCTTTTGCGGTTCTCAATTTTCTTCCAGCACCGGGAAAGCTCCGTTGCGATAATGCTGCCCAGGGGCAGATACGAAACCGCATCACCATGCTCCTGCATTGGGCCCGGATCATCTGCAGCGGTAATCACCAGTATCGAGACCGGCGCACACTGAGAACAGAGCACCTCCAGCTGCTGGTCTATATCGGCCGCCCCGGTGCCGTCAAATAGTACCCGGTCTTTTGCGCTAAGCGCCAGCTCCCGGTAAAGTCCGCCTGACAGCTCCTTCCGGTTCAGAACAGTCAGGGATTTTTTTCCTGGCAGGAAAGGCATCGGGGTGGCATTCACCACCAGGGCATCGTTCAGGGCCTGAAGATACCTGCTGAGAAGAGGAATGATAGCCGGATTTTGCAGAATAATTACCGTGCGCATGGCGTCCCTATAGTGAGAGATGGCGAGCGGTGATGGAAATGTCCATGGCGGCAGGGGCCCTGTCAGCGGGATCTCTTAACCAGCAGATGCGGCCGCGAGGCGCGGATGCTCATAATGGTTTTCCCTGCGCTGAAAATCCTGACCGTGCCGGTTGATTCTGATACGGTGATGGCAATGGCCTCGGTGCCGGCAGTGATCGCGGCTGCAGCTGCGTGCCGGGCTCCCAGGCCCCTCAGGGCCGAGGTTTTACCCCCGCCGCCGCCGGCGTGCAGATACCGTCCGGCAGACACGACAACCCCGTCATCACGGATTATGAACGCGCCGTCAATAAGCGTCAGCTCTTTAATGCTTTCCTGCACTTTCGGGTCGGAAATTCTGCGCTCATCTTCGGGGTAGCCCAGAAACGGGTCAAAGATCATGGGTTTGGAAAGGCTGTTGACCTTCTCGGTATCGCCGACTACAAATATGGTGCCGACAGAAACACCCTCCCGCCCTTCGCGGCCGATTTCCACCGCCAGGTTCACCAGCGCGTACATGGTCTCGGCGGGGATGTTTTTAGTGATCCGCTTTAAATCGCCCATGGAGATGTGGCTGTAATGCTCCTCGCCCCGCACTATCCGCAGGCTGTCAACCAGCTTGGTGCCGGAAAGGCTGTAGAGGCAGATGACCTTTTCACCCTTTTTCAGCTTGCCCAGCTCCACGGCGGTGCGCAGAATATAGTCCAGCCGCTCCCTGCGCGCCACGCCCTTAAAGTCACAGAGTACGGTTTCATGGAAAATTTCCTCGCCGGGTTTTTCCTGAGAGAGGGCGACCAGAAACTGGCACTTTTCACTGTAGGCGGGTATTGCTTTTAAGAGAACAGCTTTTTCACAGACGATGAGAATTTTTTTTATTTTCAGTTTTTCAGCCACTGAAATTGCTTCAGCAATCAGCACGAGGCTTTCTTTTTCTGCTTTTTCCCGGGGCACTGAATGTATCCTCCGAAAGCGGCAATCACCCGAAAAGGGTGAGCGCGCTCCCTCTTAATTTACGGCTTTTTCTGTCGCTGCACAGCATGCAAGGAGGCGCTTTGCTGCTGCTCGCGCCGCATCACCTGTCACAGGTTTTTTAAATCAAACGTGAAAAAAAATCCAGTATTAATATACCATCGCGATGCTGGCGCCGGTACGGATGATGGTATGTTAGGGGTGTCTGGAATGAAAAAAGCCGCCTCGTTGCAGAGCGGCCTTCAAGAGCAGTCATCCAGGGTTTATTACCTATGGGGAAGATGGTGAAGCTCCCCGCCCAGAGAAACGGGGCTTTCACGCCAGGATACCGGTGAACCGCACGCCGGTTCTCATGCCCGGCACGGGTCTGCTGTCGCGCTTCTTTACTTGGCTTTGCCGTGCGTTTCATCAAGCCGCAGCCGCAGCCGCTGGGCCCAGAACTTGAACGCATCCTCGGCAGTGCTGAACTTGCGCAGGCTCTCAAACCGGGTGCCGGTCCTGCGGTCAACCCCGGCGACAATGCGCTCGCCGGTCGCGGAATCAAGGAACTCAAACTCCATGCTTATTTCGCCGACGCCCGGCCCCTTTCCAGTCATGATACTTTTGAGACTCCTTTTGGGCAGATCAAGGTCTGTTATGGCGACCCGCACCCGCATAACATCAAGGCCCGGCTCTTCAACCAGAGGATAGTGCCCCTGCAGCGCAGCCTGTACCTCTTTATGAAACTTGTGCGACAGCTCAGCCATTTCAAGGGGGTCAATGCCCTTGTCTTGCGCGTCATCCTTGAAATAGAAGACCACATGGTCCATCATGATCCTGCTGTATTTCTTATAATCAACCCCCTGCTTGCGGTACACCTTGGCGACCCCGCCTTTAGGACCGGGCTGCAGCTGGGAATAATCCACGAGAAACCCTGAATACTCCTGTTTAGCGTATGCCGCGCCTGCTGTCAGGCACAGGCTGATGATCATGATAAGTAAAATTTTCACTGTACTCTGCATGCTACCCTCCGGACAATGAAATCAATTAACAGTAATCAGTTCCTATTGAAAACCGGCGTCTTGAAACCGGCTCAAACCTTCCAGCCCTGTTGACCGCCAGCTCTTTCTATTTTGCAGCCTTGCGTATAGCTGATCTGAGCGCGGCTGACCCCTTGTTGGCTGTTTTCTGCTCCACGATTATCTCCACGGGCCGGACGGGCTTTTTGTAGTAGGCCTGGTTGAGCTTGTCCCGCACCGCGATGACCGAGCCCTCAAGGTTGAGGCCGGCATATATTCCCTTTGTTTTGGCGAATGAAATGAAATCAGCCGTCACATTGCCCTTGGCTCCGGCGCCAACCGGCCCGAGGGCAATGGAGGTGTCACCGCCCAGTTTGACGGATGATGCGTACAGGGAGTCGACCGCCCTACCGCTCATGACCAGCATGACTACTTCTGCTGCTTCTCCGCCTATCTGCAGGCCGAAGCTGACTGAACCGATTGTGTAGAATGCAGGCTGGCTCCAGGTGCCGGTCTTTTTATCCTTCACCAGCAGTACGCCGGTGCCGCCGGAACCCCCAAGTAAAAATCCGGCTTTGAGCACCTGGGGATAAATTAATATGCCCCGGGCATTCTTTATATTCTGATGCAGCCAGGTGTAGTTTTTATCTGCCATGAAGCCGCTGAAGGTGACCCGCGCCTTGTCTACCAGGCCCTGCGCCTCGACGCGATCTGATGCTGCTGCCGGGGACGGGGTTGCGAGAAAAAGAGCCGTAAAAATAAGTGCCGGCAGCAATATGCTGATACTGCCTGTCCTCTGTTTCATTGCCTTCATAATAGACCCTCCTTGGACTGTATTGTTAGTCTCATTACCCGCACTGGTGTGCGCTAAAAACTGGTATATATATTCTATATATAGTTACAGGGCGCAAATGTCCATTGATAAAAGATGGGCCGCTGACCAACAGGTTAAGCGTAGCGCGGCAATGTTCGTTTTGCAACCTGGCGCCCTGATTCTTTTTTATTTATGCTGTTGACCGCGCCAGTGCCTTTGACTATATATTATAATATATGCAGCTTTGCGGCTGAGCAGCCGGTGGGCTGATGAAAAACCTTTTTATGCTCCAGAGGAATACCTCTATGGCGACAGCAGTTTCAATAGCGCGGTGCCCCGAGTACCAGGAAGAGCTGGTCTATCAAAAAGTCACAGCAGCAATAGAGCTGCTCGGCGGGATCAGCCGTTTTATCTCCCCGGGGGAACGGGTGCTCCTGAAGCCGAACCTGCTCATCGGCAGGCCCGCGGAAAAATGCGTCACCACGCATCCCCTAGTGGTGAAAGCTGTGGCGCGCCTGGTGCGCGAAATCGGGGCGCGTCCGGTTATCGGCGACAGCCCCCAGCTTGATTCAGCGCGCAAGGCCTGCGACAAGTGCGGCATCGGCGATGTGGCGAGGGAGCTGGGCGTTGAGATTGTTGAGTTTGAGCCAGCTGAAATGGCAAATCCTGACGGCAGGGTATTTAAAAGCTTCACCCTGGGAAAAGTGGTGAAGGAGGTTGATAAAATCATCAACCTCGCAAAGCTTAAAACCCACTCCTTAACAGCACTCACCCTCAGCGTTAAAAATATGTTCGGCTGCGTGCCCGGCGCGCGCAAGGGCCAGTGGCATATGCGGACCCACGCTGCCGGGACAGAATATTTTGCCCGCATGCTTCTCGACCTTTATTATTTTACCAGGCCGGCGCTCAATATTGTTGACGGCATAACCGCCATGGAAGGCCAGGGCCCGGGATTCGGCGACCCGCGGCGCCTCGGGTTGATTATTGCCGGCGCAGACGGGGTGGCGGTTGACCGCGTTATTGCAGAAATAGTAAACGTCCCCATTGAGCAGGTTCCGACCCTCATGCTGGCCCTGCAGGAAGGATACGGCACTGCCCGGCTTGAAGAGATAGACGTGCGCGGCGAGCGCATCGCGGAAGTTAAAGTCGCGGACTTCAAGGTGCCGCAGTTCCAGGATATGGTGGGTAAAATTCCCGGTCCAATCCTGCGACTGCTCAAGGCCTATCTCACCACCCAGCCCGCGGTTAAACCGGAGCAGTGCGTGGAATGTGAAATGTGTTTGCGCGCCTGCCCGCGGCAGTGCATTACCCACCCCACCGGGGCAATACGGATTAATGAGGATGCCTGCATCCAGTGCCTGTGCTGCATGGAAATCTGCCCGCAGGGGGCCATAGAGCTGCGGCCGGGAGCGCTGCTTACATTCTTTTCCGCTTTAAGAAAAATTCTGGGGAAGCATTGAACGGCTGGTCAAAAATATTCAGATGCACGGCGCGCGAAATCGCGAGGAATCCCGACGCGTGTCGGGACAGAGGAATTTTTTCAGCAGTCTTCTATAGATCGTAGAGCGTTTCATCCCGGTGCGGCGCGGGCTTTTTTCCCCTGCCGCCGGATACGGCGGCACCCGGGAGTTCAAACGGGTCTTCGCTCTGCAGCAAGTCGCCCATTTCGCTTTCTATCTGGTCCGGATCTTCCCCCGCCTCCATGCGCTTCAGCGCCTCGTTCATCCCCTCGCCCAGCCTGATGCCGGTCATCTCGGATAATTTGCGCATGAGGTTTGCCGCCTGGCGGGGATCATCCTCGTTCATGCGGCCTGCTTCGGAAGATATCATCTGCATGGCTTTTTCCATGGCACCTTCATCTATCGGCAGGTTCTCCATGCCTCCTTCCTCTTTGGCCTTTCCGGTGCAGGCAAAAACCGACAGCTGTTTTTGCAGCTGTTTCCGGCAGCGCGGGCAGGGGGGCAGCTTTTCCGTGTTCACGGTGCGAGAAAAGAAGTTAAATATGGTGTTGCAGTCGTCGCAGTAGAATTCATATATGGGCATGGCTTATCACCTCTTCAGCTCCTGCATGCACTTTTCAACAAAGTGATTGATCAGGTAGACCACGTTATAGATAACGCTCAGGCCGCCGACGAATTTTTCTTTTATCATGCCCCGCGGCAGCTCGTCAATAAGCCCCTCGATATACTTGATTTGTGAGAAGATGCGCTGATAATCTCCGTGCACCTGCTCGCAGCCGTCAGCCTGAATGAGGCTGATTATCTTTTCCTCAATTGCGTTAAGGCTGTAGAACATGGAGCGATAGATGTTTTTATTTTTCGGGTCGGTCCCCCCCAGGGCTTTCTCGATGACGCATATCCGCGCCATGGTATAGCCGATCTGCACATGCTGGGGGTTGCGCTTGCTGTAGGATTCCGGATATTGGTCGCAGTACGCCTGGCCGATCTCAAGCAGGTCTTCCTTCTCCAGGGGAAAGCCGCTGTCAAGCGCTATGACCGCTTCCCTGAATTCATCCAGTGTTTTTCTGTTTTTAAAAATGTCGGCAATGAGGGAGCTCATACGGGCACGCTACGATAGTGTTCTGTCCGCCAGGCATTTCTGCCATTCCCAGGCAGTCCGCACAATGTCTTCAAGGCTGTGGCTGATTTTCCAGTGCAAAACCTTCTGCGCCTTGTCGCTTGAAGCGATGAGATAGGGCGGGTCTCCGGGGCGGCGCCCGGTTTCCTCGACGTTAAAATCACGGCCCGTCACCTTGCGCACGGTTTCAAGCATTTCCCGCACCGTAAATCCAGCCCCGCTTCCCAGGTTGAAATAGCTGGTCTTGCCGCCTTCAAGGAGATAGTCAATACCCCGGATGTGGGCATCCGCGAGATCATTCACATGGATGTAGTCCCGCACGCAGGTGCCGTCTTTGGTGTCATAGTCAGTGCCGTATACCCTGATGCTCTCGCGCCTGCCCAGGGCCGCGTCAAGGATCAGCGGGATAAGGTGCGGCTCAGGGACATGGGCCTCGCCGATTTCAGCGTCAGGGTCGGCGCCGGCCGCGTTGAAATAGCGGAAGCGGATGCTCCGGAAGTCATAGGCCTGCGCATAGTCTTCAAGTATCCGCTCCACCATGAGCTTGCTTGCGCCATACGGATTGATGGGATCTTTGCGGTCTTCTTCGGTGATAGGGATTCTCTCCGGTATGCCGTAGACCGCGGCGGTTGAGGAAAAGATGAATTTATCCACGCCGTGTTTTCGCATCTGCTCAAGAAGTGTTATGGTGTTCTGCACGTTGTTCTTATAATATTTCTCCGGCTCTGTCACTGATTCCGCCACTTCCAGGAACGCGCAGAAGTGCATCACCACGTCTATTTTAAACCGGTTGAACACCGAACTGAGCGCGCTTGCGTCCCCGATATCCCCCTGAACAAACTCTCCCCATTTGGCAAAGGCGCGGTAGCCATGGACCAGATTGTCATACACCACAACAGAGTATCCTCTTTTGTGCAGGAGCTTGCAGATATGGGAGCCGATGTAGCCGGCGCCGCCTGCCACGAGAATGGCCATACAGAAATACCCCAATTAACCGCAAAGACACAAAGAAACGTACAACATACTGAATCTGGAACTTGATTCGGCTGAGCTCGTCGAAGTCAGGAACTCATAAAGAAAAATATTTAAAGGACTATGCGGTAGTATAGGGTAATGTATTTGCCTTGTCAAATAGTAAGGAAAGAGCGGTGCATAAAGGCTGGAGACACGGCGTTAAGCCCCCGGCTCAAGCAGCATTTTTGCCAGCATCACGGCGTTTTTTGCCGCAGACCCGGCATGGCAGTTGTTGAAGAAGACAAAGAGCGTACCAGTTTTTGCGCTGAGGCCCCGGATCGGGGGCAGGAACTCCTTCAGCTCCTCTTCGCTGTAGAGGTAATTGTAGCGCTCGGAAACCGGGGCATTGAACCAGTTTCTGTTTCTGCCGTGGAGCCGGAAATAGCCGATGGCGGAAGTTGCCCGCGGGGCAAAGGGCATGAGCCCCTCGAGTGGCGGCTCATCCACCGCGCAGTAGCCCATGTCGTTTTTTTGCAGGAAGTCAAAGGTCTTTTCTTTATGCCAGCCATGGTTTCTGAACTCGACCACCACGGGAATGTCGCCGAGCCGGTCCCGGGCAGCATTGAGGTAGTCGGCGTTCTGCTGGGTGGGATGGAATGAGAAGGGGAACTGCATGAGGATGCAGGAGAGTTTTTTATCCGTTATAATCGGGCCGAGGGAGAAGAGAAATTTTTCAAAAACATCTTTGTTGTCCAGAATCTTTTTTGTTGTCCTGTCCCGTATATCATGGGTCATGCCCCGGTAAGCCTTCACCACGAAGGAGAAATCAGCAGATGTTTTCCGCGACATGCCCTCAAAGCTTTTGGCTGACGGCAGGCTGTAGTATGTAAAATTCACCTCGAGGGCACTAAATCCAAGCTCCTGTTCGTAGAAGGAAAGCCATTTATCCTTAGCCAGGCCGGCAGGATAGATGGTTTCCTTCCAGTCATCGAATGAAAAACCGCTGGTGCCGATTTTGATCATAAAATTTTATGGGACGCGGTTCGACTGTTCGACAAGCTCACAGCTCACCGCAGGCAGATTTGCGCGGATGATCGCTGATTTTATAAACTTGAATAAGGGAAATAAAAAAGACAGTTGTTTTAAATAGCTATCCCCCGATAGGCTTCCTGATATGTTACCCTACAAAAATTGTTTTACTTTAAACCTGTAGGGTAACCTTACTGCAGGATTGCAGCAACCGCTTTTATTGCTTCTGCCTCAAGGGGAAACAGGTCCAGGGATTTTTTTAAAGCGTTTTTAATTAATTTCTTCCATGTTTCAGGAAATTTCCCCCACTGATTTTTCAGCTTCGACAATTCATTTTTGTTTGTTATCACGAATTTACCTGCAATCACTACCTGGCGGAGATCTTTTTCCATTTTTTCTTTTCTTGTTGCGCGGGTAGAGAGCAGTAATTTGTGAAGCATGAAACAGGCTGGAGCGGGGACTTTTACTTTTATACCACGAGCAATACTGATTGTTATTGGTTCTTCATTTAGAATGTCAAGAAAGCGTAATAATTGAGGAGAAACGGAAATTTGTTTCACATATTCGGTGTGTTTTGAACCTTTGCCCCTTTGCGGAGCTAAAAATTCAACCTTCAAAAGGTTGCCGCTGTAAAAAATCGATCCATCCAGATTAAACCGTTCCTCAAACCCAAGCCCTCTTAAGAACAGGGCAAAATCAAACTGCCTCCCTTTGTATGGTAAGGGTATAAGGATATCGAGGTCTTGAGTTTTTAACGGATATTTTTCTATGGGAAGATATTTCTGGTAAAACAGGAAGCACCAGCTGCCAATTATCTCTACCCCGGCATCCCACAGTTTTTCCTCGGTCAGTTTGGCGAGAATATCCCTGATTGGTGACGTTAAATCTGATTCTTTTGAGGGCTTCTCATGTAAAAGTCGTATGGCTTCACGAGTTTTTTTAAGTTGTAATTCAAGCTGCTTCTTTTGCTTTTTCTGTTCAAGCAGCTGCTCGGGTATCTCCTTGCCTATATACTCATCAATGACCCGGAGGCCTTTTCTATATTGTAAATAGTAATATGTTTCCCCCTTAATGTTTTTTCTTTTTATATTTCCCTTTTGCAACAGAGCAAGCCTCGAGATAATTGTTTTTTCCTGCTCCAGATAAAATTCAAGGCTCTCTTTTAAAGTGTTTTTCAAATCTTCCATGATATTATGTTACCCTACAAACCAGATAAATGCAACAAATTGTAGGGTAACCGTAAAATCCGCTGAGAATGCGGAATAGCGCAGTTTGACCGTTCGACAGGCCTTTCGATTTTGAACTAAAGGCCGACTGGCTCATGGGTCACCGCAGGCTGATGAACGCTGATTATAAAAAATAAAAGGACGATTCTTTTAACCAACAGGAATCGTCCCGGCGTTTTTCACTGCAGGATACTGGTAAAATTATTTTGCAACTCGCAGAGCCTTTTGTGCCTCATTAGGCAAGGGAACAATAATGAAATAGGACTGGGGATAAAGATAATCTTCTCCGGATTCATCGATTATCCTCAAATATTTTTCCTTCGCCGATTTAGCATCCGGGACTACCTCGTAAATCTTGCGCTTTTCCAAGTCCTCACAGTCCTTGTTTTCTATGCACAGTACAAATTTTTGTTTTGGTTCTTTCTTCATGGGTTTACTATCACATTCTATCTGCAACATTTACCATTTATCAAGGGTAAAATAGAATAATCGTGGCAGCTACCCCTGTATGCGCGGACCTATCATTGCGCGTCCGCCCGTGCGGGCGCGGTAATCTCCAGATTAATTTGATTGCAAATAAATTTGACTGATTAATATCTATACTGAATTATTGCATCAAATTCGAAATCATTTTAATCTAAACAAGCTTGACAGCAGATAGGTTTCTCTATATTAGTTGGCTAAACAGGGGATGCGCTGTTTTTCCTTTGATGTAGCGGGTGGGGAAACCGAGATCAGCGAGACAAAGAATTAATTAGATCCGTTTACCCATTTGTTAAATGGGAGAAAAGATGTCCTACGGAAAAAAGTTGACGAAAAAAGAGATTACGGAGTTTCTTCAGAATAACAAGCACGGCATACTGGCCCTTTCCGGCAGGACGCCATATGCGCTGCCCATGGGCTATATCTATCGGGAGAAGACGCTTCTTCTGTGTTTGACCGATGAAGGCAAGAAGATGGAGCGCATCAGGAAAAACAAGGCGGTGTGCTACACCATCTGCAAGCCGCGCTGGGAGACTGAAGCGCTGAAGACGCCGTGCACCTCAGCGGTGATAGAAGGAAAGCTTGTGGCGGTGAAGGATAAATCAGTGTACGGGCTGGGATCAAAAAAGCTTGAGAACATGACGCTCTATAAGCTCACTATCGCGGAGATGGGTGCGCGCAAGTGCAACCGCAAACCCTGCGAGCTGTTTGCCGGTAAAAGCAGCGCGGCCATAAAAGCGATGGTAAAGAAAAAAGCATAGAAGTTTTATTGGACGCAGATTTGCGCAGATAGCCGCAGATAAAATATTTTCTCTGATTGTTTATATTTTAAATCCTGAAAATCAGCGTTCATCAGCGTCCCATAATCTCACCGCGGGCAAGAGGAGACTATGACAGACATTATCCATAAAACAGCAGCGTGGCATTACCGCACCAACGGCACCGCCGCAGTCGAGGCGCTGCGGAAAAATGGCTTTGACGCGGTATATTTCGATGGCAGAAAAGAGGCGGTTGACTACATGCTCGGCTTTGTATCAAGCGGCATGAGCATAGGTTTTGGCGGCAGCATGACCCTTGTCGAGCTTGGTATGGCAGATCTCGTCAAGCAGAAGGGAGGGCAGCTTGCGCTTGAATTAACTCCCGCAGACTACGAAGACTTTGCAGAACTGGGCAGGAAGCTGAAGAAAACAGTTCAAACCGATCTCTATTTTAGCAGCAGCAATGCCGTGACCCTGGATGGCGCACTGGTAAACATAGACGGCGGCGGCAATCGGGTAACCGCCATGATGTACGGACCCGAAAAGGTTATTGTTGCGGCAGGCATTAATAAAATCTGCAGGGATGAGGCAGCCGCGTGGGAGCGCATCCGTTTGATCGCGGCCCCGAAAAACGCCCGGCGCCTGAACATGCCGACACCGTGCGCTGAAGCAGGGATATGTGTCAACTGCAAGCATCCGGCACGCATCTGCCGGCTCTATACGGTGATGCGCTGCAAGCCGTTTTTCACTGATGTCCTAGTGGTCATCATCGGCGAGACACTCGGCTTCTAAGGATACGTTGCGGTTCGACCATACGACAAGCTCACGGCTCACCGCAGGCAGATAAATTTTAGGCCGCCTGGCTACGGAGCGCCCAGCTTCCCCTTTTCCTCAAGCGCATCAGCAACATAGTCAAGCCCCTGGCTTTCAAGGGTACTTCGCCTGGGCCAGCCCGTTGCGGTGTCCCAGCCCTCGAGCTCGTAGAATCTGGTTTTAAATTCTTCAACTTTCTGCTTATCCAGAAAGCGGCCATTCACTTTCCGGTATGACCAGGTTCCGTTCTCAAACCATGGCAGGATATAATTGGTGTCAGGCCCGCCTCTTCCGGCAAACGGTTCCTGATAGATAAATTCTTCGAAACGGACCATATCCCGGTGCCGTCCCTGCAGCGTCCAAATGGCATTGTCAAGATTCCATATTTTCTGTCCCAGCGCGACCCCGTCAGCAAAACTCAGCTTCTTTCCGGTCACGGCATTGTAAAACCGCGGTTCCCCCTCTCCGCTAAGGCCTTTGTTGTCCGGCGCTTTGGTATTGACAAAATCAGGCCAGCGATTATCACAATACAGCGCCGACTCCTTCCAGAAGCGGGTATAATGGCGGTGCCAGGCCACCAGCTTGGCAACATGGTCTGAATAAATATTTTCCGTGCTGGCATCAAGCATAAACAGGTCGCCGTTATAGGGTTCCATCTTGTCCGTAACTATCTTGACGACCGTTTCCGCATCCAGCGGCGGATTGCCCTTGGTCGTAAAATTTTTCCAGAATATGAAACAGAAATCGTGCTCATTTATGTCACGGTCACCCAGTATCGTGCCGTAACCCCAGTGGACTTCAGCCCTCGGGTCATAGCTGCTGTGGGTGGGCATGCCCCAGTATGCATAATAGAGCAGGTTGGTCCCCAGATCCTTCTCCAGCCGGCCCCAGCGCTCGGCCGCCCGGTAGAACCCTTCAGCCATATCATCGCCCACGCCCTTGCGTGAAATAATGAGATCATACAGCTTTTCCATAAATTCAAGAGTGTCCAGCTTGTCAAACGGAAGGTCGCAATCAATTTCCTTCCCCGGCCCCATTACGCCCATTTGATAGAGCGCTTTGATATAACTGTAGCCCTTGATAATTTCATTGGCGTTCAATCCGAGGCTCTGGGCCAGATACGTCGGACGGTAGGTCTCCTCAGTGTCATTATTTATTGCCTCCTGCCCTGCGTACACAAAGAGATACGTTTCAGAACACATCGACTCGTTTTTAAAGGCCTTTTCCGACCGCTCATGACAGCCCCGGTGGCAGCCGATGCAGGCATGCAGTCGCGCATTGCCCCCGGTTTTCCACATCATCTGGTCCTTGCCATCCACGCCGAACCAGGTCCAGGCAGAAGCTTCCGGGTGATAAAGATCATTGCCGTATTCGCGCTGCGCCCAGAGGCGTGATGAAAGCAGCTCATCCGGGTCCGCGATAGTAATGCTGCCGGTCCCGATAACGCTCACGGCCTTCAAGTTTTTTGATCCCCACACCGCGCCAAAACCGCCCTGCCCGGCTGCAGCCCCGGCATCATGAATAAGACATGCCATGCGGCTTAATGTTTCACCAGCTAGGCCGATTGTTAAAACCGCCGGCCGCTGCGTGGTCCGGACTGCTGTTTCACCTGAAGCAAATTCAAGCCAGTCATTTATAACCGGCTCTCCCGTGACGTATTCCCAGATTTTCTTCTGGGTTTCCCAGGTGCCTTCCCCCCAGAGCCCGTCCGCGTCACGGATCTGCACGTCATCGTTTCTGATATCAATCCATACCGGCTTGCTCGCTTTTCCCGTAACAGCAATGCCGTCCCAGCCGGCATACTTCAACATGGCGGAAAACCGGCCGCCGAAATTGCTGCGCGTAAACCATTCAGGGTATGTCTGCGACCCGATCCCCTGCACCTCGGTACGGGAAGATGCGCCGGGCACCATGGTGCCGGAAAGCGGCGAGCTCATAATCGTTACGACATTGGCCGGATCAAAACAGCTGATGGTTTTATCCGGGACCAGGTCCCAGAAGAGTTTTGACCCGATACCATGCCCCCCGCCCCATTCTTCATAGTCGCTGGTATTGAGAACGGTTATCTCTTCTGTTGTCAGGTTTATCAGTAAAATTTTTCCCGCATATCCATGCATGGTGCTGCCTCCCGTTAATTTTCATAAAACCCTGAAGGAGTAATTACGCCCGCGAATTTATGAATCGAAGGACTCAGTCTGTGGGATATCCCAGCCGGGCCCATTCCTCTCCCCGCAGGTTGACATTGTACCCGTCATCGCCTTCCTGGTCCGGTATGACTTTGGTAAACACAATTGCGCCGAGCGGGCAAATCTCACGGCAGGCCTGCTTTCCTTCCGGGCCGCCTTTTTCATTCCAATGCGGCGTGTAGGCGCACAGATCGCATTTCTGCGAATGGCCCTCCTCGAAATTCCAGATAGCCCTGCTGGGCTGATAGGAGCAGGCACTGACACAGCGCCTGCAGCCGATGCATTTAGTTATATCAACAGTGGTGACGTTGCCGTAGGCAGGGTCGTAGCTGAGCGCGCGGGTGGGACAAACGGCAACACAGGATGGTTTTACACACTGCCGGCACTGAACCAGGGTCAGATCATTTGGCCATGCTTCAAAGGGGTTTTGCAGCACCTGGATTCTCGACAGGGACAGGTTCTCAACCCCGTGATGCGTGAGGGAGCAGGCCAGCATGCAGGACATGCAGCCCTGGCACTTCTTCATGTCAACCAGAAGAAAACCCCAGTTCACTTCTACTTTCCCTCCGGGTCCGCCTTTACAGCCGACAACACAGGCCCCGATCACGGCCATGCCGGAATATTTTATAAATTCCCTGCGGGTAATAGTGTTCAGCGAGGTTCTTTCCTGGTGCGTCTTTTCGCTCATACTGCCCCCTGCAATTCTATAATTATTGTTCTGTTAAACGGGTGGGTAATAAAATCCTGCTCGTACAGCTGCAAAGAAGCTTTCTGCCTGGCCTGCCTCGATATGATGGGGCTGGTGTGGGGCGGTCTGTCTCTTCCGTCCGGAGCCGGTTTGCTTGAACCATTATCAATAAAGCAGCTGCAGTGTCAACCGGTTTTATCCCCGGCCATGTATATGCATGCGCTGTCCGGTTTTTAAAAATTTATCTTGTGGCTTCCCTCCGGCCGCCACGCAGGAGAGATGACGCCCGCGTGATTGCAGCGTTTGAGCAGGCTCCCCCAGGTCACGGCAAAATCCCCGAACCTGTTGTTCACCTCGTCCATGGCCCGGGTGACGGCCTGCGCGCGCTGCTGCTCCGGGAACAGGGGGATCTGGCCCGTATCTTTGCTGAGACCGGAGAGGCTCACGCCCAGCAGCCGCACCGCCTGCTGCAGGCGGATGGAGGACAGGATGCCCTGGGCAGCGCAATAGATGTCGAGTGTTTCCCGCACGGGTTCGCCCAGGGAATGCTGCCTGCCGAAGGAGGTAAAGTCCGCGTAGCGCACGGTGAGGGAAACAGTCCTGCCGCGGAAACCCTCGCGCCGCAGCCGCCTGCCCACCATTTCAGAAAGCTGCAGAAGGTACGCGTCCAGCAGGTCCCGCTGGTAAATGTCAGTGCTGAAGGTCATGCTGTGGCCGACTGATTTTGCCTCAGGAGCGCTCTCAAGCGGCACCACCGGGCTTTCATCTTCGCCCCGGCCCATGCGGTGCAGCACCTCGCCAATGATGCCGAAGTGGTGCCTGAGCAGCGTCGGATCCGCGCGGCCCAGCTCAACGCAGGTGCGAATGCCCAGGCAGGCAAGCTTCAGCGCCACCTTTTTGCCGATGCCGCAGAGCTTTGAAACAGAGAGGTTTTCAAGAAATCCCGGCACTGCCTGCGGCGCGATCTCGGCCAGGCCGTCCGGCTTGTGCAGGTCGCTTGCAAGCTTTGCCAGAAGTCTGTTGGGCGCGATGCCTGCTGAGCAGGTGAGGCCGAACTGTTTTCTCACGCGCTCCTTGATGCGCCGGGCAATGGAGGCGGCGCTGCCGAAGAGCTGCAGCGACCCGGTCAGATCAAGGAACGCCTCATCCACCGAGTAGACCTCAACCAGCGGCGTAAAGCAGCGGTACACGGAAACCAATTCGGCGCAGGTGTCGGTGTACTTGGCGTTATTGCCCTCCACAAAGATAATCTCCGGGCAGCGCCGGCGGGCCTCGTACACGGTCATGCCGGTCTTCACGCCCCACGCCCGCGCCTCATAGGAGGAGGTGGTGACAATGGTGCGCGCGCCCGAGCCGATCACCGCGACGGGCTTGCCCCGAAGCTTTGGGTTGCTTTGCTGCTCCACGGCCGCGAAATAGGCGTCCATGTCCAGGTGCATAATGGTTCTCTCGTTCATGGCGCGCTGTCCTCAATTGCTTCAAGCTTCCAGTGGAGCCGCTCGGGCTGGAACACCAGCTCGTAGAGGTTGACGCCGTCGCTCACGGAGAAGTGATGAAAGAGCGTCTGGCCGATGTTTTCCTTCCAGCAGTAGGTGACTTCCTGAACCCTGATTTTTCTGCCATGATAGAAAAACCAGCGCGGCACCACCGCCGCCTCCCTGAACACCGCGCCGACCTGCACCGGCTCGTTTAAATATACGACCATAGAGGGCCTCCATGAAAAAGCCAAAGAAGCTGTCAGCCTTCAGCCGGCAGCAGTTTTTTGCGGATAGCGTTATGATTCCAGGCGGCGGATGATTGCCACCACTTTTCCGGCCAGCATCACCTCTGCCTGCCCCTCTTTGATAATAATCGGTTTCATCCCGGCATTGGCAGGCTGCAGGCGGATCCGGTCTTTTTCCCGGAAGAAATATTTGACGGTGGCTTCATCGTTAATGATGACCGCCGTGATTTCGCCCTGCTCCACCCGGGCCTGCGGCCTGATCACGGCCAGGTCTCCATCAAGGATTGAGGCCTCGATCATGCTGTCGCCCCGCACCCGGAGGGCAAAGAGCCCTTCTCCCCGGGCCAGCGCCGGGTCTATGGCCACGCTGCCCGTGATGTTTTCCACTGCAAGCAGCGGCGTGCCGGCCCGGATAGTGCCGACTATGGGAACAATGAGGGGCGATATTCCTGCTCTGCTGCCCACAATATCAATAGCCCGGGAGCCGCGGGCGGTTTTGCGTATGTAGCCCTTGCGCTCGAGAATATCGAGAATCTTTTTCGCGCCGTGCGGCCCTGCCATGCCCAGGCTCGCGGCAATCTCCCGCACGGTGGGCGGATAGCCGAAGTCATGGACATGCTTTTTCAGAAAACTAAATACCCGTTCCTGCTTTGCGGAGAGCGTTTCATTTTTTTTCATAGGTGTAATTACTTGAACCATGGAATTTTTGCCCCCTGCTTTAAAAGTTGTACATATGTTATACTTTTTACCGCTGGCTCAATCTTCTGTCAAGAAGTTTTTCTCTTGTCTCTGCGCCTGCAGATGTTAGAGTAAGAGGTGCTTTAAAATACTTACAACCCGCTGCTGCCCGCGGAAAGCGCATGCTGCGCAACCAAGGGCAGCGCAGAACAGGCCATGGAGTTGTCCATGCACGCAGCGTTGCCCGGCTTCTTCTGGTATATCCTGAAGAACTGCAGCAAAAATCTGCTCATGCGTATCTGTCCGGACCTTATCATCCGGCTCAGGCAGCCGACCGGAACGGGTGATCCGCATATTGATAGCGATTTGACCGCAGCGGTTGATTACAGCCAATCGGTGTTTGAAAAATACCTGCGCTTTCTCGGGGTGCAGGATTGCACCGGTTTTCTTGAGGGCAAGAGCGTGCTTGAGATCGGGCCGGGAGACACGGTGACGAGCGCGCTCCTGTTTCTTGCGTACGGCGCTGCCCGGGTTATCTGCTTTGACCGCTTCCCGCTTGTTCAGAACCGGGAAAAAAACCGTCTCAGCGCGCTGCGCCTGCTGGAGATTCTTCCTGCGCAGCAAAAGGCCTGCCTGGAAAAAATTATTTCCCCTGACGGCAGCGCTGACATAACAGGGGATCGTGACTGCCTTCGCTACAGCCATGATGCAACGGGCGCCATACCGGTGCAGGACGCGACCATTGACCTGGTGGTCTCAAACGCGGTGCTGGAGCATGTCCCGGATCTGGAAGCGCTGTTTTGTGAAATGGCGCGCATCATGAAGCCGGGCGCCGCAATGGTGCATGCCGCCGACCTCGGCCCTCACCAGCTGGACTTCAGGACAGCGCTTGACTTTCTTGCCGTCCCGGAGCAGCTCTGGCAGATGATGACCTCTTATCGCGGCGCGCCCAACCGGGCGCGGAAATCCCGCTATGAACTGCTGTTAAAAAAATACTGTTTTGAAATTCTGAAGTTTGAGGTAACGGAACGCTTTAGCCCGGAAGATATCGATCTGATTGCCGCCCGCGTTCCTCACCTTTGCCAAACAATGTCACGGGAGGATCTTTCCTGCAGAAGCATTCTCTTTTCCGCGCGAAAAACAGAGGCGGGCTCGGCGCCGGGCAGGTAATAAATTAAGTTGAAAAAAAGGCCGGCTAAAGATTATACTTGAAAAATATCAGAACGAGAGCCTGGCGGCGCTGGTTCTCAATAATCCTCTTTTTAATGCCAACTCATGTACGGAGGGATTTCAGCATGCGCAGTGATAAAATGAAAAAAGGACTGGAAAAGGCCCCCCACCGCTCCCTTTTCAAGGCCATGGGCTACATCGCCAGGGAAATCGAGCAGCCTATCGTGGGGATCGTCAATTCAGCAAACGAGATAATCCCCGGCCACATTCACCTGGACATTATCGCCGCTGCGGCCAAGGCGGGAGTGCGCATGGCAGGCGGCACGCCCGTTGAATTTCCCACCATCGGCGTGTGCGACGGCATTGCCATGAACCACGAGGGCATGAAGTATGCTCTCGCCAGCCGCGAGCTGATTGCGGATTCCATTGAAGTGATGGCCATAGCACACCCGTTTGACGGTCTGGTTTTGATACCCAACTGCGACAAGATCATCCCGGGAATGCTCATGGCAGCGCTACGCCTCAATATTCCGGCCATTGTAGTGAGCGGCGGGCCCATGCTTGCCGGCCGCCTGGGAGGGCGCAAGGTGGACCTCATCACCGTGTTTGAAGGCGTCGGCGGCGTCAAGTCCGGAAGGATGACCGCGGACGAGCTGCTGATGCTTGAGGATACTGCCTGCCCCGGATGCGGTTCCTGCTCAGGGATGTTCACCGCCAACTCCATGAACTGCCTCACCGAGGCCCTCGGCCTCGGGCTTCCCGGCAACGGCACCATCCCCGCGGTCTATGCAGCGCGGCAGCGGCTGGCAAAGCAGGCAGGCCTGCAGATCATGGAGCTGATAAGAAAGGATATCAAGCCGCGGGATATTGCCACCCCCGAGGCATTTAAAAATGCCATTGCCGTGGACATGGCCCTGGGCTGCTCCACCAACACGGTCCTGCATGTGCCGGCAATCGCCCATGAAGCACAGGTCGATCTAAACCTCACGGTTTTTAACGAGATGAGCAAAAAAACACCCCACATCTGCTCCCTGAGCCCGGGCGGCCCGCATCACCTGGAGGACCTGAACGCTGCCGGCGGCATACCGGCGGTTATGGCACAGCTTTTAAAAACCGGCCTCATCAATGGAAACTGCCGGACCGTGACCGGGAAAAAAGTAAAAGATAATCTTAAGGGGGCAGAAGTGCTCAATCCCGAGGTTATCCGGCCCTTCGCCCGGCCCTATCACCGCGAAGGGGGTATCGCCATCCTGCGCGGCAACCTTGCTCCTGACGGCGCGGTGGTGAAGCAATCGGCGGTGGCGCCGGAAATGCTGCGCAGCAGTGGTACGGCAAAAGTCTTTGACTCCGAGGAGGCGGCAGTCGCCGCAATCCTCGGCAACAGGATCAAGCGCGGCAACGTGGTGGTGATACGCTACGAGGGGCCCAAAGGCGGTCCGGGCATGCGGGAAATGCTCACCCCCACCTCAGCAATTGCCGGCATGGGGCTTGATAAGGATGTGTCGCTTATTACCGACGGCCGTTTCAGCGGCGGCACCCGCGGCGCTGCCATCGGGCACATCTCCCCGGAAGCAGCAGAAGGGGGATTGATAGGCATTGTTAAAGACGGGGATATAATTGAAATTGATATTCCCGGCAAAAAAATAAATTTAAAAGTCAGCGCAGCGGACATTGCCGGAAGAAAAAAGAATTGGCGGCAGCCTGCGCCGAAAGTTAAATGCGGATACGCCTACCGTTACTCACAGATGGTCACCTCTGCCAGCACCGGGGCGGTATTTAAGGACAAGCTGGAATAAGAGTGAATAAGGCAGCAGGCACAAAGCAATTGCAGATTTAAGAGTGCAGAATGCGGGATACGTGTCGTGGCCCGTGACCCGGTCCTCAAACAACCGTACACGAGCGACCCGTCCGCCGCCCGCCTTCCGACCTTGCTCCGCCGAAGCGCTACGCAAAGGCGAGAGCACGCTTCCCGTCCTCCGCAGTATGCTACGGAGGGAGGACGTGCGGAGGGCAGGCAGCAGCCTACGGCGGAGGGTGGACAAGACACGGTTCAAGGCTATAGCTGTTTATCGCTCAGCACCAGGGCGATAACGGTTTTGTCCTGTTCCCTGTTGACGCTGACATTCAGCTCTTTTGCCCCCTTCTCTCCCTGCAGCAGGGAGGTGTTACCCACGTTCATCTCCCCCGTTACCTTCCAGCCGGCCTGGCTGAAAGCCTTTTTGTAAAACTGCATGATCTTTACCGGATCATCGTCGGTATTCAAACTTGCCATCACATTTTTTCCGTTTCCCATGATCTGGGTCATCTGCACGCTGGCAGGCGAATAAACGGGAATATCTTTCGGGAAATTATCCGGCAGCTTGTTTTTGTTATATGAAATAATGGACTCACCGTCTTTGGTTTTTATTTTAACCTGGCCCTGGTTCTCGTCCCCCACAACGGTCACATCCTCATCCTCGTTTTTGACTTCAATTTTTTTGCCGTCTTCCTTGACCGTCACTTTCCCCTGCCCGGTCTCATACGATTTTTCGTTGCTGCAGCCAGCCGTGACAAAGCAGGTTAAGATAATGACAAGAAAAATGTACAGCACCGAACCGTGGTTACTTTTTACCGTATAATAAACCATTGAGCTACCTTCCTCCCGGGCTTTTGGCCGCACTATTTAATCAGAAAAACAAGGGCAGCCTGAGAATTAAAATACAGGCTGCCCCTCTCATCGCCGCATCCTATTGTGCGTTATTTGAACATACTTTCTTACAGACACTGCACTGCCCAGACTAAGAGCACCGGCGCAAATATTATCAGACCTACGATAAGCAGTATCAAACAATAGGTCGAATCCGCCATTATGGAAATTGAATTGTTTACGTCATCGTATTGCTGGATAGCCGGGCCTGAATTATCAACAGTTACCTTGAAATTCTTGCAGGTAATAATTTTGCCGGAAGCAGTGTGGATTTTTAAAGCATTAAAAATTCCGGTTGATTCAGTCACAACGATGAATTGCCCCTTGTCTGCAATATCTACACAAAGCAGATTAAGTTTATTGCCGTTGTGTTGTCCGGCAGGAATCAGGTATGCTGCAACGCCGGGCAATATAATGGTTTTCCCGTCAGCAATATCCTCGATGCCGCCGCCCATCGTCTCCGCTGCGGCAATCATTTTGTCTCCCAGATCAGAAGCTAAAACAGCCCGTACCGCATCCACCGCCACACCATCCTGAACAGATGCAGACCACGCCGGCATAGGCAGACACAGCATAAGAACAGACAACAACAAACAGGTTCTTAATCTTTTCATACGATCGCCCTCCTTTAAAAAAAATAATGTGTGTTGTTTTTTTTAGTATTACTTTTTTTTGATGCACACTGCAAGTAAAAAGATAGCCGGGCTATGAAAAATTAAAAAAAGCAACGTATTATTGCTCATTATGGGGTGCTGGGGAGATAGAGGCGTGGATATTATGCGGCGGCGCTGGCGAGCCTTCCCTTGATTGCCATGCTGTCGCGCACCAGGCGCTGCAGCTGCTCGTCCCGGAACGGCTTGAAAACGATGAAATCAATTCCCTTGCTTTTCAGCTCCGCGACTTCCATATTAAGTGTCCAGGCGGTAATTAATGCAACCGGCGTGGTGCTGCTGATGGTTTTAATCTCTTCCGCAAGCTGCCAGCCGGACATTTCCGGCATAACGAGGTCCGTAAACACCATGTCGAATGGTTTGCTGGTAAACAGCTCCAGACCCTTCCTGCCGTTGCCGGCTGCTTCCACGTGGTGGCCATCCTCATTGAGGATTTCGCAGATGAGCTCGCGCACTGCCTCGTCATCTTCTACGACCAATATCGAAATATTATTTTCGTTGGACACGGTTCAGGGCCTTTCTCACAGAGGGAGATGATTGTTCAGCACATAGTACAACTCTTGAACTCTTGCATTGTTATCGGGCACAACGGGGTTAAACTTTACGCATTGATGAACTATTCCCCCCGGGGCCCGGTAAAATTATTATTTTGCTTTGCTGGAAAATATGGTTAAATAGCCCTGTTGTCAATCTAAAAGTAGTCAGGAAGAAAAGGTAATGAAAAATTTAAATCCGGAACTCAAGAAATCAGGGAAATTATTCTCAAGGGTTTCCGGGTTCCAGATAGAGCTTCCCCTGTTTTAGTTGATTTGTGCTTTTGTTTAATAATTAATAGTGCTGCACACGCAACAAGGAGCCACTGCATGAAAAAACTGATCGCACCCTCAATCCTGTCTGCGGACTTCACCCGCCTGGAAAAAGAGATACAGGCGGTGGAAGCAGCCGGTGCTGACTATATTCACATTGATGTCATGGACGGGCATTTCGTTCCTAACATTACCGTCGGCCCCCTGATCGTTGAGGCGGCACGCCGTTGCACCCGGCTGCCGCTTGACGTCCACCTGATGATAGAAAACCCCGACTGCTATATCGATGATTTCGTCAATGCGGGAGGCTCGATCCTCACGGTCCATCCCGAGGTCTGCTATCACCTGCAGCGCACGCTTAAAGTAATTAAAGAGCGGGGCGCCCGGCCCGCCGTGGCCGTAAACCCGGCCACCCCGCTCTGCATGCTTGAGCATGTTCTTGCCGATGTGGAGATGATTCTTATCATGACCGTCAACCCCGGATTCGGCGGGCAGAAGTTCATCCCCGCCATGCTGCCCAAGGTGCGGCAGCTGAAGGAAATGCTTGCGCGCGCCGGTGTGTCCGTGCCCATCGAGGTGGACGGCGGTATCGTGGTGGATAATATCGCGGAGGTTTCACGGGCCGGGGGGGATATATTTGTTTCCGGGTCCGGCATTTTTAAAACCGCGGATTATGCCGCGACCATAGCGGAAATGAAGAAGCGGCTTTCCTCCTGAACCGGATCTCAGTCAAACGGTAAAAATAATCAAGACACAAAGAACTCTTCATCTGGAACTCAAGAACTCATGAAGGTAAGGACGAAAAACCTGATTTCCTGAGTTCCAGATTATTATACACAGCGTCATAAATAATTGCGCATATTTTTCCGTAGAACCCTTATTTTAAAGTCATTATGTGATTTTTTATGCGAATATATTTTTTACGTTGTGTATAATTTCCCCTTTTTGGCAGGAATGGTAGTTCTAAGAAAGATTATCGCTGATACTTGTTTACCGCAATATTATGCTCCGGCAGGGTTTCAGAAAAGAAATGGGTGCCGTCATTCTTTGAAACAAAGTAAAGGTATTTGACCGCTGCCGGATTGAGGACTGCCCGGATGGAATTAATGCCGGGGCTGCAGACAGGTCCCGGCGGCAAGCCGTAATTGACATAGGTGTTGTATGGACTGTGCTTCCTGAGATGCGTCTTTGTAAGCCGCTCATTAAAGGCCGGGTTCTCCAGCCGCAGGCTGTAGATGACGGTCGGATCGCAGTCAAGGCGCATGCCCTTTTTGAGACGGTTTAAAAAGACCGCTGCCACCAGGGGCTTTTCGCCGGGTGCAGCGGTTTCTTTTTCCACCAGCGAAGCAATGATAACCACATCTTTTTTCGAGCGCCCCAGCTTTTCCGCCTGCATTGCCATTGCCCGGTCAAACAGCCGGTCAAAGCGCTCTACCATCCGTTTTAAAATTATCTCCGGACTGCTGCCGCGGTTAAACTTGTAGGTTTCAGGAAAGAGATAGCCTTCAAGGCCTGCGCCGTCTATTCCCAGTCTTGAGGCAAACTGCGCTTCGGTTGCTTTTCTGAGAATTGCCTGCTCCGGGCACAGGCCGGCGCTGTCGATGTTGTGCGCCACGTCAAAGATGGTGCTGCCCTCGGGAAAGGTTATCAGGAAGGCAACAACGTCACCCCGCGCCATTTTATCTAAGAGCGCAAGGGGCGTTGCCGGAAGCTTGAATTGATATTCGCCGTACTTGAGACCGCGCGCCACCCCGAGCAGTTTTGCCAGCAGCGTGAATCGCAGCTGCCCGCGGATTGCTCCCCCCTCCTCAAGCAGCGCGGCGATTTTATTCAGGCCGCTTCCCTGGGGAATTTCAATGAATACTTCGCCCGATTTACCCCGGGACGGCACCGTAACCGCGAAGAGCGCAAAGCTTAAGGTAAAAATCAGGGCGGAGAACAGGCTGATTAAAATAAAGCTTAGAACACGATATTTCACGGGAGCGCACTTTCTGTTACAGTCGGGGGGCCACGCGGTTCCCTGCGGAATAGCGCCGCGCAGCAGTGTCCTGTAACGGTGTTATGGCGCTGCGAAAATTTTGTGCTGAAGAATACCGGGCGAAAAAAGAAAGAATGGCCCTGCCTTCACGGGACAGGGCCATTCTTGTATATTCACGTCATGGTTACCCGGTTACCATTCTTCAGGAAAATATCCCAGGTACTCGTCATAGACATCTGTTCTGCGGTCGGTCATCGGGTTGTTGAACTCAGACCAGTGCCGGTAGCGCGCCAGCATGAGATTAAGCTCGGCTACGACAATGTCCGGCTTGTCCGGGGAGCCGGGGCCTGCCACAAAACCGCCGGCCGGGTCGGTGATGCAGCTGTTGCCGATAAACACGCACTCCCGCTCAATGCCCACGCGGTCCGCGCAGATGCTGTACACCGCGTTCATTAAAGACATCTGCTGGGCGGAAAACGCTGCGGTCGGCTTGTCTTTGGTCTGCAGGGGCGGCACTTCGACCCAGTTGGTGGAGTCGCAGATAATATCCGCGCCCTGGGCTGAGTAGATGCGCGTTACTTCCGGGAACCACACATCGTAACAGATGCGGCAGCCGATTTTACCGAAGGGCAGGCTGAATACCGGGTATCCCAGGTTGCCCGGCTCAAACCACAGCTTTTCCTCGTTCCAGAGGTGGGTTTTGCGGTAGGTGCCGATATGGCCTTCAGGGCCGACCACGGCGACGCTGTTATAGAGGAGGTTGCCCTCGCGCTCGGTGATCCCGGCGCAGATATAGGCATTATATTTTTCCGCGGCCTTAATCCATTCCTTGGTGGTCGGGCCGTCCGGAACTTCCTCGGCCATGGCAAAAGCCTCTTCGCGGGAGTTGTAGATATATCCCGTGTTGCACAGCTCCGGCAGCACCATTAGCTTGACGCCCAATTTGCCTGCCTCGTCAATGCTTTTAAGGGTCTCGGCAATATTGCGGTCCTTGTTGCAAATCTGGGGTTCCATCTGCAGTGCAGCCACCTTGATCAGACTCTCTTTGCCCTTCTCGCGTTTTCCCGGATAGGGAGGCACTGGAAATTGCTGAAATTTTGTACTCATCGTTGTCTCCTTTTTCTAAGCCTTATTAATCCCGTTAAACTCTTTACCCCTTCACTATTACTCTATATCAAAAAATTATGCAACATTGCACTGCTATCTTTTTTCTTCCGTGCCTTGCATGAGCGGGGAAAAAACAGGTAATGAGCCCCGCCGGTTATTTATATTTATTTTTTCGCCGGGGCGAGGCCCAGTTTTTCCACCGCTTCTTTTCGCAGGATGTTCTTCTGCACCTTGCCGATGGAGGTCTTGGGAAATTCCGCCCGGAACTCAACAAAGCTCGGCACCTTGAATTTCGCCAGCTTGTCCGCGCACCAGTCGATAATCTCTTTGGGCTCGCAGGTCTGCCCCTCGTTCAGGATTATCATCGCCATGATCGCTTCATCGCGCACCGGGTCAGGCACGCCGATAACCGACACCTCTTTTACCTTGGGGTGCATGCTGATGACAAACTCAACCTCGATGGCCGCCACGTTTTCCCCGCCGCGTTTGATCATGTCTTTCTTGCGGTCCACGAAGTGGAAATACCCGTCCTCATCCATGTAGGCATTGTCGCCGGTATACAGCCAGCCGTCGCGGATGGTATCGCCGGTCGCTTCGGGATTTTTGAAATAGCCCTTCATGATGGTTCTGCCGGGGACTCCCTGCACCACAATTTCACCGATAGTGCCCGGCGGCACCTCCTTCCCGGTCTCGTCAATAACCTTGAGGTTATTTCCAATCCGGGGAATACCGATGCAGTTTTTCTTCATTACCCCGTCCACGGGATTCATGGTCGTTGCTGCCAGCGTTTCCGTCATGCCCCACAGGTCGCAGAGCCTGACCCTGAAGCGCGTTTCAAACTCGTCCCATTTTTCATCGGGGATGGCAATGGCATACATGACGAGGCGGAAGCTGTTTTTTCCGTCAAGCTCGCTTGCGGGCTGAGCAAGGATCATGTTCACGGTCGCCGCCACCAGGCTGGTGGTGGTCGCCCGGTGCCGGCGCGCCTGCTCCATGTATTTGGAGGCGCTGAACTGCTCGGCCATGATAAGGGTCGCCCCGGCAGTGAGGGTCGGCATGACCGATATAAACTGGCCGTTCACATGAAACAGCGGCAGCACAATGAAGTGCCGGTCTTCGGGCACCACTTTCCACCACTGGGCGCCGAACATGCCGGCAAACAGGGCATTGGTGTGTGTCAGCTGCACTGCCTTGGGCCGTGCCGTGGTGCCGGAGGTGAACAGCATCATCAGGTCATCCTCCCCGTCAATGGCAACGGGCGGAACCTCTGCCGGCGTGTCTTTCAGGGCATCGGCGATGACGGTTGCCTGGGGATAGAGCTTGCGGTTCGGATAGATGGGGGCAGTGCGCGCCAGGAGCACGTTTTTAACCCGCGGGCACTTGGGCAGTATTGTCGCAAACATCTCCATGTAGTTGGGCTCGGTTATGACGGCAACGGATTCCGAGAACTCCACATAATACTCCATCTCGAAGGCGCCGGAGAAAATATTGGTGGGAATCATCACCGCGCCGATCTTGGCCAGGGCAAACCAGGAAAACAGGTACTCCGGGGAATTGGAAAGGTGCACGATCACCTTGTCATTCTTCTTGACGCCCCGGGCAAGCAGGATGTTGGCATACTTGTTGACCATCTCGTCCATCTGCCGGTAGGTGTACTCGATGACGTTTCCCGTCCGGTCCTCGAATACGATACAGGGCTTGTCAGCAAACTGCGCAACTTTAAGCTCGATAACATTTCTTAAATTTTTTGTTCCGATGCAGTCCATCTTCCTCCTCCTCCTTGTTGTTAGTTCCCGTAGTCCTCCGGGAGGTTATACCTGATAAGCCGGCTGAAACGCAAGACAGCGGGTATGCCGAATTAAAAGAAAAGGCGGGAGCAATAATGGAGAAAGGCTTTTCAGTCAGAACGAGTCTGGTCCGGTTCATGGCTCCCTGCTGATACAGGCCGCGACAAATGTTTTTATTGCAAGAGACATACCGGCAGCAGTTCAATCCCTGAAAAAGACGCTGGCTCTGTTTTTATAACCCTTCTCAGGCTCGACAGTGCGTGATCCGTTTCAGAATGAGGAAAACCTATTCGTTGCAAATACTTTTTAAAATATAAAACGCTTTACTTGTCAAGAGTTTTAAGCCGCGGGAATGAAAATTACCGAACAGCGCAGGCTTTTTTATCACACGGAAAATTTTGACTGCGCCGTTTTCTTCAGCTCCCGGGTCTTTTCCGTGATGACGGTTTTAAAGGAGGAGGGAAAGATGATTGCCATCTTTTCAATAAACGGGATACTGTAGACTGAAACGCGCGACTCTTTCAGCAGCTTGCTGCCGGGAGGGGCGAGCATGAGGAGCATGATTATGAGCAAACAGGCGATAAGATAGCCCTTGGCTGTTCCGACAAAAAAACCCGCAAGCCGGTCAAGCGGGCTCAGGTGGATGAATTTGATGAGTTTTGCTATAAGCCAGCCGGCAGTATTGATGCAGATGTACACCAGGATAAAAATGGCGCTGCACGAGATGATAGTGCGTGCCCACTGGTTATCGATGTAGGGGATGAGCAGGGTAGCAGCCGGGGCGTAGAACCGGCTCGATACCATAACGCCGGCAAGCAGGGACAGGAGGGAAAATATTTCCCGCATTGCGCCCCGCAGGGTGCTACGGATGGCGAAGAAGGCGATTATGGCACAGAGTATGATGTCAAGATAATTCATGAAAGTGCCTTAAGGGGGGCTCTAAAAATAGAAATTTTAAAGCGCTCAACGAATGTACCGTATTATTCCCCCCCTCGCCGTTTAGCATAAAACCAAATTATTAAAGTCACCCTTGAGCCTCAGCACTGCGGCCGGGAATTAGTGAATTAAATATTCCAGTTTTTTATTATAGGGGAATACCGCCTTGTCCCCGCTGAAGGGGTCACGGGCAAATATCTTCTTGCACTTTTCACAGAGCACAAAGGATATCTCCTGATAGACATCGTCTTCCAGCTCCTGGGCATCCATTGGTTCCGCGCTTTTCAGCACCGCCTGGATTTCCTCGGAAAAGTCCTGCTCCGTGTAGGGCAGCACGCCGTCAAAGTCAGACAGTATCTGAATGTGCACCATGTATTTTAAACATTCATCGGGGAGCGCTTTCCCGCAGCGGGCACAGTAATTGTCAGACATCGTTTTCCTCTCATGAAAGAGCTGTCAGCTGACAGCACTCAGCCTTCAGCCGGATTTACAACATGCTGATAGCTGACCGCTGAAGGCTGTCTGCTCTATATATTATATATTTCTTTGCCCAGGGTCTTAACCCAGTTGCGCTTCAGCACTTCTTCAGCCTCTTCGGTCCGGTCCACGCCGAGTATCACGATGGCCTGGTCGCTCACCCTGCCCAGATACGGATAGAGATAGAGAACATTGATATTGGCAGCCTTAAGCGGCTTGAGCACCGCATTTACGCCGCCCGGATGGTCAGGGCATTCCACTGCCAGCACCTCTGTCTCCTTGGTGGCATAGTTATGGCCGCGCAGAATGTTTACCGCCTTTACCGGGTCGTCCAGGATAAAGCGCACGGTGCTGATATCAGAGGTGTCGGCCACTGATATGGCCCGTATATTAACACCTTCCTTGCCCAAAAGCTCGCTGATATTGGAGAGCATGCCCGGGGTGTTTTCAAGGCTTACGGAAATCTGCTTTATGAACATGGGCCGGTCACTCCTTTATATAATTATAGCCTGTTTCCAGTGCTTCACTGTTTATTTTTATGAGCCTTGCCTTTGCCGCTCCCAGTATCTCGGGAAGGTTCTTCAGCATCAACGGCAATGAGACCAGATTGCTTACCTTGATAAAGGCCCCCAGCAGTACCATGTTGGTTGCCCTGAGGCTGCCCAGCTTTTCCGCAAGTTCATTGGCCGGCACTTCAATCACCTCAATGTCACCCCGCGCTGCGGTAACATTTACCAGCGAGGAGTTGACCAGTATCAGCCCGCCGGTCTGGAGCGTGCTCTGAAACCTGAGAAAGGACGGCTGGTTCATGGAAACAACAAAATCAGGCTCGGAAGCAACCGGCGAAGCAATCTCCTCATCCCCTATCGACACGGTGCAGTTGGCAGTGCCGCCGCGCACTTCAGCGCCGTAAGAAGGAAGATAGGTGACGTATTTTCCCTGCAGCATGGCGGCGTTTGCCAGCGTGTTCCCCATGGACAGGACCCCCTGTCCGCCGAACCCTGAAAATATGGTTTTAATCAGCATTTCGTCTCTTTTATCACTCCCAGGGGGAATGTTTTACTCATCACGTCATCGATCCATGCGCATGACTCAACCGGGTTCAGCTTCCAGTTGGTCGGGCACGGGGAAAGAATTTCAACCAGTGAAAAACCGGATTTTTTCATCTGATACTGAAATGCCCGTGCAATCGCTTTTTTAGCAACGCGTATTGCAGCGGGCTTGTTCACCGCCACGCGTTCAAGATAGGCCGGAGCGCCGAGCTGCGCAAGCACTTCGCAGACCCTGATGGGGTAGCCTTCACGGCCGGGGTGCCGTCCCGCGGGAGAAGTGGTGGTTTTCTGCCCCAGAAGGCTGGTGGGGGCCATCTGCCCGCCGGTCATCCCGTAGACCGCATTATTTACAAAAAAGATCGTGATCTGTTCGCCGCGGTTGGCAGCATGGAATGTTTCAGCCGTGCCGATTGCGGCCAGGTCACCATCACCCTGGTAGGAGAAGACCAGTTTATCCGGCAGCACCCGCTTGACGCCGGTTGCCACTGCCGCGCCACGGCCGTGCGGCGCTTCCACCATGTCTATATCAATATAATCGTAGGCCAGCACGGCGCAACCTGCCGGCGGCACGCAGATGGCTTTTTCGCGCAGGTCCAGTTCATCAAGCACTTCCGCAATCAGCCGGTGAATAATGCTGTGGCCGCAACCCGGACAGTAGTGATTGAGAACGTTTTTCAGCGAGTGCGGCCGCGCGTAAACATTTTTCATCACTTCTTCCTCTTCTGCGACTGATAGTAATGCCTGCTGATGATCCGGGACAATTCAACCGGGGTCGGCACCACTCCGCCGGGCCGGCCGTAAAAATGGACGCGCGCTTTTCCCTCAAGCGCCAGCTTGACATCCTCAACCATCTGCCCGGTGCTCATCTCAAACACAAAAAAGTCCTGCAGGTGTTTTGCCGTATTCTGGATTATTTTATTCGGAAACGGCCAGAGCGTAATGGGGCGGATCATGCCGATTTTCAAGCCCTCTTCCCGCAGGCGCTTTATTGCGCCCCGGGCGATGCGGGCGGCAGTGCCGTAGGCTAAAACCGCCATGGCTGCATCATCCAGCAAAAATGTTTCATAGCGCACTTCCTGCTGCTCGATGCGCTGATATTTCCGGACCAGCTTCCAGTTGTGATCCTCTTCTTCCTTGGGATCAAGGATCAGTGATTTTACCAGACGGGCAGGCCGGCCTTTAGCGCCGGTCAAAACATAGTCAGCGCGGGCAAGGTGCCGCTCCTTTTTTCTGGCGTGGAAGGTAACCGGCTCCATCATCTGTCCGAGCATCCCGTCCCCCAGAATCATGACCGGGGTCCGGTACATATCAGCAAGATCAAAGGCCAGCGCGGTTATGTCGGCGAGTTCCTGAACCGATGCGGGCGCCAGCACGATAATTTTATAGTCGCCGTGGCCGCCGCCGCGGGTTGCCTGGAAATAGTCAGACTGTGCGGGGGAAATGTTCCCCAGGCCCGGTCCGCCGCGCATCATGTTGACAATGACCGCCGGCAGTTCCTGCGCTGCAAGAAACGAGATGCCCTCCTGCTTGAGGCTTATGCCGGGACTGCTTGAAGAGGTCATGGCCCGGGCGCCGGCAACACTTGCCCCGAGCACCATGTTGATTGCCGCCAGCTCGCTTTCAGCCTGAATAAAGACGCCGTCCGGCACTGCTGCGAGCCGCTGTGCCATGTATTCGGGCAACTCGTTCTGGGGTGTTATGGGATAGCCAAAGTAGCAGGTGCAGCCGGCAAGCACTGCCGCTTCACCTATGGCGTTATTTCCGCTCATCAGCCTTTTCATCGCGATAGACCTCGATTGCCGCTTCCGGGCACATGACCGCGCAGGTAGCGCACCCGGTACACTCTTTTGTATCCGCAAAATCAGCAGGGTAGTAGCCCTTGCTGTTTAACTTTTTTGCCATGATGATGGAGCCCCGGGGGCAAAACTCGATGCACAGGCCGCAGCCTTTGCAGTGCGCCTGATTAATGTGAATATGTCCCTTCATGAGCAGCCCTGATGGTTTTTAAAGTGCTAAACAGTACCGTACCGCCGCAATTATTGTCAATACTTTAATAATAACGAAAAAACAACAGGGAGACAATGTAAAACATCGTCCCCCTGGTCAGCCGTATGAAAAACCAAGTCCCCCTGAAACTCCGGTCCCCTGCGGTACGCGTCACCGCTGCATTGAGTACTATCCCTGTAGCTTTTGCAGCTCTTCCTTGACAATGCGGCTGATGGTGCTTCCCTGCGCCTTGCCGGCCAGTTTTTTCGAGAGCACGGCCATTACCTTGCCCATTTCCTTGGCGCTGGTGGCGCCAAGCTCAGAGATCGCGGCAACCGCCTCCGGGCGGATTTCGTCCTCGCTCATCTGCTGCGGCAGATAGGATTCAATAATGGGTATCTCCTGTCCTTCCTTATCTGCCAGGTCCTGCCTGCCGCCCTTGATAAAAAGCTCTATTGCCTCCCTGCGCTTCTTGATCATGGTGTAGAGGATCTGAATTATGGCATCCTCCTCCGCAGGCAGGCCTTTTTCCTTTTCCTTGCGTTCAATTTCAGACAGTATCAGCCTGATGGTTGAGAGGCGCTGGACTTCCCGCGCCTTCATTGCGTCTTTCAGGTCCTGGCGTATTCTGTTTTTCACGATGCTTTTTCCTCTTTCGACGCCTTCGCCTTTGCTGCCTTCACGCCTGCCATAATCCGGCTCTGGCGTTTCAGTCTCTTTATCCGCCTCCGCAGCTGGCTGATCTTTTTCCTATCCTGCGCCTTTTCTTCCTGAAGCTTCTGCTTTTCCGCCTTCATCGCCCGCACGTGTTTCTTAATCTCGTGAATCTGGGTTGGTTTCTTTTTAACAATCTTTATTGGCTCGCCCCGGGCGGTCAGAATTGCCACGATGAGCTCTTCCTTTTTCATGGCATGGGCACCTTGAATATCGGGATACTCGTGGGCAATCTCCCGCAGCTTGGTAGCGGTCAATTTTTCAAGTTCTTCTCTGCTCATTGCAGTACCTCCAATTCATTTGGGGGAAAATATATTAGTATAAATGAAACCACAGAGGGCACGGAGATCAGTGCTCTGTGGTTGATTAATAATTAACGTTTTTCCGCAAAAAGTCAAGATTTAAAGCAGGAGCAAGTGGCCGTGGGGTGGACGATATTCAATTTTAGAATTGGATAACGCGAAGATCACGCGTTGACTAATGGCGCATGAAGCGCCTTGTTATGCGAAACGGTCAGCACATAAAAAACTTACGATTCAATTTCATCAGTTCGCAATAACCGATGTCCCTCAAAAATGGTTACTATTTCGATGCGATTTTCTTTAAGCCGATAGACAATTCGATATTTTTTAAATAGCAACTCTCTGATGTCGGGATTAGCGATTTCAGGTACCGTCCTGCCCAAGCGTGGGTGGTCAGACAATGATTCCGCATGCTCAATAAGCTGATCGACAAATCTTGCAGCTCGTTCCGGGCTGTCTTTTGAAATATAATCCTCTATTGCGGTTAATTGCTCAAGGGCTTCATGTGTCCATCTGATTTTCATCCGGAATTATCCCTTGCGCCTTCTCGCACTGAGTGCCGACCGGATTTCTTCAGTGCGATAGGTTCTCCCGTTTTCAGCATCCGATATTCCTCTGCCAACGGAATCAAGAAAGGATTTTCTATATACCAGCTCGTCGTAGTCTTCCGGCGACAAGAGAACCCCGGCTGGTTTACCATTCTGCGTAATAATCAAGGGGTGCCCGGTACCCTTGAGGCACTTGAACCACCTGGAGATGCCGGTCTTGAATTCGGCAATAGGGACAATATCATTTTTAATGGAAATGGTTTTCACGCGACGGCTCCTTATTTTGACTTATTTAATAATTTAAATATAGGCCAACATAAATGGCAAAGCAAGTTATTATTTTCGCATAACAGTTACGGATGGGGATCAGGTCACCCAGTCATTTAAGCAACATTTTCTCGCGAAAAGTCAAGATGTAATGCAGGGTAATGGCTGGTAGGGGTGGAAGACGCACATGGATGTTTGAGTATTAGAACTGTGGCGGTTATTTTTAATTTTAAAATTTGATAAATTGTCTGCGGCTATGAAGTGTAGCGGAATAGTTTTCTGATGCAGCACTTTGTTAGGCTTTTCTTGTAGGCAAACCTAACCACGAAAGCGGCAGTTCATTAAACTTGTAGTGGCAATTTACGCTTTGTACATAATTCAACACGTCCTTGTATTCTGGTTTTTTGAACCAATCATTCAGAACGTAAACATATTCAACCTTTAGCCCTAATGGGGATACCAATTTCATGTACTGTTTACGTTTAAAATCGCAGGCTTGCAACTTCTTGTAAACCCACCCGGCAGTTTGCTGACACCTATCCTCAATTATGAAAAAGGTTTTGCGGACAATAATTATCAGGGCATGATGAAGTGAAGACTTTTTAGGAAGTACTTGCTGCCAATCAACATTTGACTCGTCTAAAAATTCATAGAAATCATATTTTCTGAAGCATCTTGCTACAAGTTTACCCTCAAAGAAGATGCCCATACCGGCCTTGGAGGGGGGTTTTCGGAGACTGTAACCGGGAACGGATTCAAGAAGTTTTTGGAACTCAACTTTGCGCTTACAGCTTAATCCATTAATTGTTTTCTCATCATTAGTACCACCCGTTTTCATATGGTCAATCCCCTCAAAAGCACCCGTTATTGAAGTCTAAAGCGCACCTCTTTAAGCAGATATTTCTCCAGATCAATGCGTGTTTTTGCATTGCTGTAATGTGCCATTCTGTGGTGATGCGCACATAAAACGGAAAGATTCCAAATGCCGTCTTCTCCGCCTTTACAAAGCGGGATAATATGATGAACCTCAACATAAGGAGTGCCATCTTCCCTTAAAAACTTATTGTTACACTTGTTGTAAATACAGTGATGCCCGAAAACCTCTCGCGCCTTCATTGCCCAAGTGACATTTCTCACATATGTTTCAATCAGATATTCTCGCTTCTCGGGACTTTCTTTTCTTAAATCGATGGTATTTGTCTCTTCCTTTTCTTTTTCCAACAGTTCAATGCCCCGTAATGTATAGTGACCGGAGTTATCCAAAAAAGTTATTAAGTTAGCATCTCTTAAAAACTGCAGTTGTTGTCTTATTTTTGCCTCTATATGTTTATTTGCCGGACGAAATTCTCGAAAAACATCAATCCTTTCATTTAAAAAATCTTGCAAAGAAAATGTTCTCGAACCGGCATTGTTACAGTAATCAAGCACTTGCTGATAAACAAAATTCTTCCATTTCATCATGCCGGACTCTCAGTAATTTCTTTAGTGATTTTGTGCATTCAGTATTTTATACAAAAATGGAAAATGGATCAATTTTGCTTTTAATCAGCCGTTCCTTAGTCTGCTTTATTCACGCATGCATATTTAAAAATAACTGAAAAAACATTTAAACTCACTCTCTAATTATTCGGCTTATAATAGATATAAGCAGACTGTCAAGCTATTTAAGATGCTATTCTTTCTGTCCGTAATTGCCTCGGAAACATTAGGTGCTTTACAGAATAAAGACCGGATCAACATCAACCGAGAGGCTGACGCCGCTTGCTTTGAGTCTGGGCTGGGCGTGGTTTATAATACGCGACGCAAGAAGGCGCAGTGACTGCATATGCGTGCTTTTCAGGAGCATCTGAAAGCGGTACCTGCCTTTTATTTTCCCCCACGGCGCAGGCGCCGGCCCGAGAATCTCCACCGCAGCCGTGAGCCTGCCCTGCGACCTGAGCTGCTCAGCGGCATTTCCCAGGTCGCGGGCATATTTTATAAGCCGCTCCTGGCTGTTTCCCTCCAGCCTGAAGTTAATCATCCTGGTGCACGGCGGATATCCGAGCTCCCGGCGGTGTTCCATTTCAGCGGAGAAAAATTTCAGGTAGTCGTGTTCCCGTGCGCAGAGGATGCTGTAATGGCCGGGGTTATAGGTTTGAATATAGACTTCGCCGGGAACGCTTCCTCTCCCGGCCCTGCCCGCCACCTGTGTGAGCAGCTGAAAGGTGCGCTCGCCTGCCCGGTAGTCGGGAAAATTAAGCGAATGATCAGCGCACACCACGCCGACCAGCGTCACCTGCGGCAGATGATGGCCTTTGACAACCATCTGCGTTCCGATAAGGATATCCAGCTCCCCCTTTATAATGCGCTTCAGGAGGGTGCGCGTAGCTCCCCTGGCCGCGGTGGTGTCCCGGTCCATGCGGGCAATACGCGCCGCCGGGAACAGAAGGCCCATCTCCTTTTCCAGCCGCTCGGTCCCCCATCCGAGAGGTGTCAGAAAAAAGCTCCGGCACTGGGGGCAGGCTTCGGGCAGCGGCACGGAGAGATCGCAGTAGTGACAGCGAAGCTTTTTGTCCCGAAGGTGGTGAATAAGGGAAACGTCGCAGTTCGGGCAGCGAAAGGTGTAGCCGCACTGCTGGCAGAGATATGCCGGGGCAAAGCCGCGGCGGTTCAGAAAGAGCAGGCTCTGCTCCCCGCGTTGCAGCCGCCGGGCAATGGCCTCCTTAAGTTGCGGAGAAATAATAGACTGGCCTGCCCCCCGGGCATCTCTGCCGAGGCGCATATCAACAATGGTTATGGGCGGGAGTTTCCGGCCTTCAATGCGCCGGGGCAGAAGCCCCAGCTGATACTTTTTTATCTGGACATTGTGATATGATTCAAGCGACGGGGTAGCTGACCCCAATATAACGAGGGCCTTTGAAAACAAACCTTTGATGAGGGCCAGGTCCCGTGCGCTGTAGCGGGGAGAGCTGTCCTGCTTGTAGGACGGGTCATGCTCCTCATCGACGATAATTGCCCCCAGATCTTTAAACGAGGCGAATATCGCGGAACGGGCGCCGATGACAATCTGCGTCTCACCCCGGCGGATCATGCGCCAGGCATCAAAGCGCTCAACGCTCGAGAGGCTGCTGTGCAGCATGGAAACGCTGCCCTCGATGCGCGAGCAGACGCGGTCCCAGAGCTGGGTGGTAAGGGCGATTTCCGGGACCAGAAGCAGGCATTGCCGCCCCTGTGCCAGCACCTCCTCCATGACCCGCAGATACACTTCGGTCTTTCCGCTCCCGGTTACGCCGTACAGAAGAAACGGGGAGAAGGCTTTCTCTTTTATTTTCTTCTGTAATTTATTAAGAATCTCTTTTTGTTCCGCGGTGAGGGTATGTACCGGCTCGGGCATTATTTCTTCTACCGGGACCGGCCGGCGCAGCACCTCCCGCTCGCTGCGCTCAACCGCGCCTTTTGCCAGGAGGGCTTTAATCGCAGCGCCGGGATTTTTAACGTGCGCCGCAATGGCACCCAGTGGAGAAGCGCCGGTTTCCATGAGGAACTGATAAATTGCGTGCTGCTTTTTTTTAAAAAGCCCGCTCCCGCTAAAGTCCGCGGCAGTAAACCAGCACTCTTTTTTAACCCGGGTGCCGGCCCGGGCTTTTTTTTCCTCAAGATGAATAAAGCCTTTTTTTTGCAGCAAGGAGAGGCTCGAGGAGAGGCCGTGCCTGCCGATGGTCTTTTCCAGCTTTTTGACGGGCGTTTCTTCCCCCGCTGACAGGGCCTCAAGTATCAAGCGGCTCACGCCGGTGGCAGCCTCTTCACGCAGAGCCGCGCGCCCTGCCGCGGTAATGGAAAAGAGCCGGTGGTAGGAGGTGTTGACGCCCTGGGGGAGTGCTGCGGCGATGGTTTGCCCCAGCGGGCAGTAGTAGTAGTCTGCAAGCCACTGATAAAACTGAAGATCGTCCTTGCCGAAGAGCGGCTCCTCATCGAGCAGGTCTTCAACGTCTTTCAGTTCCTCGCGCGGCGCTGTCTGCGGGAACCCCACCACATACCCGGTTGCGGTTTTTTTGCCGAAGGAGATGGTCACCCGCATGCCGATCCGCGCGCTGCCGGCAAAGGCTGGCGGGAGATTATAGGTAAAGTTCCTGTGCAGGGGAAGGTTTAGCGCGACCTCGACGAGATGTTCAGGGACCATAGTGATTTTAAAATTGAAAAGGGTTTAATCGGGAACTCAGAAACTCAAAAAACAGGGAAAAATATAAAACCCCAGCTTGCGCGGGTTCATGATGTAAATATACAAAAACATTAAGAAGTTCAGACAGGAACTCAGTATGGAAAATAAAATAAGATTAGAAAAGTTTCAAGCTGGAACTCATGGACTTATTAACAAAATAAAATTTCCCTGAGTTCCTGATTCCACTATGCAAGATTTATCGTTATGGCCCCAGGTACAGCGGGGAAGAAAGTGCCGGCGGGGGGGTGAATTTTTCCCGGAACTCTGCCTCGTCAAGAGCGTACAGCGGGCTTACTTCGATAACCAGCCCGTCCGGACTTTGGGGAGCTTTCCCGGAATTTTTAAGCCATTGGCTGAAAAGCCGCATAATGGCCTGCTGAGCGGTCTGCGGGGAATCAACCCCGTCAGCATTCTTGACCGGAGAGAACTCCTCCTCGCGCCTGACCAGCATGGTCACCGGGTTCTGCGCGAAGGCCAGGGCGTCAAATATAAACATCTCGAATTTAATGCCCTTTTCAGCAGCCGGCACAAGCGCTCCGTTCTGCGCGGCCAGGCAGTCTATGTCCTTCACGGCGATATGATAAGGCAGGGCAAAGCCCTGGTCCCGGGTGAGTTTTTCTATATAGCTGCGTTTCAGCATGTGGATGGCAGTGTTTGCGCTGTTGAAGCGCAGTGTTCCGTCCGCCTTTTTCTCCCCCGTCTCCGCCGCGGTAAGTTCGCTGTATTCAATGCAGCCCATGCGGCCGTTTATTTTTCCGATGATGCCGACCCGCTCTGCCGGGTCGGTCTTTGCCACCACCTTGGTTGACATCTCTGAGCGGCGCTCAACATGGGTGCCGATGAACAGCGGGTCAGCGATTCGTGCCAGGGGATTATCGACCTGGAAATAGAACAGCTCCTCGATGCCTCTTTCCTGCATGTCCTGCAAAGCTCCGGACGCGTTCATGGCCGTGAGCGCGCCGCCGTGGCCGTCAGGATTTTTGAAAATCAGCCGGTCACGGCCCATGAGGAGCTTTCCCGCGCGGTCAAGCGACGGTATCTCCGCCTGCACCAGGAACCTGACGTGATCCGGACTGAGACCAAAGTACTCGTTGTCCCTGAAAAAACTTCTGGTGCGGGCGTCATTTTCCCGCGAGGTCATGATATACCAGCAAAGGCGCCTGCCGTAGCGCGCCTCAAGCGCGCGGATCGATTCCGAAAAGAGCTGGAACAGGGTTTTCCGCTTAACCGGGGAGACGGGGAAGCATCCCTTGGGGCCCTTGAACCCGAGCCGTGTTCCCTGGCCGCCGGCAACCAGAAAAATCCCGACTTTTCCTTCTCTCAGATAATCTTCGCCCAGGCAATGGAGGGTCTTGTTGAACGGCGGCGACAGAATTTCCGCGGTATCAAAAACTTTTTCACCGGCGTCCCGGCTCAGGCTTTTCAGGTAGGTCTGATAGAGCGCTGTGAGCTGTTCAAAATCTATAGCGCGCACATCTTCAAGCAGCGCCCGCTGTTCTGCTGCCGGCAGCAGGTCAAGGCAAGCGAGGATATGCTCCTGCTGGTATAACTTCAGTTTTTCCCTCAGTTCGTGTTCTGCACTGTCTGTTGCCATGGGTAGGCCTTCTGCTGTTTTCAGTTCCGATTGCGCGGCGCGCTGTCTGGAGATGAAACGCTATTCCCGAAATAGTATTTCCCGCACCTTGTTTATCAGATTGTCCATGTTTGCTGACTTTACAATATAGGCGTCAGAGGCCCAGGTCTGCAGGTCCTGCTTGTACTCCCCATAGGCGGTACTCAGGATTACCGGAACATTCCGTGACTGCTCGCGGATTATCTGCAGCACCTCGATGCCGCTGCGGCCCGGCATCTTTATATCAAGAATGACCAGGTCGGGTTGTGCGGCGCTGAAATGCTCAAGTGCTTCATCAGCGTTGCCGGCAAGAATCACCGTATAGCCCTGTTCCTCCAGCTCTTCCTGGTACAGGAGCCTGATGCTCTCTTCGTCATCCACCACTAATATCTTTTTCACGTCCTCCTCCCTGTCAAAACGTAACCACAGAGGGCACGGAGAAAATAATAGATAGAGAAAGAATGCCTTATGCTCCTCTGTGTCCTCTTGTAGTATTTCTTTTCGCTTTTTAAGCCTTATTTCTCTATGAATTTACCGCTGCTCTCCTTCGGATATCAACTGCTTTCACCTGCTCATACTATGCGCTGAATAGCATGCCTGGTTATTGCCATCACTGGTTATTCCGTTTGAGAACACAGAGAAAGCTCTCTGTGGCCCCTGTGGTTCATAGCCCTTCCTTTTTTATAAAACTTTTGAGCATACTTTACGGTTTCGTGCTGCCTGCCGGTCTATGCCTCCCGAAGATACATGGCTGCATCCTCCGGCGGTGTCGGGTTGATGTAGAACCCGGAGCCCCATTCAAAGCCTGCGACCTTGGTAAGCCGGGGTATTATTTCAAAATGCCAGTGATCATAGGCGATATCACTGCGATCAAGCGGCGCGGTGTGCAGCATGTAATTATAGGGCGGGAAGCCCAGGGCGCTGTTTATTTTCTTCAGCACGGCGCTGAACAGCTCTGCCAGCGCCGCGAATTTTTCGAGCGGGGTTGTTTCAAATGACGAGCAGTGTTCCAGCGGCAGGACCCAGGTCTCAAACGGAAACCGCGCCGCAAAGGGCTCGATGGCCACAAAGTCGCTGTTTTCCATAACTACCCGGGTTTTGCTGAGAAGCTCCTGGCGGATGATATCACAGTAGATGCAGCGCTCCTTGAAGCTGTAATAGGCCTGCGCCCCCGCCATCTCCTCCAGCGGCCGCTTGGGCACGACGGGCAGCCCGATGATCTGGGAGTGGGGGTGCTCAAGGGAAGCCCCGGCAACATCGCCGCAGTTTTTGAAGATGGAGATGTAGCGCAGGCGCTTGTCCTGTTTGAGCGCAAGCATCCGCAGCCGGTAGGTAAGAAGGATGTTTTTAAACTGCTCCACGCTGAGGGTTGAGGCGGTTGCCGCGTGATCAGGCGTTTCAACGATAACTTCATGGACGCCAAACCCGTTCATAAGGTCATAGATCCCGTCTCCGCGCTTGTTGAGATCGCCCTCGCTTACCAGGGCGGGAAATTTATTGGGCACAACCCTGAGGTTCCAGCCCGGCTTGTCCGGCAGGGTATCTGCGTCACGTAAGGAAAAAACCTCGGGCGGTGTTTTGTCTTCATTGCCCGGGCACAGCGGGCAGAACCCGCCGCGGCTTTTTGGCGCTTCTACCGCCAGATCTGAGGGGCGTTTGCCCCGTTCAGTCGATATGATGACCCACCGGCCAATAACCGGGTCCTTGCGCAGTTCAGGCACGCTGTTACTCCTTATTAAATGCCTTCAGCTTGCAGTGCTCAGCTGTCAGACTTTTTTGATTTCAGCTGCGCGCAGGCGGCTGAAGGTTGATAGGCCTTATCATCGGCCCTTTTCGGCAGTTCATGCAGGGATAAATGTATTAAAAATTTTTTTTCCGCACCGGGCTGCAGCGTCATTTTCCAGTGCGCCAGAAGGGTTGATCCCTGAAAGGTTTTTTCCAGCCCCTCCTCTGACCGCGACATTGTTTCGAGCGGAAAACACCATACCTCAGCCTCCGGCGTCAGCGCCAGCGTCAGGCGCAGGCCCGCCCATTCATCATGCAGCGCAAGATGCGCCACCTGCTGAATCGCGCCCGTTGTATTGAGGGCGCAGGGTGGTGTCTGCACCGGGATGGTATAATACCTGAGCGGGTCATTTCCCGCAAGGAGCGTGAAATTAAATTCAACGCCGAACCAGAGCTCTGCCGGCTGGAGACTTTCATTGGTAATCCCGTATGCCGCCTCAAGCACCGTGAGCGCGTCATCGAGTGAAAACTTTTTCCGCACCGTGAGCGGTATCCGACGGTCTTTTTCCCACACCTGCCCCTGCCGCTTGAGCAGCACGCTAACCCGCGGCGCAGCTGCCGCCTGCTCAATATGTTCAACGGCATACGGCTGGTTGATGAAATCACCCCGCTCGGTGTACTGGCAGCGCGAGAAATTGTCCAGCGTTGTCGTTTCCCCCAGAAAATGGTCGAGGAATGAATAGCGCCGGTACCAGTCATAAAAGAGCGCATCAGGCGCGCCGGCGGCCCTGCTTGCGGCATTGTTGTTTGCAAAACGCGGCTGGTCGCCCTGCCGGGAGGCGGTCTGTTGTTCTTCCGGGAGTTTCAGCTTCCGGTGGTAGGCCTCCACTTTGCGCGACATCACATTGGTAAGATTAAAGCAGCGGGGTTTAAAGTCAAGCTCAAACAGGGCTCCTCCGTAGCCGGGGCTGAAATAGGCATTAAAAGAGCCCGCTGATACTAAAATTTCACGGGAAAGGTCCCGGTTAAAATCGCACACGCTGGAGCTGATCCAGGGGGCGCTGCCGTTGCGGGACGCCTCGATAATATTTTCCGCGCAGATGAGATGCGCATACACTGCGTGGCGCAAATAGTTGAGATAGATGCCGCCGAACAACCCGTGCCAGTAGGCGCTGTTGCACTGCGCCTTGTAGAGCTCGGCCCGGGCCGCCGGCAGGTTGCGGTTGTCACCGGCGCCCGCGGCAGACTGCTCCCACTGCTCGAGCTTTTCACTCACCAGGAGCATCTTTTTGTGCATCTGGTTGCTCTCGGGGTATTTCACCAGAAAGTTGTTCCAGTAGCCGCCCCGCAAAAATGCTGCGTATTTATCTTTCAGCTGCAGGCTGCGCAGGCGCTCGTTCAGCTCTTCATATTTGATGCCGCCATCCGCGGGCAGCACCCATTCCATCATCTCCGCATACGATAGGGTCGGCAGATACAGGGGACCCTGCGGCGGGTGAGCCGCGAGGTAGTCGGAAAAGAGCTCCATGCGGATGGTCTTGCGGTTTTTCTCCAGCAGGGTGAAAAACGCCTCGAGCCAGCCCTTTTCATAGACCCAGTCATGGGTGCCCGGCCACATGCCGAACTTCTCGCCGTCGTCGCCGTAGGTTATGGCCACCTCTTCGCAGTCACTGGCGCGGAACAGCAGATATTCGATGGTCTTTTCCGGCGGCTGAAAGGGAACGCTGTAGCGCAGCGGCATGTCAATGGGGAACAGCGACAGAGGATAGCCTTCTTTTTCAGTTACATAGTAGCCATGAATGTTTTCCGGAGCCAGGCCGGCATAGAGAAAGTGGGTGCTGTCAAGCAGGGTGTAGGTGAGTTTGGCACGGGCTATCAGGCGGGGCAGCTCCGGTTCCCAGACCCGTTCGGCAAGCCAGATGCCTGCCGGGGCCCGGCCGAACCTTTTCTGGATGAAGTCGCTCATCATCCGGATCTGGCCACGGGCATCGCGCTCCCTGAGCATGGAAAAAACCGGCTCATAGAATCCGCCCCCGAGCAGCTCGACCTGCTGTTTATCCGCCAGGCTCTTAATGCGGTCGAAAAAGCCGGGCTCCTCTGCTTCAAGCCACTCCCACAGGGGCCCGGAAAAATGGAGCGCCGTCTTGATTGCCGGATGTTTTTCCAGAAGGGTAAGAAAGGGGGCGTAGGCGCGGGTAAAGGCGTCGCGAAAGACCTGATTAAAATTTCCGACCGGCTGGTGGTTATGGATGCAGAAGAGAAACGAGACGTGTTTCATACCGCGGGTGTACCCGTGCTATGCAGCCGGGTACCTCAGCCCTTGCGGGCTTTCTCCTGCTGTTCCTGCAGTTCTTTGCATTCGATGCACAGGGTCGTTACCGGCCGCACCGTGAGCCGTTCAACCGAGATTTCCTCGCCGCATGATTCGCAGATACCAAAGGTGCCGTTTTCAATGCGTGCAAGAGCTTTCGTGATCTTAGAGCTGAGCTTGCGCTCCCGGTCGCGCATGCGCAGCACAAAGTTGCGGTCTGACTCAAGCGTGGCCCGGTCGTTCGGGTCGGGAAAGGTATCATCCTCATCAGTCATTCCCGCCACCGTATCCTTGGCGCCTTCCGCGATATCTTCCATCCATTTATTTAAAAGGTCTTTGAAATATGCGATTTTTTCTTCATCCATTGAAAAATTCCCCTCGAGGGGTGAAGGTTATTTTAATTACTAAAGATAGTACCCTGCGCTTGAAAAGTAAAGCCTTAAATGGCGCCGCGTTCGTAGACGCCGCTCTTGCCGCCGCTTTTTTTCAGCAGCATAATGTCGGAAATAACCATGCCCCGGTCAATCGCCTTGCACATGTCATAGATGGTGAGCGAGGCCACTGTCACCGCCACCAGCGCCTCCATTTCAACGCCGGTCCGGCCGGTAATTGTAACCCGCGCCCGGACATCAATCTGATTTGTTTTCCGGCGCGGCTCGAACTCCATTTCCACCCCGGTTATGTTCAGCGGATGGCACATGGGAATAAGCCCAGCGGTCTTCTTGGCGGCCATGATGCCCGCGGTCTGGGCAGTTCCCAGAACATCCCCCTTTTCCATGGTGCGGTCCAGAATGCGGCGCAGGGTTTCCGGCTGCATGGTGACGGTCGCCTGGGCAAGCGCCTCGCGCACGGTTTGCCTTTTCTGCGTCACATCCACCATGCGCGACCGCCCGGCTTTGTCAAAATGGGTCAGTTTGCTCATAGGTCCTGTTATTGCTTCAGTATTTTAATTTTGGTAATCTTATTACATAAATTATATGTCACGGAGCGTCAAGCTAATTGTAGCTGCAAAATCTATTATTGTTAAGCACTATTTCATAGTAATGTTTATAGTATTTTAAGATATCTATTTGCTTCCGTTTACTAACATTTGTGACCCCATTTGACCACATGGGTGTTTAGTGTTAAGCATTTCACTTCTGCTGCTATCTATAATCTTAAATCAGCAATTTAATATTGCCTCTTCACCTTTTCACCTATTGACCTCTTAACCCATTTCAACCCTTGACAAAGGTATCAATATTGATACTATATCTATATGACAAAAGTCGCAGGTATCCTTGAACAGATAAAGCGCAATCCGCAGGATGTCCGCTTCGCGGATTTGTGCAGGATTTGTGATTTTTATTTTGGAAAAGCGCGTCAAAGGGGCAGCAGCCACCGTATCTACAGGACACCATGGCCGGGAGACCCGCGCGTTAATATTCAGAATAATAAGGGAAGGGCAAAGGCATATCAGGTCAAGCAGGTGCTGATTGCCATTGAAAAATTGGAGGTACGGTAATGACGCTGAAAAATGATCACTATACATACCGGGTGACCTGGTCTGATGAGGATAATGAATATGTCGGCTTATGCGCGGAATTTCCCAGCCTGAGCTGGCTGGCCGCAACCCCGGAAGCGGCATTGAAAGGTATTCGCAAGACAGTTGCAGAGGTTGTAGAAGATTTGAAAAAAAACAGGGAACCTGTGCCGGAGCCAATTGCCACTAAACGGTACAGCGGCAAATTTATGGTTCGCGTGCCGCCGGCAATTCACCGAAACCTTGCAATTCAAGCTGCGGAAACCGGCATTAGTTTGAATCGTATTGCCAGTGCAAAGCTAAGTCAGTAACCACTGCGTGTGTGACACAAGTCACGAGCCGCGGGTCACGTATTCTACTCATCGCTCGTTACTCATCACTTTAAAAAAACTGACAGCAGAAAGTTGATAGCTTGCGGAACGCAGTTTTATTGTAAAGTCCCTTGCACCACGATGTTTATTGTAATAAAAGCGTTCTATGTTTTTCCTGGTTTATGTATTTGTATTTCACTAACCACGAATACCGAACCACGAATCACTATCCTGGTTCACGAACCCCGAATCACGTATTCGAACAGGGAAGGGGATAGATAAATTGAGCAGCATGGAAATAATTGACAATTGAAGATCTGACCCCAAACCCCTGCCCGGTAATAAACTTTATTTGCAGATCTGTTGCCATTCATATCGTCTGGTACGAGGATTATAGACCTGTACCATATCGCAGTCTCTTGTGCCAATGGGCGGTATTCGTGGTGGATTGATAGGCTTAATAGAAGGAGTTGTCTGTGGGCACATACGGGGTGAGCAGATAGGTTCCATATCTATACTGCTGGTGCATATGGGAACCACTTCCCCGTTTACGCATTCACAAGTGCATGATGCGTGAGAAGGTGAATATGCCTGTCCCAAAAATAGTATTCCCAAAACAATCAAATAAAATGTCTTCATATTTACAACCCTCCACACCTCTTTCACGGCCTATACCCTGCCTTATAGATAGGAACTATCTTTGGGATGAGGGAAGTATATGACTCGGGTACTTGTGTGTCAATAAAAAATTGGCCGCAAGATATGAACAGAAGTTTTTCGGATATAATAACAGGGGGCGATTAAAAAGATTATGGCGTGTTGTCGGGGCTTCTATGGGGTGTTATGTCAACCGCAAAAGCCTTTTTTGAGCGTACTTCTCCCGTTACGCCCAGCTCGTTTTTTAAAGGTAGCTTCAAAAAGGTAATCCGGTTCGGCATTGTCATATACGAGGATGTGATCAACCGCACAGAAGTCTAATGAGGGGACTTTGGGCTTTTGCGGCGGTCGGCATGGCGGAGCAGGGTAGGACCTGCAAAGAAATCCTCTTTCATTTAAAGGAGCGCAGCTCGTTACGCTCTATTAAAGCGTTATGTTATTATGCGTAGGAGCAGCTACGGCTGCGGATCCCTCTGTTAAAATATGCTTTCGACAGCGAACTGATAAATGCTAAAAGTGCATGTCCCCAATAAGTGCTTGGACATCCCCTATTTGACTCTCGTTTTCACGGGAATGACATATTAAAGGTAGCCTAAAGGGGATTATAGGTTATTAAAAACCGTAGGGGCTAAACTGTTCATCTTAATATCTTAAATGAATCAAAGAATTCTCTATACCGCGCAACAAACAGTTTATCGCTTGGAGAAGTCACCATGAGCTGATAGAATCGATTATTTTGAAGTACTATCTGAGTCTTTATTATAGTGTCAGGCTTTACTTTCACAGTAATTTCACGACCCGGATTGTTGCCTCTTGAAATGATAGTTTCACTCGTCAGTTTTCCTGCGACATTTTCCACCATACCATCTCTTGCACCATCTAACATCTGTTCACTGGTTCGCCCATCAAAAGCGGTAGTAGGCAAATCGCTATAAATGACTTCATATTGAATGCCTCCGGTTTGTGAAATATACTGAATCATTTCTATTTTCCCTTTAGGAGCATTCACAATATCAGATTCTCGCTTCGGTTCAGTAGGGAAAATAACACAGAACCGGTTATCTGGTGATATGAACTTCTTTACAGAAACTGGTTGATTTAGGGGTTTGTTAGCAATGCTCTTTGTTTGAGGCATAAGCATTGCTGCTCCAACAATATGAGCAACAAAAAAACCTAATAGCCAAAGACCAATATTTTTCCAATAGGCTTTTAAGGACCGCGTTTTTACAAAATACAAAGGAACAACAATTGGCAAAATAAATGCTCCTAATGCCCACCATCTCGAAACATTTCGTGAAGGTGCATCTGTGAAAATCCAGATGGCCACAAATAAGCTGTATAAGGCATAATAAGTTACCATAGTTTCCCCTTAAAACGGATTATCCTTCAATTTTTATCTGCTCACATAAAAACACCATCAGAATGTGAAAAGTGTAATGAACTCTTTTTAAAAGCACTGGCAAGGTTAATAATATCAAAAATGGGGTTGATGCAGGAAGTGTCAAGCCAGTTTTAAACGGATGTCCATAAATTAAAAATTAAAAGCTCTTCTTTGCCATTTGGCCAAATTCGATAAATTTGGCGCCCTCTTTCGATAATGATAGTGTTGAAAATATCTTTTGTTGACGACCAATAATCCTGCAGCAGTTCAGTTTTCAATTGCAGAAGGGATTTGTTTATATCATGGGCGTATAACTCAAGTCCGTCAAATATCAGAAGTTCATTTTGAGAATACTTCTTAAAATTTATTTCTCGCAATTTTATTGTCTTATCATCTATCACTTTACGAAACCCTTTTACCCATTGGGGTTGCGATTCATTCCCATCACACCCTGGTCCCGTAAGCTTAGTCTTTTTTGCTATGTCGTGAATCTCTTTAACCGGCTTCCTTTCCCCCACTCTAAAGAGATCAGGATCTACCACTGATCCTGGATGCTTTTCAGATATGGATTTAGCGTGTGCATAGTCTTCATGAATGGCATCTGTACATTCAATACCAATTTCGTTCTTCCCAATGAGTAAATAAAAGTCAGGCTTATCATCATGATTACAGATAACTGGAAATGTTAACGCATCGTTTTTACATAGAGTAGCCAATAACCGATACATAGACCATCTTTCACGAAACTCAGACCTTTGTTTTTTTGCGAGGGAGGGGACAGATATATCCACCCTTTTAAGGGCTTCGAGCAATTCAGCATTGCTTCTAGCAGAGATATTGATTCTCAGGATCATTGATTTACTGAAATCTGGGACAGCATACTAGTACCACGTACCACTTATAATTTCGGGTAAAGACGCTTCAGCTTGACCCGAGCGTCCGGTGTCGTAAATTGCCAGACAATTTTTCTTGCGCTGTTATTTCGATCTCTTTCCCATGCAGCCACTTGAGTTCGCATGGTTGCCATGTCGGGAATCCGGCGATCAAGGCACTGTCCTTTCAAAACACTGAGTTCGATCTCAGCCATGTTCAACCAGCTGCCGTGTTTCGGCGTGTAATGGATATCCAGTCGTTCCGCCAGACGTCTGGCTTCCGTGGGTTCGAAGGTCTCATAGAGTGAGGCGATACTGTGCGTGTTCAGATTGTCCATAACCAGGCGTACCTTGATCGCGCCCGCATAACGTTCATCGAGCATCTGTTTGATTTGCAACGCCCAATCCTTTCTGGCGCGATGTTCAGTGACCGCTACATGTCTTTTGCCGGCCAGTGGTTCCACTTCCATAAATATT
>Ga0172375_10000301_pt1 | contig 78432 bp, 78 predicted proteins | sample LakKiv1m_FD_114537 | JGI IMG/M metagenome (GOLD analysis project Ga0172375, IMG submission 114537) | Freshwater microbial communities from Kabuno Bay, South-Kivu, Congo - kab_092012_11.1m | ecosystem: Environmental > Aquatic > Freshwater > Lake | place: Democratic Republic of the Congo... | reverse complement strand
GGAAAGAGTTGTTTGTAACTGAATGGCTGAATGGGATGGAATTTCTTGCCTGTAAGGCTGTGAATTAGCCTCAAAAGCTGGTACGCCTGGAGAGATTCGAACTCTCGACACTCGGTTTCGAAGACCGATGCTCTAATCCACTGAGCTACAGGCGCCCGTGAACTGACAGCAAACAGCAATCAGCCGTCAGCAGTCAGCTGTTCACAATTATAACGGGAAAAGCAGGCAGGGACAAGGGGATAGCGTTCGGCAATTGATGATTGATTACTGACTATTGTTTGTTTATTGGTTATTGATTATTTTAGTTTTGGGGTGGGTGGAGGGAATTGAACCCTCGATCTTCAGGGCCACAACCTGACGCCTTAACCTCTGGGCTACACCCACCGTATCCGAGCTGTCAGCCGCTAGCTTATTGCGACTAGCCAAAAGCTTAACACTTATGTATTATAACCGAGTTCACAAGGCGCTTTCAATATCGGTGCGCTAATGTTTATATTTGATTTTGATTTCCTCGCCTGATAAGATGTTCGTTAAAAGCAAACGGCTAATTTTTTTACTTTGCGGAAATAGAAAGGACGACTATGACACAAGTTCTCTCCGGCGTAAAGGTGCTGGATTTAACCCACTATATCGCCGGTCCCTATTGCACCAAGATGCTCGCCGATCACGGCGCCGAAGTTTTAAAAATCGAAAAGCCCGGGGACGGCGACGGCGCCCGGCGGCTGATGCCCTTTTTCCACGATGACCCGAAGCTGGAAAACAGCGGCTTTTTTATGTACCTCAATACCAACAAACAGGGTATCACGCTCAATCTCAAAACGGAAACCGGTAAAGATATCTTCCGTCGGCTGGTAAAAGACGCGGATATCCTGGTTGAAAACTTCAGCCCCCGGGTGCTGCCTTCGCTGGGGCTGGATTATCCCGAGCTGGCGAAAATCAACCCCCGGCTGGTGATGGTCTCCATCTCCAACTTCGGGCAGACGGGTCCCTATCGGGATTTTAAAGCCACCGAAATCGTGGAGGACGGGATGGGGGGCTGGTCGCTGCTCATCGGGCACCCGGACCGCGAGCCGCTGAAACCCGGCGGCAGCCAGTCCCAGTTCGTGACCGGGCTTTTCGGCGCTATTGCCGCCGTCTCCGCCTATTACGGGCGGCTTGCCTCCGGCGCCGGGCAGCAGATTGACCTCTCGATTCATGACGCCGTGCTCTACATCCAGATGTTCCCCACTTCCATCCTGGAATATGATAAGATTATCCGCCGCCGCTACGGCAACCGCGTCGGTCCCTTTCCCAGCGGCATTTTACCCTGCAAGGACGGTTACATCGGCGCGATTATGGTGGTGGCGGACAAGTGGCCCGTTCTCTGCGAGTGGATGGGGATGCCGGAACTGATTAATGACCCGCGGTTCGCGACCTCCGGCGCTCGGGCGCTGAATGTCGATGAGCTGGACGCGACCATGATTCCCTGGCTGATGGAACACACCCAGGAGGAGCTTTTCCGCGAGGGGCAGAAGCGCGGTTTACCCTTTGCCATTCCTGCCAGCGCGAAGATGCTGCTGGAATCTCCCCACCTCAACGCCCGGAATTATTTCGTGGAGGTCGACCATCCGTCCACGGGAAAAATCAAGTACCCGGGACCGCAAATCCAGATGGACGAACTGCCGTTTACACTCCGCCGGGCGCCGCTGCTCGGGGAGCACAACGAGGAAATTTATTGCGGCAGACTCGGTTATGCTAAAGAAGACCTCCTCCGCCTCCGTGAAATGGGGGTGATTTAATGATTATGCAGAAAACCGCTTTACCACTGGAAGGCGTCCGTGTGCTTGACCTTTCGATGTGGTTCGCCGGTCCGATGTGCACCCGGCTGCTCGGCGATATGGGCGCCGAGATTATCAAAATCGAATCCGTCGGGCACGTCGACCCCTGGCGCGGTCCCGTCGACCCGAACCGGGCGAAAATACAGTTCCCGGCGCGTCCGCAAACTGACCGTCCCTACGACGTCAGTCCCGGCTTTAACATGGAAAACCGCAATAAACTCGGCATCACGCTGGATTTACGCCATCCCAAAGCCAAGGAAATCTTTATGAACCTGGTGAAAATCAGCGATGTGGTGGTGGAAAACTACAGCCCCCGGGTGATGCCCAAGCTGGGCTTCAGTTATGAGGTACTCAAAGCCGTCAACCCGAAAATCATTATGATGTCGCTGCCGGCGCTCGGCAGCACCGGGCCGGATAAAGATTACCGCGCCTTCGGGCAGACCATCGATTGTATGAGCGGGATGGCGTACCTCACCGGCTATCTTGGCGAAGAGCCGATGCTGCAGAGCGGCTTGTCGTACGGCGACCCGCTCTCCGGGATGAACGCGGCTTTCGGCGTGGTTTCAGCGTTATTGCGGCGGCGTCATGCCGGGGAGGGGATGCACATCGAATTGTCCCAGACGGAAGGTCTGGTGGCTTTTAACGCCGATTCGGTGCTGGATTACACGATGAACGGGCGCGTCCGGGAGCGGATGGGCAACCGCGACCGCTCCATGTCCCCGCACGGCGTTTACCGCTGCCTGGGGACGGACAAATGGGTGGCGCTGGCGGTGCCGTCAGACGCTGCTTGGGAAAGATTTTGCGGGGCGATGGGCAACCCGGACTGGTGCCGTGAGACGCGGTTCGCGGATGCGGTCAGCCGCTATCAAAACCAGGATGAGATGGACAAGCTGATAGAAGCGTGGACGATAACGCATACTCATTATGATGTGATGCGGATTTTACAGGCAGCCGGTGTGCCGGCGGGCCCGATACTGGACGCTGAAGAGTTGCTGGCGGAGCCGCATCTTAACTCCCGCGGCTATTATGAGGTGATGCCCCACAAGGTGGCCGGGTCTTTCCGCGAGATTGGTCCGTTTGCATTGTTCTCCCGCACACCGCTGCACATCCGGCTGCCGGCGCCGTCCTTCGGCGAGCATAACCAGTATGTCCTCGGACAATTATTAGGTATGACCACGGATGAAATTGCCGCGCTAACGCAAGAGAATATTATTGGAGACAAGCCGCTGGAGAAACAGCAGGGCAGTATGTAATTTTACATAATCTCCTAAAAATAATAAAAAGGTAGTAAATACAATGAAAATGGCGCTTGCAAGTATCAAGGTAATTGACATTTCTCAGGTAATCGCGGTGCCGGTGGCGGCACGTCACCTGGCAGATTTCGGTGCGGAGGTGATCCACGTGGAAAACCCGGGCACCGGGGATTCCTGGAGGGGGTACCTGTCCGGGGTTGGCGGCGGCAGTGCGGTCGCCGCGGATATCGACTACAACTGGGAGAACTGGAACCGCAACAAGCGAAGCATATCGCTGAATCTGAAAACAGAGAAAGGGCAGGAAGTGATTCACCGCCTGGTGAAAACCGCCGACGTGGTGGTCACCAACCTGCGTCTCTGGGAAAAAGAAAAATACCGCGTGGATTATGACACGCTCAAGAAAATTAACCCTAGAATCATCTATGGGACTGTAACCGGTTACGGCGTCAACGGACCGGAAAACAACCTGCCGGCATACGACCAGACGGCACACTGGTACCGGTCCGGGGTCACCCATGTTTTAACCCCGCCCGGTATTCCTGCCATCGGCTTCCGCGCCGGCTTCGGGGACTCGGTGGCCGGTATGTCTTTGTTCGCGGGCGTAATGACGGCATTGTATCACCGTGAGAGAACCGGCGAAGGGCAGGCAGTTGAATTGTCTCTGTTCCACACCGGTATTTACCAGGTTTCTTTCGATGTCGCCGGGGCGCTGGTCACGGGCCGTGATTTTAAAGACCCGCCGCCGCAGGTCCCGCCCGGGTTTGACCCGGTCCGTCACGCTAAATTTATGGAGCTGGTGAAAAAGGTGGAAGATGCTTCCTTGGAACTCTCCGAGTTTAATAAAGAAGGCGTGCCGAATCCGTTAGCCAGCGGCTACCGGACTAAAGACAATCGCATTATCTTCTTGAACATGCTCCAGCCCGAGCGTTACTGGGCAAAAACATGCCAGTTTATCCTCGGCAGTGCGGAAATGGAGAAGGACCCGCGGTTCGATACCCAGGAAAAGCGTTTCGTAAATCATATGGCGCTATATCATTTGATGCGGGACGCAATGGCGAGCCGTACTTACGAAGAATGGAAGCCGATTTTAGCCGCGGCGATGGTTCCCTACGCGCCGCAGCAGAAGCTCAGCGAAGTGGTGAACGACCCGCAGGCGCGCGCCAATAACTATTTCGTGCCGATGACGCACCCTGAAAAAGGTAAGTTCGAGGTCGTGGCTAATCCCATAAACCTCAGCGAGACGCCGGCTACCTACCGTATTACCGCGCCCGAATTCAGCCAGCACACGGAAGAAATCCTGTTGGAAGCCGGGTATAGCTGGGAAGATATTGCGGCGATGAAAGAACAGAGAATTATTCCTTAGGAGATACCGATGCCTGATTTGTTAAAGGGGATTAAGGTCATCGATGTTTCTCAGGTCGCCGCGGTGCCGATGTGTGCCCGGCACCTGGGAGATTTTGGCGCCGATGTTATCCATATTGAAAACCCTAAAACCGGGGACTCCTGGCGTACTTTACAGGCAGGACAGGGTGGCAATGCCGGACTGCCTTCGGAATTTAACTACAACTGGGAAAACTACAACCGCAACAAGAAGAGTATGACGCTTAATATGGGCACGGGCCCCGGCCGGGAGATCTTCTACAAACTCATCAAAGACGCGGATGTGTTCGTGACCAATCTCCGGCTTTATGAGATCGAGAAATTCAAAGTAGATTACGAAACGCTCAAGAGGATAAATCCGCGTTTAATTTACGGCGCTTTGACGGGGTTCGGGAAAACGGGTCCGGATAAAGATATGCCTGCCTACGATACCACCTCGTACTGGGCGCGCTCCGGCATCCCTTATGTGCTCACTTATCCCGGCGGCCCGCCGCCGATTTTCCGTACCGCCATCGGCGATAACGTTTCCGGGTTGGCGCTGGCTTACGGCGTGATGATGGCGCTTTATCACCGGGAAAGGACCGGCGTGGGGCAGGAAATAGATGTGGCGCTGCTGCAGGCGGGTTATTACCAGATTACCTTCGATATCGCCTGCACGCTGGCGACCGGCAAGGACATGGTGGTGGAGGGTCAGGCTTTCCAGTGGCTGGGCGAGGAGAAAATGAAAATCCGCCGGCGGCTGCTGGAAGAAGCGCAGACTGCTTTTAGAAACCTGCAGGAGTTCACCCGGGAGCACTTGCCGAATCCTCTGAGTACCCATTACGAGACGAAAGACGGGCGGATTCTGTTATTTGCCGCGCTGCACCCCGATCGCTACTGGGGAGACTTATGCCGCGGCATCGGGAAGCCGCAGCTTGAAAAAGACCCGAAGTTCGCGACCATCGAAGCCCGGGCAGCCAACTGTACCGAGCTTTACCATTTACTCAAAGAGGTGTTCGCTTCTAGAACGCTGGCGGCATGGAAAAAGATCCTTAATTTTATCCCCTCCGCCACTTTTCAGACGCTGCTGGAAGCGGTCAACGACCCGCAGGCGCGCGCCAATAACATGTTCGTCAAAACGCCGCACCCGGTGCACGGGGAAGTGGAGGTGCTCGCCAGCCCGGTGAATATGAGCGCGACTCCCGCCAGCTACCGGCTGCCGGCGCCCGAATTCAGCCAGCACACGGAAGAAATCCTGCTGGCGATGGGTTACACTTGGGAAGCGATTGCCGCTTTGAAAGAGAAAGGCGTCATCGCCTGAAAGCCGGCGCTTTTTACACATAAAAAAGTCAGGGCAATTAACCCTGACTTTTTTGTTCCGAATTGCTTGAAAAATTACCGCTGCCGATTTACGTTAAACAAACGTAAAAAGCGTCTTTATTTATCTTTTACGCCGAGGTCGGTGATGTAATCGACCGCGTTCTGGACGGTCTGAATTTTTTCCGCATCCTCATCCGGGATTTCAATCTTCTGCTCGGGCGTGGTAAATTCTTCTTCCAGCGCCATTACCAGCTCGACCAGGTCGAGTGAATCCGCGCCCAAATCATCGACAAAGCGCGCGGTAGCGACGACATCTTTCTCTTCGGCGCCCAACTGTTCTATGACGACCTTTTTCACACGTTCAAAAACTGTTGCCATTTAGTCCCCCTGTTTTGGATTTTCTTTTGTTATCGTGGCGCTCAGGGCGCCCAGCACGCCGTTGATGAACTTTGGCGAGTTCTCGCCCCCGTAATTCTTCGCCAGTTCCACGGCTTCGTTTATGGCTACTTTTTCCGGTACTTTATTATCAATCAAAATTTCGTAGATTGCAAGTCTCAGTATATTACGGTCGATGATGCTAATCTGGGCGACCGGCCAGGTGGGCGCGAAGCGTTGGATTTGCCCGTCGAGTTTTTCCTTGTAGCGCAGCACTCCTTTAACTATTGCCGTTGCGAATGAAGCGCTGTCATCGGTGAGGGGAATTTCCTGAAACAGGTGCTCCAGCGTGGCATCCGGGTCATGGTTCACGGAGTCGATTTCATAAAGCGCCTGAATGGCTAAATTTCTGGCTTTGCGTCTGCCACCGGTCATATATTTACCTTTTTACAGAATACTACAGATTGAGAACGGGTGTCCAACTAAAAAAATCTAATTTCTACACTCTGTTTCGGAAATTAACTGTTTTATTTAGATATTAGTATTTAGAGTTTTCCTAAAGAGATTCCTCCGTCGATGGTGAGCACCTGACCGGTGATATAGCGGGCGGCGTCAGATGCCAGAAAAGCCACTCCTTCCGCGATATCCCGTGGTTCACCAAGGTACCCGGCGGGAATATGCCCTGCCAGTTCTTTACGGCGTTCCTCGGGCAATGCCTGCGTCATGGCGGTGTCGATAAACCCGGGCGCCACGGCGTTGACGGTAATGCCCCGGGAAGCTACTTCCTTGGCAATTGACTTGGTGAAGCCGATGATACCGGCTTTCGCGGAGGCGTAGTTCGCCTGACCGGCGTTACCGATAATGCCGACAATGCTGGAAAGGCTGATAATTCTCCCGGCGCGGGCTTTCAGCATCGGGCGAAGCGCCGCCCGGGTGCACAGGAAAACGCCTTTCAGATTGACGGTCAATACTTTATCCCAGTCCTCATCCGACATCCGCATCGCCAGACCGTCCCGGGTGATGCCGGCATTGTTCACCAGTATATCCACCTTTCCCAGCGTGGTCACGGTAGTTTCCACCAACTTATTCACGTCTTCGGTGATACTGACATCGCCCATTAGCACCAGGCTGCGGCGGCCCAATTTGGTAATTGCGGCGGCGGTTTCTTCTGCCGGGGCAGGGTTGCCGACATCATTAATCACCACATCCGCGCCGTCCGCCGCCAGCTTGAGGGCGATTTCTCTGCCGATGCCCCGTCCGCTCCCGGTAACGATGGCGACTTTACCCGCTAATTTCATAATGAGTCCCCTTGAATGTTTTACATCTTGAAATGAACGCAGATTTTAGTATAACACACCCGGTGGCGGCTTTCATTTCAAAAGATAAAAAAAGGCTGTTACCTGCAAGGTAACAGCCTTTTCTCAGTGTCGTCAAATGCTACTATTTCGCGCCGGCGGCAACCGGTTCTGCCAGGGAGTTGATGTCCAGTTCCTGCAGCTTCATCGGCAGGGGGATGCCGGTTTGCGGATCCCAGCCCATCAGGGCGTAGTAATAGCTTTTCGCGGCTGCCATTTTCTCGGGGCTGAGCGGTTTATCCGCCAGGTAGCCGTCGGTCTTGGGCTGGAACATCCGCTTCGGTAAAGCATCATCCTTTGCGCCTAAGCCTTCACGGAGATTGAACATTCGCATCGTGGTGAGAATTCTTTCCGCCACCTTGGATTGTTCGATGGCACTGGTGTTCCAGCCGGTGATGGCGGCAGTGTAGTTGACGCGCATTTCATCGTTGTAGGGCAGGAACTGGCAGACGACCAGCGAGTCGTTAAGTATTTGATGGAACTGCACATTCTTGAAGTGCGCCACTTTTTCGGCATCGATATCGGTGGCATTCAGTGGTTTGTGGATGCCGAACCAACGCAGCCCGTTGACCGCCCACGGTCCGGTGAATCCGGAATCGTGCATATTGAGGCAGTGGTCGCCGCCGATGGGGCTGACCATAAATCCCAGCCCGAGACCCTGTTTGAAACGGGGTTCGTGCATACCGAATTCCAAGCCTTTGGAGTGCATCGCGAAATCGGCGGAATCCTTACCGATTTTCTCCGCCATTCTCTTGACGCCCAGCCCCAGGAATTTGCCGAAGCCCTCATGTTTGCCGATAAGCTCAATCCCTTTCAGCATCGCGTCGATATTCCCGAACTTGAAGTCGATGCCGCCGGTTTCTTTAGTGGTGATATAACCTTTCTCAAAGCATTCCATCGCCAGGGCGATGGAGTTGCCACAGGAAATGGTATCCAGTCCGTAGGCATTTGCCAGTTGATTTCCCAGGGAAACCGCCGCGCCGTCGGTAATACCTAAATCCGACCCGAAAGCCGCCAGCGTTTCGTATTCCGGCCCGCCGTAAGCGACATCTACTTTGTAAGGACCTTCTTTCACCTCGATGCGCTTCTTGCAGCGGACGGGGCAGCCGAAGCAGCCATCCATCCCGGCGCCATACTTTTCCAGCAGTACCTTGGCATCGGTTTCCATCGCGTTATCCAGCAGACCGTCGCGGAAGTTGCGGATGGGCAGGTTGCCGGTGGCGAGGAAGCCTTTGGTCCATGCCCCGGTGCCGTTGTCGTGCATATCGGCGTAGTAACGCGGGTTGTCCAGCACCCATTGGCGGATATTTTTAACACCATCGGGGTTTTTAGCTTTGGGCGACTGGCTGCCTTTGACGGCGATGGCTTTAAGATTCTTGGAGCCCATTACCGCCCCGAGTCCCCCGCGCCCGGCGGCGTCGTACAGCCCGCTCATAATGCAGGCGTAATTTACCTTATTTTCGCCCGCCGGACCGATTAAAGAGACCCGGATATGTTCGTCGCCCAGTTCTTTGCGGATGGCAGACTGGGCATCTCCCGTGATTTTGCCCCAGAGGTGGGTGGCGTCTTTAATTTCGATTTCGTTGTCTTTGACCCAGAGATAAACCGGTTTCGCCGATCTGCCGGTAACAATCAGGGCATCGAACCCGGCGCGTTTCAGTTCCGCGCCCCAGAATTCGCCGACCTCGGATTTGGCGATACCGCCCGTGAGCGGCGACCTGGCGCCGACGCAATGACGTCCGCTGCCCGGGAGCGTGACACCGGTGGCGGGACCGAGTGCGAAAACCAGCAGATTGTCCGGCCCCAGCGGGTCGGTGTGCGGCTTCATTTCGTTATAGAGATAGTAAGCGACAAAACCGGCGCCGCCGATGTATTTGCGGCAGAAAGTTTCATCCAGGTCTTCCTGCGTGACCGTGCCGGTGGTAAGATTTACACGCGCGATTTTACCGGCATAACCGCCGGGGAAATTTTCTGCAACCATTATACACTCCTCAATTCTATTTCCGCATCGTGTCTGAATGTTACAAGATTGATTCTGCCACCATTATAACATAGTACAAGCTTTTACATAAATTCTCAGGGTATTGTCAGGAGATTTTCAGCAGTAACATTTTGCCCCAGGCCGCGGCACGTTCCAGTTCGCCATCTTTCAGGGGTCCTTCCCGGTCGTTCACGATAAAGCCCTCGGGCGGTAATATCAGTTCGCCTCCTTTGCTCAGTAAACTCTGGGCGATTCGCCCGGCGGCATAACCGATGGTCTTGACCAGCAAACGGAGGGCGAAACCGTGGTTTTCTCCCGTCATCCTGGTGTCGAACGCGGCGACCTTTATTCCCTTCAGCCTGTTCGACGGTATCTCCGTCAGGAATTTTTGCAGGTTGGCGACGGCTCTGCCGCCCTGTGTCGGCGACCCGGCGACGAGCAGGTTGATCCCATCTAAATCAGCCTGGGTGACCGTGTCCGCTTTGATTACTTTTACCGCGGCGGCGGGCAAAACGCTGCTGATTGCCTGCGCGATTATTTCCGTGTTTTTGTAAACCGAATCATAAACAACTAATACCTTCATTTGCCTGTTCCTTAATCGCACGCTTATGCAATCCCGGCGACGAGCTTGACGCCGTTAAAGTCGCCGATGTTATTTACTTCGACCTCTTTGTTGATTCTTTTGATTAACCCCGCCAGCACTTTCCCGGGGCCGATTTCATAATAGCTTGTGACTCCCTGCGCCACCATATATTCCACCGATTTTTGCCACTGTACGCCGGATGTCAATTGTTTTAGTAATTCATCTTTAAACTGGCTGCCATCTGTGAGTGGCTGCGCTGTCACATTGCTGATGATGGGGACGGCGGGATTTTGAAAAACTACCTTTGCCAGCGCGGCGTACATCCCTTCCACTGCCGGCTGCATTAAGGGAGAATGAAAAGCCCCGCTGACCGCAAGCGGTGCTACCCGGGCGCCTTTAGCTTTGGCAAGCTCGGTGGCTTTGGTGATGTTGTTCACAGCGCCACTGATAATCAACTGTCCCGGCGAATTCAGGTTGGCGATGTTTACCCCCGCTTCAAAACAAATCTGGCTCAGGGTGGCTTCCTCCATTCCCATCACCGCCGCCATCGTGCCGGGTTCTTTGAGCCCGGCCTCGTACATCAGTCTGCCGCGTTCCCGGGCAAGCTGCACGGCGGTGGTGAAGTCAATGACCCCGGCGGCAGTCAGCGCGGTGTACTCACCCAGGCTGTGCCCTGCCAGAAAAACCGGCGCGGTGAGTTTCCCGCCGGCGATTTCCTGCGCGGCTCGGAGACAGGCGATGCTCACGGCGACCAGCGCCGGCTGGGTGTTGACCGTTTTCCGCAGTTCTTCATCCGGACCTTCGAATATGAGCTTGGTAAGCGGGCACCCGGCGGCTTCATCCGCCTGCCGGAACAACGCCTTGACGGTATCGAAGTTTTCCCAGAGGTCTTTTCCCATCCCTACGGACTGGGCGCCCTGACCCGGGAAAACGTAAGCCACTTTCTTTATCTCAGACACGGCTAACTCCATTTTTTATCGTATTTTTAATCCCGTGATGACTTTTTCTGCTTCGGTAACAATGTCTTGAATAATCGCTCTGACCGGTTTGATATCTTTAATCATACCCGCAATTTGACCTGCCAGTAAAGAACCTTCTTCCGTATCGCCTTCGATAATCCCCAGCCTCATTCTCCCCTCGCCGAACAGATTAAGCTGTTCTTTGGTGGCGCCGCCTTTTTCCAGCTCCAGATATTGATCGGTGAGCGCGTTTTTCAGCGCCCGTAAAGGCAAGCCGGTGCTTTGTCCCGTGACCACGGTGGCGCGGTCATCGGCGGCAAGGATTTTTTGCTTGTATTTCAGGTGGGCAACCGCCTCGGTGCTGCAAACAAACCGCGTGCCCATTTGAATCCCCTGTGCACCCAGCGCCAGAGCCGCCACCAGACCGCGTCCGTCAGCGATGCCCCCGGCGGCAATCACCGGGATTTTGACCGCGTCCACTACCTGCGGCACTAAGGATATGGTGGTGACCTCGCCGATATGCCCGCCGGATTCCATTCCTTCCGCTACCACCGCGTCCACCCCCAGCCGGGCGACACGGCGCGCCGCGTTCACGCTGGCGACCACCGGCACGATTTTCATCCCGGCGCGTTTAAATAGTGGTATGTATGGTTCCGGGCTGGCGTTGCCCGTGGCCACGATGGGCACGCCTTCACGCAAAATTACCTCGATAACTTCTTTGACAAAAGGTGAGGTCAGCGGAATATTGATGCCGAAAGGTTTTGGAGTTTTCTGTTTGGTAAGGCGGATTTGCTGCTGCACCCAGTCCGGCTGGTAATAGCCGCACCCGATGATGCCGAGCGCGCCGGCGTTGGAAACCGCCGCTGCCAGTTCCGCCGTGCCCACGTGTGCCATGCCGCCCTGGATGATAGGATACTCGATGCCGAAGAGGGAACAGACAGCCGTTTTCTTCATGGCTTCCTCCTCCCGGGAGCATCGTTATTTCCAAAATAAAAACCGCGCGGGGTAAAAAGATATTTACCCCGCTGTGAATACCGAAAAGAATTAAGTAGTCTTCTTGGGTTTGGCAGCTTTGATTTCGACTACTTCTCTGCCGTCATAGCTGCCGCAGGTAGGGCAAGCTACGTGCGGGCGTTTGGGAGAATGGCATTGCGGGCATTCCATCAATGCCGGGGCTGCCAAGCCTAAGTGCTGGCGCCGTTCGCCTTTTCGAGCTTTGGAGTATTTTCGTTTGGGCAGTGGTACCATCTTATTTTCTTCCTTTTTCGCCGCGTTTCCCCATATTGGTAACGCGGGTGTTCTTTTTCAGTTTTAACAACTCCGCCCAGCGCGGGTCAACCGCCTCTGCGGGACAATCGCATTTGCCCAGGTTCAGGTCTTTGCCGCAGGTAGGGCAGATACCGGCGCAGTCCTCCCGGCAGAGAGGCTTCATCGGCAGCGCCATTACTATATACTGCCGTATTGCTTCACTCAAGTCAAGAGTGTGGCGCTCGTCGATTTTAAAAGCGCCGTTGTCTTCCGGGGCTTCCAGCTTGGTCCCTGTATTCACGTCAATCACGGGATAATATTCCTCTTCAATTTTCAGCGGCATCTGCGCGGTATAGGGCTGGAGGCAGCGGCTGCAGGTAAACCCGGCGGCCGCGCTAAGAGTCCCCTGTACCAGTATTTTACGCCCGGTGTTAATCAGGACGAGTTCCCCTTTCACCGCGTAAACGGCGCCGTCGATGACAATTTCCCCGTCAACCGGGTGCTGTTTAAAAGCGCCGACTTCAGCTTTCAGCAATTGCGCAACGTTGATTTGCATATCATCCCTCGCGGCGCATAAATCACCCGACGTTATAACTGGGAAATTTTCGAGCGTAAGAGAACAGTAGGTAATCTGTTTTGCCGTACTTCTATTATAAGATGCAGACACGGCGACGGTCAAACGGACACTATGATGTTCCCTTCTTTTTGTTGAGTCGCCAGGAACCCTCCGGGATACGGTAGCTCGCCCGGATAAGATAAGGCGTCAGGAAAGCGGTGATGCCGACCGCAATACCGATGGTGGGGAAAATAAACGGACTGATGACATTCAGGTCCTGCCCGGCTTTTACTACTATCAGGGCGAATTCCCCAATCTGTCCCATCCCCAGCCCTACTTTCAATGAGGTATTGCGGTCGTACCCGCACACCCGGCTGCCGAAGCCGCAACCCAATACTTTCCCCAGCAGCATCACGGCGGTCACGATAATCACCGGCACCCAGAAGTCCTGGAATTGCGTAATATCTATCAGCGTGCCCATAGAAACGAAGAAAATGGCGGCGAAAAGGTCTTTGATGGGCGCTGTAACGTGCGCCACCTTTTCGGCGCTTTTCGCGGCAGCGACCAGGATGCCGACCAGAAACGCCCCGATGGCGACCGACAGCCCGAAAAAGCCGCCGATAATTGCCAGCCCGAAACAAATCCCCACCGAAGCGATTGCCAGGACTTCATCGTGTACATGGTTATCTTCCCGTTCCGGCTTGGCGATGTAGTCAATCACTTTCGGGATGATGAAGCTCCCGGCGACCACGGCGACGATAACAAAAAGAATCATTTTCCCGGTGGTGAGCATAATATCAGAAAAATCCGCGGATTCCACGCCGAGTATTGTCGTTGCCACCGCCAGCATCAAAACCACAATCAGGTCTTCGGCAATTAAAACCCCCATCATCACCGTGGCGGAAATATCCTTGATTTTTCCGAGGTCCTGCAAAACTTTGGCGATGACGACGGTGCTGCTGGAAGCCAGCGCCATTCCCAGGAAGAGCGAATCCAGCCACGGCCAGGAGAAGAGCCAGCCTGTCAAAAAGCTGATGGCAAACATCAGGGTGATTTCAAAAAACGAGATAATAATGTAATTGCGGATACCGAGTTTCAATAGTTTTTTCAGCGGGAATTCGAGACCGATGGAAAATAGCAGCAGGACCACTCCCAGTCCGGCAGCCGCCTCGATGGCTTCAAATTCTTGCACAAAGGCAAAAGGCGGCGTGTAAGGTCCGATGATGATACCTGCCACCAGGTAACCGATGATTAAGGGCTGTTTCAGCTTGTGAAAAATAAAGGTGACGGCCGCACCTACGATTAGTATGACGGCAAAATCAGCCAGGATTTGTGATGAGAAGTCCATTATCGCACCTGAAATATATCGGGATTCAACGTAATAATTTATCCTATTGTACCATCAGGCGGCGGCTCGGGACAAAGTATTTTTACTCTTTATGGCAGTGTATGTACAGAAAAATGGCGGCGACTTTACGCCATTTGGCAAGGAAAGGGTACTGCCGGCATAATTCCGCTGCCGGCCGCGGCTCATGAATTTTTTTCAAAATGAAACCGGTTTTGAGTAAAGGATTCAGGTAGTCGGATAGCGTCCTGCCGAAGTTTGGTACCGTGAACTCCGGCACGTCTTCGTCTTTGGGGGTATTGGAAAAACGCCACTTCTCCAGCCAGTGTTTTTTGCTGAAATAGTCTCCCACGAGCAGTTTTATGTTCGGGTCATCCTGCCGTGCGGTCCACCCGTAGCCCGGGGTCAAGAAGCAGGGGTGGGTGATGCTGAAGAACAAATCGCCGTTGTGCCGCAGCACCCGGTAGAGTTCTTTCACCGCATCTTCGTAAATGGGTCCATCCATCAATGCCATGGTAGAAAGCGCCAGGTCAAAAGAAGCGGGCGGGAAAATGCTCAGATTGGCGAAAGACGCGACCTCATAGCGGATGCCGAGCGGCTCCTTTAACTCGGCTTCACGGGCATGGGCGATGAGCCTGGGAGAGATATCGATACCGGTCGTTTTGGCTCCCTGCCGGGTGAAGATACGAGTGTTGTGTCCCTCGCCGCAGCCGGCGTCCAGCGTCGCCTTTCCTTTAATATCGCCGACGAATTTAAAAAACTCAGGATTATTGAAAAGCTCCCGGAAGGCGTCCCGGCGGCGGCGCACCTGGTCGGTCCAGATATCGGCGTTGCCGTCCCAGTAGCGGGCAACCTCTGACTCAGAGATAACCGTCGGCGATTTCCGTGCTTTATCTATACGCATTATTTGTTCTCCACAGGTAAATGATATTAGCACAAACTCTGGGGAATGCGCCATTCCTCTCCTTGAGCCGCACCTTTTAGTACTGGTTTCAGCCTGCGCGAGCGTAAAAAATTTTTAAAATATGACAAAAAACAGGCTCAAACCTATTGACAAGCGTGCTTGAATGGTTTAATATCAACTTCAAATAACATAAGGAGGGAGAACTCAATGCAGGCTTATTGCGTGAAATGTCGCGCCAAGAAAGAAATGAAGAACGCCAAAGCTATCACGATGAAGAACGGCAAGCCGGCGACCCAGGGCGTCTGCCCGTCCTGTGGAACCAAAATGTTCCGCATCGGCAAATAGTCTAAATACTGAACTTGAAATGAGAAAGGGGACACTTTATTGTGTCCCCCTTTCTTTTATATGCTGACGATTTTAACAGCTTTCTGCGGGCAGGCGCGCACACAATCTCCGCAAGCGCGGCAAATTGAAGGGTCAGCCATCGGCGGCTCAAAAGGCTTTTCCTGCTTTAAAAGCTTCCGGGGGCAAGCCGCTGCGGCCGCGCATTTTCCATCTGCGCAGTTCTCCGGGCGGCACTGGTTGAAGTCCACCAGCGCCATTTTGCCGGCCATCGCTAATTCCTTGTCCGGGGCGCGCTTCTAGCCCCCGGCGCCGGGATATTTCCATCCTGGCACAACTCGGTAACCAGGATGTCGAGTGCTAAATCACCTTCGTAACGGCTGGTTTTCAGCGCGATATCGGTCTCCAGTAATTTTTCATATACCTGGCGCAGGCGCGGCAGCGTATAACGCTGCGACTGCTCTATCACTTTGCGGAAAACAAAATCGTTGCCGATGCCGAGTCGGCTCTTTATCTCCGCTTCCGGGATTTTCTGACTCTTCAGCTCCCGGGCGCGTACGATTAACCGCATCTGACGGTTTAACATTGATAATAAACCGAGCGGTGATTCTCCTTCTCCCAGCAGTTGCTGCACCAGTGCCCCGGCTCGGGGCAGATTGAATTCGACGATGGCATCTACCATATTGAACACACTTACCTGCTGTACGTAAGCGACCAGTTTGTTGACATCGGCTTCCTCAATCCTCCGGCCGTCGGCGTACAGCGTCAGTTTTTGGATTTCGCCGGACATTGCCCACAGGTTGCTGCCCACCAGCCGTGACAGTAGTCTGACCGCGTTCGGTGATATACTGCCGCCTGCGTCCACCACCCGCTGATTTATCCATTGCTGCAACTCCAAGCCCTTGAGCGCCGGGAATTCTTTTACCACGGCGCTGCTTTTCACTAATTTGAGCAAAGGATTGTTATCTTTGATTTCATTTTCGATGAGCACCAACAGCGTCGTGTCCGGAGTATGGTTTAAGACGCCGGCGTATTGCTCGTAGGTGGCGGTCTGGGTTTCCGGTTTTTTTCCGGCAGGGGTGCGCCCGGCGCCGGTTCTTACAGCGAAGTTCTCCAGTAAGCCGTACACAATCACCAGCCGCTTTTCCGCCAGGAAAGGCACCGTTTCGCAGGCAACTTTAAGGTCGTTCAGGTTAATCTGCCCGCCCTCAAAGACGCTGGTGTTGGTTGCCAGCATCGCCGGGTCGCCGGCAGTTTGTTTCAGGCGTTCCAGTTCCCGGGAAACGGAGAAGTCGTCCGGCCCGCCGATGATATAAAGCATTGCTGATTTCCTTTTGGCGTCAGCTAGGCATAATGCCGTGTTTCTTGGGTACGGTCTGGTTTTCTACCTTGTTGATTATCATTTCCAGCGTGGCGATTAGTTTCTTGCGTGTTTCCGCCGGGTCGATGATTTCGTCGATATAAAGGTGTTCGGCGCCGTGGTAAGGATTGGAGTATTCGTCGCGGTACAAACGTATTTTTTCTTGCAGAGCTTCATCAGGATTAGCCGCCTTCTCCAGTTCTTTACGGAAGATTATCGGCGCGGCGCTTTCGGCGCCCATTACCGCCACTTCAGCGGACGGCCAGGAGAAGACAAAGTCCGCCCCGAGGCTCTTGCTGCACATCCCCAGGTAGGCGCCACCGTAGGCTTTGCGGATGGTAACGGTCAGCTTGGGCACGGTGGCTTCGGCGTAGGCGTAAAGCATCTTGGCTCCGTGCCGGATGATACCGCCCCATTCCTGCCCGGTGCCCGGGAGATATCCCGGCACGTCCACCATACTGATGACTGGAATACTGAAAGCGTTGCAGAAACGGATGAAGCGGGAGCCTTTGTCGCAGGCATCGATATCCAAGCTGCCGGCTTTGGAATAAGGCTGATTGGCAATGATACCGACGGTATGTCCGTTGAGGCGGCTGAAGCAGGTAATCAGGTTAGTCGCGAAGAGGGGGAAAAGTTCGAAATAGTTTTTCTTGCCGTCCGCTCGCTGGTCGAAAATACGTTCGATGATTTTGTGCATATCGTAGGGTTTACTGGGGTTGGCGGGGATAAGTTCAAAAAGCTCCTTATCGGTGCGGTCGGCTTTATCCCCCCAGTTCTTACGAGGAGCGCGCTTCCGGTTGTTGAGGGGTAAATAAGAAAGCAGTTCGCGGATGCTTTCGAAACACTCCTCTTCGCTGTTTTCGCTGCGGCAGACTACCCCGGACTTCTTTTGAGCCACGATCGCACCACCGAGGTCTTCATCGCTGACATCCTGCCCGGTGACCACTTTAACGACCTTAGGTCCGGTGATGTAGGCGTAACTGATGCCTTTGACCATAAAAATGAAATCCATCAGGGCGGGAGAATAAACGCCGCCGCCGGCGGTCGGTCCCAAAATAGCGCAGATTTGCGGCACGACCCCGGAAGCCGCCACGTTGCGGCGGAAAATCTGCCCGTAGCCTGCCAGTGAATCGATGCCGTCCTGGATGCGGGCGCCGCCGGAATCGTTGAGTCCGATGATGGGGCAACCTGCCTTCATGGCGCTGTCCATCAGGTTGCAGATTTTCTGCGCCTGCATCTCTGCCATTGTGCCGCCCATACTGGTAAAATCCTGGGCGTAGATATAGACTTTCTTGCCGCCGACTTTGCCGTAGCCGGTGATTACGGCGTCGCCGGGGATATCCTCGTAATCCGGGTTCCGGCTGCGGACGAACATCCCGGTTTCATGGAAACTACCTTTATCCAGCAGGGCGTTGATGCGGGCGCGGGCGGTGAGTTTTCCCTTCTTAGCCTGGGCTTCAACGCGTTCTTTGCCGCCCATCTCCATAATCTTCGCCTGCTTGGCTTTCAGCTCGGCGACTTTTATTTCGTGTAGGGATACATCTTTTTTCATCGGTGCTCCTGTTATTTTTTATTTTCTTCGGAACCCCAGTCCTGCATCAGCTTTTTCAGCTTCAACCCGAGTTCGGGACTGGAGCGTAATCTTTCAATGAATATCGGGCAGCTTTCCAACAGCGAGTTCTGCGCCGCGTTTGCCATTGACGAAAGCAGGTTCTGCATATTCATATCGGGCGCGCCCGGCTGCCCTAACCCGGTGCCCTGCTGTTCCATCTGCCTTCTTAAATCTTCGGCGGTGAATTTCATCGGGGTGGCGCACTGCTTGTACCAGGGGCACTCCTTGCACTGTACAATTTTATAAGCTTCGTTGAGCACATCGCTCATAATTGACCTCCAGGTTACATCGGTTAATCAAGGTACGGCGCGATGGCGGCGGTAATTTCCGCGGCGTTGGAAAAAGCCCCGATCTTGCCGGCGACCACGTTGCCCGCTTTATCGATGATATAGGTAGTGGGCAGGTAACGCGCCTCGTAAAGAGTAGACACGTACAAAACCGGGTCAAGGATGATATCGTAATTCAGGGTACGCTGTGCTAAAAATTGCGTCACTTTTGTTTCACTTTCCCCTGTATTGATAGCTAAAACAACTAACCTGGTATCTCCCATCTGCTGGTAAACCTGTTCGAAGAGGGGCATCTCACGGACACAATAAGGGCAATCGACCGCCCAGAAATTTAATAATACCACAATACCCGTAAGTTGGCTGAGCAGTATCGTTTCCCCATTCGAGCGGGTAAACTGGAAATCCGGCGCCGGTTTATCTTTTTCCAATGCGGCGGGTTCGGCGGCACGATAATCCGTCACTTTACCTGATGCAACCGCGCCGTTGGCTTTACCAACGCAGCCGGTGCCGGTAAACGCCAGCCAGATGATTGTAATTATCAGGGTAAATTTTAATAATCTGTTCATTTTAAAACAAAGAGGTCGTCAGGGTCAGAATCCCGGCGGTAATCAACAATATCGCGCCGGCAATATGAATAACCCCGGCGTATTTCTGTATTCGCTTCATCATCGGTAATACCAGCCCAAAAGCCGCTCCAAGAATCAAGAATGGAATTCCTAGCCCGAGGGAATAAAACAATAATAAATATACCCCTTGCCAGACGGTGCTGGTATCTAACGCCAGTGCCAATATGCCCCCGAGAATCGGTCCCACGCAGGGAGTCCAGGCAAACGCGAACACCAGGCCGATAATAAATGTGCGCAAGTAGCCTACCCGCACGCTTTTCAGTGGTGAAAAACGTTTCTGGTAGTTAAGCAATGGCACCTTTAACGCCAGCAGCATAAATAAACCGAAAGCAATCATCAACCCCCCCGCGATCCGCTGGGTTAATAATTGCGAGGTGATGTTAAATCCCGCCCAGCCGGCAGCCGCGCCCAGAGCCGCGAAAACTATGGAAAAGCCGGCAACAAATGTCAGCGAATGGAGAAATAAGGGCAGGTGGAATCTCACGGATTTGTCATCCAGAATTTCTTGACCTGCCATCACGGCGAAATAGGCGGGCACCAGCGGAAAAACACAGGGGGATAAAAATGAAAGCAACCCGCCGCCCATCGCCGCAAGAATCGAGATACTGTTTCCCATTGGATATCCTGATTTAATGCTACTCAATCCGAGCGCAAAATTCAAGTTAGCCGATGCGCCTTAGTTCAAAGACCACCGGGTTCTGGGCGTCAGGGCAGGCGACGGTGGTCATCCCCGTCTCTTTTTCCCAGGGGAAATTACCCCCGGACTGGAGCGCGGAGGCAAAAGGGAAAAGGGTGTAAAACGCCCAGACGCACATTCCCGCCGGCAGGGTATTGCCAATGATGAACTCATCCCCCACTTTTTGCCCGGCCTCGCAGTTGCCTTTCTGGCTGATTACTCTGGCTTTGACCTGATACCAATCCGACATTTTCCCCTCCGCTGCGTTTATTCGCGCTCCGATAGTTGCTGCGCCGCGTCCAAATCCGGCTGCCGGTTAATGTTAAAGAAGGAGCGTAATTCCGGGTCGTATTGCCGGCACTCGGCGCTGTCTATATACAAAACCTTAACGTCCTTTAAAAAAGAGGCGATTGCCCTTTCCTGATTATCCAGGCGTTTTTTTATGGCGGGGACACAGTTACGGTCGTAAACCGCGTGCAGGGGTTCGAACATCCCCGGCGCCGAATAGGGTATGACGGCGTCCTGTCCCGCCGCGACCGCTGCAAGATGAGATAGCAGCGGGGCGCTCAAAAACGGCATATCGCAAGCCACCAGGATGTTCTTTTCATTTTCGCTCGCCATCAAACCGCTGTAGATGCCGACCAGCGGTCCCCCGCCGGGAATCACGTCCGTAACGAATTTAGCGCCGAGATTAGCGGGCAGCCCTTCCGTGTCCAGCGCGGTCACGATAACCAACTGGTTGATAATCGGCGCCAGACGGTCGGCGACCCGCTGGATAATAGGAATACCGCCTACCTTCTCCAGCGCTTTAGGACGCACCAGGCGGCGGTTTTTACCGCCTGCCAGTATGATTCCCGTTGTCGCCATATTTTAAGCCTTTTTTATGGCGTTCACTAAACGCCAGGTAATAATTTCGCAGGCAATGGTTACGTCTTCGGACTCCAGGTAATCGAGGATGTTGGCGTCCAGCAGCAAATTCAGGTCCGGGGTCAATTCTTCATCACCTGCCCAGAGAATCAAATGCACCGGGACACGCGGAAAAACATCGATGATCAGAGAGGCGTCGCCGATTTCTCCCGGGCGCGCGCCGAGGTTTTTACCCGCTTTTACCAGCATCGGGGCATTTTTACCGAAAGCGTTGACCAGCGGCTGGATGGTGCGTTTGACGAATGTGGGGTAATACACCAGACCGCCCGGCAAATCACGGAAAGTAATTTGTTTGCCGGCTGCCGGCGACCCCGCCGCCCGGGTGAAATAATGCAGTATCAGGATTTTTTCGCGCAGGGAGAGGGCTGGAGGCAAGACTTCACCGGTTGCCGGGACAATGCTGCAGGGTTGGTTAACATAATATAACTGAACAGAGCCATCGGTCTGCGGTAAGGCGCCGCTGTGCAGGCATTGCCGCGCGATGTCCGCGGCACGCAAGCGCGCCTGCGCCATGTCCCAGGCAGTCTCCAGATTATAAACGGTTTTGTCTTTGGGCGGTTGATAAATCAATCCGGGAGTCTCCTTGTAATGGGGCGCGATAATTATTGTTCAGAGGTATTTGGAGAAAGAAATGGCTGCCGTATATTATACACGACAGCCATCTCATTTTCGTAATTGGCGTTAGTCCAGCCAGGAGTGTGAGTAGAGGGTCACTCCCAGCAGTACCTTGACGGTCTTGACATACTTTTGGTCTTCCGTCCCCAGCTTGCTTAAATCTACCGCCTCGCCGTCCATAACCCGGTGCACCAGGGTGACGAGTTCCGGTTTCTTGCCGCGGGCAATGTCCAGCAGGTCCTGATCAAAGGCGTCCACAATCGCCGAGTGGATATTGTATTTCATCAGCATCATAAGGTAGGTGCGGTTCAGGTAAGGCCGCAAATTATTCGGGGCGCCGTTGGAGACATTGGATAAGCCCACGGCGGATTTCGAGCCGGGTGCCAGGTCCTGCAGCATGCTCATAAACTCCAGGCAGGGCTTGACGTGATTGGATTCGATGTTCACGGCCGGGGTCACGATGGGGTCGAACCAGATTTTATCGTTGGTAATGCCCTTTTCACTGGCGGTGTAAAGTAATTCGGCGGCAATGGCGCCGCGTTCGTTGGCGTCGCGCGGCAAACCCTCTCTACCCCAGAGCAGCCCGATGAAATCCGCATCGTATTTCGTTACCAGCGGCAGCTCTTCTTCCGCCCTGACGATAGAGATGGAGTTAATCAGCGCCCGCTTCCTGGCAATTTTCAAGCCGGCTTCGACCGCCAGGGGATTGGTCGTATCCAGCGATAACGGCTTATCGGTGACTTCCTGTACGGTATTGACTACCCATTCCATAAATTTATCGCCTTCCTTGCGTGCGGGACCGATGTTCAGGTCGATGTAATCCACGCCTTGCCTGGTCTCGGCGATAGCCATTTCCTGGATGGGTTTCGGGTCGCGTTCTTTAAGCGCCGGTCCCAATGTTTTTGACATAATGTTGAGATTTTCACCGATGAGAATCATTTTATCCCTCCTTAAGCTTTCCATGCCTTGAGATACGCCGGGAGGTGTGAACCTTCCCTGGGCCCGACCATAATCTCCCACCCGGCGAGGTCTTCTTCCAGCCCGCCGCTCTCTGAAGCCGCGTAGCCGGGGATAATGAGCTTGCGGTGCTTGATTTTGGCTTCGATGCCGGATTTCTTGACGAATTGCCCAATCAGGTCGGCGACAAACTTGCCCGCCGCCCAGGCCGTCATCACGGACAAGCCCTCGGTATCCATAATCAACAGGTAAGCCGGGACCTTGCTGCCCTCGATTTCGCCGGAGACGATGAAATAAGTGAGCGAGAAGTTGGTGGTAATGAGCACCGGCGAATTCTCATTGGGATTATTGATTTCATAAATGCCGGGCGTGGTGGCTAACGGTCGCTGCGGGTCGGTAAAGATATTCATTCTTTCCACCAGCAGCGGGAAGAGCACTTCACCCTGGATATCGGAAAGCACGATGATGCCGGCGTACTTGGAGACGAGCATGCTGGCAATCAGCGCCTCTTTATGAGGATTGGCAGTCATCTCGAACGGTAAAGTAATCGTCGGGTAGCCCAGCAGGCGGAATTTTTTCACCAGGGCGGCGGCGCGGATGTGCACCTGGTCCGCCAGCAGTTGTTTCACCGTGCGGGCGCTGGAATCAATGACGATATCCTTGACGCCGGCTTTTTCCACCAAATCGGTCAGTTCCGCCGCTTCTTCAAGGCTGGCGGCTTTGACCGCGACCGGGCAGTTGTTTTCCTTGGCAATGGTAGCCACGGCGGCGGCGTTGGCTTTGGTGGCGGCGTAAAGCAGGGGTTTACGCGCGGCGACCGGCTTGACGGCGGCGGCTAAAACCTCCGCATTATCGCTCATCAGGATTAAAGCGCCGTCGGTCGCGGCGGCAACCTTACTCACCAATGCGACAAATTTCGCCGCATCTCCCGAATCGCATTTGAGGGCTAAAGCGCTGGCGCGTAGCTTTAATCCCACCCGTTCGTAAGTGTATTGATTGAATTTTGTCACCCGGGTGTCTACCTCAGCATCCGAGAGATTGTCTGAGACTAAAATGGCGATACCGGTGGGGTTTTCAAATCTTTTTTCGTGGCGGAAAAGCACAGTTTCCCCGCCAACTTTGAATGCTTTTTCTGCCGTACCGATGGTCACGGGGCGAATCGGCGGCGCGGAGGCTTCCGCCAGCATTGCTTTGGCTTCTTCTGACACCGTCGGGCAGGCGGACAATTCCGCTTTACCCGCCGCCAGGTTCATCGCGAAAGCCAGGCAGGTTGGTACGCCGCACTTGCCGCAATTAGTTTTCGGCAGCAGTTTAAAAATCTGTATTCCGGTTAACGCCATCTTATTTCTCCTTCAAATCCTAGTGCTTCACCTATTAACAATGTATCAAAATTCATCAGCCGATGATGGGGTCCATCGCCAGCGCCGGGTGCCCTTTCTCGGTGAGGAACGGCAGGATTTCGTCCTCGGTGGTGCCCACCGTCTCGTCGGCGATTTTATCCAGCAAATCCGGCACGCCCATCTCAACGCCGCGCTGCTTGATACGGTCGCCGATTTCCTCTTTGAGCATCTTGGGCATCCAGACGAGCCGCAGCAGTCCGCCGTCGCCCGCGAGGAATTTACGCTGGGTGATATTATATTTGCCGTGCCCCACGAACCCGGGGGTGCTGATACCGCCGCCGATGGTGCCGGCGAGGGTAGTGAATTTCATCCCGCAGGGGGTCATTCCCGCGAACTCCCGGTTCACGGTCATAATGCCGTTGCACATCGGCAGCACGGCGGCAATTGCCTCGCAGCAGCCGCAGGTCGTCATCGGGTCGTTGACCAAACTATAGAAATTGTAATGGTCAAACTTGCCGCGGGAGGCTTTGAAGAGAAACTCGTTGACTCCCTTGAATTGCCCCAGCTTGGCATCCAGCACTTCGCCTTTCGGCACCGGCTGATTGGGACCAGTGGGGTTGATTTCGAACGAGGCTTTGCAGTCCATCCAGTTGTAAGACCCGCACAGCCCGGTCCGTTCGGGGCTGACAACGCAGACGTGGCTGGGAGCAAACGACTGGCACAGTGTGCAGGAGTAGTACATATCGGTTGTTTCGTCGGTCATACCCTCGATGCGGGCGTCGCGCTCAGCGTAAGCGGCGCGGGCTTTTTCCACCACCGTTTTCACTTTGGCTTCGTCGGTGTATAGTTTTACCTGCAATTTATCGAAAATTCTGCCAAAATCCTGGTGCAGTTTGGCGTGCAGTATGGTGCCGATATGTGCCAGCTTAAAGCCCTTTTCCACGGCTTGTTTGCTGACCCGCAGCCAGGCGATATCGCGCTGCCCGATGTGCATCACGCCCTGGGCATAGTTGATAAGGTGGTGCACCTGGCGTTCCAGAATTGGCTCGTAATCTGCCTCGAACTGGCGGCCGGCGACCTCGACGGCGATTGCCAGCGGCAGGGTGGATTTAGCGGGGACGTCCTTAAGTTCCGGTCCGATAACCTCGATTCTTCCGTCCTCGACTTCATCCATACGTTTTGAAGTAACCCATTCCACCATCGGCGTTCTGCCGCCACCGGCTTCTAGGTAAATATCGTCGCCGCGGACTCTTTCGCCCTCAAACGCCGGGCCGTAAGCCACGGGAATGGGGATTTCGGTCATTGTGACTTTGAGACCGCGCACCTCGATGGCTTTCTGTACAATCTGGTCGTGCGGGATATTGGAGACGACGTGTTCGTAGGTGGTGATGCCGGTGGGCAGTACCTCGGGGATGGGAGTGTCCGCAATCACCGGGAACCCCCAGTTGATGGCTCCGGCGGCGTTGGCGTACCACTCGTCGGTCACGTAGCCCATCGGTAAAGCGAAGGCAAAAATACGGTCTTTGTTGTAGATTAAAATCTTGCGGTAATCGCCCGGCTCCAGTCCGCCGAAGGACATGGCGGCGCGGGTGGCGAAACCCATGGCGAAAACCGTGCCGCTGACATCGGGGCTGAAAGATACGAGGCGGACGCCCCAGCCAATCTGGACCCCGGCTTCCACCAGTTGCTCGGAGAAACGCTTGCCGTTGTACTCGCCCGCCATAAAAACATAGAGGTTCTTTTTCTGCAATTCGTGAGCGATACCGGCGGCGATTTCCTTGGTGGGGGCGGCGCCGAGAATGGCGGCGAACCCGGGGGCGGTGCCGTCCACAAATTCCACACCGCGCTTGCGCATAATCACGTCGTCCGCGGCGCCCAGCCAGATATTATCCGGCGTGACATCTTCACCGCGCACGTAGAAATTCGGGATTTCCAGGTAGCGGATAGCTTCGATAATTTCTTCCGCGAAGAAGGTTGCCATCCCGGCATCCAAGGCGGGCGCCAAGTAAGGCAGGGGATGATTTTCTCTCACGGGCGGGGGTAAGAGGACACGGCATTTTTTCAATACCGGTTCCATATCTCCAAGTTTTTCTACCTTATGTCCCAGCATGCCGTAAATAATCGGCAGATAGTAAGCGGTGTTAGGGAAGCCGACGGTTTCGTTGGCGCCCCATTTCTCCATCGCCCATTTCCATTTGGCTTCAGCGCGGTCAACGATTTTGTGCGCGCCGCGGATGGCAGCGGAAGCGATAATTTTAGACATCTTTCATTTTCCTCCTCTTCGTATGCCTTAGGTTAGTTCACGGCGCATTGCCATATCATAAAGAACGCGTTCACGGGCTTTATCAATGCCCAGCGCCTTGCGTTTCTTATCGATGTGCGCAATCATTTTTGCTGCCATCTTGATGGGGTCGGGTTCGAAATCCCACATTCCGCCGTAGAGTTGTTCCATATCTTTGAAGAGATAATCGGTAGTTTCTTTGCTGCCGCTGGTGGGCCAGTTGACGCCGAAGATAGTGTAAACGCCGCTGGAGACGAAATATTGCCCGATGGCGATGGCTTTCTCACTCATCCATTCCGGGGCGGCGCCGCAAGCCGGGAGGTCGGAAATATCATCGCCCAGACCGCCGTCCTTGACCATTGCCGTAGCGGCAATCAGTATGCGGCTGTTATCGATACAGGCGCCCATATGCAGTACCGGCGGAATGCCCACGGCTTCGCAGACGGACCTCAAGCCCTCACCGGCGTACTTGGCGCCTTCGGGGACCATCAAGCCGGATTTCCCCAGCGCCATTGCCGCGCACCCTGTCAGCAGCACGAGGACATCGTTTTTAATCAATTCCTGCACCAGTCTCAAGTGGACATCGTCATGGGTTACGCGGGCATTGTTACAGCCGACGACCCCGGCGACGCCGCGAATTCTGCCGTTGATAATGTTTTCGTTGAGCGGGCGGTAGGAAGCCCGGAACATCCCGCCAAGGAGGTAGTTGATAGTTTCGTGGCTGAAGCCGGCAATCAGTTCGGTTTTGTGATTGGGAATGACGACCTCCGGCTTCCGGTTGACATAATTATCGATTGCGGTCTTGACAATGGCTTTGGTGGCGGCGATGGCATCAGATTCATCGAAGTGCATAAAAGTAGCACCCTGGATTTTGGCGCGTTCATCGGTGGTGATGAGTTTGGTATGGTAGCATTTGGCGACCTCTGCCAGACCCTGCATAATGCACTGAACGTCGACAATCATCGCGTCCACCGCACCGGTGATGATGGCGAGTTCCTGCTGGAGGAAGTTACCGGCGATGGGGATACCGTGCCGCATCATAATTTCATTGGAGGTGCAGCACATCCCGGCGAGGTTGATTCCCCTGGCGCCCTTGGTTTTGGCGTAGGCTACCATCTCCGGGTCACTGGAGACGACCGCCAGCATTTCCGCCAGCGCCGGCTCGTGCCCGTGGACGATGATATTGACCTCGTCTTTCTTCAAAACGCCCAGATTTATCTGGCTGATTGAAGGCGATGGTGTGCCGAACATAATATCCTGTAATTCGGTGGATATCATACTGCCGCCCCAGCCGTCCGCCAGCGAACAGCGTGCTCCCTGGAATAACAGGTTTTCGTAATCCTGGTCAACGCCCATGTGAGTGCGGTGCATTGTCTCCACCACTTCGCGGTCGATGCCGCGGGGCGCTACCCCGAGTTTGTGCCAGAGCTCCTGTCTCTTGAGCGGAGCGCGTTTCAGGAAGAGTAATTCTCCTTCCTGCTTCCCGAATTCTTTTAATAAAATGTCGCCGATTTCCAGGGCGATTTCATTGTTGTTGCGGTCGCCGATTTTCACGCCTAATTCCAGCGCCAGTTGCAGTAGTTTCTGTTCATCTTTAATGCTGAAGCCGGGAATTTCGCCTTTTGCCGTGGCAATCAGGTTATGTACCACCCGGCGGCCGTGGTCACCGTGGGCGGCCGTGCCGGCGGCGATTTTCCGCACGAAATTACGCGCGGCAATGGTTTCGGCGGTGGCGCCGCAAAGTCCGCGCCGCTTTTTCTTATCTTCCTCTGTCTCGGCTCTGCCGCGGGGCGCCGGTACCCGGCAGGGGCCCATCGCGCAGTTGCTGCAGCAACTGCCTTCGGCGCCGATCGGACAGGCAGACATTTTCTCCGCTCTTTCAAAGACGGTGGATACCTGGTCTTTTTCCGCCTTGGCAATCATTTCCAGCGTGGCGGCGTCGATACTTTTGATTTTCTTTTCTTCGGACATGTTTTCCTCCTGTCGGTTATTAGGCGGTTAGATCCGCAATCATTTCCTTAACTAATTTAATGGCTTCCGGGTGCCGCATAATCATGATGTCTCCGCCCGCCATTAAGAGGGTAACGGCGGACATTGCTTCGAACATAATGCCCCGGTTTTGGGCGTTGCCCATATTACCTTCGTTGTCCGGCTGGTGTACTTCCTTGGATTTCCAGACTTCCTTCGCCAGATTGCAGATGATGGGGAACTGCAGTTTTTCATCCTGTTGGGTTAAGCCTGCCATTCGCATTCTTTCCATCACGGAATAGCAGTATTCCAGCCCGTAGCCGATGCCGCTCACGGTGGGGTCAACCAGAATCATATCGTCGGCAATGCCCAGGTTGCCCATCAAGATATTCAGTTGTTTGGCAAGGTTGATATCGATAGGGCTGGAGGCGACGACCGTGTGCTTGTAGCCGATGGCGGCGGCGCCGATTTTCTTGTAGTCTTTTTCCTCGAGCGGTCCCAGTATAAGCTTTTTGTCCTGGCAGACCTCGGCGACTTTGGTTAATACCTGGGTGTCTTTTTCGTGGTTGGCAGTCCCCCATACGATGAGGGGCACGTCGATGGCGTCAGCCACTCTCTTGACCACGGCGGCGGCTTCATCCGCGCCGCGGTTGGCGCCGTTGGGGTCGGTGCTGACGAGCTGCAGGGCAATCATCTCCGCGCCGTAAACGTTAATGCATTTCTTTGCCCAGGCGACCGGGTCATTGACGACATCGGCGAACGGTTCCAGCGCGGCGTCCGCCCATTCCTCCGGCGCCATATCCCAGACTTCCATCGCGATTTTGGGTTGATGCGGCATCGCGCCTTCGAAAGTATAGAAAGGATAAGCGCTTTCGCCGCCCACGGTTACGGCTTTGTCGCCCTTACCGATTTTTATTTCTTTGATTCTACCGCTGTACGCCGTCTTCGGAATATCGATTGCCATCTACATCTCCCTTGTTAAAAAATACTAAATTCGAATTTCGAAATACCAAATATATCCAAATTTTCCAATCTCTAAACCATGAAACTGTTAAGATTTAGATATTAGAGATTAGGGTTTCTTTATTTAAGCCGGGTTCTTGCGCTTCTCCGAGCCGTAGCCTTCCTTGCTGTAAAAATAACGTTCGCCGTTTTCCAGGTACTTTATCCTTTCCGCCCGCGAGTCGAACTTCTGCCGCCAGCGCCCGGCTTCGGCGCCATGGGGCTGGCCGGGTTCGTAGGTTTCTTTAAGCAGTTCCACTTTTTCTCTGCCGGGAGCTTTGACTTTATCAATTTTGTATTCCATCGTTTTCCCCTCTCGTTAATTACGAAATACCCGCCGCGATTTTAGCGGCTTTGAGAGTATTTGCCATTAACATTGTAATCGTCATCGGTCCCACGCCGCCGGGCACCGGGGTAATCAGCGAAGCTTTTTCCTTTACCCCCTCAAAATCAACGTCGCCTTTCAAAATTGCCTTGCCGGTTTTCTGGCTGATGCCGACCCGGTTCACACCGACATCGATGATCACGGCGCCTTCTTTCACCATATCGGCGGTGATGGCGTTGGCTTTGCCTGCCGCCACGATAAGAATATCGGCTCTCCGGGTGTGAAAAGCCATATCTTTGGTGCGGGTGTGGCAGATGGTAACGGTGGAGTTGGCGCCTTTGGCTTTCTGGAGCATAATATTGGCGATAGGCTTGCCGACGATATTGCTTCTTCCCACGACGACCACCTCGGCGCCGTCGGTTTCAACCCCGGAGCGGATTAGAAGCTGCTGGATGCCGGCGGGGGTGCAGGGGAGGTAGTCCGGTTCGCCAATCATCAATTTGCCCACGTTCACCGGGTGAAACCCGTCCACGTCTTTCTTAGGGCTGATGGCGTAGAGCACTTCGTTTTCATTAATCTGTTTTGGGAGTGGTAGTTGTACCAGAATGCCGTTAATTTTCGGGTCGTGGTTAAGCTTATCGATTAACTTGAGTAAATCCGCCTGGCTGGTGGTTTCCGGCAGGTCGATGCGTTCGGAATAGTAGCCAAGCTCGTGGGCGGTTTTTTCCTTAGCGGTGACGTAAGAAACAGAGGCGGGATTGTTGCCGACCAGCACCGTGACGAGTCCGGGGGTGACATTGTGTTTGATTTTTAGTTGGGCTACTTCCTGTTTTATTTCCTCTCGTATTTGCGCTGCGACTTCCGTGCCGAGAATGAGTTTTGCCGTCATTTTTACCCCCTGCGTTTATTATAAGGTTTTTTTTGTGACAATTGCTAATTATGCTTAGATAAGCTGAAAAATTCTCTCCATCAGAGAGTTGACCGCCTTCACTGCCGTGGCAGAATCATCCAGGGCAACCAGCGGTAGTTGCGCCAGGTCGGCGCGGTAAATAGCGTCATCGGCGGGAATAACCGCGTCGGCGCCAAACCCCAGCCGGGTCATTTCTTCCTTTACCAGCGGGTCAAGTTCCCCGTTAACGTTGTTTATAATTACCAACTGTTGTTTCACGCTCAATTTCAGTTCCGCCACCAGCTCTTTGATACGGGCAATCGCCCGGACGCCTTTGACGGTGTGGTTGGAAACCAGGAGTAAAACATCCACGTCTTCGGTGGTGCGGCGGCTCAGGTGCTCCATTCCGGCTTCGTTGTCCATTACCACATATTTGTAGCCGGCTGCCAGGTCTTCGATGAAGTTTTTCAGCACTGTGTTGGGGTAGCAGTAGCACTCCGGTCCCTGCCCGCGGCCCATGGTTATCAGGTCAAGCCCCGGGCTTTCCACCACGTTCTCATTGAGTTTGTACTGCAGGTAGGCTTCTTTGGTCAAACCCGCCGGGATTTTTATCTTATCGTGCTGGAAGCCGTCCAGAATCGTCCCGATAGTCTGTTTTACCTTTAGCCCCAGGCTTTCGCCCAGGTTTTCGTTGGGGTCGGCGTCTACCGCCAGGATGGGTGTCCTGCCGTTGTTTTTCAGGTACCTGATAACCAGGCTGGTAATGGAGGTTTTGCCGCAGCCGCCTTTGCCTGCCACGGCGATTTTAAATGTCATGAATACTCCCGTCAGTTTTAGTATGCTGCTATCAGCCCTCAGTCCGCATCCCCGGTGCCTGAAAGCTGATAGCAGAGTGTTGCTACATTAGAATAAACCGGAGACCTTGCCCGTCTTTACGTCCACGTCCACGCGCCGGAAGGCGGGGTCGGAGGAAGTACCCGGCATCAGGCTGATAGTACCAGCCATCGGGCAGAGGAATTTAGCGCCGGAGTAGAGCAGGATGTCACGGATAGGCAGCCGCCAGCCCTTGGGCACGCCCTTGCGGTCCGGCTGGTGGGTCAGGCTCAGGTGAGTTTTTACCATCATCGTGGAGTAAGAATCGAATTCGGGATCTTTCTCGAATCTCTCCGCTTTTTCGGTGGCTTCCGGCGACCAGTCGACACCATCCGCTCCGTAAACAGTTTTCGCGATTTTCTCCACCCGCTGCCGCAGTTTGAGCTCGTTGGGGTAGAGGAATTTGAAGTCGTTGCCTTCTTTGCAGGCATCCATCACGGCGTCCGCCAGTTCCAGCGCGCCATCGCCGCCTTTCGCCCAGTGCTGGGAGAAAGCGCAGCGCGCTCCGGCAGCTTCCACCGCTTTCCTGACCAGTTTCACCTCGGCATCGGTATCGGTGGCGAAGCCGTTGATGCAGACCACCGGGTTGATGCCCGCGGTCTTGATGGTGTTGATGTGATGCAGCAGGTTAGGCAGACCCGCTTCCACCAGCGCCAGGTTTTCTTTGGTGTACTCTTCGGGGAGGGCTAAACCAGCCACGACCCGCGGCCCGCCGCCGTGCATCTTGAGCGCGCGGATAGTTGCCACCAGCACCGATACATTCGGCTTTAGCCCGCTGAGACGGCTTTTCACGTTCCAGAATTTTTCGAAACCGATATCGGCGGCGAAGCCGGATTCGGTGATGTGATAATCGAACATCTTGAGACCCATCCGGTCGGCGATAATGGAAGACTGTCCCACGGCAATGTTAGCGAAAGGCCCGGCGTGCACCATCACCGGCTGGTATTCCGCGGAGTAACATAGCGTCGGGTTAATGGTGTTGCGCATCCATGCGGTCATCGCGCCGCCGACTTCGAGGTCACCGGTGGTCACGGGCTTGCCGCGCTTATCGAACGCCAGGGTGATTTTGTTCATTCTTTCACGCAGGTCCGCCAGGTCCCGGACGATGGCGAGCATTGCCATCAACTCGGAGCTGACGGCGATGCCGAATTTGGACTGCATCAGGAAACCGTCGGACTTGCCGCCCATGCCGATGATGATATTGCGGAGGGACTGGGCGCAGTAATCGATAATCCAGCCGAATTCTACCCGCGTGGGGTCGACATCCATACGGCGCATCCCGGTGAGGTTCTGAAGTTGCTTGTCGGTGTAGTTGCGTTCGTGCTGCATCCGGGCGGTCAAAGCAATCATCGCCAGGTTGTGTGCGTTCATAATATCATTGATGTCTCCGGTCAGACCCATCGAGAATTCGGTCATCGGAATCAGGAGGGCGTTGCCACCGCCGGCGGCCGTGCCTTTGACGTTCATCGTCGGCCCACCCGAAGGTTGACGCAGCGCCCCGCCGACATTCTTGCCGCGTTTCCCCAGACCTTCGATTAAGCCGAGGGAAGTCGTGCTTTTACCTTCTCCCAGCGGGGTGGGAGTAATGGCGGTCACCTCGATGTATTTACCATCGGGGCGGTCTTTCAGCCGTTCGATGACTTTCAGAAAATCAAGTTTGGGAGTGCGTCCGTAGGGGATGACTTCGTCTTTCTGTAAACCCAGTTTCTCCCGCCATTGGTCCACCGAGGGCAGTTTTTCTTCTGCCAGTTCGGCGATTTGCCAGTCCTTTAGTTTAGTGGCGTCGTAGGGCATCGTCTACCTCCAAAATAAATTTTATTCAGGTCATCTATTGACTGACCCGTCAGTCAATAGATTTCATTTAATATAATATATTTTGCTCATTGTGTCAACGAGTGAAAAATCCTTTTAACCTCGGTTAATACCGGCAAACTGGAGTCCAAAATGGAGCGGTTCGCCAGGTCAGCGTTGATGATATCCGTGTCGTAGGGAATAAACCCCAGGAACTCTGCTCCCGGCAGGCTTTGCCGGATGAAATCTTTTTGCGTTTCGTTCTGGATTTTGTTGCCGACCACGGCAACGCTTTTTAAACCTAAATCATGAGCCAGTTCAAAAATGCGCTGCGCCGTTTCCAGGCTGCGGCGCCCGGGCTCCACGACCACGATGAGTTTGTCGATGCCTTTTGCCGTGCCCCTGGAGAGATGCTCAATCCCGGCTTCCATATCTAAAATGACCACGTCTTTCCGCTGTAATATCAGGTGGGCAATCAATGCCTGTAATAGCGTGCCTTCCGGACAGTAACAGCCGGTGCCGCCACGCTTGATGCGCCCCATCAACATCAACCGGATGCCGTTATGCTTGACGGCGTATTTTTCCGGCAGGTCGTCTACCTTGGGGTTCAGTTTAAAAAAAGAGCCGGACTGCCCCGGTTTGGCGCCGACCCGTTCCTCGATGAGTTCACCCATCTCGGAGATGGGTGTAATTTGTTCGGGATTGGGGAAACCAAGATTCGCGGCGAGGTTAGCATCCGGGTCCGCATCGATTGCCAGAACCTCATAGCCCGCCTGGGCGAACGTCTTCGAAAGGAGAGATGCCAGCAAGGTTTTGCCGACGCCGCCTTTACCGCTGATTGCAATCTTCATCAGGTAATATCTGTATTCCGAATCCGAAATTATTTTTTAATCCGCGCGGGGATTAATATGCTCTATAAGAAGTATCGAGTTATAATTTGTTGCAGTATACCCGACACTGAAAAAAAAGTCAACTACCGGTCCGTATTGTTTTCGTATTCCGGAGAGGAGTTGAACAAACTGATAACCTATTATTAAGATACCAGAAATTTTAATTTAATATTGTGACTAAAATACCTTGACACTCCCTGCCCGCCCGATTTACCATAAAGGCAGTAATTTTGTGAAAGGATTTAGTGATGGTAGTAGAGATTAACGATAAAGATTTTGAAGCTAAAGTAGTGAAATCGGCGCAGCCGGTGCTGGTGGATATGTGGGCGCCCTGGTGCGTTCCCTGTCGTATGGTTGCCCCGGTAGTGGATAAGCTCTCGCAGAAATATTCCGGCAAAATGACTTTTTATAAAATGAATATCGATGAAAACCCCCGGGTGCCGGCGTCTTTCCGGGTGATGTCCATCCCGACACTGATGCTGTTTAAAAACGGCAAGGCGGTGGATACCATCGTGGGGGCAGTGCCGGAAAAGACCCTGAGCAGCCGTATCGACGCCGTGCTGTAGCTCTTTGACCCGCAGACCAGTGTTTGCTACAATTGGTGTTTGGGGAAATTTTTCCCGCTCTTATGAGGAGGGGCTCAGATGTCCGGTCATAATAAGTGGAGTTCCATCAAACACCAGAAGGGCGCCAACGATGCCAAACGCGGCGCGATGTTCACCAAACTCACCCGTGAAATAATGATAGCAGTCCGTAACGGCGGCCCCAGCGTGGAATCGAATTATTCCTTGCGCCTGGCAATTCAACGCGCCAAAGACAGCCAGATGCCGTGGGATAATATCAGCCGGGCAATCGACCGCGCCTCCGGTTCGGGAGAAGGCGCCCAGTTGCAGGAAGTTACTTACGAGGGTTATGGTCCCGGGGGCGCCGCGATTCTGGTAATGACGCTGAGCGATAACAAAAACCGCACCGTGCAGAATATCCGCAACGTGTTTCAGCGCGGCGGCGGGAGCATGGGCGAAGCCGGGAGCGTCGGCTGGATGTTCGAGCAGAAAGGTGTGATTACCGCCAAAGCCGGTGATGCCGACCCGGATGAGCTTTCCCTGAAAGCCATTGACCTCGGGGCGGATGATGTCGCCGTCGAGAAAAAAACGCTCACGATTTATACTACTCCCAAGAAAATGGAAGAAGTTCAAAAAGCCCTGGAGAAAGAGAGTATCACCGTAGAATCTGCCGAAGTGCAGATGATTGCCAAGACAATGCTCGACCTGGAAGAAAAGCAGGCGGTGCAGAACCTGAAATTACTGGAAAAACTGGAAGAGCTCGACGAGACCCAAAAAGTCGCCAGCAACGTTAATTTCACCGACACGGCGATTGCGGCTTACCAGGCAGAATCTTAAATAAAATAAATTTGTTGGTTATTCGTGTAAGGGCAGACTAAAAACTGCCCTTACTTTTTTTTAAGATTTGTCCCGGGGTTTTGTGTTAAAATCATTTCACTTCGGGTAGGGAGAAGAGATGAGAGTGCTTGGTGTCGACCCGGGAACGATTATTGCCGGGTACGGGATTATCGATAGCGACGGGGGTCGGCTGCAAATGGTGGAGTACGGCGTTATCAAAGCCGCCGCCGGCAAGCCCCCGGCGGAACGCCTGAGCATTCTTTTCAAAGGGTTAACCAGGGTGCTGAAACAGTATCATCCGGAAGTGCTGGCGGTAGAGCACCCCTTCGTCGGGGCGAATATCAGTACGGCGCTGGCTATCGGCCGGGCGCAGGCGATGGCAATGCTCGTGGCGGCGAACAACAACATCCCGGTTTTTGAATACTCCCCGGCGAAAGTCAAACAGAGTGTCGCAAGCTACGGCGCCAGTTCCAAGGAACAGATTCAGCAGATGGTGCGCCTGCATTTGAACCTGCGCGAAATCCCGGAACCCAGCGACGCCGCGGACGCGCTGGCAGTGGCGCTTTGCCACATTAATGAAACCCATTTGGAAAATCTCGCCCCGGCGACCAAAACAAAACGAAGGAGAACCCGATGATTGCCAGTTTGCAGGGAACCGTGGACGCGCTCGGCGCGGACTTTTTGATTGTCAACGTCAACGGAGTGGGTTTCAAGGTGACGGTGCCTACCTCGGTCTTGAGCGAGGGCGGCGTGACCGGGCGCGAAATCAAGCTGTTTACCCACCTGCATGTACGTGAGGACGATTTATCGCTTTATGGTTTCGATACACCGGATGGCTTGAGACTGTTTGAATTACTGCTGACGGTCTCCGGACTGGGGCCGAAGACGGCGATGAATATGCTTTCCGGGTTGAACGCCGATGAGTTGACGATGGCGATTGCCTCCGGAAGCGTCGAGATGCTGACCTCAATCTCCGGCGTGGGTAAGAAGACCGCGGACCGGTTGATTCTGGAGCTCAAAGACAAAGTGGGCGGGGTGATGATATCCACGGCTACCGGGCGCGCTGCGCAGGAAAACGCCGATGTGGTGGCGGCATTAGCCTCGCTGGGCTATTCCGCGGCGGAAGCCACCCGGGCGGTGGCCGCTTTACCCGCGGGCAAAAAGCTGACCCTTGAAGAAAAGGTGAAACTGGCGCTGCAATCGCTGGGGTGATAGTGAGGTTAACCAAACCGAATTTTTTATTTACGGGGGTAAAAGTATGACATTGGGTAAAACAATACAAATTTACGTTCCAGATGGGAATCCACGTAACATAAGATTAGCAGAAATCACGACACGAAATGTGCAAGTAGTAGTCGTACCGCGAGCCAGCTTGGAAACAGCTTCTGCTAGAGATGAATTGACTAATGCTGGGGTTTATTTTCTTATTGGGAACCCAGAAAACGACTCAAGACCTATCGTATATGTAGGTGAAGCTGAAGATTGTATAACGAGAATCAAGCAACATAATGCCGATAAGAACAAAGATTTTTGGAATATTGCTGTCATCGTAATATCAAAAGCAAAATATTTCACCAAAACTCATGTTAAATTCTTAGAATCTCATTGTCACTCAGAGGCGACAACTGCTGGGAGATATCAAATATTTAATACGACAGTTCCTAACACTCCTCATATTTTAGAACCATTAAAGATGGATTTACTCGATATTTTTGAGACAATAAAAACATTAGTATCCACAATGGGCTTTCCTTTATTCGACTCATTACATAAGGCGCAAAAAAATGACTTGTTAATATGTAGGGGTAAGGATGCTTTTGCTGAAGCACTTTACACAGAAGATGGTATGGTTGTATTAAAAGACTCCAAGAGTAACATCGATGAGACACCTACGATCGGACCAACACCAAAAAAATTAAGACAAAAACTGATTAACGACAAGGTTTTGGTTAAAGATGGTAATGTGTATAAGTTTACCGTTGATTACATCTTCCATTCTCCAAGTACTGCAGCAGCCACGATCCTTGGAAGGAGTGCAAATGGCTGGACCGAGTGGAAATATAAAAATGGGAAAACTCTAGACGAAGTTAAACGCCAAGGTGGATGAAAATAAGAGTAAGTATTGCCCCAACCAAGTTTGTTTTCATGCATTAAATGCTAGATCCTGAATCAAGTTCAGGATGACATCGAAAAAATAGGTTTTCCTTTTTTACAGTTTTTTACAGGCATCTAAAGCTAGTTGTTTTTAGTCAGTGTTATCTATGTTTTTATTTTTTCGGCGCAGATTGCCTCGTACTTAATAGAGGGCATTGTAACGATATTGCCCTAATCTTTCATATCAATCCCAAGCAGGTAGCACCCCCAAGTTTTAATTTTGTGTTTCGTTTCATATCTGTTATGATGTACCCGAAATACTTTATTCTGGGGGAGAGATGGACAAGCTCACCGGGCAGCAGAAAACCGCTTATTTCCGCCGCAGCTTTACCGCCGTGGACGGGTTGTGGTTTATGAAGCTGGAAGAAAAATACGGTTTCGAAAAAGCGCTGGAGATTGATAACGAGGTCTGGAAAGTTTTCCCGAAAATCCAGGCGCGGGAACTGAAAACCGCTTTGCACCTGGATGAGGGATTGGAAGCGCTGCAGACGTGCCTGACCGCGGACCTGGAACTCAAGGGTTTTACGTTTCAAGCGCAACAAAATGAAAGCCCCCGGGAGTTGCGCATCGTGATTACCGATTGTCCCTGGCACAACGGTATGGTCAAATCCGGCCGGGTGCATCTTTCCGCGAGGGTCGGGGAGGTAATCTGCCGCACGGAATATTTCACCTGGGCAAAAGAATTCGGTCAAAATATTATCTTCAGTTACCAGCCTGCGAAAAGCCTCTGTGCCGGGGGCAAAGACTGCATTCTGAATTTTCGCGTCCGGGAATAATCCTGTCGATATCAAGGAGGCAGCCATGATTTCCTTCAGTCCCAGCGAAGAACAGCAAATGATTTCCAAAATGATGCGCCAGTTCGCCGTCGAGGAAATGCGTAAAATTTACCGCCAATGCGATGAGACCGGGAGCCTTCCGCCGGGGATTATCCAGAAAGCCTGGGAGATGGGGATTGTCATCAATATTATCCCCCAGAACTGCGGCGGCGCCGGGGAAACACGCTCCGCGGTTACGGGGGTTTTGCTGGCGGAGGAATTAGCCTGGGGCGACCTCGCCATGACACTGCAGATACTCGGTCCGATGCTGGTAGCGGTGCCGCTTTTAACCGCCGGCACGGAAGCGCAAAAACAGAAATACCTTCCCGGGTTCTGCGGTAGTAGCCCGCCCCGGGTCACGGCAGCGTTCACGGAGCCCCGATTTAACTTCGACCCAAATGAAATGGAAACCAAAGCAGTTTTACATAATGATGAATACGTGCTCGACGGGCACAAGTGTTTTGTGCCGCTGGCGGCAGAATCGGACATCATTTTAGTTTACGCCGCGGAAAACGGTCAAACGCAGGGCTTTCTGGTGGAGAAAACGAATCCCGGTGTAAAGGTGAGTGAGCGGGAAAAGAATATGGGCATCAAAGCCCTGCCGACCTACGAAATCACGCTGCAGAATTGCCGTATTCCTCGGGAAAACCGGTTGGGAGCAGAGAATGGCGGCGATTTCCCCGTTTTATTGAATTCCTCTAAAGTGGCGCTGGCGGCGATGGCGGTGGGGGTGGCGCGCGCCGCTTATGAATACGCCCGCGAGTATGCCAAACAGCGCGTCGCCTTCGGGGAGCCGATTGCCTCCCGTCAGGCGATTGCTTTTATGCTGGCGGAAATGGCAATCGAAATCGATGCCACCCGCCTGATGGTCTGGGAAGCTGCCTGGAAACTGGACAAAGGACAGGACGCCACTAAGGAAACCTCGCTGGCGAAGTTTTACGCCGACGATATGGTAATGCAGTCCACCGATCGCGCCATCCAGGTGCTGGGTGGACACGGCTATATCCGGGAGCACCCGGTGGAACTCTGGTTCCGTAACGCCCGCGGCTTCGCCGCTCTCGACGGTATCGCCATGGTTTAAAAATATTGACAAGGGAGTAAAGAGGATATTGTCATACTGAGCCCCGATTTTGGAGGGGCGGATGTATCCAGTTATTTGTTCTGTAATCAAATCTCGGGATTTTAACTAGATTCTTTACTATGTTCAGAATGACAAGATGAGTATGGTGATAGTGGGGGAGCAAAATGATTGATTTTGAAATGAGTCCGGAACAAAAAGCCGCCGTGGATAGCGCTCACCGCATTGCCCTCGAGGTGATGCGTCCGCATTCCCGTTATTACGACGAGAACGAACACGAAACTCCCTGGGAGTATATCAATAAGGTATGGGGCAGACCGGGCGCCGGGTTTACCGTCGCCGGACTGATGGCGATCGAGGAATTTTGCTGGGGCGATGCCGGCATCTGGTTGAACAATCCCGGTTCTCAGCTCGGCGGCGCGGCGGTACAGGCGAGCGGCACGCCGGAGCAGCGCGTGCGGTTTTTATCCCGTTTTGCCGATGGCGAGCCGAAGTGGGGCGCGATGGCGATGACGGAACCCGGCTGCGGGTCCGATACTTCCGCTATCCAGACCACCGCTGTCCGCAACGGCGAAGAGTGGGCGTTAAACGGCGAGAAGATTTTTGTGACCGGGGGCAAGAAAGCTGCCGAAATCCCCGGGGGCTTCGTGCTGGTCTGGGCGAACGTGGATAAATCCGCCGGGCGCGCCGGAATGAAACCCTTTGTCGTCGAAGCCGGGACACCCGGGATGAAGGTGGAAAAGCTGGAAAAGAAGCTCGGCATCCGCGCCAGCGATACTGCCGCTATTACTTTTACAGATTGCCGTATCCCGCTGGACAATATTATTGGCAGCGCCGAGGTACGAAAAGCGGAAGAGAAAAAGCCGGCAGCCGGGAGCGGCGGCTTCCGCGGCGCGATGGCGACCTTCGATGCCACCCGTCCCATTACCGCGGCTTCGGCGCTGGGGGTAGCCCGCGCCGCGCTGGATTTTATTAAAGAGGCACTGGAAAAACAGGGTATCAAACCCCGGTACGGGCTGCCTCGTTACAAGTTGACCGCCATCGAAAGAGACCTGATGGATATGGAGGCGAATTATAAAGCGGCGAAAATGCTCGTCTTAAGAGCCGGCTGGCTGATGAACCAGTTTCAGCCCAACAGTCTGGAAGCCTCGATGGCGAAGGCGAAAGCCGGGCTGGCGGTAACGAAAATTACCCAGCGCGCCGTGGAAATGATGGGCCCGCTGGGCTATTCCCGAAAGTCGTTGCTGGAAAAATGGATGCGCGACGCCAAGATAAACGATATTTTCGAGGGCACCGGGCAAATCAATCTGCTCATCGTCGCGCGCCGGATTCTGGGGTTTTCCCGCGAACAGCTAAAATAACCGTCTTAATTTGTTAGAAAAAAAGAGGGCATCTTTGGGACGCCCTCTTTTGCTTTGGTGGAGTAAAGTATTTATCTCTGCAGGTTTTCGATGACGGTGGCTACGCCCAGCCCGCCGCCGCAGCAGGAGGAGAAGAAACCGTATTTGCCGCCAGTGCGGATAAGGTGCCGCATGGTGAACATACAAACTCTGGCGCCGGAAGCCCCGTTCGGGTGTCCGTAGGAAATGGCGCCGCCCAGCGGATTCCACTTCTTGCGGTCAACTTTCTCGCCGGTCTGTTTTTCCAGTTCGGCGATGACGGCCAGGTTCTGCACGGCAAAAGCCTCGTTGCATTCCATGTGGTCAAAATCTTTCAGTTTCAAGCCAGCCCGTTTGATGGCTAGAGGGAGAGCGTAAGCAGGGGCGATACCCATAATCTTGGGGTCGACGCCGTAATCGCCGCCGGCAATCCATTTTGCCATCGGGGTGTAACCCAGTTCCTTGGCTTTCTCAGCGCTCATCATCAGCACGAAAGCCGCGCCGTCGTTCTGACCGGAGGAGTTGCCCGCGGTCACCGTGCCGCCGGGTTTGAAAGCGGGGGGTAATTTTGCCAGACCTTCCATATTGGTCTCAGGCCGGGGGTGTTCGTCTTTATCGAACCACTTATCCGGGGTTTTGCGGTCGCCTTTAATTAATACCGGGATGATTTCATCTTTGAAGTAATTGTTGTCCATCGCCATCTTGGTTCTTGCCTGACTCTGATAGGCGAATTCGTCGGAGGCTTCGCGCGGGATGTTGTATTTGACCTGCAGGTTTTCCGCGGTCATCCCCATGCTCATATTATCCTCGCGGACCGGGGAGAGCATGCCGGGAATGGCGGACGGGGGAGTCAGTTTGTAGGGTTGCACAGACATCGAGAATTTGGCGAATGCCTGGCTATAGGCTTCCATGCCGCCGGCGATGACAATATCTGCATTGTTGGCGAGGATTTTATAAGCGGCGTGGTTGATGCAATCGATGGCGGATCCGCACTGCATTTCAATGTAAGAGGCAGAGGTTTCGATCGGCATACCGGCGGCAAGAACTGCCCACCGGGCCGGGTTCGGTGACCGGGAACAATGGAGCGCGGAGCCCATGAACACGCAGTCAACTTTAGCTTTTTCGGTAATCTTGGTCTTGTCTAACAGCCCTTTCAGGGCAAGCGCGGCAAGCTGGGAGGCAAAAATGTCTTTTAATGTACCGCCCATTCTGCCGAAGGGGGTTCTGACCCCATCAACAAATACGACTTCTCTGTTTGCCATTACTTCTCCTAATTTAATAATATTTTGGCGCTAACTCTAGGATAGCGAGTTTTCACGGAATTTTCAAATCATTTGTAGCAAATCAAGAAAAAATACGTATAATTTACTAGCAAAGCTACCGGTTTCTAATAAGAAATAATTACTCGGCAAGACTCTTCTTGAATTGCATTACCGGAAATGGTTGGTGATGGGCAGTCGGCGGTCGCGGCCGAAGGCGCGGGTGGTGATTTTAACTCCCGGGGGACCCTGTCGGCGCTTGTATTCGCTTAAATCTACCAGCCGGGCTACTTTTCTCACCACGGCTTCTGCATACCCCAGCGTAACTATCTGTTCCACTGATTTATCTTCCTCTACGTAAGCCATCAGGATAGGGTCAAGAACTTCGTACGGGGGCAGGCTATCGGTGTCTTTCTGGTCCGGGCGCAATTCTGCGGACGGCGGCTTGGTGAAGACGTCTTCCGGTATCAGGTTAAAACCAGCGGCGGCATTGCGCTCGCGAGCAAGTGAATAAACCAGTGTCTTGGGTACGTCTTTAATTACGGCAAAGCCTCCCGCCATATCGCCGTAAAGGGTGGTGTAGCCGGTTGCCATTTCGCTCTTATTGCCGGTGGTGAGCACCAGCCAGCCGAATTTGTTGGAAAGCGCCATTAAAAGGTTGCCCCGGATGCGCGCCTGCAAATTTTCTTCGGTAATATCCGGTTTCACGCCGTCAAAAGTGGGGGCAAGCGCCTCGATGTAAGATTGATAGACCGGCGTAATCGGGATCGAGAGCAGGGCTATCTTTAAATTCGCGGCAAGCTGCGCGGTGTCCGTGATGCTGCCGGTTGAAGAAAACCGCGATGGCATATTTACCCCGATGACGTTTTCGCTCCCCAGCGCATCGACGGCAATCGTGGCTACCAGCGCCGAGTCGATGCCCCCGGATAGTCCGATGACCACCTTTTTAAAGCCGTTTTTATTTACATAATCACGCGTTCCCAGCTCCAGCGCCCGGTACACTTCGGCGGGCAGGCTGATCAATTCCGGAGTTTTGCTGATGAGCGGTAGCTTTTCGGAGTGTTCCGTGTTAGGGGAAATAACTTTGGTAGTCTGCGTCCAGGTTTTTTGTGCGGGGAGCAGGGTATCTTTGCGCCAGTGGAGGTTTTGTTTCCGGGCGTGGGAAACCGCCTCCGTATCCACGTCCGCGATAATCAAATCCTCTTCAAACTGTTTCCCGCGGGCGATAATTTTCCCTTGTTCGTCGATAATCAGGCTGTGCCCGTCGAAAACCAGTTCATCCTGCCCGCCGACGGTGTTCACATAAGCAAAAATCGCCGTCGTAGCCGCGGCGCGGCGGGCAATCATTTGTTCCCGCTGGGCGCCTTTGCCGGCGTGATATGGGGAGGCGCTGATGTTGAGGATGACCTCCGCCCCGGCGTGTGCCTGCATATTCGCCGGTCCGGTTTCGTACCAGATATCCTCGCAAATGGTAATGCCGATTTTTGCGCCGGAAATGGTATAAACCGGGCAATCGTTGCCGGGGCGAAAATAGCGGTTTTCATCGAACACACCATAGTTTGGTAAATAGATTTTATGATAAACAGCCGTAAGCTGCCCGTCATAAAAAACCGCAGCGGCGTTGTAGATATTATCGTCCGCGTCCACAAATCCCACCACGGCGCAGATACCTTCGGTAGCGGGGGCTATTTTCCGCAGCGTTTCCAGATTAGCTTTGATGAATTGGGGTTTGAAGAGCAGGTCTTCCGGCGGGTAGCCGCAGACCGCCAGCTCCGGCAATGCCACGATGTCGGCTTGCGCCGCTTTCGCCCGTGAGATGGCGTCGGTGATTTTACGCAGGTTAACGGAAAAATCGCCGAGGGTGGCGTTAATTTGCGCTAGGGCAATTCTTAACGGCTTCATTTGCTCCCTCCTCTATAAGCGGGTGAAGGGTGGGGGAGCCAGTTCCCCCACCCTTCCGGAGACGGGATGCGTCGCTATGATTACAGGACAGGCAGATACTTATCCAGTTCGTACTGGCTGACATGAAGGCGGAAGCGGTCCCACTCGATTTTCTTATTCTCAATAAAGGAGTTGAAAACATGCTCACCGAGGGCTTCTTTTACTACGGCGCTCTTTTCGGTGACGGCGATAGCTTCCGCCAGGCTGCCGGGCAGGGTGTTAATGCCTTTCTTAATTCTTTCCGTCGGGCTCATATGGAAGATGTTCTCTTCCACAGGCGCCGGGGGCTCCAGCTTTTCCTCTATACCTTTCAGTCCGGCGGCGAGCATGACGCTAAAGCAGAGGTAGGGATTGGTGGCGGGGTCCGGGGACCGCAGCTCAATTCTGGTGGCTTTCTCCCGGCCGGGTTTATATTCCGGCACCCGGATAAGGTCGGAGCGGTTGCGGCGTGCCCAGGCGATGTAGCACGGCGCTTCATAACCGGGTACCAGCCGTTTATAGGAGTTAATCCACTGGTTGTTTATGGCGGTGATTTCCGGAACGTATTTCAGTAAGCCGGCGATATAGCTGCGGGCGGTTTTAGAGAGAAAATACTGACCTTTGGGGTCGAAGAAGGCATTCTGGTTGCCTTTGAATAAAGACTGGTGCACGTGCATACCGCTGCCGTTGATACCGAACACCGGCTTGGGCATAAAGGTGGCGTAAACGCCGTGGTTCAGAGCCACCTGTTTTACTACCAGACGGTAGGTCATCACCTGGTCCGCCATCGTCAGCGCGTCGGTGTAGCGCATATCGATTTCGTGCTGGCTGGGAGAGACTTCGTGATGAGAATACTCGATGCCCACACCCATTTTTTCCAGCGTGAGCACGGTTTCCCGTCTCATTTCGGTGGCGGCATCCAGCGGGGTGAGGTCAAAGTACCCACCCTGGTCCAGTGGCTCGGTGCCCTTGTGGTCTTTGAAATAGAAGAACTCCAACTCCGGGCCGACGTAGAAGGTAAAGCCCATATCGGCAGCTTTCTTAAGGTTTTTCTTGAGCACATACCGGGGGTCGCCTTCAAAAGGCTGCCCGTTGGGACGATAGACATCGCAGAACATCCGGGCGACGGCGTTGTGCTCGGTGGGTCTCCAGGGCAGCAGGCGGAAGGTATCAGGATCGGGCAGGGCAATCATATCGCTTTCATCGATACGGACAAACCCCTCGATGGATGAACCGTCGAAACCCATCCCTTCCTCCAGGGCTCCTTCCAGTTCATCGATGGTGATGGCAAAGCTTTTCAGCATTCCGAGGATGTCAGTGAACCACAGACGGATAAACTTGACATCATTTTCCTTTGCCATTTTGAGAACATACTCTTTGCTCTCCTGTTTTTTTGTTTTGGCTGGCATAGCGACGAAACCTCCTTAATAATATTTTTGCTATCTAATGTCTAAACGGCGCTGCCGCCGTTGTCGCCGGTACGGATGCGGATGGCGTTTTCTACCGGGCTGATGAATATTTTGCCGTCACCGATTTCCCCGGTTCGGGCGCTGCGGATAATGGCATTCAATGCCGGAGACAGATCTTCATCCATGACGATGACTTCCACCTTGAGTTTGGGCAGAAATTCCACCCGGTTTTCCTTTCCGCCCCATTTTAGGGCAATGCCTTTTTGTTTACCGCGGCCGCTGACCTCGGTGATGGTCATCCCGTAGTACCCCATCTCTTCCAGCGATTTTTTTACCGGGTCGAGTTTTTCCTCACGGATAATCGCTTCAATTTTCTTCATCTCAGTTGTCCTCCGTAGGCTCTTTCACCGTGCTGGGAAATATCCAGACCGACCGATTCTTCTTCCTGGCTGACCCGCAGCCCGATAACTTTATTCACGAATTTGCCAATAATCCAGGTCATGCCGAAGGCAAAGACCCACACGGCGGCGATACCGACTAACTGCCAGACAAGCTGCATCGGGTTGCCGTAAAAAAGTCCGTCTTTTCCGGCGGGGTTGACCGCGACCGTACAGAACAATCCTGTTGCCAGCGCGCCCCAGGTGCCGCCCATGCCGTGCACCGCCCAGACATCGAGCGACTCATCGATGCCGGTCTTGGGGCGAAGCAGCATCATATAGTAGCAAAGCAGAGAGACGCCGATGCCGATGGGGATTGCCATAATCGGCTGAATGTACCCGGCCGCCGGGGTAATGGCGACCAGCCCTGCTACCGCCCCGGTAACCACGCCCAATAAAGAGGGACGGCGGTAAATCCAGCTGATAACCATCCAGGTGAGGGCGGCGGAAGCGGCAGAAATTTGCGTCGCCACGAAAGCATTGGCGGCGAGCCCGCCGGAGCTGAGGGCGCTGCCCCCGTTGAAGCCGAACCAGCCGAACCAGAGAATCCCGGCGCCGAGGGCGACCATCGGGATATTGCCGGGTTCCATCGGTTCTTTTTGTTTGAAGCCGCGCCGCGGTCCCAGTAACAGGGCGAGCGATAAGGCGGAAACACCCGCGGCGATGTGCACTACCGTGCCGCCGGCAAAGTCCAGCGCGCCCAGTTTTGCCAGCCAGCCCCCGGCGCCCCAGACCCAGTGTGCCACCGGAGCATAAACCAGCGTGAACCAGAGCACGGAAAAAAACATCAGTGCGGAGAACTTAATACGTTCGACCACGGCGCCGGTAATCAGCGCTACGGTGATAATGGCGAACATTCCCTGGTAAGCCATAAATACCAAATGGGGAATGGTGGTGGCGTAAATATCGGAAGGTTCCTGCCCAACGTTCATCAATCCGAAGAAGTTGAAGCCTCCGATAACGCCGCCGAGGTCGTTGCCGAAGCTAAGGGTATAGCCGTAAACGACCCAGAGCACACCAATCAGACCGAGGCAGGCGAAGCTCATCATAATGGTGGAGAGAAAGTTTTTTCTTCTGACCAAACCGCCGTAAAAGAAAGCGAGGGCGGGGGTCATCAGTAACACCATAGCGGTGGAGATTAGCATCCAGGCAGTGTCGGCGAAATTTATCGGCATTTACTACCCCCTTTTTAAGTTCAGATGTCTTAACTATAAAGGGAGAATGTTTCAGGAATATTACGTGGTGGTAAATTTTATCTGAAGAACTAAAATTTTTTGAACCGGTAGCCGATGTTACGCACGGTATCGATGTAGGTCCGCCCGTTACCTTCGATTTTCCCCCGCAGCCGCCGGATGTGTACGTCCACGGTGCGGTCGCCACCGAAATAATCTTCGCCCCATATCTGATTGAGCAACGCGTTTCGGGTAAAGACTCTGCCGGGGTTACTCGCCAATAATTTCAATAGCTCATATTCTTTAAAAGTGAGTTCAATCAGGAGGCCGTCGCGGTAAACCTCGTAGCGGGTGGTGTCTATCACCAGATTTCCAGCCGTAATCCGGTCGCTGCCGGCCGCCGGCAGCCGTAAGCGACGTAACCGTTCCAGACGTACCGCGATTTCTTCCGCGCGATAAGGTCTTAAAATGAAATCGTCGGCGGCCGGCGATAATACGGCTAATCTGCCGGGATCGGTGAGAATAACAACCGGCACTTTTTTACTGTTTTTCAGGTGCTGGCAGAGGCGTTCCACGTCCGGTGAAAACGCCAGTTCTACCAGTAAAGCCGCCGGGGTCTTCGTGTCGGCAGATGCCAGCGCCGCGCCCGGTTCGGAGAACACGGCGCAGTCGATGCCCAGTTTTGATAAGTCGCGGGCGAGTTTAACGGTCTCGTCCCCGGCGCGGGCAACCAGTAAAGCGTACAATTCTGTTCAAACCCCACTACAAACTATAATATCCAATAGCCAAATGGCGGGTTTGTCTGTTTCGGGTTTCGATATTTGAGTTTAGAATTTAGAATTTGATCTAGTATGTGTACAGTCTACCATAAGGGCGGAGATATTTGGGGTACAGCTTGATGAAATCCTGTCCCAAAATCGCGGCGGCATCGTTGCCAAAAAGCCGGCAGTATTCGTTGACTAACCGGCATAATGTCTGGCGGTCTTTTTCATCCAAAGTGGTCACCCCCACTTCTTTGCCGAGCTGGTGCTCTTCAACTTGACCTTTGATATAAATGACGCCGCCGTGCATGCCGGTGCCGATGAAGCTCGCCGGATGAAGGGCAACATTGATTCCGAGTAATACCAGTATCCCGCCCGCCATATATTCACCGACGAAATCCTGCGCCGTGCCGCCGATAACGAGCGCCGGCACCTTATCGCCGTACTCTTTAATATGAATCCCGGCGCGGTAGCCCACGCTGTCGCGTATGTAAATTTCACCGCCGCGGGCAGAGAGCATGGTGGTGTCCCCGGCGCGGCCGTGTACAATAATTTTCCCGGCGTTCATCGTGTTGCCGGTACCGTCCTGGGCGTTGCCGTGCACAATTAACGTTGGTCCGTCCATAAAAGAGCCGAGGTCGTTGCCCGGCGTGCCGTTGATTTCGATGGTGACCGGTTTGTCTAAATCGGTGCCGATATACCGCTGCCCGTAAACATTATTAATCTCAATGCGGGCGGCTCCCTGGCTCACCAGTTCTCTAAGCCGGGCGTTGAGGTCGCGGTAATAGACCCCGGAGGCATCGATGGTTGCGGTTAACGGTTCTTTCGTTTCCATTTCAGCTCCCTGCCATTCTCACCCCGAGAATCTCCAATTCGGTATCGCTTAAGCCCACCCCGCGCAAGTGCAGGCGGTTGCCGCGGAGACTTTCCAGGGCGTTGACGCCCATACCGCCGAGCATATCCTTGATTTCCAGACTCCAGCCGCGCAGCAGATTCGACAGCCTTTGCGCGCCGATATCGGGATTAATGCGCCGGGTTAAACCGAGGTCGGTGGTGCAGATGCCCCAGGCGCATTTGCCGGTATGGCATTGCTGGCAGACGTGGCAACCCAGCGCGACCAGCGCCGCCGTGCCCACATAAACCGCGTCGGCGCCCAGCGCGATGGCTTTAGCGACGTCGCCGCTGTTGCGGATGCCGCCGGAAATTACCAGCGACGCCTGGTTGCGGATGCCTTCCTGCCGCAGCCGCGAGTCCACGGAAGCCAGCGCCAGTTCGATGGGGATGCCTACATTGTCACGGATGACCTTGGGCGCGGCGCCGGTAGCCCCCCGCAAGCCGTCGAGAACGATAATATCCGCCCCGGCGCGTACCATCCCGCTGGCAATCGCCGCGGAGTTATGCACCGCCGCAATCTTAACCGAGATAGGCTTGGTGTAATTCGTGGCTTCTTTCAGCGCGTAAATTAATTGCGTCAGGTCTTCGATGGAGTAAATATCGTGCTGGGGTGCGGGGGAAAGCGCGTCCGACCCGCGGGGAATCATCCGGGTTAATGCCACGTCGGCGCTCACCTTTTCGCCGGGTAAATGCCCGCCGATGCCGGGTTTAGCGCCCTGTCCGATTTTGATTTCCACCACACGCCCGGCGTGGAGGTATTCCGCGTGCACGCCGAATCTGCCGGAAGCCACCTGCACGATGGTGTTCTTCCCGTATTTATAAAGAGTGCGGTGCAGACCGCCTTCGCCGGTGTTCCAGAGGGTGCCCAACTCGGTGGCGGCGCGTGCCAGCGATTCGTGGACGTTCAAACTCACGGCGCCGTAGGACATGGCGGCGAACATCACCGGTACGTCCAGTTTCACCTGCGGCGCTAATTTGGTCTCCAGTTTCAATGTCTGCGGGTCAACGCTTAATTTATCCGGCTTTTTCCCGATATAGGTGGTCAATTCCATCGGCTCCCGGAGGGGGTCGATGGAGGGATTGGTCACCTGGCTGGCATTCAGGAGCAAATGGTCCCAGTAAATGCGGTAGCCTTTATCATTTCCCATCCCGGTCAGCAGCATGCCGCCGCTTTCCGCCTGCCGCCAGATATCCTCGATGTCGGTGGGACGCCAGTTGAGGTTATCTTTGTATTCCATCGGGTGACGGGTAATGGTCAAAGCCCCGGTGGGGCAGAAGGTGGCGCAGCGGTGGCAGCCTACGCAGTTTTCGTCGTGGCTGCGGACGACGCCATCTTCCACGTCGAAGTACTGGGCGTTGAAGCTGCACTGGTTAACGCAGACCTGGCACTGGATGCAGCGTTCCGGGTCGCGCAGCACCTTAAATTTGGGCGGGACTAATGTTTTCATCGCTATCTCATGGCTCCAACCAGTTCTTTCTGTGAGGGCAACGGCTGTCCGAGTTTCCCGATAACCGGCTCCCCGCCCATCGGCGTCCACACGGTATCCAGTTCCGGGCTGATAAGGCGGATGGCGGACTCCTCGGAAGACAGGTAAAGCATACTGCCTTTTTCGCCTACGGTCAGCGGCCGCAGCCGGATGCGGTCGGTCAAGCCAATCATTTCACCCTGGTGGGCGATAATAAAGGTGAAGGGCCCATTCAGTAGCAACCCGCCGTAAACCTGGCGAATTGCCAGCATCAGCTCCCGCTGGCTCCTGGTCTGGCGGTTAATGTCGTTCCAGAAAGGCGAGGCTAAGACTTTGGCGACCAGCGACATCGGCAGGTTGTGTTTGCGTACCAGCAGGTCGAGCGCGTAAGCCACGACCTCCGTATCCGTCTGCATCGTGCACTGATAGCCGTATTGCTCCAGGCAGCGGCGGTTGGTGCCGTAAGAGGAAATCTCCCCGTTGTGCACTACCGTCCAGTCCAGGACGCTGAAGGGATGCGCCCCGCCCCACCACCCGGGAGTGTTGGTCGGGAACCGTCCGTGCGCCGTCCACAAATAACCCTCGTATTCCTCTAATCGGAAAAACTCCGCAATTTGTTCCGGAAATCCGACACCCTTGAAAACACCCATATTTTTCCCGCTGGAAAAGACGAATACATCCTCGATGGTGGTATTGATGGTCATTACTTTATCCACGATGTAGTCGTCATCCGCTGTTCCCGCCGGTTTTTGTTTGCCGATATCGATAAAGTAGCGCCAGAACAGAGGCGGATTAGTGATGCCGGCGGTGGTTTTCGTGGGCACGATTTCGTCGTGGACAATGTAGAAATTATTTTTCAGGAACGCCTCGGTTTCGCGCCGGGCGCTTTCGCTCAGATACATAATGTGGAAGGCGTAATAATCGGCGTAGTCCGGGTAAAGCCCGTAAACGGCGAAACCGCCTCCCAGCCCGTTGCTGCGGTCGTGCATATTGCGGATGGCTTTGATAACCCCGGCGCCGGAGAAAACCCTGCCGGAGACATCCATCGCCCCGAAGATGGAGCAGGCGTCAATCACCTTGTCGTCGCGGTGAGGGTTGTTTACTTTCCAGAGTTCCTTCATTTTCGCGCTCCTGCGCCGCTGAGTTCGGCTTTTGTTTTCATAAACGCGGTCTCCAGCCGCTGCCGCCAGATAGCTTCCGGCAGCGAGAGGAAGCTGAAATAATCCTCTAACAGGTGTTGTTTAAAAACGTTGATATTGACTTTGTCTTTCATCAGACCGAAAATAATCCCGGCAGTCTCGATTTCCCCGGCGAGAATCATCCCGGTGATGATACCGTCTTTGAGAACTAACTTACGATAATTACCCGCGCGCTGTTGCGAGACAGTTTCATAACTATTATCCGGCGGTGTGACCATGCCCGCCGAGACGATGGATAAGCCGAGGTATTTGATGGAGTTCATCGCAGCGCCGCCGGCGTACTCCGTCGCTTTGCCTGCCATATTCAATCCGGCGATGTAGCCCCCGGCGACCGCGTTCGGCCAGATGGGAGTAACCCGGTTTTCTCCGTAAACGAAGTCAAAAGCTTCAGCCGCATCGCCGCAGGCGTAAATGTCCGGGACCGAGGTTTGCATGAATCGGTTAACGATAATGCCGCGGTTCACTTTTATCCCGGCGGCGGTTGCCAACTCCACCCGCGGCTTGACGCCCACGGCGATAATCACCATATCGCAGTTAATCTCACGTCCGTCATCGAGTGTGGCGCCGGTAGTGATTTCCGTGGTGAAGTCGCTGTTAATCTCTTTCACCGTATGTCCGGTAATAATACGCACATCGTTTTCTTTAAGCCGCTGTGCCGCGATACCCGAACCAGTCTCATCCAGCAGAGTATTCAAAACACGGTCTTTCATTTCGACAATCGTCACGGAGACGCCGCATTTTACCAGTGCGTCCGTAACGGACATGCCGATAAGCCCGCCGCCGATGACCACGGCGCGTTGCCCGACCTGCAAATGTGCTAGAATGCGGTCGGCATCCGCCAGTGTGGTGAAAGTAAACACACCTCGGGCGTTAATACCAGCCATCGCCGGGATAATCGGCTCGCCGCCGGTTGCCAGCAGCAGTTTTTCCCAGGCGATAACCGTTTTGTCCGCCAGTGTTAAAGTGTGGTTATTAGCATCCAGCGCGGCAGCTTTTTTACCGAAGAACGTAGAAATGCGGTTATTTTCGTAAAAATCCGGTTCCCGGTAGAGCATTTTTCCCACCGGGCGTTTTTCAAAAATATGCTCGGCAATCAGGGGACGGGAGTAGGCAGGATGGAGTTCATCGGAGACGATGGCAAGGCTCCCGGCGGTATCCATCCGGCGGATGGCTTCGGCGGCGCCGATGCCCCCGGCAGAATTGCCGATAATAAGGTATCTCACCTTTTTCATTTACCCGCTACCTCCGGAACCTCTGTATAAACCAGCGCTTCGTTGGGACAATTTGCCACGCAGGCGGGCGTTTCCTTCCCCTGGCAGAGGTCGCATTTTATGGATTTATGCTGCAGCGAGTCCTGTTTAATGGCGCCGTAAGGGCAGGCGAGAAGGCATGTCCAGCAGCCGATGCATTTATCGGCATTGGTGATAACGGCGCCGGTTTTTGCATCGCGGCTTAAAGCCCCGGTGAGGCAGGCGGTGATACATGGAGCTTCGGCGCAATGCTGGCAGCGCAAGGAGAAAAATACCGGGTTCCGTGACTCGAGGCGTAAACGCGCCAAACCGTTCTCTTTCTTGAAAGCCTTGACGATATCGGTTGATTGCGCGTGGCTGAGGCGGCAGTAGACCTCACACAGACGGCAGCCCATGCAGACGGGTTCGTTCACCAGGACTCTTTTCATTCTTGTTACCTGCCTTAACCGTGGCATACGGCAACCGATTGCCGTACTAAAATGGTAGCACAGCCCGGTGGGTCTGTCAATACTGCCTTGCGCTGGAAAAAGTTAAGTCTTGGTTACAATAATGACGGATATAATGATGCAGAAAATACGGCAATAAATATATATTATTGCCGATGCGAGTGGATGGTTAGATGAAGAACAAAGCACAATTCCAGCCAACGATTACCATATATGCGAGGTTGAAAAGACAAACGCTGAAAAAACCCAGCCGCGGCCAATGCCGGTAGATATCCCACAGGACCACGGCGCAAACACCGGCGCCCAGCGCCTTAACCAGTACCAGCCAATGACTGCCAGCGATATGCCACAGGAAGGGATTGCTTTCCCGGGCGATATCACGCGTAATGAGCATATTGGTTATCACGCCGTCCGCCACTACCAGAAAAACCAGCAAGCCGAGCAGGTACTTTACTGCCCGGCTTCCCGAAAACGCGGTGAGTAGTTTCTTCAAATCCGGGGGCTCCTTAGTTAACTGATGGTAATCAGCCCCTGTTTAATCGCCAGCACTACCGCTTCCGTACGGGCGCTGGCGTTCAATTTGCGTAATATCGAAGTAACATGGTTTTTTATGGTCTGTTCGCTGATGCCGAGTTGCAGGGCGATTTGTTTATTCAGATAACCCTGCGCTACGAATTGCAGGATTTCTGTTTCCCGGTCAGTCAGGGGAGAGTGGTCCGAAATATCCGATTTCCAGGATAGTTCCTGGAATTTTTGTAGAACCTGCAGGGCGACTTTCTGGCGGGTGGTAAAAGCCTGCTGTATCGGCCGTTCTCCGCGGGAGACCGTCCGGATGTTTTCTATTAGCGCTTCCGGGCTGATCTCCTTATTCAGACAGGCGGCGGCCTGCAGCTTCAGAGCCTGGTAATATTGGTTGTCATCCGGGTCGGAACTCAATAAAATCAGACCCATATCGACTGCCGCTACTTTCAGACTCCGCAAAGCCTGTATGTTTTCCGGTGACATACCGTCAATGTCAATGACCGCTACGTCCGGCTGTGATTCCTTGATTTCGGCAAGCACCACTCCATCCAGTTCGGCGGTGGTGGCGACAGCGAGTTCCGGGTTTTGGGAAAGTGAATGCCACACCCCTTGCCGGAAAAAAGATTGCTGGCTGATGACGAGTACCTTTATTTTCCCCATTGTAACCTCCAGGCTGCCTACCCCCGGCGTTTCAATGATTTTGAGGCCGGAGGTATCGTAACAAATTGTTACAATTTTTCGTCTAATTCGGCGTACAAAGGGGTATTATAAAGAGTTATTGATAAAATGTCAAGAGATATACATATTGTAACAAAATATTTATAATTTGTTTATAACGGATTAAAATAGCTTCAAGTACCACTCTATAATAGCATTCCCGTATAACAGGGCGGCAAGACCCCCGAGTGTCAAAAATGGTCCAAACGGTATCGCATCCTTGCGTTTTTTCTTTTTTAGAGCCAGTAATCCCATCGCCCACAGACCCCCCAGGATAATACCGCCAATAATCGCGACGAAGACGCCCGGGAAGCCGGTCATCAGTCCCAGCATCCCTGCCATTTTAACGTCACCTTCTCCCATACCGCTGCGAATCAGCAGAGCCGGTATGAGGAGCATCACCAACCCCACCGCGCCGCCCAGCAGCGAGTTCAAGACGCCCAGTCGTGGGGGGTAATTGCCGACAACCAGTTCCGGTAGAAAAATACTGGCGATGAGAGCAATTGCCATGGTCGGGAAAATGATGACATTCAATAACAGTCCGTGCTCAAGGTCGATCATCGCCAGCGTCAGCAGGACGCAACTGTAAAGGAGGATAATCCCGTACTCCGGGGTGAGCCCGTATTTAAGAAAGAGCAACGCAAAAATAGCGCCCGTGAGCATTTCTACCAGCAGGACGCGGCGGGGAATGGCCGCGCCGCAGTAGCGGCATTTACCCTGTAAAAACAAATAGCTGAATACAGGCACATTGTCTTTAATCGCGAGGGGATGCTGGCAGGCGTCACAATGAGAAGCCGGGAACGCCAGGGATTTCCCCGCCGGCAGCCGGTCGATGCACACATTGAGAAAACTGCCGATGGCAAGCCCCAGCAGTCCGAATATCATGGCGAGCAAGATGGTCATTACCATACATTGTGCCGATTTTCCTGAGGCGCGTCAATACCCGCCTTTAAGTACGGGAATAGGACTTTTTTCCTATATCCGTATGGGACTATCGGTATATTGCAGGGCGGTGGCGATGTGATAAGCTAGAGGTATCAGTGTGACAAAAATTATATAATTGTCACAAGTTAGTGCAAAGGAGATAGAAATGAAAAAGTTGCTCAAGAACTTCCGCTACGGACAAAAAGGTTTCACCCTGGTGGAATTACTCGTCGTCGTCGCCATCCTCGGGGTGCTGGCGGCCGTCGCCATTCCCAATGTCGGTAAATTTATCGACCGGGGACGCGCGGAATCCTACGAAACCGAACTGCATAACGTACAGACCGCGGTGATGGCGATGCTGGCTGACAGCACCGCCGGCGTGCTGGACGCTGCGGTTGCCGCTACTGATGATATGACGACGGTTACCGCCGATACTGCCGCTATTTCTCTGGACGAGTATATGACCGGGCTCGATGCCACCGGTTCCATTAAATCCGGCTGCACCTATGCCTTCGCGGTTGATGGCACCGTTACCCAGACAACTCCGTAAATCATAACAAGAAGCTGATAAAAAGAGACCCGCGAAAAAATCGCGGGTCTCTTTATTTTCACCATCGGACAACAGGGGTACAGACAGCTGCGGTTTTAGTTGTGGGTTACCGGCTGTGGGCCGGGAGCTTCCCGGCTCTTTTCCGGCGCCCCGAAAAGACGTTCGATTTCATCCCGGTCGTTACAGAAGGCGTACAGGTTCTGGTTGGAAATCAACTTGTGCCGGTAAAGTTTAATGAGAGCGTGGTCGAGGAGCTGCATACCTTCCTGCTGGTTGGTGCGGATGATGTTAGGTATCTGGAAAATTTTACCGTCGCGGATAACGCTGCGTACGGCTGTATTCGCCAGTAAAATCTCGATGGCGGCGGTCAGCCCGGGTTTGTCCAGCCGCGGCACTAGCGTCTGGCAGAGCACTGCCACCAGCAAGGTCGAAAGACGGCTTTGCACCAGGTGGCGCTCGTGGGGAGGGAACAGGTCGACCACTCTTTCGATGGCGCCGGCGGACGAGGGAGCGTGTCCGGTGGTCAACACCAGGTGCCCGGTTTCCGCGATGGTAAGGGCGGCGGCGGCGGTTTCCGGGTCGCGCATTTCCCCGATGAGGATAATATCCGGGTCCTGCCGCAGCACATGCCGTAGTGCTTCGGCAAATGATTGCGTATCGGCGCCCAGTTCACGCTGGGTAATCAGACAGTTCTGGTTCTGATACACGTATTCTACCGGGTCTTCTACGGTTACGATGCGTCTCCCCCGGGCTTCCGGATCGCGGTTGATGTGGTTAATCATTGCCGCCAGCGTGGTGCTTTTGCCGCTACCGGTAGGCCCGCTGATAATCAGCAGCCCGCGCGGCCTGGCAATCAGTTCTTTACAAATCGCCGGGAGTCCCAGTTCGTCAATTACCGGGATTTTCAGGGGGAGAATGCGGATGACCAGTGCCGTCGTGCCGAGGTGACGGGAAGCGTTACAGCGGAAACGCCCGCCACCCGGCAGCGCGAAACTGAAATCCAACTCGGATGTTTTTTCAAAACGGGATAGATTTTCCCCGGTTGTCATCGTCACGATTGCCCCGCGGCAATCCTCTTCGGTTAATACCGGCAAATCCACGGCTTTAACCAGGATACCGTGCACTCGCATTACCGGTTGGTTGCCGGCGACCAGGTGCAGGTCGGAAGCACCCTGCTCCCGGGCGTGATTCAACATCGGAATAATATCCACGTTGCTCCTTAATGCCACAAAATCAGGCTGAATGAATATTGTCCATCGTTCTCTAGTGTCAGGTCATCGATAATGATCGCGGTAAAAAGACCGGTGCTTTGCAGTCTCCTGGCATAATCCAGCACGGCGGCGGAATCTTGCCCGGCGCCGTTGACCGTGATACTTTGGGCAGTCATATTCATGGCGTCCAGCGTAATGTCTTCCGTGAGATTGGTGATAATAGTCTGCGTGTCATTATCGGTAGCCGCGGCGGCGTTTTCCAAGGTGGTAACTAAATTGGCGGCATTGTTTACTTCCATCGTGACGACGCCGAGTTTTTCTTCAAGACTCTTCACCGTTTGTTTCAGTTCCAGCTTTTCAGACTGTTTGGCTGCCAGCACTTGCCGGGTGTTTTCCAATTGCGAGCGGGCGGCGGCGATGTTATCCGCCGCTCCCAAAATAGAAATAAGAAGCGGTATCGTAATCCCCGCCAGGATGATGCCCGCCGGGACCGGCAGCACCCGCGTCCATTTCAGGGTATGGATGCGGTATTTTTCCGGCAGCATATTCAGGCTTAAAGCCGAGGCGGGGATATCTTTCCAGATAGAAGCGGTTTCCTGACGGCTGACGGCGATATTCGCTAAAAATTCCTGCGGATTGAAACCGGCGGGATGGTCCGTGTCCGCGGTTAACAATTGCGGTGTAACCTTAAACCTGTCAGCCAGAACCTGGAACAGGTAATCAGTGTCTCTAAGCGCGCCGGAGAAATACAACGGGATATTCAGGGGCAACGGTGATTCGGGGTTATGCGTCTGGTAAAATTTCAAAACCCGGTCGATTTCATCGAGGATGACCGGGGCTTTTTCCGCCACCGGCAGCCCGGTGGAAATAAAGGGCACCGTACGCAGCGGGTTGGGGATGCCGCGTGTCAATAACAGCACGTCGAATTCCGTGTCACGCACATCTACCAGCAGCGCCGGGGAATCTTTGACTAACCTTGCCAGCGCCATCGGTTTCAGTACCAGTGATTTTATTCTTAAACCAGCGATTTTTAATGCGGTTACCAGCGAGTCCAGATTTTTGCGGGGTATGGCTGCCAGGAAAATTTCCAGCTTGTTTTCCGGCGCCGGGATGATTTGCCAGGAGAGATACAGTTCTTCCGGCGGCAGTGGCAGCAACCGCCTTGCCTCGCGCAGAATGGCTTCATTCAGCACCGTTTTCGGTAGCACCGGTAATAATAACTGGCGAGTCAGGCATTGCTGGGCGCTGATTCCTAAAGATATGCTCCGGGAACGGAGACGCATTTTTGCCAGCAGCCCGGCAATCTGCTGTCCCAGTTGGGCGGCATCCATTACCTGCATATTCTGAATCAAACCGGCGTCTAATTCTGCCTTGCCCCACGTTTTTATCCGCTCGCCGCGGTTTACCAGGACGGAAATATTACGGTCATCAAGATACAGGCTGGTGGTTTTATGTATCATCGTTCGCCTCCCCGGTAAGTGTATATCACTGTAACCAAATCCAGCGTAGAAGGCGCCGTGGACTCGTCCTCCGAAACGGACAGTTTCACCTCATCGATGTAGCAATTAGTAAAATCAGTTTTGAGCCGGGAGATATATTTTGTTAAGTCCTGCCATTTACCCTGTAAAGAAATTGTCACCGGCGTTTCGTAAACCGTAACCTGCTCAAGTACCGCCGGGGCGTTTTCTCCGGCGCTGATATTGGTAATGTCTACCTGGCAGATAGCCGCCAGGTCAAACAGCCGGTCGCTGGCTTCGATACTCCCGGCCGGGGTTTCGATTTGTTGTAAAAGGCCGGCGAGCTGGTTGTGCAATGCCTCGGTCCTGGCATCCAGATCCGTTTTTTGCGCCTGCAAAGTCTCTATACCCAGCGCCGAAAGACGTGACTGGACTACCTCCATTTCACCCTGTATAGTCTGCAGTTCGGCAATCTGCAGGGTACGGTAACGGAACAATGCTACCGCGAGCACTACAAAGGCACCCAGGACGAAGAAAAGGATCGCTTTCTTGGTAATTTTCAATCTCAAGCCGACTTTGAAAATACCCGCCGCGGCTATTTTGTTATTTGCCATGATATTACCTCCGCAGCCCCGTTGATAATCATAATTTTGGCATCGATAATCGCCGTCACGCTGCCAGTTCCTGCCTCGGTGGCGGTGGCGGTGGCGGTGTATAGGTTGCCGGTAACTTCTCCTACCTCGCCAATATCACTTCGGTTCGCAACCACCCAGGTGTAATCACCCTCCAGGTCGCCGCCGCCGGTGATATAAAAAGATTGTGTTTTGACCGGGTTTACCCGGGTGTTATCGAACGCCCAGTTTAACAGGTCAGCGCCGCTCGTATCTTCAATTATTTCGGGCTCTTCCCGGGAGAGATTTCCAGAAAAACTATCGGCGGAATTAGCTACATAACTATAACCGACGGGCAGACATGCCCCGATGCGGTTAATAAACACTGTACTCGGGGTATTTTGTTTGGTAACCGTAATGATATATTTATAGGCACTAGCGCCTTCATCCCAGGCGATGCTGCCTTCTACTCGCAGATAGTCGCTGTGACCGCTGGTCGGCACCAGCGTGCCAAAGACCAGTGTATATTCGCCCAGGCTGGTGGTGACCATCCCGACGTTCATTCCGTTAATCGTTTCTCCCAGCTCCGTGGGCGCGGGCTGGCTGTTCTCTAGACTCCAGAATACCTGCTCCACCCCGGCTTCCGCGGCATAAGACCCCAGCATCTGTTTTTCGACCCGGTTGTTGGCGCCGATGGCAGTAGTCGCGTAGCTTAATCCCGGGCCGATTGCCAGTGTCCCCAGCAGCATCAGTCCCATAACGACCAATAATGCCTGCCCGCTTTGTCCGTTTTTTAACTTGATAAACAAATGCTTCATTTTGGTCTCTACCAGCTAAAATTCGTCCGGCGCTTCACGTTGAACTCACGTACCGCGATCTCCGTGCCGCTTTTGACCACCAGCTTCAAGCTCAGAACCGGATTGGAATAGTCGGCGATTGACGTATTTTCATTATCTTCGGGTTCCAGGTACAGCGCCCGGGCGACCAGCGCCGTATTATTCAGTCCGCCGCTGCTCCAGTGCGTCCTTTTCATGTCGCCAATACCGTCGATGCTATTCTCGACCGTGTAAATGACGGTGTGGTAAACGGTATCTTCTCCAATGCCCCATTCCGTCCAGGAAAACTCAATAAAGTTAGGCGGGTTCAGGTTCTGTGTCAGGATCGTCTCTGCCATTTGAGCGTCGCGGGAAATCCAGTGTACCGCGTTCTCAACTTCCGTGGTCACGGCGATATTCTGGTGGGTTTTCATATTTAAAGTCAGCGTCTGGTGCGCCAGCAGCGTGCTGCCCAGCGCAATCAGCGAGGTAACCGCCAGCCCGATAACCAGTTCGACGACGCCAAAACCACGCGGTTGATTTTTCATGGTGATTTGTACCCGGCCATTTGAAAAATAGTATTGCCGTTTTTCCTCACGGTGACGGTAATTTTCTGTAGTCCGTCGTCCGGGGTATGCAGCGGCGTCACGGCGGCCGGGAGAATCTCCCAGCCGTCCGCCGTGACGATGGACGGATCCACGGGATATTCGTTGGCGCCGGTAACATAGGTGCATTGTTTGACGTATTCCATCTGTCCGCGCGCCAGATTTTCGGCGGTGGTCTGCTCCCGGGTAATCATCTCCGCCCGGGCGCCGCCCGCCAACCCGCTGAAAAATGCCAGGCTGACAATACTCAGTATTCCCAGCGCCAGCGCGGTTTCCAGCACCCCAAATCCTTTTTGTCCTGCCAGATAGCTTTTCATACTAGAATGCCTGACCGTAAATTGAATACATCGCCGAAACCATGGAAAGCGCGATGAGCCCGATAATGCCGCCGATAATGATGGTCATTGTCGGCTGAATCATGGCTACCAGCGCATCGGTTTTATCCTTGGCTTCGGTCTCATAACTGTCGGCGACCGCCATCAAGGTGACATCCAGGTTCCCGGTTTCTTCGCCGACTTTGACCATCTGCACCATCATCGGTAGGAAAATGGCGTCTTTTGCCATTGGCTTTGCCAGCCCTTCGCCTTTGAGCATTTCTGCCTGCACCATTACCAGCGCCCGTACAATGGACTGGTTGCCGGCGGCATTGATAATCAGAGGTAGGATTTCGGTCAGCGGCAACCCGGAGTGGAAAAGCAGCGAAACGCTGCGGCAAACGCGGGAAAGCTCTTTGAGATGCGTAATCCTGCCCAATACGGGTAGCTTTAAAGCTAGGGCATCCACTTTTACCCGCCCCTGCGGCGTCCGCGAGAAAAGCGTAAATCCCAGGATAATGGCGGCGACGCCGGAAAGTATGTAAAGTCCGTTATTTTTAATGTTGGTGGAAATGGCAATCAGATTACGGGTCAGCGCCGGCATTTCCGCGCCGAGGGAGCCGTAGAGGCTGCCGAATGCCGGGAGCACGAAGCCTACCAGTATGCCTACCACGATAACGGTTGCGACCGCGGCGATAATGGGATAAGTGAGCGCGCTCTTAATGCTTTTCCCGGCGTTAAGCTCGCGCTGTAGATAATCTGCCATTTGTCTTAAAATCACTTCAATGCCGCCGGACTGCTCGCCGACACGGAGGGACTGGCGGCATAATGTACTGAAAACTTTAGGGTGTTTATCCAGAGCCCGGGAGAGGGGGTTCCCGGAACGTAACTCAGCGACAATATCGGCATATATCGCCTTCATCAGACGGTTGGCGGACTGGACGCGCAGTATTTCCAGCGCCGAGATGATATCCATCCCCGATTCCAGTAATAACGCCAGCTGCCGGTAAAAGAGGATAATATCCTGCGGTTTGATTTTAATAAAGCGCTCATTGATTTTAGCGGAACTGAATAAAGGGGCAAAAACACGGAGGCTGATGACCCGGTAGCCGGCGTAATCGAGCAGGTGAATTGCCGTTTCTTCGTTGGAGGCGTTCAATTTCCCCTTGACGATGTTGCCGTTTTCACGATAAGCGATATACTGATAAACCACGCCTCTTCCTTTATTCCGTAATGTAGGTGTTGCGTAATACCTCGGATGGAGTAGTAATACCCGCTTTAGCTTTACTCATCCCGTCCTGCAACAAAGTCAGCATTCCCTGACCGATGGCGGCATCTCTTAGCTTGGTAGCCTCATCTTTATTGAGTAATAACGTACGGAGGTGGTCGTTAAGCGTCATCACTTCGAAGATGCCGGTTCTGCCGTGGTAACCGGTATTGGCGCAGAAGCGGCAGCCGCGGCCGTATAAAAATTCCGTGCGCTCCTCTCCTATTTCCCGGTGGAAAGCGATTTGCTCCAGTTGCGGCGCCGGCGTCATTTCGCCGCAGTTAGGACATACTCGTTTGACCATACGCTGGGCAACCACGCCGATAAGCGCCGATGATACCAGAAAGGGTTCGATGCCTAAATCGAAAAGACGCATCACCGCGCCGGCAGTATCGTTAGCGTGGATAGACGAAAGCACCAGGTGCCCGGTCAGCGCGGCCTGAATGGCGATGCCCGCGGTCTCCGCGTCACGGATTTCGCCTACCAGCACCACATCCGGGTCAAGGCGCAGGATAGAACGCAGCCCCGCGGCAAAAGTGACATCGGCGCGGGCGTTGACCTGTATCTGGTTGATATTCTTGAAGCGATATTCCACCGGGTCTTCAATGGTGATGATATTTTGCTGGGTGCTGTCCAGAGTATTGATAGACGCGTAAAGAGTGGTCGTTTTCCCTGCGCCCGTCGGTCCGCTGACCAATATCATACCGTAGGGCGCCTTGATCATAGTTTCCATATCTTTCAGGTTTTCCGGAGAAAAGCCCAGTTGTCCCAATGATAAATTGACGCGCGATTTGTCCAGCAGCCTTAAGGCGACCATTTCCCCGTAGACCGTGGGCACCGTGCCGACACGGACATCCAGAAATCTCCCCTTGGCGTTAATGGAAAAATGCCCGTCCTGGGGACGGTGATGGTCGGCGATGTTCATATTGCCCATAATTTTAATGCGGGAACAAAGCGGGTTGATGGTTTCCAGTGGCAGCGTGAACATATCGTAAAGGGTGCCATCGATGCGGTAGCGTACCCGCAGATTATGTTCCTGGGGCTGGAGATGAATATCCGAAGCGCGCGCTTTTACCGCTTCATCGATTATCAGCGTCAGCGCCTGGACGATGGGGGTGTTGGCAATTGAATCCAGTTTGGATTCTTCGATGGCGCCGGGCTTGGGTTTAGGGGCGGTCAAAGTCATGCCGGCGATTTGCTTGGCGACCTCATCGTACGCTTTATAGTTAAAGTCGATTGCCTCCGCGATATCTTCCGGTGAGGCGGCAATCGCTTCTATATGCTTCCGGCTGCGGGTGCCCAATGCTTCCAGCGCGAAGATATCGGTAGGGTTGGCCATTGCCACCAGCAGGGTGTTGTCTTTTAACGTCAGCGGGATAGCCTTAAATTTCCGCGCCAGCACCTCCGGGATTAGCGCCAGGGCTTCCGGCTGCGGTAACTGCTTCTTCCAATGTGTTTGTATTTCTACTTGTGAGCTCATTGTGAAAATCCTGTAATAATATGTATATAGATTTCACATCAATATCATATAGGCGTACGCAATGGCACACAATAGTGCTTTGGTCATAGGACGTTTGTCCAGGATGCGGGTATCGGGACGGTAATTAGAGCGTTGCGTCAGGGTTTTGTACTCTTGAAATTTGTGATGTGCTAAAATAGCGCTACGGAGACAAGGATTGTCGGATATAAACCGCCAGCAGATACTAAAACGTTCGTTGATATTTTCCTGCCTGCGTGACGCTGAGGTGGAGGAATTGGCGCTTTTATGTACGGAACGCCGGCTGCCGGCCGGGGAGTCGTTTTTCTGGGAGGGGGACAAGCCGGACTGGTTCTTTGTCCTGGCGCAAGGTAAGGTTAAAGTCGTCAAGCACTCCACGCAGGGTAAAGAGTTTATCGTGGCGTTTTTCGGTCCCGGGGAAATGTTCGGTGAGGTGGCGGTTTTTGAAAAGCGTCCCTATCCCGCTTCGGCGCAGGCGGTGAATGACAGCGTGGCGCTGGGCATCAAAAGGGATGATTTTCTTGAATTCCTCTCCCGGCGTCCGGAGGTATCTTTGCGGATTATCAACGTCCTCAGTGGCCGGTTGCGGATGGCGGCGGGCAGGATGGGAGATTTGGCTGGCGAGAGAGCCGAACAACGGTTGGCGCGCGTATTATTGATGTTATCGACCAAATTGGGCAGCTCGCTGCCCTTTACCCGGCAGGACATTGCGGATATGTCAGGCACCACCATCGAGACTGCCATTCGTTTTCTTTCCGGACTTAATACCCGTAAAATCACCCGTTCCGCCCGGGGCAAAATCGTAATACTGGATGAACTGAAATTACGACTGCTAGCGGAGGGTCCGCCGCAGGTTTAGAATACCACCGACTTGATCCAGGTGCATTCCCCATCTTTTTTACCAGTATGATATAAATCATATTTTCCCGCTTAAATTCCTATTATTATCATAATTGTAAACATTCCTCTAATCATTGTATGGAGGTGCGATATGTTCAGTAAATGTCCCGGACAGGATATGAGAAAACTGCGGGTGGAACTGTACCGCTGTCCGCAGTGTCACGGGGAGGTGGAAATTTTCTCCGACGAGACGCGGGTGAAATGCCAGAAATGCGGCACGATGGTTTTCCGGGAGCGGATGCCCACCTGCATCGAATGGTGCTCCTCGGCGCGGCAGTGTTTGGGTGAGGAACGCTGGAAAGAGTTACTCGGCGAAGCCGCCGGCGACAGGACGGAAACGAAAAAATAAATTCGGAGGGACGGAGCAAATGGCAGTCAAAACACTAAGAAAGATTGTTCGAATCGATGAGGATAAATGTAACGGCTGCGGCGCCTGCGCGGATAAATGCGCTGAAGGCGCTTTGCAGATTATCGGCGGCAAAGCAAAATTAGTCAGCGAGAGTTATTGCGACGGGCTGGGAGCCTGCCTCGGGGAGTGCCCGGAAGGGGCGATTATCATCGAGGAGCGCCCGGCAGCGGAATTCGACGAAGCCGCCGTGGAGCATCACCTGGAGCAATTGGCGAAAGAAGAAACCCTCGCCTGCGGCTGCCACAGCGCCCGGGTGACATCATTCGACGGCGACACAACGGATGAAGGTGGGGATGAAGCGTCGGCAGCCGTGCCGCAGCCATCGGCATTGCGTCACTGGCCGGTACAGCTTGCCCTCGTGCCGCCGAAAGCCCCATTTTTCCAGGGCGCCGACCTGTTGCTCACGGCGCATTGCGTGCCGGCGGCTTCCGGCAGCTTCCATCAGGAATTTCTTAAAGACCACGCACTGGTCATTGCCTGCCCCAAATTGGACGATACTGAAGCCCACCTGGAAAAATTAACGCAGATTTTGACTCAGTCCAGTATCAAAAGCCTGACCGTGGCGCGGATGGAAGTACCCTGCTGTTCCGGGTTGACTTTCCTGGCGAAGAAAGCTATTGCCGCCAGCGGTAAACGCATTCCTTTCCTGGAGGTCGTGGTCGGCATCCGCGGCGAAATTAAAGAATAATTTCTTGACGGAGGTACAACAATGACGACGAAATATGAGTTTGAACGGCGTGAACGTAACGCCGGCGAACAAGATGAGAAAGCTTGGCAGGAGGCAACAACTTCGTTGCAGCACCCGGTGGGGATTTTTATGGCGGAGCACCAGATTATCCTGCAGAATCTGACCGAACTGGCGGAAATTGTTTACCAGGTCGGCAAAGCGAAGAGTTACGCCGAATTAAAGCCGCAAACCTTACGGCTGAAAGAAATCAGCACCTTGTTGCTGGAGACGGAAAGCCATCACCAGCGTGAGGAGCAGGTTTTATTCCCGCGGCTGGAAAAGCGCGGTATCACCGGTCCCCCGCAGGTAATGCGGGCGGAACACGTGGAGCTCCGTGCCCGGAAACACCGGCTGGCGGACTTGCTGCAAGCCATCGATTCCACGCCGTTTCCGGAATTTGTCAAAGGCGTGCAGGAAGCTGGCGGCTATCTGGCGGGTACCTTGAGAGCCCATATTTATAAAGAGGATAATATCCTTTACCCCACCGCCCTGCGGTTCCTGTCCCCGGCGGAGTGGCAGGAAGTAATCACTGAATTCGCAGCCATCGGCTATTGTAATTTTACTCCCGGCAGATGAGTGTAGCCGCACAATAGGTTTTCTCCTGAGCTGATGCACAGCGCGTCCGCTCTTTATTGGTGAGTCCTAGAGATAATCTGACCTGTAATGCCATCCCAGCGCAGGCTGGGATCCAAACGAAACTAACGGGTCGCTGTAAAAAATCACCAAATGAGGGCAATATTCGCTCTTATTTTTGCTTGCATTTTTTTCGCAGCGCCTTTATAGTAATGTCAATTATTAAATGAAGTAAAAGGGGCAGACTTTGGATATTTTATGGGTGGTACTGGCGCTGGTAATCGCTTATCTTCTCGGCTCGATACCCACGGCATATATCATCGGTAAGCTGCGTAAAGGCACGGATATCCGGAATATCGGCTCCCATAATATGGGCGCGATGAATACCTTTTATTCGGTGGGGTTCTGGTGGGGCGCGCTGGTGCTGCTGGTGGATATGGGTAAGGGCGCCGCGTCCGTGGCCATCGCACAGGCGCTCGGTGTTCACCAGTTCGTGGTTTTCGGCGCCGGCATCCTGGCAGTGGTCGGGCACAACCTGCCGGTTTTCTTAAAATTCAAGGGCGGCAAAGGCGGGGCGACGGCGCTGGGGGTGCTGATTACTCTGATGCCGTGGTCGATTCTTATCTGCGGCAGTCTTTTCGGTATCTTATTATTAATTACCCGCGCGCCGACCATCAGCTACGGCATCTGTTTCTTTTTCTTCCCGTTCGTCGCCTGGCTGGTCCCTGCTTATAACAATAATGAAGTCCCGCTCATTGTCTATTCGGTAATTCTAGCCTTAATACCGCTGCTGCGTTATATCCCTCGCCTTAAAGAAATGCGGCAAAAAGGCGGCAGTTGGACACGCGTCTTCAAACGTAAAGGTCTGAGCGACCGGTTCTAGCGGCTTCATGTCACTTATTTTTTAAAGGCAGAACCACAATCCCGGTGCCCATCGTGGTTTTTTCGCCCTTATCGTTTTCCAACCACATTTCGGTTTCGATGATATGGTCGCTGCCATCGACATACTTCTTGGTAACCTTGCCTTTGCAGGTAATGGTCGTTCGGGGAACGTCCATCCCCCGGTAGCTGGCGGTGTATTTTTTTACCCGGCCGTAATCACCCACGAAATCCGTCAGCATCTGCCCCAGCCAGGCGCCTTTTAAAGCCCCGTGGACGATGACCCCGGGCAGTTTGTTGTTGATGGCAAAATCTTTGTCGTAGTGAATTTCATAAAGGTCGCCGGATGCACCTGCCCATTGCACCAACTGACGGGTGGTGGGTTTTTTCACCAGGTCTGGCAACGCCGCCCCGACCTCAATATCTTCCCAGTAATTCTGCTGTTTTTCCATTTTATTTACTCCTTGCTCCCGGTTTAATTTTAATAATGAATGCCGATATGCCGTCCTATGCCGACTTTTTCACCTTTTTCGTTACGGAAAATATAATCGGTGACCACGAAGGTCATCAATCCCAGCCGCCCTTCGCGCTGGTAAACGTCCGAAGTCATAATGGTGATGGAAATCCGGTCCCCGGCCTGCACCGGAATGTAGCATTCGTATTCGTTGCCGCCGTTCAGAGTGCGGCCGGTGAGCACCGGGTATTTCGGTTCCTTGAAAGGCGATAAGGGGTAGTCGTAATTAGTGAGAAAACTCGGTGGGGCAATCAGGCTGCGGTAGCCTAATTTCTTACAATACGCTTCATCATGGTAAAGCGGGTTTTTATCCCCGATAGCGTCCGCCCAGCGCCGGATGGGTTCCTTTTCGATTTCAAAGATGGAAGGCTCCGATTCCTTGCCGACGGTCTTTTTTACCTCTTCGAATGTTAAAAATCTGTGAGTGGTCATAAAGCGCTCCTTTCCGCAGGAAATTTTGTTGACATTATAACACAGTTTTTCGTTTATGCTAAACTGGGCATAACCGCCTGTCAAGAACTGATATGTCAATGACCAAAAGTAACACGCCGCAAAACCTCACACTGGTTACGGAGCGGGGTAATATCGAGTGTGTCTATCACCCGGGTGCCGCGCGCACCGCGGTTATCTGGTTGTGTGGCGCGCTCGGGGGACTGGACGGACCTTCCTTCGGGATTTTCAAGATACTGGCGGAACAACTGGCAGTGGAGAATATCGGTTCCCTCCGTCTGCATTATGCTTTACCCGGCAAATTTGAGGAATGTGTTCAGGACACTCTGGTTGGCATCGAATATCTGCACCGGCAAAAATATCAGAAAGTCGCGCTGGTGGGGCATTCTTTCGGTGGGGCGGTGGCGATACAGGCGGGGACGATGAGCCCGCGGGTAAAAGCCGTGGTGGGACTGGCGAGCCAGACCTACGGCGCGCAGAACGCGGGGAGGCTGGCGCCGCGGCCTTTGCTCTTAATTCACGGGGAGAGAGACCGCAACCTCCCGGCACGCTGCTCCCAGCTTATTTACCAGTGGGCGGGGGAACCTAAGGAGCTTTACATCCTTAAGAACAACGGGCATTTTTTACGAGAAGCCCATCATGCATTAATAACGCAGTTGCATCAGTGGTTGGTTGACAAATTAGCAGCTCCCGGCACAGAAAAAATCCTGTGATGCTTTTACTCACCTCGTAAAAAAAGATAAAATACAGACGAGAAGAAGTTGCAGACAATAAGCAATTATGCTAAAAATCAGGAAAAAACTATTGACACTACCCGCAATGATGATATAATGCCTCAAAGCGGAATAAATTTTCCAAGATTTAGAACTTATTTCGGGTACTCGGTGTTGGTGGCCACTGGCTCTCGGAAAAGGTTCAGCGTAATGTTATTTTCTGGCGCTGAATCTCTTTGCTTGTGGTCGGACTTAAATTAAGATAAAATATTCTATTCTTGTCGAAAGGTGAGACAGAGTTAGGAGAAGGTCATGCAAGCATACGCAGTCCGACGTTTTTTATTGATCATTCCCACTGTTTTTATTATCACCGTGTTGCTCTTCCTTATCATCCGGTTGATCCCGGGTGACGTGGTCCAGATGATTGTGGCGGAGCGTACCTGGGCACAGGAGATGGGCACCACCGAGGCGGTCAGCACGGATGAAATACGCGCCGCCTTCGGGTTGGATAAACCCTGGTACACGCAGTATGTGGACTGGATTACAGGTTTTTTCAAAGGTGATTTCGGTACTTCAATCTGGACCGGGCGCAAGATGATCGATGAGTTAAAAGTCCGGCTGCCGGTGACCTTGGAACTTAGCGTATTATCATTAGTTTTTGGTCTGGTTGCTTCAATCCCCCTCGGTATTTATTCTGCTATCCGGCAGGATACGATTCTCGACTACACCGGCCGTACTGTCTCAATCTTGCTGATGGCAATCCCCAACTTCTGGATTGCGACGATCGTGGTAATCTATCCGGTTGTTTATTGGGGGAAATCAATTATTCCGCTAGAATATATACCATTTGCGCAAAACCCATGGGGTAATTTGTGGCAGTTCGGGCTGATTGCTTTTATCGGCGGCGCCATGACTTCCGGCGGCACTGTCAGAATCACCCGTACCATGATGCTGGAAGTACTGCGGCAGGATTACATCCGTACCGCCTGGTCCAAAGGCTTAAATGAAAAACTGGTGGTGCTGCGGCACGCGGTTAAAAATACATTGATCCCTGTGATTACTATCGTTGGGGGCATGATCCCCGGCTTGCTGGGCGGTTCGGTGATTATGGAGCAGATTTTTAATCTGCCCGGTTTGGGTCGGTATTTCTTGGAAGCCACTGTACGAAGAGACTACCTGATTATCTCCGGGTGGAATTTACTGATGTCATCATTCGTGCTTATCTTTATCGTATTGACGGATCTGGCTTATGCCTTTGTCGATCCTCGTATCAGGTATAAGTAAGGGAAGAGGAAGGGAAAATGAGTACGGCACAAGCGACTGCGAGTACCCAAGTGAAAAAACCCGCCAAGCGTTACGGCTTTTTTAAAGATGTCCTGCGACGGCTATTTAAAGAAAAGCCGCTGGGTGTTATCGGTTTGTTTATTGTTTTATTCCTGTTTTTTGTAGGCATTTTTGCGCCTTTCCTCGCTCCGGAAAAACACACCGAGAATGCGCGTGGTTATAATATCATCCATCTGGCGGACAGGTTTACCCCTCCGTTTACGGACCCGCGCTATCCGCTGGGGACTGACCAGTTAGGCCGCGATATTTTCAGCCGTGTCATTTACGGTGCGCAGCTGTCGATGGTCGTGGCGGTGGTAGGTACGGTATTGCAAACTGCCATCTCGCTCACAATTGGTGTGGCATGCGCCTATTTCGGCGGTTTGTTTGACCTGATTGTGCAGAGATTTGTAGACGCCTGGGTGACTTTCCCGGGACTGGTACTGTTAATCACCGCGATGGCTATCGTTGGGCCGGGGTTGACCCAGATTCTGTTGATTTTGGGTATTTCCGGCGGTATTTACGCCACCCGTTTTAAGAGAAGCCTGGTTTTCGCCATTCGTGAAAACCAGTATATTTACGCCTCTCAGGCAATCGGCGCCCGGTCCTGGTATGTCATGATACGTCACATTTTGCCGAACATTATGCCGATGGTCATCGTTATTTTCTCAAGCACGATGGGCGGCTTGATTATGTACGAAGCCACCTTGAGCTTCTTGGGGCTTGGTCTGCCGCCGCCGTATCCCAGCTGGGGCGGGATGATTGCCGGCGAAGGCAGATCCAATATGTTAAGAGCGCCCTGGATGCTGCTCTGGCCTGGTTTGGCGCTTACTATGGTTGTGTTTGGTATCAATATGTTCGGCGATGCCCTGCGTGACCTGCTTGATCCCAGGTTAAGGGGCGGGCTCGGCAGTTACCGTCTGGATAAGGGAGAGGAGATTGCTAAGAAAATGCGTGCCAGACTGGAAGCTGCTCAACCTAAGATGGAACAAGACCTCGCCGGTTTAAAAAAGAAATAATCGCATAATGTACATAAAAACTACGGTTTCCTGAAACGCGCTAAAATTTCGGGCAAAACTGCGGCAGTGTTTTAATGTAGGTGTTTTTGTGTGTTTTTGCGCCCGAAAAAATAGAATATAAGAAAAATAAAGGAAGGGAGGAACCAGAGGAATAAATTAAATTGAGTTCAAATGTTTAGGTTGCGCTAAAAATAATTAAGAGGAAAGGTGAAAAGAAGTAAACTTTTTATTCTGTGCAGCGCATTACTTGCCGTGATTATGGTACTGGCAGCCTGTAAAGATGGCACCACTACCCAGCAGACTACTACCCAGGTCACCGGGACGGTGCAGCCGACCGGGACCACTACTACCGGTATTTCTACCACTACCCCGGCGGTAACGGTGGCTCCGCCGAAGCAGGACCCGTCCGTAAAACCTGTCTACGGCGGTGTAGGCACGTTCCTAGGTACCGCCAGCCCCTACCGCTGGGACCCGGGCGAACTTGCCCACCTACAGAACCCCACCGCTGTGGTCGAAACCCTGTGGGGAGCCGACTGGACGAAGGGCCCTCAGGGCACCAACGAATTTCCGTTCAATCAGCAGACCATTCCTGATCCTTTTATGACTGGTTTTCTGGCGGAATCCATTGAGTACGTTGACCAGTATACCGCCATTTACACCCTGCGCAAGGGCTTGACCTACTGGGGCAACAACCCCAAGGTGCCGGGCTACGGGCGTGAAATGGTCGCGGCGGATTACATCGCCGCCAGTAAACGCACCCAGTCCATGCCGCGCGCCGTCAACTACCGCGCCAAGGGCGAGGCTGACGTCAGCTACGTGTTCGCCGAAGCGGTTCCCGGCAACAAGTACGCCATCAAAATTCGCTTGCAGACCCCGAGAGTCAACATCTCCTCGGGTGTCATCACCGGCGTGTATCCCGCCGAATCTACCTCTCTCGACCTGAGCGACTGGCGGAACGCCTGCGGTACCGGTCCCTTCGTGGTGACGGACTTCGTGCAGGATTCTTCCATCAGCTACATCGCCAATCCCAACTACTGGGAAAATGACCCCTTAAGACCCGAATACAAGAGACCGTATCTGGACGGGTACCGCACGCTGATTATCGTCGACCCCGCCACCCAGCAGGCGGCTATCCAGACGGGTAAAATTCTAATTTACGGCACCACCCGCGACCGCGGTCTGTTCTTAATCAAGAACAACCCGGAACTCAAGTACACCACCCGCCCGGAGAACTACAACATCGTCATCTTCATGCGGCTGGACAAAGAGCCCTACAACAAGCTCGAGGTACGCCGCGCGCTGGCGATCGCCATCGACCGCCGGACCATCCTGGAAGACTTCATGGAAGGTCAGGGCTACCTGTTAGCCTGGCCGGTGTGGGATTCCGTGGGTAAGACCATTTACACGCCGCTGGAAGAAACCCCGGCGGACGTACAGGAACTGTACAACTACGATCCCGCCAAAGCCAAGAAGATGCTGGCGGACGCCGGTTATCCCAATGGCTTGACGCTCGAGTTGCTGTCGCCGCAGGTTGAGTCCTACGTGGACCGCGCCAACATTGTGAAGAGCTACTGGGATGCGATTGGCGTAAAGACGACCGTGAACGTGATTGAAAGCGCGACTTTCTATGACAGGCTTTACGGCAAGAACTACCAGGACACGGCCATTGTGGCGTGGGGCAACTCCAGCAAATGGTCGACGCTGGGCTGGTGCTGGCGTTCCGGTATTCTCTACAACTACGGCAAGGTCAACGACCCGAAGATTGACCAGGCTTACCTTGACGCGCTCAACCTGGGACAGGACCCGGTGGCGCAGGACAAGCTGTTCAAGGACATTTACGTTTACGGTATGCAGCAGGCGTATGAAATCTGCTTGCCGCAGCCGGTGACGTATGTGTTCTGGCAGCCGTACATGTACGGTTATGTCGGTGAATATGCTGACGTGGCTTCCCGCGTCTGGATTGACCCGGCGGGCAAGAAAGCCGCCGGCCACTAGTCCGTTTCCAACCTCTACCTTACTGTAAAGAGGGGCAGGTAATCCTGCCCCTCTTTAAATTTATAAAAAAATATTTTACACTATTTTAACAAAGTAGTAGCTTTTTTTATAAATATGGTGTAATATAGCACGTAAATGAAAACAAGTGTGTGGTGGCATTGTTTTCAGACATATGACGTTAATATTAAAAAATCAGGAAGGAGGTTAATTAAAGGTAGAGGAAAGTTTATGTTCATTTCGCACACGGTTTATGCGCTAGAACTAAAATAGGAGGAAAGAGTGAAAAAAGGTAAAATTATTTGGTTCCTGGTTAGCGCACTTCTGACACTAGTCCTGATTCTAGCCGCCTGTAAAGACACTACCACTACCCAGCAGACTACTACCCAGGTCACCGGGACGGCAAAACCGACGGGGACGACAACTGTAACGACTACCACCACTACCCCGGCGGTAACGGTGGCTCCGCCGAAGCAGGACCCGTCCGTAACACCGGTTTACGGCGGGGTAGCTACTTTCCTGGGCACCGCCAGCCCCTACCGCTGGGACCCGGGCGAACTTGCCCACCTCCAGAACCCGACCGCCGTGGTGGAAGGCTTGACCGGGGCTGACTGGACGAAGGGACCTCAGGGCACCAACGAGTTCCCGTTCAACCAGCAGACCGTGCCCGATCCTTTCATCATCGGTCACCTGGCGGAAAAGATTGAAGTTGTTGACGCGAAAACTGCCATTTACACCCTGCGCAAGGGCTTGACCTACTGGGGCAACAACCCCAAGGTGCCGGGCTACGGGGCTGAAATGGTCGCGGCGGATTACATCGCTGCCAGCAAACGCACCCAGTCCATGCCGCGCGCCGTCAACTATCGCGCTCAGGGTGAAGCTGACCCTAACTACGTGAAAGCCGAGGCTGTTGCCGGCAACAAGTACGCCATCAAAATCACGACTCCGCAACCCAGGGTTAATAATTCCTCGGGCGTTGTCAGCGGCGTATATCCCGCCGCCTCCACTGCGCTTGACCTGAGCGACTGGCGCAACGCCTGCGGCACCGGTCCCTTCGTGGTGACGGACTTCGTGCCGGATTCTTCCATCAGCTACATCGCCAATCCCAACTACTGGGAGAACGACCCGTATCGTCCCACCTACAAGAGACCTTATCTGGACGGCTACCGCACGCTGATTATCGTCGACCCCGCCACCCAGCAGGCGGCCATCCAGACGGGGAAAATCCTGATTTACGGCACCACCCGCGACCGCGGCCTGTTCTTAATCAAGAACAACCCAAAACTCAAGTACACCACCCGCCCGGAGAACTACAATATCGTCATCTTCATGCGGCTGGACAAAGAACCCTACAACAAGCTTGAGGTACGCCGCGCGCTGGCGATCGCCATCGACCGCAAGGGTATCCTGAAAGACTTCATGGAAGGTCAGGGTTACCTGTTAGCCTGGCCGGTGTGGGATTCCGTGGGCAAGACCATTTACACGCCGCTGGAAGAAACCCCGGCGGACGTGCAGGAACTGTACAACTACGATCCCGCCAAAGCCAAGAAGATGCTGGCGGACGCCGGTTATCCCAATGGCTTAACGCTCGAGTTGCTGTCGCCGCAGGTTGAGTCCTACGTGGACCGCGCCAATATTGTGAAGAGCTACTGGGATGCGATTGGCGTAAAGACAACCGTGAACGTCATTGAAAGCGCGACTTTCTATGACAGGCTTTACGGCAAGAACTACCAGGACACGGCCATTGTGGCCTGGGGCAACTCCAGCAAATGGTCGACGCTTGGCTGGTGCTGGCGTTCCGGCATCATCTACAACTACGGCAAGGTCAACGACCCGAAGATTGACAAAGCTTACCTTGACGCTTTGGATCTAGGCGGAGCCGGCAAGCTGGTTGAACAGGACAAGCTGTTCAAAGACATTTATGTTTACGGTATGCAGCAGGCATGGGAAATCTGCTTGCCGCAGCCGGTGACATATGTGTTCTGGCAACCGTACATGTACGGTTATGTCGGCGAATACGCTGACGTGGCTTCCCGCGTCTGGATTGACCCGGCGGGCAAGAAAGAGATGGGTCATTAGTCCACTTCCAACCTCTACCTTACTAAAAAGAGGGGCAGGTAATCCTGCCCCTCTTCTATTTGTTCTAATTTTAAAGCGTTTTGTTCTTCTCAGTTTTGGTTGACGATGAGTAGCTGTAATCTGGTCGGGACTAGGTAGGAGTTCCAGAAGCCTGTCCTGAGCGCAGCCGAAGGGATGGAGGGCGGATGCCCTCCATCTCGTATTATCTCCTCGCCCTATTAGGGCGGGGACTTAGGGGTGGGTCGTTGTGAGGGTATTTCTCCACATCTTTAGTCTCAACCAGATGCAAGTAAGTAGTACCAAGTGTTTAAAAAATCAGTTGCATCATTACCACGTCCAGCAATTTCCCGTTTTTATGCCCCACTTCTTTCATTACGCCGATATGCTGGAAACCGTACTTTTGATGCAGTTCAATACTGATTTTATTACCGCCCGTGATCCGGGAGAGAATGGTATGCAGTCCGTACTTTTGCCCTTCCTTCAGGATATTTTGCAGGAGAGCCTTACCGATGCTTTTCCGGCGGTACTCCTGCCTGACGTAAAGCGAGACTTCCGCCGTATCCGCGTAGGCGCAGCGCGAAGACCACTGGCTTAACGATGCCCAGCCCGTGATTTTGCCGTCATCTGCGGCGACGAGGATAGGGTTCCGGGATCCGTGCGCCCGGTACCACTGCCGTTGTTCTTTAATACTTTTGGGCTGCGTGTCGAAAGTGGCATCGGTGGTTAAAATCGCTTCGTTGTAAATCTCGGTAATCCCCCCGATATCCGCCAGACGCGCTTTTCTGATAATAATAGACATAATGTAATATCACCCTCGATTTTACGTTACCAGCCCGCCGTCGACCGTAATGGTTTGCCCGGTGATATAGCTGGCGGCATCGGATGCCAGGAAAACCGCCGTATTGGCAATTTCTTCCGGTTTTGCCATTCTGCCCAATGGCGCCATCGGGGTCAGCATCTTCAGGATTTCAGGGTTCTCCCAGAGATAGCGCGTCAGCTCGGTTTCCACCAGGCCCGGAGCAATCGCCACGATGCGAATATTATGAGGAGCTAAATCCCATGCCAATCCCTTGGTCATCATCACGATACCGGCTTTATGCACACCGTAGGCGGTGCTTTGCCGGGGATATGGGTTGCGTGTTAATCCTTCGATGGAAGCGATGCTGATTATAACACCGCGCTTGTGCGGTATCATCACCTTGCTCACTGCCTGACAACACATTATGGGACCCCACAGGTTGACCCCGGTGGATTTCTGCCACTCCTCTCCGGTAATCTGCAGCAGGTTGCCGCCGCCGCTGACGGCGTTGTTGACCAGAATGTCCACCGTGCCGAGTTCTCTCACCACTTTTGTCACGAAGGTGTCGATATCGGTTTTTTTGGATACATCGGCGATGCCGGTCAAGGCTTTTCTGCCGAGCTTCCGTATTTCAGCCCCGGCGGCATCGAGGTCGCCGTTTTCATTTACATAGTCGCAAATAGCGACATCGGCCCCGGCGCGCGCCATTGCCAGCGCGATGGCTTTGCCGATACCGCGCCGCCCGCCGGTGATTATTGCCACCCTGTCTTTTAATGGTAAACTCGTGGTCGTCAATTGGTTACTCCTCAAACTAACTATACCCGCTATTAAAATTTAGCTTATCACCACGATGAATGTTAATACAAATATTCCCCGGTAAGGTTTTTCTCGGTTTTGATTGAGGATGAGTAGCTGTAATCTGGTTTTGGTAAGGTAGAAGTTCCAGAAGCCTGTCCTGAGCGCAGCCGAAGGGATGGAGGGCGAATGCCCTCCATCTCGTATTTACTCCCCGCCCTGTCAGGGCGGGGATTCAGGGGTGGGTCGTTGTGAATATGTTTAACATCAACCAAATGCAAGGAGTTTTTCCGGGGATACTGATATGATTTGACGCTCTCTACCATTAGTGTTAGCATAGGGGAGAAATTTGGCGTAAAGGACGGTATGCGATGAAAATGAAAGTTTTTGAACCGCTACAGATTAAATCGATGAAAATACCCAATAGATTGGGGTTGTCTTCTCTGCTCAATAACCCGGTCGGCGAGGACGGCGGGCCGGATGATATTACCGTCGAATGGTTCGAGTCACGCGCCCGGGGCGGAGTGGGTCTGGTATTAAGCGGCGCCGTGCAGCCGAACGCGCCGCCCCCGGCGGCGATGATGTGGCGGCGCATTTCATTAGGATTGTACGACGACCAGTTTATCCCTGGCTTTAAAAAAATCGCGGACGCGGTGCATAAGCACGGCAGCGCTTTCGGGGTACAGATTGCGGGCAGCGGTCCGATGACCGGCGCCGCGCCCTCTTTACCCCCGTACCCGGACGAACTGCACCCCACGACGACAGTGATTGAAGCCATGGGCGGGCAAACGCTGCCCATCCGGGAGTATACGGTAGAGGATATCGAGCGGGTGCAGAATGGTTTTGCCGCGGCGGCGGCACGCGCTAAAAAAGCCGGCGCCGATTGCGTGGAAATCCACTGCACTCATGGCGGTGCTTCTTTCCTGTGCTCGTTTCTTTCACCTTACTATAACCGGCGTACCGATAAGTATGGCGGCAACTGGGAGAATCGGCTCCGGGCAACCGTGGAGACCGTCGACAAAGTGCGCCAGTCGGTCGGTAAGGATTTCCCGGTGCTGGTGCGTTTTTGCGGCGACCAGCTTATCGGCGATAAAGGGATTACGGTTGAGGACACGATGCGGTATATCGTTCCGGCGCTGGACGAAGCCGGGGTGGACGCTTTCGACGTCTCCCAGGGAGACAATATCCGTTCGGTGGAAGGTATTTCCATCCCGATGTACATTCCGCGCGGGGCGTTTATTTACGTCGCCGCGGCCGCGAAAAAAGCCACCAAAAAACCGGTGATGGGTGTGGGCAGGATCGTCGATATCGAGATGGCGGAACGGTTCCTGCAGGAAGGTAAAGCCGACCTGGTCTTTATGAGCCGGCAGTTCACGGCTGACCCGGAAACCCCGAAGAAATTCTTCGCTGGAAAACCGGAAGAGATTAGAAAGTGCATTGGCTGCCTGATGGGTTGCGGGCATCCCTCTTGCCCGGTGAATTACGATATCCAGGATTTCCCGGTGAAAATGACCCCGGCGAAGCAGAAAAAGAAAGTACTGGTGGTCGGGGGCGGGGTAGGCGGCATGGAAGCTGCCCGCATCGCCACCATGCGCGGGCACCAGGTTACCCTGTGGGAAAAAGAACCGGAGCTGGGCGGTATGGTAGCGGCGTTAGCCAAGACCAAGCTGACCTCCGAGTTCCAGAACTTTATCGATTACCTCGGCGTTCAGATGCGGAAGCTCAAGGTGGACGTAAGGGTGTGCAAAGAAGCCACTAAAGAAGAGGTGGCGGCGCTCAAGCCGGAGGTGGTCATCAATGCCACCGGGAGCTCGATGGTGGTGCCGGAGATAGCCAAAGGGAAGCCGGGGGTGATGGATCATATCGAAGCCTGCAAGAACCAGCGTGCCATCGGGCAGCGGGTGGTCATTTGGG
>Ga0172375_10000300_pt1 | contig 78470 bp, 74 predicted proteins | sample LakKiv1m_FD_114537 | JGI IMG/M metagenome (GOLD analysis project Ga0172375, IMG submission 114537) | Freshwater microbial communities from Kabuno Bay, South-Kivu, Congo - kab_092012_11.1m | ecosystem: Environmental > Aquatic > Freshwater > Lake | place: Democratic Republic of the Congo... | reverse complement strand
GCCGCCTGGAGAATGGCAGTAGAGGTCTGGTTACAGGAGAGTAAACATATCACCGTGACCCAAAATGGAAAAGTGTTACCCTATTTTCCCGAATTTTGGACTCATAATTAGGTTGGCGCTACAATGTTGGAAACCCTCACGGTAAGTATTACAGCTATTCCTTTGGTACAGATAGTCCTATTAATTCAGTTTTCAATCCGTTTAACAAGGACGGAGCAACTTATGCCGATGACCATCCAAGGAAATGCGACGAATCTCGCTACTTAAAAACAACAGTGAAACAGGATTTGATTGCCCTGAAGCTCTTGGAGGCGTTGATTCAACAAGAGAAAGATAATCCCGTGCCATATAGACTAATAGGTGCAAATTGCAGATCATGGACAGACGAAATGTTCAAATTCTTTAGAGATGACATGAAATACGGCCAGAAAAGTTCTCCTTTAAGACATTAATCCGCGTTAAGCTCAAATAAAATTAATACACCATATTGTTAAGGCGCAGCGATATAGGAAATTACTGTATGAGCGATACCACTCATAAGCATGAACAAAGCAGTGTAATCTTTCGATTGCGCGGGAAACATAATTTCGTGCGATTGCTTTTTCTTTCTTCAGTATTATTAATGGTAATCACGTTCCCTTTGCTTTTGGTTGATTGTCGGAATGTTACTGTTTGCCAATATAATGCCATTATAAATATCATGTCGGGATTGACTGTTTTATTAGTTAACATGTTCTTTGCTTCTAAATCGCAGCATCGATGGAGTAAAGTGGCATTGTTGATTGTTTCGTTTGGCGGTTTCGTACAAGCATTGTTTGGCATTGTCGTATTTTATCCCTGAGAAGATTATCTTGGGGGCCAATCGGGCCGCACCTGGAATCTAGAAAGTGGTTGATGTGAGGTTCTGGATTTTGCAGATTGAGGATGAATGGTTTCTCCCGCGCCCTCATCCGGAGTACAGATCGAGTGGAAGGACTCGACCAACGGCACTGTTCAGTCATTTGTCTACGGCTTCAACAACGCCGGCATGATTACCAGCGCTGTCTACAGGACCGGTGAAAGAATGTACTACTATTATGATGGAATTGACCGGCTGACAAACGTTACCACCATTGCAGCCGGCGCTACCAACCGCATGCGGTATTACTACGACCTGGCAGGCAACCGGACGAACGTCACGGGCACTGGGGTTACCAATAGATACACTTATGGACAGGGCAACCGGCTGGCAAGTTTCGGAACGGGCACGACCAATGAGTTTGATTTGGCTGGGAATGTCACCAATATCATGTATAGTGCCGCAAATCAGTTATTGCTTAACTGGGATGGGCAGTACCGGATGACACAAGTCAAAACCAACGGTGTGGTTGCCGAGAGTTATCAATATGACCCGCTCGGTCGGCGGTCTGTCATAGATTCCGGCACCGAGACCAACTATCTGGCCTACGACGGAGTCAATGGCATCGCTGATCTTAATGCCACTGGCGGGCTCGTTCGCAGCTATGTCTGGGGCGGAATTGACAACATGCTGGCAATGACGGTTTATACAGGAGCGACCGCCACAACATATTACCCGCTCAAAGACCATCTCGGAACCATTCACGCAATGGCCGATACAAACGGTGTGGTAGTCGAGCAGTATAAATACACGGCTTGGGGGCAGACAACGGTTTATGATGCGAACACGAACCTCTTGAGCCAGTCCGCCATCGGCAACCGCTACCTCTGGCAGGGCAGGGAGTATTCCTGGAAGAGCGGGTTGTATTATTTCCGGGCGAGATGGTATGACCCCATCACTGGAAGATGGCTTTCCAATGACCCGATAGGCGTGAGTGGCGGGTGGAATCAGTACGTGTTCTGCGGGAATAACACCCTAAACGTTGTTGATCCGTTTGGGCTTGAAGGTCAGGACTTTTACGATCAGTTATTAGACAGCCAGGCGAATTCACCTTCAACTGCTACTCTCGGGAATCAAATGAGAGGGGATAGTAAACAAGAAGTTGACAAAATGTTGAAAGGTGCGAGAGATTCAGTTGTAATGGCAGTGACGCTTGTGTCGTTCGGCGAAGGAAAGGCTGGCGTTGGTGCTCTTTCCCGACTATGTAGCTGGATTAAGAGAAAATTATGGAAATGTCCAGGAGGTCGAGCGGCCGCGAAGGGAATAACAGGGGCGGCTCAAGTCAAGGGTGACAAATTCTTCACGGGTTTCGCCAAGCGAAATCCAATCAATCAGACGACACGCCAAATCGGTGACTACACCGAATTTGCGATTGACGTGCCAGGAGACAATGGCCAGAGCTTTACCCGATGGGTAAAAGTGGTCGATTCCGACGGTCGAACGATTCGTCTTTATCACGATACGTTCGACAATACGGGTAAGTTTCTCAATCGGGGAATCAAGATCCCCGGACCGGAAAGGCACGTTCAATGAAAATCTTTACTATTCCAGTGATTCTAGAACGACTGCAGGGGTATCTGAACCAAGACTATGACTTCGACGACTTTCGCAAGTTGATCTGCGCTCGGTACGAGAGTGAAGATGACATCTACGTCGAAAATGAGGCCGATGACGTCCTTTCCGTTCTGGCTCCATACATCGAAACTGAGGAGGCAATCCCGGACAACAGGCGAGACATTCGATTACGACGTCTCTGCAAACTTCTGAAGAATCGTGGAGATCTACCGGCCTCGGCGGTGACAGTATTTGGGTTGAAGTACGAAGAGATTGTGCAGCTTGTCAAAAAGAAAGACGACGGAATAATCACAGAGGCGGTCTTACGTCAACAAGTCAGGGAATTGACTCCTGCAACATTCGACTTGGACTCTGTCCTTGTTTGGGCTGAGAAGCAGAAGGGAGACGAGGCAGTTTAACGTATCTTCTGGGGTCACGTCTCGAGTGGCTGTTGAAAAACTCACGGTTTTAGGCATTTATATCAACATGTTGCCGGAACTCTGGCAAAAGTTTTGATTTTCAATATTATATTTGCTTTCTGCATTTTTCGCAAGACAACAAAGATAATGCTCAGAAGAAAGTCAGACGCCAGATGGACACAGTCCTGAAGAATAACAGGCGCTCTTTCTCTAAATATGCTGACGATCCTTTTGATGTTCTGGACAGTCGCGGTTATCAGGCATTGTTCTAGTGCGCGGCCCCGAGTTAATGAGACCAAAATTCATGATTAATAGGGTTACACTTCTTACTCTTCAGCACGGTAACCAAGCCGTGCCTGCGTAACCATGTTTCCACGGCCACACGCCATATAGTATCAAAGTCCACGGACTTTTCACTATTACTTTTGCTTTTTATCTGCCTGACCAAGGCCATGATCTGGTCCCTGATTTCCTTCCTTTTCTTGAGGTTATATGCCTTCATTCGAACCATACCCGCAGACAGGCAGGCACAGGAGCTTTGCCCAGAGAGGCTTTCTCTGCGCCTGTGATTGAGGTTGTGGGCGCTGAGTGACCTGCACCCCTAAAACCTGACAGTTTCCAAAGAGAACGTCATGGAAAAGTCTTTTCTCCCTGTTGACGTCAATCAAGCGTTATGATACGTTCAAAACCAATTGAACGTAGCTTGAGTTGATGCTGTAATCTTTCCCTGCATAACTCACGGGCACGGAGTGTGCCTTCTAATTTTTGTTTCCTCGATAAAACCGTGAAACTCCTCGATAAGCTGTTCTCCTGGGCGGGTTTTGTTTTGCTTGCCGCCGTTGTCATTATTTCTTCCTGGCTGTTTGCCGGGTGGGAGATGTGGCTGTTCTGGCCGTTTGTGGCGATGATATTCTGCGCGACCTTTTTCTTCTCGATCAGGCTGATCTTGGGGAGGATCGGATTCCGGTCTAATGTTGCGGGGGCGGAGGAGCCCGGAATTCCGGAGTTGGAGAAAAGGTACCGGGAAGAACTGTCTATCAGGAATGGAAGGCTGCTGAGATTTGTTCTGCTGAGTTTCCTGGCTTTCCTGGCGTACGCGTTTACCAGGTTCATGCAGTCTGATGTGTACATGGATGCGGAAAGAAGTTTCCTCCTGTTCCTTGCCCCGTTCCTTGTCGGAGTGATGGTTGTTTTTGGTTTTGACCGGAAACAGTTAAGGCTCATGTATGGACTGGTCCTGGCCAACCTGTTCTGCCTGGGACTTTACGGGGTGATTAATCACCTTGGCTGGGAAAGCAAGCATGTCCTCTGGCGGCCAGGTTATACCCAGTATGTTGAAGAGTGCAGGGCGACGGGGAGCTATTTCTGCCCGGACCATTTTTCGGGGATCATGGAGCTGGCGTTTTGTCTTTCGATGGGCATGTTGCTGGCCAGGGGGGGAGACTGGAAACAGAAAATATCTGCGGGAGTTATCTGCCTGACCGCATTGATGGGGATTATTCTGAGCAAATCAAGGGGCGGGGGACTGACGGTGGTTGTCCTTGTTGTGCTTGTGCTTGCTGCCGGTTTCTACCAGTGGCCGGTGGCGGTGCGCTGGTACTGGCGCCTGGCAACAGGCGGGCTTCTCGTGCTTCTTCTTGTTGGTTTCTGCAGTGTCGAAACAGCCTACATGACCCGTTTTAAAGAACATTTCGGCTGGAGCCGGTTGCATGGCAAGCCGGTTAAGGAGATGTTGGCCGGGGTCAAGGCGAGCCTGGTTGCGTCGAGCCGGGGGCAGATGATTTCCGGGGCACTTCGTGCATGGAAGACTGCGCCGGTATTCGGGATTGGGGCCGGCATGCACCAGAACCTGTGGCCGCATTTTGCGGCAAGCCCGGACGGGGACCGCGCGATGAAGGAGTGGCCGACCTTCTGGAACAATACTTTTCACTCCTATGAAGTGCACAGTGACTGGGTCCAGCTTCTTGAAGAATATGGGATTACAGGCCTGGTTCTTTTCCTGGTTTCGTTCATTTCCGTCCTTGCAGTCCTTTTTGCCGGAATAAAGCGCGAGATTGACCGGAGAAGAGACTGGGACTGGGACGAGACCTGCAACGATCATTACGGCATGGTTCTCGGCGCGGTTTTTGCCTGTGCGGCCATGGCGTTTCATTCGCTTGGAGATTTCAACCTTCAGATGCCGGCGACTGCGTGGCTCATGGCCGTGATTGTGGCAATCCCCATGGCGCATATCCTGAATGATCCTGGAACTGGCAGTTGATTGCAGGGTATCCAGAAACATCGTGCATTTCGGAGGGAATCTTTCACGTGATCCCGCGAATCGCGGGACTAAAGTATTGCCTCCCTGTCGGCGTTGTCGCGATCATCGGATACCATGCGTATCCCGACGACCGCTCCGCCTTGACAGCCGGAATCCGCTGGATTCCTTGAGGCAATCTGACGTGAAATATTCCCTCAAAGAGCGAAATGCGCGTTGTGATTAACCATGGCGCCAAAGGCGCCAACCCGGAGTTGCAGGAGACAGAGTTACAATTTATTGCTCCGTGGCAGATTGTTCTTCAAAGGCGGAAAGAGGGCTAAGCCGTAAGAATATTATGCATGCTGTTGTTGTCAGTGACCTTCATATCGGCTCAAGGTATTTCATGCTTGAGCCGTTCAAGGATTTTCTCTCCGGCCTTCCGGAGAATGTTGATCTTATCCTGAATGGAGACACGCTTGACCGGCGCTGGCGCCGGCTGAACGGTTCCCACCAGGAGTCGCTGGACCTGGTGCTTGGAGAAGCTGACCGGAGGCGCGTGATCTGGATATGGGGTAATCACGACTGGAAGTTCCGGCCGCCCCGGTCGGAGAAGATAGAGTTTGTAAAAAGTTACAGTATCGGCAAACGCCTGTTCCTTTCGCACGGTTACAATTTTGATTACATCACCCCTGTCAACAGGCCGCTTATGACGTTTATCCGCATAGTCTATGACTGGTATTCCGATGCCGGGAGAAAGCAGCACAGGCATGTTGCCTTTACCGCCAAGAAGTTTGTGAAGCTTTATGGTGTTTTGAGGCGGCATATCGCAAGGAATGCGGTGAGGTTTGCAAAGAAGAACGGTTATGAAACCGTTACGTGCGGACACACCCATTATGCTGAAGACCTGGTGATTGACGGAATCAGGTATATCAACACCGGTTCATGGACCGAGGCGCCGTCGTATTTCATTTCCGTAAACACAGAATTAATTGAACTCAGGGATGTTAAATCCGTTAAAGAGAAGAGGTTCCTATGACTACATCTGAATATGACAGAATCGTTCGCCGCCTGGTTGAGGCGGCGGGGCATGCTTCGCAATCGCTGGGGGTGGGGCGCGTGCTGGGCCAGATATTTGCCTACCTGTACTTGAGCCGAAATTTGCGTTCGCTTGATGACCTGACATCTGCGCTGGGCATAAGCAAGGGGAGCGCCAGCATGGGCGTGCGGCAGCTTGAGCAGTGGGGTGCGCTGGAGAAAGTGTGGGTCAAGGGGGATCGCAAGGACTACTACCGCGCAAGGGATACATTCGGTAGGATTATTAAGAATGTGATACGTGATCTTGCCGGCAAACGCATAGAGAGCTCCTCTATCCTGCTCAAGGAGGTTGAAGAACTGCTTGGCAAGAAGGCGATTAAGGGCGGCAAGGCGGCGGGCGAGGATGAATTCATCAAGGATCGCATTGAAAAGATCAGGGCGTTCCAGAACAAGGCTCAGGGAATGTGGGATAACGTGATTATTAAGATGTTGTTGAAGTGATTCGTTCTTAGCAGAAAGAGGACGAAGAAGATGGAAACCACCAAGTCACCAAGCAAGAGAAAGGATCACAATAGAGATGAATCCTAAGGTAGTTCGGGCTTTTAGCATGCCAGATGAGATGGCACGTCTTGACCTTATCGGGAAGGATATTGTGGATGCGGCATTCAAAGTGCATTGTTTGATGGGTCCTGGATTACTGGAATCCATATATCAGGAGTGTATGCTGTATGAATTACGCAATAATCGTGGCTTGCAGGTGAAATCCCAGGTAGAGATTCCGGTTATGTATGATAGACGACCCCTTTCGACGCGACTTCGATTGGATCTTTTGGTCGAAGAGAGTGTTATTATTGAGATCAAGGCTGTAGAAGTGATGCTGCCATTGTTTGAGGCTCAAATTCTAACGTACTTATAACTTGCAAAGTTGAGATTAGGTTACTTGATCAATTTCAATGTGCCGCTGATTAAGAGAGGTATTAAAAGGATGATTCGATAATATCGATGGTCGTCATGGCTGCTTGATATTGTCTTGGAGTACTTGGTGTCTTGGTGGTTATAAGCGTTTAGAGAACAGGGGGAAATATGAGAACGAGAAGAAAGGTTTCGGTTGTAGGGCTTGGTTATGTCGGGTTGCCAGTGGCCGTTGCGTTGGGCAGGATTTCCAGGGTTATAGGTTTTGATGTCAAGGTTGAGCGAATCCGGGAGTTGAAAGCCGGGAAAGACCACACGGGGGAGGTATCCGGGGCGGACATGAAAATGTCGAATATCCTTTTCACAGACAGGATTGAGGACTTGAGGCTAGCGGACTTTCACATCGTGGCGGTTCCTACTCCTGTTGATAACGCAAACCGTCCTGACCTCACGCCTGTGATACGCGCATCAGAGACGGTGGGAAAGGCGCTGAAAAAGGGAGATATAGTTGTTTACGAGTCTACCGTGTATCCCGGCGCGACGGAAGAGGATTGTGTGCCGGTTCTGGAAAAGCTTTCGGGGTTGAAGTGCGGCCGTGATTTCAAGGTTGGGTACAGTCCGGAGAGGATTAACCCTGGTGACAAGGAGCACACTTTTACAAAGATAAGGAAAGTTGTGTCGGGGCAGGATTCAAAGACCTGTGATATTGTGGCGGAGGTTTACGGCTCTGTGGTTAAGGCCGGGGTGTTCAAGGCCAGCAGTATCAAGGTGGCAGAGGCGGCGAAGGTAATTGAAAATACCCAGCGCGATTTGAACATAGCCCTTATGAACGAGCTTGCGATCATATTTGCCAGGATGGGGATTGATACGGGGGAAGTGCTTGAAGCGGCAGGTACCAAGTGGAATTTCCTTAAGTTCAAGCCGGGGCTTGTTGGCGGGCATTGTATTGGAGTTGATCCATATTACCTCACGCACAAAGCAGAGAAGCTTGGTTACATACCGCAGGTCATTCTTGCCGGTCGCAGGATCAATGATGGCATGGGCAAGTATGTGGCGCAGAATACCATCAAGGAAATGATCAAGGCTGGGCACAATGTCCTGGGTTCTACGGTGACGGTGCTGGGTTTGACGTTCAAGGAGAATTGTCCTGACCTGCGGAACTCCAAGGTGGCTGGTATTATCCATGAACTGATGGACTATGGAGTTAATGTCCAGGTTGCCGATCCTGACGCTGATTCTGCCGAGGCTGAGCACGAATATGGCGTGAGATTGACGCCTTTCAAGCAGCTCCGTAAAGCCGCAGCGGTGGTGATTGCCGTGGCGCACAGGGAATACTGCGCATTGTCATTGAAGCAGTTGAAAAGAATGATGGGCCGCAACCCTGTTGTTGTGGATGTGAAGGGCATTATCCCGCCAGTGCAGGCCCGTAAGGCCGGCATCAAACTTTGGAGACTGTAAAGGGCGCTTCCGCTTATAATTGCGTGGGCCCCTGTGCTGTCAGACGCCTGACTGTCGCCTGGCGGTTGGGAAAAGAACAGGAATGACAATAGAGAAAACAGCTGCCTTTTCGCAATGGGGTCAGCGACTTCGTTCCGGCTGGAATTCTCCAACACTGGTTACGTGGGCTGGATATTCAGCCAGGCTTCTCAGTGTTTTGATCGTCTTGCCGCTGGTGTTAAGAAAACTTTCAACAGAGGAGATAGCTCTTTATTATTTGTTCTTTACGATCACTGCCTTTCAAGCCGTGGCGGATATGGGATTTACCTGGTCATTTGGCCGGCTTATTTCCTATGCCATGGGCGGTGCCGTTCAATTGCAGGATTTTCGCAAGGTATTACCGCCTTTGGAGAAATCCGCCCCGAACTGGGTGATCCTTGGTCGTATTTGCGAGACCATGCGGGTTGTGCATCTGCGTTTAACCCTGCTTGTTTTTCTTCTGATCGGGCTGTTGGGTTTCTGGATGTTGCGCCATCCAATTGCCCAGATATCCAAACCCTATGAAGGGTGGCTGGCTTGGATTGTGATTCTGGCAAGCAGTGTTATCAGTTTCTGGGGACTGTACTATGTTAATTATCTTCGGGGAACAAATCGTGTAGCGCTTGTGGCCAGGTGGGATGCCATCTTCTCGCTTGCGGCCATCCTGACAAACCTTGTGGTCATGCTGGCTGGAGGCGGCCTCCTGGCGCTGGTTATTTCGTCACAGACATGGCTGGTTCTTAACGTTGTGCGAAATGCTTTGATGGCGTTACGCGCCGACAATGGATTATTGAGCCGGATTCGGGGGCGTATTGATACTGAAGTATTTTCCGCCGTATGGCCGAGTGTGTGGCGCATGGCGATTCAGTCGGTCATAGGCTATGGCGTAGTAGAGTCCAGCGTATTGATCTATGCCCAGTTCGGTACTTCTGCCAGCCTTGCGGCTTACCTGCTGGCATTGAAGATACGCGATATTGTCAGCGGATTCTCGATGGCGCCATTTTATACCAAGCTCCCGCTGCTGGCTACTCTGCGTGCCGAGGGACGAATCCCTGAACAATTAAACCTGGCCCGCCGCGGCATGTGCTGGTCCTACTGGGCCTTTGTTCTGCCGGCTGTTGCAGCAGGCTTGCTGACGCCATTTCTGCTGCAGTTAATCGGCAGCAACGCGGATTTTGTTCCAATGCCGCTTTGGGCTCTTCTGATTCTGGCGGGGCTGTTGGATCGTTACGGAAGCATGTATCTTCAACTGTATTCTACTACGAACCATGTGATCCTGCATATTGCCCAGCTGGGATACGCGATCTGGTTTGGCATTGTGACGTGGTCACTGTTTATGTGGCTTGGACTCTATGCTTTCGCGCTTGGAATGCTGGCCGGGCAGATTGGATTCCATGCCTGGTATGGCGCATTGCATTGTTACCGTCTCTTCGGGATTAAAGCGTGGTCTTTTGAGAAGACCGTATTTATTCCGCCGCTTGCCGTAACATTGATCTATGTAACTTGTGTTTTCCTGAAAACAGCGTTCTAATAAAGGAGCAAATGAATATTCTTGCCCTGATTCCTGCACGCGGAGGATCCAAGGGGATTCCCCGCAAGAACCTGGCGCAGCTGTGCGGCCGGCCGCTGATTACCTGGACGATTGCTGCTGCACGTTCTGCGTCATGCATCACCCGCATAGTAGTTTCAACCGATGATGGGGAAGTAAGCCGTGTGGCGAGAGAGAATGGTGCCGAAGCGCCATTCCTGCGCCCTGCGGAACTTGCGACAGATACAACGCCTGGTATTGAGCCGGTGATCCATGCTGTTGAATGGCTTGACGCCAATGAACGGTATCAGCCTGATCTTGTTATGCTGTTACAGCCCACGTCACCGCTTCGTACTTCGGCAGATATCCAGGCCTCGGTTGAGCTGTTTAATAAAAGCGGGGCTGATGCTGTAGTGAGTGTCACCGAAGCGGAGCACCATCCGTACTGGATGAAGAGGTTTGGCCCTGGCGGGCGACTGGAGGATTTTGTAAGGCTTGGGGAAGTACCGGCCAGACGCCAGGACCTCCCGCCGGCATACGCGCTGAACGGCGCTATTTATCTGATCAAGAGAGAGGTTCTCTTGTCCGGTCGTACACTTTTTCCGGCAGACACAGCCGGGTACGTGATGCCCAGGGAACGATCACTGGATATTGATTCCCTGCTTGACCTTAGAGTGGCAGGCCTTCTGCTTCAGGATGGAGTTGGACAATGAGGAATTTAACGATCGGTTCATGCACTATAGGTCCGGGTCATCCCTGTTTTATCATTGCCGAAGCAGGAGTTAATCATAACGGTGATATAGCCACGGCGCGAAAGCTTATTGAAATTGCGGCAAGTGCAGGTGCCGATGCGGTCAAGTTCCAGACCTGGATCACAGAAAAAGTCTGTCGTCCAGGCTCCAAGAAAGCCGAGTACCAGAAGCAGGGGTGTACCGTGAATGAGGATCAATATGCGATGCTCAAACGTCTGGAGCTGCCTTACGCCTGGCATGCGGACCTCAAGGCAATGGCGGAGGAAAAGGGATTGGTTTTCCTGAGCACACCGGATGAGATAGACAGCGCCCGTTTCCTCTGCAATCTTGGAGTTCCAGCCCTTAAGATTGGTTCGGGTGAATTGACAAACCTTGGTTATTTAAGACGTCTGGCGATGCTGGGTAAGCCGTTGATCCTTTCAACGGGCATGGGCAGTAAGGAGGAAGTTGCCAAGGCGCTTGATACGATCAGGGCGGTCGCCGATCTGCCATTGGCACTTCTGCACTGTGTCAGTGCCTACCCGGCACCGGAAGGGGAAATGAACCTTCGTTGTATTTCCACGCTAAGAGAGGCTTTCGATGTTCCCGTGGGTCTCTCTGACCATACCCGCGGGTCAACTGCAGCGGTACTTGGCGTTGCCCTGGGAATGAGTATTCTTGAGAAACATATCACCCTGGATCATAACATGGATGGTCCGGACCATTCCTCGTCAGCTGATCCCTCTGAGCTTGCGGATCTGGTTCGTCTGGTGCGCAAAGCGGAAACAATGATTGGTTCAGGCGAAAAACAGATTGTCCCGAGTGAGATAAATACACGGAAAGCGGTACGCCGCATATTGTTCTACGCATCTGATTTCCACGCAGGTTACAAGGTCACGGAAGAGGATTTTGAAGCTTTACGCTCTGGAGACCAGGGTTTGCAGCCACACGCAGCTGCCGGACTGGGAGGACGTACATTGATTCACGCTGTTCACAGGGGCGATATTGTGATGGAGACGGATTTCCGATGAAGATTCGAATTGCATATATTACAACGTCGCGGTCTGATTACGGGCCGGCCTACTGGCTTATCCATGACCTTTTTGCCGACAGCAGGTTCGATTTTAAGTTACTGGCAGGCGGATCACATCTCAGTGTTCAGCATGGGGCGACCATTACCGAGATCGAGCAGGATGGTTGGCCTGTTGAGGCCCGCGTCCCGTTTCTTGAAGAAGGGGATGATGATATTTCCTATGGCCGTGCTTTCGGGAAAGCTTTGACATTGTATAGTGAGTTGTTTTGTAAATTGCGTCCGGACATTCTGATGGTCTGTGGCGATCGCATCGAGCTGCTGCCAATCGTCTCGTCAGCAGTACTCTCACGGATTCCCATAGCACATTTATGCGGCGGTGATATTACCGGGGGTGCAATCGACGATCAGGTCAGGCATGCAGTGACAAAGATGTCGCATATTCACTTTCCATCAACCCCGCGATCCGCAGAACGGATTCTGCAGATGGGTGAAGAGCCATGGCGCGTCCATGCCGTGGGGGATCCTGCGCTGGACCATTTTGTTCGCGGCAATCATGCTTCACCCGTAGAGCTGGCTGCCGTGCTCGGGTTTCTCCCGGATCGTCATACATTGCTTGTAACTTTCCACCCGGCCACACTGGAGATCGAGGATATGCCCCGGCAGACTGCCGAGCTTGCGGCGGCCATTTGCCGTTACGATGGCCCGGTTGTCATTACAGCGCCTGCGCCGGACCCTGGAAGCGCCTGTATTCGTGCTGAATGGGAAAGACTATTGAGATCACGTCCTCGAACGTACTTACTGGCAAGCATGGGGGGGTATCGGTACAGAGGGTTGATGAGACTTGTTGGTGCGATGGTCGGGAATTCTTCAAGCGGATTGATCGAGGCGGCGTCAATACCTCTTCCGGTCGTTAATGTAGGCAGCCGGCAGAGCGGCAGAGAACATTCCTCCAACGTGCTGGATGTAAGTGCTGAACGAGGGCTAATCGAGAGGGGCATACTAACTGCACTGTCGGATAGTTTCCGTAAGTCACTCGATAAAGTGGTAAGTGTTTATGGCGACGGGCATGCTGCAGTTCGCATTGTTGAAATTCTAGCGAAATCACCGTCCCGCAATCAGCTGTTACAGAAAAAATTCAGCAGATTCGACGGTTTTCCGAATAAAGCCTCTTGAAAGAATGTTGAAGTTCATTGCCAGTCTTGACGATGCGGAGTGGAGCGCTGCTCTGGCTAAACTGCCTGAATCGTGCCGCGATGTGTACTTTCTGCCTGAGTATCATCGCCTGCACGCGATTAACGGTGATGGCAGCGCTTTTTGTACTGCTGTCCGGGAATCAGACGAGATGCTGATGGTTCCGGGAATGAAGATGTCCATTCCCGGTTACCAGTATTTCGATTTGCAGACATGCAATGGATACGGAGGGCCGGTTGCGACGCCGGGTGCTTCGCGGGAATTCCTTGAGCGGGCTTGGGACGAATGGCGCAGGCAGTCCTGCCGGCAGGGAATTGTTGCCGCTTTCTTCCGTTTGCATCCGCTTCTCAATAATGAACGGTTTCTTCCTCAGGCTGCACGGATTGTTCATGACAGGCAGACCATATACCTTGACCTTTCCGGTGGTGTCGAAGCCTTGTGGGGCGGTGCAACATCCCGATATCGCAACATGATCAACAAGGCACGCCGGCAGCGACTCGAGGTAAGGTGGAACGATCCGGCGGTATGGGGCCAATTTGAGGGTTTTTACGGGCAGTCAATGGATCGGCTCAACGCACCGGCAGCATTGCGTTTCTCGAAACCTTATTTTGAAGCATTGCGCTCCATGCCTATGGCCGAAGTGGCATCAGTTCAATGTGAAGCAGAAATGACTGCGGCTTCTGTCTTTTTGTTCGGCCCACGGTGGGGGCATTTTCATCTATCTGCCCGGCTGCCGGATGCCGGGAATCATTTGCAGAGCGGGATACTTCATTCGGCAATTGAACGGGCTGTGGCTCGCGGCATCGAGGGCATCCACCTGGGCGGAGGACGGACCTCCGCTCCGGATGATCAACTGCTTCATTTTAAATCAAGTACCGGTGGCACGACGAAGGAATTCAAGATCGCATTGGTTGTTGCTGATCCTGGGAAATATCAGGATCTGATAGATGCCTGGAGGAATGCGGCCGGTCGTGATCCCGACTGGTTGCTGGGATATCGTCAACCGGTGGGAGCTGAACCTGTCCATTAGTAACATTAAGGGGCGTTCTTTGGCCTGGGAGAGGAGGCGGCAAGTTGCAAAATAACTCGGAAGCCGGTGTGCCTGGTTGTATTGATCCTGTATGGGAGAGAATCTTCCGGAGTCAGGAGTGGGGAAAATACCCTCCTGAATATGTGGTGAGGTTTGTTGCGCAGCATTTCTACGGCGTGGAGGATCGCAGCAGGATACGGCTGCTGGATCTTGGCTGCGGTCCTGGTGCGTGTTCCTGGTTCATTGCGCGTGAGGGGTTCAGCCTCTGCGGCATTGACGGATCACCCACGGCGATTTCAAGGGCGCGGGAACGTTTGCTCTCCGAAGCGCTTCAGTCTGACCTCCGCATCGGAGACTTTTCAGAGTTACCATGGCCTGAAGGATGTTTTGACGGGGTAGTCGATAATGCCGCAATTTATTCAGTCCCGCTGGGAATCGCACGCAAAACGATTGCAGAGGTTTACAGGGTTTTAAAACCTGGAGGTTATTTTTTGTCGGCTTCTTTTAGTGATCAAACATGGGGATACGGGAAAGGTTCGATGGTAGAGCCTGGAGGTTTTACCGGTATAAAAGAAGGTCCATTGGCTGGCAAGGGCTTCAGCCGGTTTTCTTCACGGTCTCAAATACAGGACCTGTTTAGTGGTTTTCAAATGATAAGTCTCGAGAAAGCATCATATACCGTGGACAACATGAGTCATATGATTGAGTTATGGATTGCGACATGTCAAAAGCCGGGGGTTGCCATATGAAGAAGAATATGAATGATTCTGTTGCCCAGCGTATTGCAGATCTCTCTATCCGGAAAGGCTCCACCATCCGGGCCGGGATGGAGGCTATTGACAGGGGAGGTTGCTGGATTTCGCTGGTTGTTGACGGAAAGAACAAACTGCTTGGATTGTTAACTGACGGTGACATGAGGAGAGCGCTGCTTGCCGGGGCGTCGCTTGATGATCCGGTGGAACGCTACATGCAGAGGGCTTACACGGCCGTGCCTCCCACTGCCGGGCGTGCGGAAGTGCTGGATATCATGCGGGCCAGGAGTCTGAACCAGATTCCGATAATAGATGAAAAAGGAAAACTCTGCGGGCTGCATTTAATGCGTGAAATCATTGGTTCAATCGAGCGCCCTAACTGGACTTTGATCATGGCTGGCGGACGTGGCGAACGCCTGCGGCCCATCACTGACAGCGTGCCTAAACCGATGATCAAGGTGGCCGGTCGGCCGATCCTTGAGCGTATAGTATTGCACCTGGTTGGTTTTGGCATCCGCCGCATCTTTCTTGCTGTTAACTACAAGGCCGAGGTAATTGAAGATCACTTCGGCGATGGTTCCACGTTTGGATGTCACATCGACTACCTGAAGGAGCGAAAACCGCTTGGCACTGGCGGCGCGCTGGCTCTGCTGCCTCCGCGTCCTTCGGGTCCTGTCCTGGTCCTAAACGGTGACATCATGACTCAGTTTGATGTGGGACGCATGATAGCTTTTCATTCAAGAGGCGGGCATAAAGCAACGGTTGGCATTCATGAATATGTTCACACCATACCTTTCGGAGTTGTTGATGTAAAAGAGAGCAGGGTCATCGGGGTACGGGAAAAGCCGACCCAGTTCTGGCAGACCAACGCCGGGATATACGTCCTTGAGCCTGACTTGCTGGCTCGAGTGCCTAAAGATACCAATTTCCCTCTACCCACATTGCTGGAAGAGTGCCTTGATCGCAAGGAATCTGTGGGCGCATTTCGTATTGATGAAGAGTGGACTGATGTGGGCATGCCTCGTGAGTTAAGCCGAGCGAGGGGTGTTGAGAATAAACCCTGATACAGGGCCTTTTGGATGAGACATCCGAATATATTGTTTGTAATTCCGCCGGTAATCCCGGTTGGGGATTTGAAGAACACCGCTGGTACAGTAATACAATGGGCTACCAACTGTTCCGTACCTTTAGGAGTATTGTCAATCGCATCCTATGCGGGAGGTCAAACCAGGGCGCAATTCAGAATCCTGGATTTAAACGTTGAAATCGCAAGGCATTTTGACGCTTTTGGGAAGCAGAGCCTGGACGGTTTCCTGGCGGAACAGCTGGGCAGGGTCAAAATGGAGGAAGCGCCTGATGTCGTCGGTATCTCTGCCATTTTTAATTCTAACGCCGGATATCTGCAGCCCATTGCCTCGGCCGCCAGGAAAACATGGCCGAACGTTCTGGTCGTTGCCGGAGGTGGTTTTCCAACCGCAATGTATGAGCACGCACTGGCGCTTGCGCCGGATGTCGATGCTGTTGCGATTGGGGAAGGTGAGAAGCCTTTCTTGGGACTTATCAAGGCGGCGAACAGGAGGAAGTATCTATCCTCTGCGCCAGCATGGATGACCCTGGAGAAAGTGGCTGCAGGAGTCCGCCCAAGTCCAGATCTTGTAGCCGACCTCGACGACATTCCGTTCCTCAGATATGACCTTATCGAGTTTGACAAGTACCAGAGTCGTAATCGATATCATGGCGAGAAATTGCCCGACAGTAAGTCGGTATCAATCATGACATCTCGTGGGTGTCCCTACCTTTGCAACTTCTGCGCATCACATACGGTTCATGGACGAAGCATAAGGACACACAGTGCTGCGCGCGTGATAGCGGATATCCGGCGGTTAAAGCAGGATTACAATGTTAATATACTCCTGGTAGAAGATGACAATTTCATAGCCAGTAAACAAACGGCATTAAGTATACTTAAGGAAGTTGCCGCAGAGGAAATGACCATCGAATTCCCGAACGGGCTATCCGTAATGAACCACGACGGGGAAATCGTTGATGCCATGAAAGCGGCCGGTGTCAAGATGGCTACGCTGGCCGTAGAATCGGGGAGTGAACGGGTGCTCCGTGAGATCATAAGGAAACCCTATAAAAATCTCTCAGCCGTGAGAGAAGCTGTAGCCCTTTACCGGGCGCGCGGTATCTATGTCAGGGCTTTTTTTATCATTGGATTTCCAGGTGAAACAAGGGAGGAGATCCTCGAGAGCGTGCGTTTCATGAAGGAGACGGGATTCAACTGGGTTGCCGTGATGATTGCGAGCCCGATTGCCGGAAGTGATCTCTACGAACAGTGCAGGAAGGAAAATCTTCTCGCCACAAACAGTGTCGAAGATTTCCACTACGGAAAATCAACCATTAAACTGCCGCATTCCTCCCCGGAGGAAATGGAGGCGTGGCGATATGAGATCAACCTTGAGGTTAATTTCGTAGACAATTACGACTTGCGCACCGGGCATCCCGAACAGGCTCTCACAGGTTTTCAAGATGTATTGAACAGGGTTCCCGACCACGCGTTTGCGTGCTACTTCTCTGCAAAGGCTTACCGGATGATGGGGCAGCCTGGAATGGCGGACAAATTCATGACGCAATATCGCGGGATCGTCAATGAGTCCAGGCAGTGGGCCGGATACGCAAGCAGATTCCATCTTGGCCCTGATGCCATGTAGCTGTTGGTGATGCTCACACCGGGAAGCAGACCTTTATATAATAATGGATTGATATAAGAGATCAGCACAAATCGTGGCGCGCAGAGAAAGGAAGCTGAAGCATGAACGAATGGAATGGGAAGAAAGTCGCAGTAACCGGAGCTGGCGGATTCATCGGCAGTCATCTTGCCGAACGGCTGGTGGAGATGGGTGCTGAAGTAAGAGCTCTTGTTCACTATAACGCGTTGGGAAGCAGCGGCTGGCTCGATACATCGGCTTGCCGCGACAAGATGGAGATAGTAGCGGGCGACATAACGGACCGTGACAGCGTTGAGCGCTTTGTCCGGGATCGAGAAATAGTATTTCACCTCGCGGCATTGATTGCGATCCCTTATTCATACCAGGCGCCGGAGTCGCATGCCCGCACCAATGTGCTCGGAACGTTGAATGTGCTCCAGGCTGTTCGTGCAGCCGGGGTGAAACGGCTCGTTCACACGTCAACGAGTGAAGTATATGGCACGGCGCAGTACGTTCCTATCGATGAACAACATCCTCTCCAGGGGCAGTCGCCGTATGCTGCCAGCAAGATCGGAGCCGACAAGATGGCAGAGGCGTTTTACCGGTCATTTGGTGTTCCTGTCGTGACAGTGCGGCCGTTCAATACCTTTGGTCCAAGGCAATCAGCCAGGGCGATTGTTCCTACCATTATTACGCAGTGTCTTGCCGGTGAAACTGTCCGGCTTGGAAGTCTGCAGCCGTCGCGTGATTTGAATTATGTGGCCAACACGGTGGATGGCTTTCTGAAAGCCGCCCTAGCGCATGATGTTGAAGGGCAGGTTATCAACCTTGGTTCGGGAAGGGAGATCAGTATCGGGGATCTGGCAAAAATGATTATCGCCCTGATTGGCAGGTCAGTTACATTGCATACGGATGAAGAACGTATTCGCCCCCAAGGCAGCGAAGTGCTGCGTCTCGTTGCAAACAATCAAAAGGCCCAGCGCAGCCTTGGCTGGGCGCCGGGAGTCAGTCTTGAAGACGGCCTTAGGAATACCATTCAGTGGGTAACGGAAAACATCCGGAGTTATCGTGTCGGAACCTATGTGGTCTAGGACGAAGAGATGACGGACAGGAGTTGATGAACAAAAGAAAAATACAGCAAAGCGATAAATTGTTTATGGGTTCAGGTTACAGAATACCTTTGTGCGCGCCCGAGATTCACGGCCACGAATGGAAGTATATCAAGGAATGTCTGGACGCCGGCTGGGTTTCATCTGCAGGAACACGTGTTGAGCAGTTCGAGCAGATGGTAGCCCAGTATCTTGGGGTGCGCCAGGCTGTTGCAACTGTTAACGGTACGGCTGCCCTGGATGTGGCCTTGCGTCTTGCTGGAGTGGGACGTGATGACGAAGTGGTGGTTTCTGCGCTGACCTTTATCGCCCCGGCGAATGCCGTCCGTTATCACGAGGCCTGGCCCGTCTTTATCGATGCGGAACCGGTCTATTGGCAGATGGATCCTCAGAAACTGGCTGATTTTCTCCGTAATGGTTGTCTTTGGAAGAGGGGTGCGCTTTGGAACCTGCGCACTCACCGGCGTGTCCGCGCCATACTTCCTGTCCATATTCTCGGGCATCCTGTTGACCTGAGGCCGGTCCTTGAGCTGGCAAAGTGCTTTGATTTGCCGGTCGTCGAAGATGCCACAGAGGCGCTGGGGGTCCAATACTGGAAGCAGGCCGGGACTCCTGACCGCAGTCGCGAGTCAGGCTGGGCTTCTGTTGGAACCGGAGGCGACATAGCCTGTTTCAGTTTCAATGGAAACAAGATTATAACCACTGGCAGCGGCGGTATGATCGTTACCCGGCATAAAGACTGGGCCCGGAAGGCGCGGTATTTAACGGCACAGGCAAAGGATGATCCCGTTGAGTTTGTTCACAAAGAAGTGGGTTATAACTACCGGCTCACCAATATCCAGGCCGCCATGGGTTGTGCCCAGATGGAATACCTGGATAAGCATATCAGTGCCAAGCGGAGAATTGCAGCAGCTTATAACAGTGCTTTCAAAGGCGTCGCGGGCCTGGTTCCCATGCAGGAAGCTCCCTGGGCAAGAAGCACATGGTGGTTGTATTCGATGCGTGTGGACGAGGAAGAATACGGAATGAATTCCCGCCAGCTGATGTGCAGGCTTGCAAAGGCCGGGATCCAGAGCCGGCCATTATGGCAGCCGATGAATCAATCACCTGCCCACAAAGGTTCACGGGCATTGGCTTGTCCCGTTGCAGGTGAGTTGAACCGGACCGTTTTGAGCCTTCCGTGCTCAGTCGGGCTGAGTGCCAGTGCCCAGGCGGAAGTGATAGGCCAAGTGCTGGCCCTGGCCAGAAAGGCCTGATCATATTCCAGGAATAACTCTTGATGCATTATACAGACCAGGGCTTTGAGGAATTCGGGAAGAGGTGGGTGTTATTCGGGCAGGACAGGCCGTTATCGTGGCGTTTGCGTGATGCAATATATGCAACCTTAACTGCAGCAGAATCTGATATTCAAAGACAGCGCCGCCACAGGGCAGGGGTTGCAGGCTGGTTGGCGTGGGTAATAAAAGAAACTCTTAGGGCTGCACTGCGCGGGTCATCAAGGATTTCTTCCGGGTTAACTGCAAACTGGGGCTTCATGGTCCAGAGCACCCCGGCACATTTCAATACACTGTTTCCGGTCATTAAGGAGGTGGCACAGAAGGAGAATGTGATTGTTTGGATGGCAGCCGCCACACCTGATGAGGAGAAGCGGTTGGGTAGTATTGCCAATGTAAAGTGCGTAAAAGCTGAATGGCATAACAGCTGGGGCAACGCGGCGGCCATCATTGCGGATGCCAGGCAGGCATGGTGCGAGTTCAAGGACTTTGAGAATGAAACAGCTCTTTCCCGGCAGGAGCGCCTGGCACTCAAGGCCCGGAGAATAGATGTACTAGAGATATTTTACAGGTATCTCAACTGGAAACGAATCTGGACTTCTGTGGGGCTCGGCCGGGTTAACAAGGGTGTTTTTGTGTCCTTTGAGCTGGCTCCGTCCACCAAGGCATTAGTGGATGTTTATCGTGATCGCGGCCTGCGTTGCATCCAGTTCTGCCATGGCTTCAGGAATGCTTTGTACGCAGTTTCCAGGTGCACGGATTATTGTGCGTTGAGCGAGGCAGACCAGAAATGGTTCGTGACGCGCATGGATAGTGGTTGTCGTGTGCATGCCATCGGGAATCCGCGTTTAGAGGCTTTTATTAAGGATGTCGGGCCGACTCGCAGGCGTAATGCGAAGGAACCACTGCGTTTGCTGTTTTTGAGTCAGTATCCGGGCTGGGATTTTCTGGAGGAAATGCGCAACCAAGTGCTGGCGCTTCTGAAATTGGATGAGAGAACCAGGCGGAATTGTATCCTGAGGATGCGACACCATCCGAATGAAACGATTGCCAGCCTTGGGGCGGCTTGCGAGGCGCAGGGCTTGCGGGTTGATGAGTGGAGTACAGGATCACTGGAAGATGATATTCGCTGGTGCGACGCCGCGGCAACGTGTTTTTCCACTGCTTTGCTTGAGGCGGCAGTTTGCGGCCGGCTGTGTTACTGGATCAATCCGGTCCCTCTGATAAGCGAAGCTGTAGCGGAATGGCAGAAAGCCGGGGTGGGCATGGTGATTCCAAACAGCGAAGTATGGACAAGGGCCATGGAGCAGGCAATCTCGGGAACGGTTAGACAGCCGGCAAGCACTGGTTGTGAACATTTTCAGAAAATGCGGGTATTGGCAGATAACAATGAGTCCTGGCTAGCGAGACTGGCCCTTTCCTGATTTGTTTCAAGGGAATTGGAGATCAACCCTGAATAACAAAATAGAGAACTTTTATGGAGATTTCTGGAGAAACAACTGGAGCGGATCGTCAGCAAATGCCGATGAGATGCTGCGAATAAAGTTAATTCTCTCAAGCATACGCCGTTTTGCAGGAGATCGTCTTGACTTGCGTGTATGCGAGATCGGGAGCGGAAGGGGGGTCGTGTCGGCCAGTCTCTTTGAGCAGGGATATGAAAATATCATTGCTGTTGAACCAGCCCTGTCTGCGGTCGAACAGCATAAATTGTTGTTTCCCAATGTTCCTTGTTTGCATGGCGATAGCCGGGAAGCTGTAAGGCGTTTTGGAGCCGGATCATTTCAATGCGCAGTATCTACGGAGGTTCTCGAGCATGTTCCTTATAAAGAGCAGTCAGGGTATTTGCATGATATAAATATTCTCTTGGAGACAGGAGGCATACTGGTGCTGACCACGCCGAGATTGGAGTTAAAAGAAGAATGGAGCCAAGTGAACAAACATCCGCAACCATTGGAGGACTGGGTTTCGGAGAGACAGCTTAAACACCTGTTGATAAATAATAAATTTCAAATTCTGAGCAAAGGCCGTCTATATATGCCTTTCTTGAGGTTGGACTGGGTTGACAAGTTGCTGTCATGCAGGTTTGTCAGTTCCCTTCCCGACATGCCGGTGCTCTCTGCAGTGCGTAATCGTTATGCCTTGTACCAGTATGTTGTCTCCAGGAAATAACACTTTGTATAAGTATCCGGAGCAGTGTTTACAGGTGGACTATTGTTCGGAAAGTCTGGGATGCGAGCCAGAGAAAGACTTCAACATTTCTTGTTCTTAGTCGCGGTACGCAATACAGGAGGAACCAGCTCCAATCCCTCCGGTTTCTGTTTCGAGGGGTAGAGCTAAGAACGGTGAAAGCGCGTAATGCGTCCGCGGCGGTCAGGTTCATGAATTGCTGGCAGTGACGCAAGGCGATTCTATCAGAGATAGTCCGGGTCGCGGTCGGTTCTTTCTGGTTTATCGAGTCAGGATGAATGCGTACACGCAGCATGTCGCGATTGAGGCAGACAAATGGGCCTGTTGCCAGCATTCGGCCAAGAAGTCCGAAGTCTTCGGCATGGCGTTCATCCTCGTGATAGCCGCCGACTTGTTCAAAAGATCGTTTTGAGAACAAGTACGTTTCATGGGAGATCGGGCATTTGAAACAGGCCAGAAGGGTGATCATCGGCTGTGTTTTAGGGGCGTGGGCCCTGGGAAGAGTCTGACTGTTTGAAAAGCGGGTAAAGTTGCAGTAACAGAGGATCGCATTTGGGTTGCGTTGGAGGCAGTTCCATTGACTTTCAAGACGGCGGGGATCGCTGATGTCATCGGCATCCTGCCGTGCGAGCCAGGCTGTTTGAGCCTGTGTACAGCCGAAATTCAGTGCTTGGACAATTCCGGCATGAGGCAGGCAGAACAAGCGGATACGTGGATCAGAATAGGTTCGAATAATGCTGACTGTATTATCCGTACTGCCGTCGTCAACAATTATGAACTCAAAGTCGGTTAACGTTTGTGAAAGGATGCTATCTATAGCTTCCCGTAAGTATTTTTCACCGTTCCAAACCGGCATGACTATGGAAATCAATGGCTGCATGTGCGTCTGCCTTATAAGGTCAGGATTGTCAATAGTCGGGCGCTGAAAGACAAGTTCATTTTATGGCTGGCATGAAAATACTCTGGCTCTGCGGATTACCCCGTGACGTTGAGCGCGAGGTGTTTAACGGTGCTTCCAGGGGTTCCCGTGCCGAGTTCAGCTGGGTCCTGGCACATTTACCTCCTCCGCCGGATGTCGAGTTGCATATTGCCTGTCTCTGGCCAGGTGGTGGGAAACGTGAAGATTTTCAGCACCAGGGAGCATGGTTTCATCTCCTGCCATGTCCTCGCAGGGGCCGGGCTGCCACGCTGTTCCTGTTTGATCATCTCTATTATCGTGATTTGTACAACGAATTGAAGCCCGACCTGGTGCAGGCATGGGGTGCTGAGGACTCGTACGGATTGACGGCAGTGCGCCTGGCGGGCCGGCGTCATGTTTTGGCAACGCAGGGGTTCTTGCAGCTGATTGTCCAGCGGGGCCGCCCCTGCCTGCGTTATCGCATAACGGCCTTTTCTGAAAAATACACACTGCGACGTATACGGCACGTCATTGCTGAGAGTCCTTTCAGCGAGAAATTTATCCGGAGTAATTATCCTGAAATAACAGTCCGGGCTATTGACTATCCGCTGCGGCAGGAATACTTGAATTCCCAGCCGTCAACCGGAATGAGCCCACGTGTGATTTTCGTGGGCCGTATAACTCCCGAAAAGGGTGTTTACGACTGCCTGAGTGCATTTGCCTCGGTAGCCCCGAAAGAGTGGACATTGCACGTAGTAGGAGCCGGAACGATTGAACAGGAGCGGAACCTTAAGGGTTTGGCAGGCAGTCTCGGGTTATCGGCGCGATTTCGGCACGACCACAGTCTGTCCCTGCCGGAATTAGTTGCCGCTTTGCAGGCATCGTCCGTATTCCTGCTGCCGACACATATAGACTGTGGGCCAACAGCGCTCAAAGAAGCTGTTGTCATGGGCCTCTGGCCGGTGTGTTATGATAATTCAGGGCCAGCATGCTATATTCGTCAATGGGGGTGGGGAACACTCGCTGCTGACCGCCAGGTTGAAGATCTTACGACTGTCCTCAAATCGGTCCTGGCAAACAAGCCCTGGATGGAGGAACCTCGCCGTTCGAGGTTTGTCGCGGAAATGAGGCAGTATTATCATAATGAGAAAACCTGGATACGTCTTAAGGATTATTACCGGTGGATCATGGACGAAGGATCACAGGCCTGATAATGAATTGTTTGGAGAAATATGAGGAATGTGACAACGTCTCGCAGGATGTTGTTTCCGGTGAGAGCAACTTGATTGTTTTCTGAATATGACCTGGGATAAAATAGCGAATTATCTTCTCGGACTGGTTGTCGTAGGAATACCGACGTATGCTGTCTTATATGCCGGACTCGGCATGCTGGGAAGGGTGCAGGCTGTATTGCTTGCAGTTCCCATTATTTCTGCAGTTGTTGCCATCATGACTGGAATTCATCTTTACCTGGTCATGATGTGTAATGTTTTCCCTGTCAATCTTCCTAAAGTCCTGGTCAGCAGGGACATCCCTGTTACGGTCGTCATTCCGTTTCTTGTTTTTGCAGGCTATCTGATGCGTTCAATCATGACTAAGACTTTTTTTGTTAAAGGTACTAACAAGTTGATTGACAGGCTGATGCTTGCAACCTCGATAGCGGTAGTGGCCTGGGTTGTGGTTGACCGGCCCAGCATGGCAAGCATAGGCGCAGAGACGGGAGGCGCATGGGAGGCGGGGTTGGCTCTTTCCGGGGTAGTGGCCTACTGGGGCGTGAGGAGCCTGAGGGGCAGAAACTACAATTGGAAAAGGCTGATGATCCTGACGTTATGTGTTTCAGTTGCAGGACTTGCAATTACGGCAGCTGCTTCAAGACTTCGCGGGGCGTCATTGCTTGATATGCTTTCGATTACCTTCTTCTCTGCGGGCTGGTGGTTTTACAGCCTTTTGCTCGGTGTTACGGTCAAAGTGTTATATAAACCCTCCAGACCTTTTAGTTTCTTTCCGGCATTTTTCGTGGCCTGCCTTTTATTCGGGCACAGCCTGATGAGCGGTTTCAGGAGCAGAATTCTTTTCGGTCCGCTTATGATAGGAAGCACATTCTGGTCCGGCAAGTTAAACAGGTCTTTTCTCTTCTTTGTGATATTATTAGTCGGGGTAAGCGTATTTATCGCAAATTCAGAACGACTGGAGTCCAGGCTTCCTGATCGGGCCCGCCGCGTGTTGTCACCTCTTAAAATAGGGAGCCAGGTTCCCACTGTCTGGATTGAGAACGATTTGGGCGAGATGGGAATTCATTCGCCATGGCGGATTTCCATCTGGCAGGAGGCGTGGTCCAAGATCCGGGAGAAACCGATACTTGGTAATGGTTTTGCCTTCAGTGGTGCCACTTTGCGTGATGATACCACTTTTGCTTCAACACTTCAGGAGGCTGTCTTTATTGGTGTGATAACGGCTGGCCAGTTTCACAGCGTTCCCATTAACCTCATGTATTACCTGGGCATTCCTGTTGCTTTCTGTTTCTGCCTGGCCTGGTATTTTCTTTTCAGAAAACTGTTTTCGCTGGCAATCTTGTCGAGCGGCTGGTACGGCGCTTTAGTTGTATCGCTTCTGTCGTACCTGATTGCCGCAACAGGCCAAGCCCTTACGACCGGCCTGGGTATTGACTTTGTGGCGGTATGCATGGTGATGGGGATCTATCAGGCAATTGCACCTGAAACGCCAAAGTCTGCGGAGGCTGTTTCCCCGGATGCCGACGAAATGAAGACATCGCCTGCAAGACGATAGGAATACCGCTTCGTATCCGGCGAGAGCTAAACCAGGTCCATGAAATTCTCAATTGTCACTCCTGTTCTAAACGTAATGCCTCAAATCAGGCGATGTGTTGGTTCCGTGCGCAATCAGCGCGGGGTGACCCTGGAATACATTGTCAATGACGCGTGTTCTACGGATGGCACAACAGCCTGGATTAAGGACCAGGCTGACCTGCTTGTTGAAAGCAGGCCTGATCAGGGCATGTATGATGCTATTAATCGCGGCTGGTCAAGGGCCACGGGCGATATACTTTCGTGGCTCAATGCGGATGAACAATACCTTCCTGGTGCACTTGAATACGTGCGTGATTACTTCGAGGCCAACCCGGATGTTGACGCGATTTTCGGTGATTATATCCTTGTAGATGTGAATGGACGCCCGCTTGGGGCCAGAAAGGAAATTCCATTGCGCCGCTGGTATGTGGCGAACGGTGTTCTTTACGCGCAGAGTTGTACCATATTCGTCAGGCGCCGTGTTTTTGATGAACTCGGCGGTTTTGATATATCCTACCGGATATTGGGTGATGTCGAGTGGGTTCTTCGGCTAATGGAGAAAGGAATTAAGTTCAGCCACATGCCGCGTTATCTGGGCCTTTTCACCCTTACTGACCGTAACTTGTCCCTGAACAGATTAGCTGTCGAGGAGCTTAACCGTGTGAGAGGTAACTGCGGCGCATATCGGACCAGCTTTGGGAGGTTTGTTCCGCAACTGGCACGCCGGGTTGAGAAACTGTGTCGCGGCTGCTACGGCAGGCACAAGGTGCGTTATCGATTTATGAAGGATGAAAAGCAGTACGAAGAAATCGAGGATAAGACCGGATCTTTATGGCAGTGGTCCGGAGCCGGGGATTCCGGATTGCCGCCGAACATCTGCAAAGTTCTCGTGGCAGGTCAAACGCCGCCTCCGTTCCATGGACAGGCCATCATGATCCAGCAGCTTCTAGAAGGACATTACGAACATGCCATTCTCTCTCATGTTCGTATGAATTTCTCCAGGGATATTGCCGATGTCGGCCGATGGCAGTTTGCGAAACTGTTTCGCCTGGCCAGTGCCATCTTCGAGATTATTTATAAACGTTTTCGGGAGAAATGCCGTGTCCTCTATTATCCGCCTGCCGGACCGCATCGCATTCCATTCTATCGTGATGTGTGTATTCTCTGCGCCACAAGGTGGCTGTTTCGCAAAGTGATATTCCATTTTCATGCTGCCGGTCTCTCTGAGCTTTACCAGCGCCTGAACTGGATGGAGCGGCTGTTGTTTAAGTTGGCCTATGCTGCCCCCGATATTGCAATAAGCATGCCGTTGTCCCCGAAGGATGGACGCCTTATAAGGGCCGGAAAGGAATTTATTGTTCCTAACGGGATCAAGGATGTTGCCGGATCCTTGATCCGTGAGCGAGACCCTGCGGCAATGTCACGGATTCTGTACATCGGCGTGTTGTCTGAAGCCAAGGGTGTCCTTGTAGCCCTGGAGGCCATGGGTATTCTTGCGGGAAAGGGCCTGAAATGTCATATGGAATTTATTGGTGCATGGGAATCTTCAGGTTTTAAGGATAGGGTGGAAAATCTTATCCTTAGCCTTGGCATTCAGGACTACGTCACTTTCTCCGGTGTGAAGTCAGGCGGAGAGAAAGATGATGCTTTTATACGCAACGGCATCCTGTGCTTTCCGACATATTATGAAGCGGAGTCTTTCGGGCTGGTATTACTGGAGGGCATGATGTTTTCCATGCCGATTGTGGCGACGACCTGGCGCGGGATCCCTGCCGTGGTCGATGATGGTCGTACCGGATTGCTTGTGCCGATCCGGGAGAGTCGGGCTTTGGCAGATAAGATTGAGTGTCTGATTCTAAACCCTGATCTTGCAAAGAAAATGGGAGCGTGTGGACGGGAGAAGTTCCTTTCAGAATTTACTGACGAGAAGTTCAGGGAAAAGATTGATGAAGTGTTTGAATACGCGGGCCGGCAGTGCTAGTGCAGTGCCCTGATGAATGCTGATACTTTATACGAGTTTTTCTGGAAGAGATTCAGGAAGGACAGGATATCGCTGTTCTTTTCGCTGCTTGGTGTGAATAACTCATCAAGGGTCCTCGATGTAGGCGGAACAACATATTTCTGGGATCTGGGAGAGAAGATGGGCCTGCCGGTCCCGGCGGTTACAATCCTGAATCTTACGGTCCCGCCGGGCGGGCAGAAGGACCGGTATTCGTTTGTGGCTGGCGATGGGCGGCAATTGCCATTTGATAATAATGCTTTTGATGTGGTGTTCAGCAATTCTGTTATTGAGCATGTTGGAGGATATGACGACCAGCGCAAGTTCGCAGAACAAATCAGGCGCGTCGGGAGGGGGTATTTTGTCCAGACGCCTGACTGGCGTTTTCCCGTCGAACCTCACCTGCTTACACCGTTTGTCCACTGGCTGCCTGATTCCCTGAGATGCCGCGTTAATCCCCGTTACACTATCAGGGGTCTTTTAAGCCGGCTGAGAGAGTGTGAGATTTGCGAATTGCGGTCAATAAAACTGCTCAGGGTAAGTGACATGAAAGCACTGTTTCCGGATTCGGGAGTCATCGTAGAGCGATTCTCCCTGATGCCGAAATCGATCATTGCTTTCCGTAAAGCAAATGTGCTGCATTGATATGATTGAAGCAATTGGTTTGCGCAAAAAGCCCGGAAATAGGACAGGGCAGGCAATATCATGAATAAGTTCAATGTACTTGGAGTTGAGGTGGATGCGCTTAATGTCGGCGGCGCACTTGCCTGTATCGAGGATAGATTGAAAGACTCAGAGCCTTCAGGATATGTATGTGTCACGGGTGTGCATGGAGTTATTGAGGCCAGGAAAGATGAAGCTTTTAAAGCCATTCTGAATTCTGCTTTCCTGAATGTGCCTGATGGTATGCCGCTGGTGTGGGTCGGCAGGAAAAACGGTTTTCGGCAGACTGGGCGTGTATACGGCCCGGACCTGATGCTTGCGCTTTGCGAATTGTCAGTGGCAAAGGGCTGGAATCATTTTCTTTACGGCGGTAAGCCCGGTGTTGCCGAAGAATTAAAGGATAACCTGGAGCGGAGGTTTCCAGGTATCAGAATTGCCGGCACTTATTGTCCTCCTTTCCGCGATCTAAACAGGGAGGAAGAAGTTAAGCTTGCCGGAATGGTTGCCGGGTGCAAGCCGCATCTGTTCTGGGTTGGTTTAAGTACGCCAAAGCAGGAAAGGTTCATGGCAAAATATCTTTCCATCCTGGATGTTAAAGTAATGCTGGGTGTCGGCGCCGCATTTGATGTACATACCGGCCGGATCAAGGATGCTCCAGAATGGGTCAAGAATGCCGGCCTGCAGTGGTTCCACAGGCTTTGCCAGGAGCCATTAAGGCTTGGGCCCCGTTATCTGGGTATGATTCCGAAGTTCGTATTTCTTGAGATACTGCAACTGCTTGGTATTCTGAAATTCCGGTCAGATCGGTAAACTATATGGTGATCTTCAGGCAATACTCTCATTATCTTGCGCTTATAGCTCTCCTGACTGTTGCTTCTCTGCTATTGCATGTGGCGGCTGACGTTAAGGTTTCTGGCAGTCTTCCTGTGAAACCGGAACTCCCGGCAGGGCTTGGTCAATGGAAAGGGGAAGATGTTTATTTCTGCCAGAATGATCAATGCCTGAGAAATTACAGTGCAGGCGAGCTGAATGGCTCGAAGGTCTGTAAGTTCTGCGGCGGCACTCTTGTCCAGACCTGGTCTTTGGGGGAGAAGAACCTTCTTCCTGCAGATACCGTGCTGTTAAGGAAGCAGTACCGTGATGATTCAGCCGCATCAATGATGGTTACCGTCGTTATTTCCGGAAGTGAAATAACCAGCATACACAGGCCGCAGATGTGTCTTGTGGGACAGGGACACCAGATAGTGGGTCAGGAGAAAGTTGAAGTCCCGTTGCCGGGAAGGGCATCTCTGCCGGTGAGGATCCTTCAGCTGTCTGACAGGTCGGTGACTGCACGGGATTCCTCCGCTGTTGAGCGTACCGGTGTTTATGCTTATTGGTTTGCAGGCAATGGGCGGGAGACGGACAGTAACTTTGCCAGAACCTTCTACACTCTATTTGACAGGGTTTTGCGCGGCAGCTCATCCCGTTGGGCTTATATCGCAGTGACAACAACCGGGATTCAGGACCGTGATTCTTTCCGGAGAGAAATAGTACGGTTTGTACAGGCCTTGTATCCCGCAATAATCAACAGCGACTATGGAAGTAAATAAGGATAATCGTCCGATGGTTGGGAATAACAAGCAGGATATCCGAGGTAAACATGATTCCTTGGTGTGGCTCTTTGTTCTGCTGATAGCTACGCTTGTGACGATCCTGTTCCAATTCCAGGGGAATACGGCTGATGTACGGCTGTTTGGCAGGTCTGTATTCGGGTGGATGGTAGCCCGGTGGGGGGATGCGACAGTTTCTGTCGGGACGTATTCGCACGGGTGGTTAATACCCATTGTGAGCCTTGTTGCGGTCTGGTTCAAGAGACGGCAATTGATGGCAGTTGAGAAGAAGATATTCTGGAAAGGATTGTGGGTCATCGCCTTTGCGCTTGTGCTGCATTTGGCAGGTGTGCGGGCCCAGCAGCCGAGGATTTCACTTCTGGCGTTTGTTCTGCTTCTTTGGGCGGTCCCGTTGTTTCTGCAAGGGGTAGGGGTCGCAAGACTTATCTTGTTTCCCTGTGCGTACCTCCTGTTTTGCATACCGCTTAACTTCCTGGATGAATTGAGTTTCTATCTGCGCATGATATCCGCAGTGGTTTCCGTGGGATTGCTCAACGGCGTTGGTATTGCATCGGAACGGGTGGGTTCAGCGATATATTCGACAGCCGGCGGAGGTTTCAGTCTCGATGTGGCAGATCCGTGCAGTGGTATAAGGTCTTTGCTCGCGATTACTGCCCTGGCTGCGGCTTATGCCCATTTCAGCCAGAAGGTGCCTTGGAAGAAGTGGGTGCTTTTCTTTGCTTCTGTTCCGTTGGCTGTTATAGGCAACATTGTGAGGATTGTCACAATTGGCGTTGTAGCGCATTTCTACGGTCAGAATGCCGCCGTAGGATTTTATCATGACTATTCCGGGTACATAGTCCTGGTTATTGTTGTGATGCTTTTGATTGGATTGGGTGACCTTCTGGAACGTAAGAGGCGGAGAGTTGACCAGATGCCGGGAGGGAAATAACGCCATGAGCATATTTCGCGCTGTGCATGATTGCCTGATCCGCCTGCCATGGTGGCGCAGGTATCAGCGGCGTTTGTCCCGCCGAATTAAAAGAGCTGCGGGAATTCCCGATGCTTACGGAGACCTGGTTTCCATTGCGAAGAAGACCTCACCCGCAGCCATTCTGGATATAGGAAGTTACACTGGAGAAACCATCGTAAGGTTTCTTGATGAACTAAAGACTCCAATTTGCGGATTCGAACCGACTCTTGGATCGTTTCGTGAGCTGGAAAAACGTTTTGATGGAAATCCGCAGGTTCGCCTGTTCAACTGCGCTCTTTCTAATTGCACTGGCGAAGAGACTCTGTATTGTAACGAGAATCAGCAGACAAACTCGCTGCTAGACAACGATATAGGCAACATCAGTTCTTTTCCCAATGATACGAGGCATTTGCATTCTTTAAAGGTTAACGTCCAGACACTGGACGAGTGGGCCTCCGCCTATCTCCCGTCAGGAGATCTTATTATCAAGGCCGATGTCCAGGGTGCTGAGGGGCGCCTTCTCGACGGAGGAGGGAAGACCTTTCGGGACCGTGTAACGGCCTTCTATGCCGAGGCCCAAATATGCCCTATGTATAAAGGACAGTCTACGTTTCACGGGCTGCACGAACGCCTTGCAGGCGAATATGGCTTCTGCCTCCACAATATTTATCCCTGTCTTCATGATAAATACGGCAAAGCAGTTCAGGTTGATGCGCTTTGGATAAAGGAAAGCGTTTTGTCCAGGCAAAATGGACAACCGGGCAAGAGTGTCAGTATGCCCCTTTAGCGAAGAGTACGACCCAGAATGTCTTTATGATTATCTTCAGGTCGAGAATCCAGTTGCGGTTTCTCAGGTAGTACACGTCCAGGATGCACATGTTATGAAAGTCTATGTCGCTGCGGCCTGATACCTGCCACAGACAGGTCAATCCTGGCAGGCCCTCGTGGCGACTGTAGTGCCATTCTTCATAGTAGTTCTCGAAATCCCTTCTTGGCAAAGGACGTGGTCCCAGGATCATCATTTCGCCGCGTATCACATTGATCAACTGCGGCAATTCGTCCAGGCTGAATCTTCTCAGTACCCTCCCAACCGCAGTCACGCGTGGATCCTTTCTAATCTTGAAAAGACCTGCGCCTGATTCGTTGAACTCCTCAATTTGTGCAATCAACTCCTCGGCCTTGTCATTCATGGTGCGGAACTTGTACATCATGAAAGGCTTCCTGTTGACTCCTATACGCTCCTGGACAAATAAGGCCGGGCCATGACTTGTCAGCCTGATCAACAGTGTGATGATTGACATCAAGGGAAGGAGTACCAGCAAAATCAAGCAGGCGGATAATATGGAGAACAGTCGCCCGGCACGGCCGGTATTAGTGTGTCGCGGAGCTTCGAAGTGCACCAGGGGAATGCCTTGTATTATGTCAACCGGGATTCTTGCCTGGCTCATCAGAACATTCATCTTGCCTGACAGGACTTTTACGGAGGTATCCATCCGTTCTGCAACCTGAAGTATGCGCATTATCTGAGTGACAGAGAAACGCCTGTCTTCGCATATGATCAGGTCGGCGCCATGCCTGCTAACGCTTTCTTCGAGTTTGCCCAGCATCTTTTCGAAATTCTCTCCAGGTTCACCCTTTATGCGGTCTGCAACATATATGCCATGGGGGTGGGTTGTGTCGATGAGCTTGCCAAGGAAATCCGCATCTCCTTCCATTCCAATCATTACTGCCCTCGATCTGTCAAAAGAGAACCTCGAGCGGAGGGTAGTGATAAACTTGTCGACAATTGTCCTGAACCAGATGCAATAGATTATGTTGAAGAAGATAACCGTTACAAAGAAACTGCGCGGATGGAAAATGTTCCTGCGGAGATAGAAGTAGATGAAGAAGACCGCAAGGGCCAGCATGTTTGCCACAATGACGTTCCAGGCAATAGGCCTTTTTCTTAGAAAGCGCTTGCCTGGGTACAGGTCGCGGAGGGCGTACAGCACGCAAAGTGTAAGAAGCAGCAGGATAATTATTCTAGGCGCGCTTTCCAGGTAGAAACTTTCAAACATGTCGTCCAGCGCACCGGTTTCCCTTGCGTGCAGGGATTTATTGACGAAAGTGAAGAATTTCTCCCCGATCTCGCTGTGGAAGCGGATCAGCAAGGTGGTGAAATAAGCGCAGACTATTGCGGTAAAGTCTGCAAAGAATTGGAACAACCACAGTCTAGTAATTTTTCGTTTGTTGAACATGTCTTAACCGGGAATATAACAGTTTCGTCCAAAGAGAACAAGGATCGTTCGTGTTCAACGTTTCCTGGCAGTTACCCAGAAATGTGAGACCCAATTATCCGGCACCGGCTGCAAAACCTTTATTTGTTCAAAGCCGGCATCTCTCATTTCTTTCAGGAGTTCCGACCTTGCAAAGCCGATTTCGTGGGTCTTGGACAGTATTGCAACACGGTAACTTATGAATGTGTGCAGGAAATTGGGCTCATTTGCTATTAACAGCAATCCGCCCTGCTTCAGGGTCGACGCAACGGCGTGCAGAGTCTTTCTCCAGTCGTAGGCATGATGAAGCGCCTCGTAAACGTACGCTGAATCGAAACAGCGCTGGAATTCGGCAACCTCGTTGAGTGATTCCATCGGACAGGCACGGAATTCCAGCTTTGAGCCTAATTCCTTGCATCGGTGGGCAGCGGCCTTTCGGTTCGCCAGAGTCAGATCATGATGGGAGATTGTGGTTCCCACTACCGAATATCCGGCTATGGCAAGAAGCTCGCTCATCCATCCTGATCCGCAGCCTAATTCCAGTAACCGCTGGCCGGGAAGCACTCCCTGTTTCTGCAGGACACTGAAGACACGGTTAAAATCGCCAAGGAACTTGGTGCTTGCCGAAGCATTCCAGAAAGGCTTGGTCGCGTGTGCCGCCTGCACACTGGCCAGATCCATTTCCGGCAATGACGTGTTGTAGTCTATCTCGTGCTGATAAGCCTGGTCCTGGTCTTTGAACCTGGGCGGGAAGGTTCCTGCCGCGAAGTCGCGCAGTATTAAGTAAACGCCGCAGCCAATCTTGTCCCATTTTGAAAGATGAAAGTTCCAGTCTGTGGAATTAAGCTCCCAGAGCCTTCGTGCCCGGCCGAAAAGGAAAGAAGAGGATAAAACGCCGGCAACTCTCCGGAAACAAGAGATTAATGTATTAGACGACATATGAATGAGCCTTACATTCTATACTTGTTGCAGAATTCTGTATCAGAATCACCTCAGGTGTCAAGGTCTCAAAGGTCTGTCTGGGCCTGGATGCCGGCCAATATGGCGGCATCCTGACACTCAACATAGCTAAATCTGATATATTACAATCAGCTGAAGCTGTCAGATTGACAGCTGGTGCCGCTTTTGATATTTCTGAACCCCCATGAATGCATTTGCATATCGGAAGAATACGCTGTTTGCCGAAAACGTGTCGGTGGAGAGTCTCGTCGCCAAAATGGGGACTCCTTTGTATGTCTACAGCAAGGGGCATTTCTCGGGGCAATACAGTGCGCTGGAACGGGCAATGGCGAAGGTGAAACCCCTGATCTGCTATTCCGTTAAAGCCAATTCAACCGCGGCGGTTATCAGGACTTTCCTCGACGAAGGCGCCGGCCTGGACGTCGTTTCAGGCGGTGAGCTTTTCCGGGCCCTGAGGGCGGGAGCGTCTCCTTCGAAAATCGTTTTTGCAGGTGTGGGTAAGACTGCGGAAGAAATCGAATACGCGATAAAAGAGGACATTCTTTTCTTTACGGTGGAATCTGAACCGGAGGCCATGCGCATATCGGCGTGCGCCAAGAAACTCGGGCGAAAAGCGAGGATTGCGTTCAGGGTAAATCCCGATGTTGACCCGAATACCCACAAGTATATAAGTACCGGCCGGAAGGAAAATAAATTCGGACTGGACATTGAGCGGGTGGTAAAGGCCTGCGAATGGGTGGCGAAGCTTCCCGGCATTGAAATTGCCGGCCTGCATATGCACATCGGCTCCCAGATTCTTTCTGTCCAGCCGTTCCTTCAGTCTCTTGAGAAAGTAAAAAGCATTTGCGCCCACTTCCAGGCCAGGTTCAAGACGTTCAGGTACCTCGATATCGGCGGTGGCATCGGTATACGCTACAGGCCGGACCAGCCGGAATTGACACCCGAACTATATGCTAAAACACTGGTGCCGCTGATAAAGGATACGGGACTTTCCGTTGTGATGGAGCCTGGCCGCTTCCTTGTTGGAAACGGCGGAATACTTGTCTGCTCCGTCCAGTACATCAAGGAAAGCACCTCCAAGAAGTTTGTTATTGTTGATGCGGGGATGAACGACCTGATAAGGCCGGCCCTGTATGACGCCCACCACGAAGTGCTTTCAGTCAGCGAAACCGGCGAGACCATGCACGGTGATATTGTCGGGCCCATATGCGAATCGGGTGATTTCATTGCCAAGGACAGGAATCTTCCGGCCGTCAGGGAAGGTGACCTGCTTGCAATCCAGAGCGCGGGAGCGTATGGTTTCTCAATGTCATCTAATTACAACAGCCGTCCTCGTGCGGCAGAGGTAATGGTGGACGGCGGCAAGTGGTTTGTCATAAGGCAGCGCGAGACTTTCATGGATATGGTGGCCAGGGAGATTGCTCCCGGTAAACGAACGGGCGCGAAGAGAAAAGCCGCCGGGAAATAAGATGGAGGCAGAAATGTTCACTGGAGCCTATACGGCACTGATAACCCCTTTCAACAGGGATGGAAGCGTGGATTTCGGCAACCTGAAAGAACTGATTGACCTGCAGGCTAAGGCGGGCATAGACGGCATTGTGCCTGTGGGTACAACCGGTGAATCACCTACGCTTGACTACAGCGAGCACAGCAGGGTGATAGAATTTACGATTGATGCCTGCAGGGGCCGCATGAAAGTAATTGCCGGTACGGGTGCAAATTCCACGTCGGAAGCCATCGAACTTACCAGGCGGGCAATGGATGCGGGCGCTGACGGCACGCTCCAGGTTACTCCTTATTATAATAAACCGACCCAGGAGGGACTTGTCCGTCATTTCTCCGCTGTCGCAGACCTCGGTCTTCCGGTTGTGCTTTACAACGTGCCCAGCAGGACAAGCCGGGAGATTTCCATTGAAACTATCATGCGCCTGTCGCTGCACCCGAAAATTGTTGCCGTGAAAGAGGCCGGCGGCAGCGTCGACCGGGTAAGCGATATCCTCAGCCGCTGCAGGATTACAGTGCTGTCAGGCGATGACTCCCTTGCTCTGCCAATGATGGCGGTTGGAGCAAAAGGAGTTATCAGCGTGGCTTCCAACGTGATTCCTGCCGCTGTCGCAAAGCTGACTCATCTTGCGTTGAAAGCCAGGTGGGACGAAGCGCGCAAAATCCACCTGAAATACTACAAACTCTTCTGCGACCTGTTCCTGGACACGAATCCTCTTCCAGTCAAGGCGGCCATGGCGATGCTTGGACTGACACGCGAGGTTTACCGGCTTCCGTTGTGTCCCATGGATAACGGTCTCAAGAAAAGGCTGAGGGAAACACTTAAGTTAACTGGTGTCCTGAAAAAGTAGAATGAGGCCTACCTGATGAAATCAAAACCTGTATCAACTGTTAAAATTGTCGTCACTGGTGCTGCCGGCAGGATGGGGCTGGCTATTGTCCGGTGCATGAAGGGGATGCCCGGGGTTCAGCTTGCCGGTGCCGTGGAAGTCGCTGGCCACAAGGACCTTGGCAAGGACGTCGGGGTTCTCGCCGGCGTGGACAAGGCCAACGTGGTTCTGTCATTTGACCTGGAATCTGCCCTTGCGGATGCCGATGTGCTTATTGATTTTACTTTCCACACGGTTGTTCCTTTCAACGTGAAGCTTGCTTCACAGTCGCGTCGCGCGATTGTTGTCGGTACTACCGGCCTTGATGCCGCCGAGAGTGAGGCGGTCAGGAAAGCGGCAGCCGAGGTACCCGTGGTCTGGGCGCCGAACATGAGTATAGGCGTAAACCTGTTGTTTGCAATGGTCAAGAAGGCTGCGGCAACCCTGGGAAAAGATTACAGGGTTGAAATAGACGAGACTCACCACATTCACAAGAAAGATTCTCCCAGCGGTACTGCGCTGCGACTCGGCGAGAAAGTGGCAGAAGGCCTGGGCTGGGATTTCAAGTCTTCGATGATCCATGATGCCGATGGTGCTTTCAGGAAACATCCGGAAGGCAAGATCGTTATTCGTTCCCACCGCGAAGGCGAAACTGTCGGGGACCACACTGTCAGCTTTGGCAACGAGAGTGAACGTATTGAGTTCACCCATCGCGCCTGGAGCAGGGAGTCGCTTGCGCTTGGCGCGATCCGTGCGGCACAGTGGGGGGTCAGCCGAAAGCCGGCACTGTACGACATGCAGGATGTATTGGGACTGTAAGATAGGTCCAATATTGAATGCTGAGCATCGAATAACCAGTTTCCAGGTAAGCAGGAAGTGCGTAAAGTTCCCGGGTGTTTATGGAAATCGGCCTAAGCCTTGGTTCCAATCTTGGTGATCGCCTCGGCAATCTTGTACAGGCGCGCCGGAGGATACTGATGATTCCCGGTATAGCTGTTTCCGCAGTCTCGCCGCTTTACGAGACTGAACCTGTCGATGTCCTTCCGGAACACGAACAATTATCGTTCCTCAATGCGGTAATGATAGTTGAGAGCAGTATTGATCCGGCACTCCTGCTGGCGGACCTGCGTTCGCTGGAAGCGGCAATAGGCCGGAAAACAGGCGGTGCGAAGAACCTTCCGAGGCCGGTTGATGTCGACATTATTTATGCCGGTGAGCTGGTGATGCGCGGCAAGGATCTGACCATTCCTCATCCCCGCTGGGCGGAGAGAAGATTTGTTGTCCAGCCCCTTTGTGATACCAGGCCGGCATTGAAGATTCCCGGAGAGAAGCGGGCTGTCAGTGATGTGCTTTTGGCTTTACCACCGGCACCAAAAGTGGTTCTCTATGCCGCGAAATGGTGAACAGATGAAATGGACTGCATGTAAAATCAAGAGATTGAAGGGCCAGCAGAAGATCTCCTGCCTGACTGCCTACGACTATTCAACGGCCCGCATCATCGATTCGACCGGCATACAGCTTATCCTTGTGGGTGACTCGCTTGCCATGACCATGCTGGGTTACGAAAACACACTTCCTGTCACCATGTTTGAGATGCTGCAGCACACTGCCGCGGTTGTCCGCGGCACAAGGGAAGCTCTTGTTGTAGGGGATATGCCGTTCATGTCCTACCAGGCTTCGATCGAGCAGGGGCTTGCCAATGCCGGCAGGTTCATTAAGAAGGCCGGTGCAGGCGCGGTAAAGATCGAAGGCGGCGCCTTTCGTGTTCCCCTGATCAAGGCTCTTGTGGCAAATGGCATTCCGGTGCTCGGCCATATCGGGCTCACTCCTCAGAGCATAAAAGAAATGGGAGGATACAAGGTCCAGGGCAGGAAAAGCAATGAAGCCAGGGTGCTCGTTAAGGATGCGAAGGCCCTGGAAAAGGCCGGTGTGTTTGCAGTCGTACTGGAATGTGTGCCGGAGTCGCTCGGCAGGGAGATAACGAAGGCCGTTAAAGTTCCGGTCATTGGTATTGGAGCAGGCAAGCACTGCGATGGCCAGATTCTGGTTACGCACGATACCCTGGGACTGTACTCCGATCTTACGCCTAGTTTCGCCAAGAAATATGCTGATCTCGGAACGGCGATGAGAAAAGCTTTCCGGAGTTACAGGAGTGAAGTTGAGACTGGAACCTTTCCTTCCAGGGAACACACCTTCTAGCGCCGCCTGGCTGATTCCTTTTTAAGCAGGTCTGACATCTCCATGTCAGGATGAATGCCGAACCGTGTCAGCGCAAAGTCGTATTTTACGGGATCATCAGGTGAAACCTTTCTGAAGGCATTTGTAATCTCCAGGGCCATTTTCTGGTTCGCTGATTTCATTTGCGTCATCCCCGTCGACCTGCCGATATTTGCCATGTGAGTGTCCAGCGGGACGATCAGCTTGCCTGGTGAGATTCCTTTCCATCCGCCCGGGTCAACCTCATCCTTTCTCACCATCCACCTCAGGTACAGGTGCATCCGCTTGCACGCACTGCCCCTGCGGGGAAGGGGAACAAGATAGCCTCCGGTACAGTTGAGTTTTTCGAGAAATACATCGAGGGCTGGAATCAAGGTCGGGTCATCCTCATTTATCCCGGAAACAAAACACCCGTTGATTGAACCGTGCTCTTTCAGTATCCGGTGCAGTGCGGACATCAGGTCCGCGATGTCGCAGTGGGTTGTGAACCTGTGCTTGAATCCGCAAAAAATCTTCTTGAAGTCGGACGGGCGTGTTTTCTGGACGAATTCAAACGGCGACCGGCCCATTTTATCCAGGATTTTTGAAACGCTCTTGAGTATCTGGGCTACCCTGCCGTAAGCCAGGGATGAGGCTACCAGGCCGGCAATCTCCCTGTCGCGGATGGCCGGGTAACTGTAAAGGAATTCAAGCGGGTCAGGATGAACATACTTCCGTCTGTTGTAGGTCCTGTAAAGCCGTTCCAGTTCATCCTTGCTGAGCATGAGTGCTAACTGTCTGTTCCAGAAAGGTTATGCGATGGGCGAGAAATTGTCTTTTGTTGCGCCGCATTCGGGGCATACCCAGCTGTCCGGGATGCTTTCGAAAGCTGTGCCTGGTTGCACGCCGTTATCCGGGTCACCTTTTACGGGGTCATATATGTAACCGCAAACATCACAAACGTATTTTTTCATTATTTTACCTTTCAGTACTGCTGTCCAAATGTGAAGTTCTGGAAATGTAGCATCCGGCGCTGCTTTTCTCAATGGTGTAATAAAAAAGTTTTTTCTTTCGACTTCAAGTGGTTAGCAGGTATTCTCCCCAACTGGGAGTATTGCAATGTCAGATGTAAAGATCAGGATAAATAATGATCGGGAGCTTGTTGTTAGCCCCGGCAGTTCGTTGTATTCCACGCTCAATAATGCTGGAGTGTTTGTTCCTTCATTATGCGGAGGGCGGGGAGGGTGCGGGTACTGCAGGCTTAAAGTGCTCAATGGCGCAGCCGATCAGCCGCTTACCAGGCCGGAAATGCACTGGTTGTCCGAAAAGGAGATATCTGAAGGGACCAGGCTCTCATGCCAGGTAAAAGTCCTGAATGACATCCAGGTTGCCGTTCCGGATCAGTTACTGGCCGTCAAAGAGTTTCAGACCCAGGTTCTGTCCCTGCACGATCTTGCACATGACATAAAGGAGATTCGGCTGAAACTCATTAATCCAGGAGAGATGTCCTTCAGGCCGGGACAGTACATACAGGTGAAGATTCCTCCGTACGGGCAGGTAAAGCGCCCGGTTTTCAGGACATATTCCCTGGCGGGCAAGCCGTCCGAGAAGCAGGAACTGGAACTGGAAGTGAAATATGTCCCCAACGGCATCTCTACAACTTTCATCCACAAGCACCTGAAAGAGGGAGACCTCCTGAGTATAAACGGACCACATGGTAATGCATTTCCCGTTGATGGCCCGCGGAATGTCATACTGGTTGCCGGCGGGTCAGGAATGTCCCCGGTGAAATCGGTTCTCCTTGATATGGTTTCCAGGCATGATAACCGCAGGATCCGTTACTTCTTCGGTGCAAAATCCAGGCGCGACCTGTTCCTTCTGGACCTTATGCGCAGGTTTGAAGATGAACTGGAGGACTTTCAATTCATCCCTGCCCTGTCGGACCCTGCACCCGGCGACAACTGGCCGGGAGAAAAAGGGCTGATCAGCGACGTGATGGACCGGAACATACCTGATATTGCTGATACCATTGCATACCTTTGCGGAAGTCCTCCAATGATAGATGCATGTGTGAAGGTGTTGAGGGACAAGGGACTCCCTGGAGAATTAATTCATTACGACAAGTTTGTCTGACAAGGAGGTATTTATGATCAGGAAATCCGACGATATGAAGAAAGAAGTCCGCGACAAGATGCGCGGAGGGCCGGGTTCGGTGACTATTCATCACTATTTTGACAGGAGCGAATTCACGGCGGACGTACGGCTATGTGCGAGACTTGTCCTCCCGCCGGGATCAGGCATCGGGACACATCAGCATAAGGGTGAAGATGAGGTTTATATTGTAATCCGCGGAACAGGCATGCTGGATGACGGCAGTTCGAGCAGACGTGTTTCAGCCGGGGACGCGATACTTACCGGTAATGGCGGGTCTCATGCGATTACGAACGACGGTTCGGAGGATCTAGAGATAATGGCCATGATAATGTGCTATGCCCCGCAATCCGTTGCAAAGAGTTAAGGCTGCCATGTCGCAGTGGAGTTTCTGATTGATGGAAAAGGTACTTCCAGGTGAACTCATACTCCCGCCGCGGCTGATCTGCCGTAAAGGATCGGCTTCATGTATTCCCGGTGAGTGTGCTGTCTTCGGAAAACGCGGAATTCTTGTTCACGGCCGCTCTCTAGCTGCCAGCGGGTCCCTTGAGAAAATCCTGTCGGGATGTCCTGAAGGGCTTGCAGTAGAAGCTTACCAGCATCCCGGCGGTGAACCGACCCTTAACCAGCTTGGTGATCTGCTTGGTTTTGCCCGTAAACACAGGGCTGAATGGATTGCCGGGGTGGGCGGAGGCAGTGTCATTGACCTTGCGAAAGCCTGTGCGGGTCTGCTCGAGGCGCCGCTGGCGCCGGTTGCTTTCCATGACGGCGCTGCAATACCCCCGTCGCGTATTCCGTTTCTGGTTGCACCGACTACTGCCGGCACCGGTTCAGAAGCCACAATTGTCTGCGTGTTGACCAACAGTGATACCGGTGTGAAGAAATCTTTCCGGCATCCCTCGTTCATGGCGAGGCTCGTAGTCCTGGATCCGCAACTCCTTGCAGGTTCGCCGCCGGAAGTCATCGCGCATTCCGGTATGGACGCGTTCACGCAGGCGGTCGAATCATATGTGAGCACCGGGGCCTCATGGCTTACATGTCAGTTGAGTCTTAAGGGCTTGTCCATGATTGCTTCCAGCCTTGAATCTGTCTTTTCTGATTCCCGAAACGGGAAAACGGAAAGCCTGTTGACGGGCAGCTATCTCGCCGGGTTGGCTCTCTCCAATGCCAGGCTTGGTATTGTTCATGGCCTCGCGCATCCGCTTGGCGCCAGATACCACGTTGCGCACGGCCTGGCCTGCGCGGTATGTCTTCCGCATGCCGTTGAGTTTAACCGTCAAGCCATGGCTGAGAAGTATGATGCAATGGGCCTGGCTGTTGGAGGCGATTTACTTTCGGAAATCCAGAGGCTGATCAAGGTTTTTGGCATCAAGTCGCCTTTTGCAGGCAAGTCCTTGGATGATATGGGGAAGATCATAGAAGAAACTCTCTCCTCGGGTTCAACGGCTGCAAATCCCCGGAAAGTCAGCGCGGCGGATGTTGAATGGTTTCTTGAAAGAATATTCAAGATCTGAATAATCGGAAAGCAGGGTTGTTCCTAGTTCCTGGCGAATTCCCAGAAAATGGCATCAAGGCCGACTTGAAGCGAAGGAACACCTTTCCAGTTCTTGCCATTCGTCCATTCGGCTCCAGGCGCTATCTGCAGGAAGAGCCATTTTCTCAGCACCGGCCTCCGGTAAACCAGCGTCAACCGGTGCTTGTCTATGACGCCAATGTCCGACCGGGCATGACCGAAGATGCTGTATCTTGCTCCAAAACCCTTTGCGGCATCATCTTCTGAGACAATGTCCGGCCGTGCTGTTTCCTTGATGAGTTTATCCACATGGCCGAATATCACGGTTTGTTCCCATTCGACGCCAGTTGTATTGTCTGCCAGCTTGGCTGCTGATACTGAACGAACGAAATTACGCAAACCAATCCACCGGTTCGCGGTCATGGAAGAGACTCCGCCGAAACCTTCGTCGTCTGATTGGTAGAAAAATCGCTGACCCGGGTAGAAAGTCCATTTTCCGGCCGAATACGAAGGCTTCCATTCCAGTCTGGCAAAACCAATCGGTGCGCTGCGCCACTTTGCGCCCAGGGATGCGTGCACATTAATTGTCTCGAAGATGCGTCCGAACCCGGTGTTTAAAACACTTTTTGTTTCGGTCGGGTCAATACCGGGAAGATCAGAGAATTTCATGGAGTTAGCAAAGATGTTCCACCGGCGTTCCAGGTTGGGGAGTTCCAGGTCGGCATCAAATTCAGGATCCGCGCTGATATTCATACCGTCGTCGTACTTTCCAAGAACATATATGCCCATTCTGAATCTCGATTTGGGCGTTTCCTGTGCGCTGGTGTTATCCTTGGCGAAGAAGAGGTCGAACCTGTTGACGTGGGTCTGCATTTTCAGGAGAAGGGTGTCGTGAAAATCATCCATATTGTTTGTCACTGCCATCACATGCGTAATCATGTTTGTTGCAACGCGGGATGATTTCTCGATTAAGCCTGAGACTGCCTGTTTGGGCGAGATGAATGAAGAGTTCTTTGTTTCTGCCAGTGCAGCTGAGGCCATCAGGATGGCCAGAATACTTATGATTACCTTCATGATTTGCCGGACATAATACCTGTACTGATATTACTGTGCATTAATTAAATCTGCCGTTTTTTGCCTTTAATTTACCGCTTTTGTTCGGCGGATCATTTGGTAGGATGCCGCAGTATTGGGCCGTGACATTGCTTATGTCTAAATCGAAAAGAGTACTATTTCTGTGCCTGTTCCTGGTTTCGGGGTTTTGTGGCCTTGTCTACGAGATTGTCTGGGGCCGGTTACTTTCTTTTGTTTTTGGAGGCACCACCTTTGCCGTAACCACTGTACTGGCTTGTTTCATGGGGGGACTTGCCGCGGGGAGCTGGCTGGGGGGCTGTCTTGGCCGGAACGTGCGGAATCCGGTCCGTGCATACGGATTTATAGAGATAAGCATAGGATTATATTGTCTGTTTATCCCTGCGCTGATGCATTTGGCGCTGCCCTTGTACAGGGTGCTGGCAGAAACATCAGGCCAGTCATTTGTGCTTTTGACACTCGCGAGAATCCTGGTTTCTGCGCTCATCCTGGTTATTCCGGCTTGTCTTATGGGTTCCACCCTGCCGCTGCTATCGAAGGCCTTCACACGCCATTCGGACGAACTGGGCGGCTCTGTTGCCCTTTTGTACGGTATCAACACTGCAGGCGCCTTTGCGGGCTGTGTCAGTGTCGGATGTTTCCTCCTGCCGGTCTTTGGTCTGTCCAGGTGTATTTTGCTTGCCGCTGCGCTGAATATCCTGGCTGGCGCAGTGGCTGTCATTGGAATCGGAAAAGGGACAGGCTCCAAGGAGACATTGATTGAAGGTGACAACGGGAATAAAGTGCAACCGGGGGAATCCGTTGCTTCCGGCTCATTGTATCCGCCGGCGGTTCTGTTGTCGTGCGCGGTATGCGGGTTTGTTGCAATGGGATACCAGGTTGCCTGGATTCGCGCGCTGATCCTTGTAATGGGCGCTTCAACGTATGCTTTCAGCATTATCGTAGCATGTTTTATCTTCGGTATTGCCGTTGGCAGCCTCCTTATTTCCAAAACGATAGACAGGATTTCGAGGCCGGTGACATGGGCCGGAGTGCTGGCCGGCACAATTGGCCTCAGTTCTATTATTGCGGTTCCCTGTTTTGAAAGGATGGTGGGATTTGTCGCGAAGCTTTCGCAGTCCGGGAATTCCGGGTTCTTCCGCATCCTTGGCCTTGAAACGCTGTATATGTTCGGGCTGTTGATTGTGCCGACCCTGTGCATGGGCGCATTGCTTCCTCTTTTCTGCAGGATATATCGCGAACTCAGGGTGCGGAAGTTAGAGGGTAAGGCGGCCCAGGCGTTCGTGAGCAGTGATGTCGGGGCTGTTTATGCATCAAATACTGCCGGCTCGGTTCTCGGAATCGTCATTACCGGTTTTGTGCTTATACCGTGTGTCCATTTGGGAATGCAGCGGTCAATAATTTCCCTTTCAGTCCTCAGCGTTGTCGTTGGCAGTCTTCTGCTGGTGGCTGACAATTTCTTTAGCAGAAAGCTGGTGCTATCTACGTTAGTTGCAGTATCCGCTGCCTGTATTTCGTCTGTGTTTCCGGGCGGGGCCTGGTCAAAGAAAGACCTGTTGTCCGCCCCTTACCTTGGCCACACTGTGGATCGTTCTGAAGAAATAATCTTTTACGAGGAAGGGGTTGACTGCACGGTTTCTGTTTCCTTAACCGGGAAGAATAACAGAACGTTGAGAATCAATGGAAAGCCTGATGCTTCGAGCAGGATCGATGACAGGTGTACCCAGGTGCTGATGGGGCAGATACCTCTCTTTCTCAGGCCTGGTTCCAGCGATGTCTGCGTCATAGGTCTTGGTTCGGGTATAACGGCGGACTCGGTGCTGGCCCATCCTGTCAAATCCGTGGATGTGGCCGAGATTTCCAGTTCCGTGATCAGGGCGGCAGAATATTTCAGCCAGGCCAACAACAATGTGCTGAAGAATGCCCGGCTCAAGGTTTGCCATGAAGACGGAAGAAACTTCCTCCTCCTTGGAAAGAAGAAATATGACATCATAATCTCGGAACCCAGCAATGTGTGGATCAGCGGGATAGCCAACCTCTATTCCAGGGAATTCCTTGAGACCGCGCGGAGGAACCTGAAACCCGGGGGCCTTTACTGTTTCTGGATTCATTCCTACGCCATGCGGTCCGAAGACTTCACGGCTGTGATCGGGACGATGATGACCGTTTTCCCGCACGCCCAGCTGTGGTCGATGACTTTTGGGGATTATCTTGTGTTGGGGTCGGAATCCCCGGTTTCCATTGATCTTGAGAGTTGCGGCAGGACCTTCGGGCGCCCTGAAGTTAAGGATATGATGAAGAGCATAGGTATTGATGACCCGATTCAACTGGCCTACTACTACGTTGCGGACGGTAAGCAGTTGGCACCGCTTGTCAGCGGACAGAGGATTCTTGTTGACGACTTGCCTTACCTGGAATTTTCCGCCCCGCAGTACCTCCTGAAGAGCGAAGCGATGCGGATTGTGGGAACCATTCTCAGTGCCGAAGGAGAACCGGATCTTACAGGCGGAAACACTTCAACGTTGAACAGCGGATTCATTGAACGGATAAGAAAAGGGCGCGCATCCCGCAGGTGTTTGAACGAAACTGTCCGTGCTGCAAACAGCGGGGAGGGGATGCAGGTGCTCAAGAATTTCCTGCTGGCAGCTCAGTATGCGCCGGATGATCGCCGCGTTCTTTATGTCATAGAGAACTTTTTCGAGGAAAAAATAGCAAACGTGGATCCGAAAACCAGGGCTGTGATGGAAGAGTACTATGCCAGGATTGTCAGCGCGGCCCCGCGTATCAGGACAATCCGCCGGGATTAAATCCTGAAGAATTGCTTTTTAAGACCTTCAGGTTACCAGCCGGAATCTGCAAGGAAGAAGACATGAAGAGTCAGACCCGCCGATAGAATCATGGCAGGCGCCAGTCCAAATTTTGCAAACAGGATACACCCTGCGAGGTTTGCCGCCAGTGACGGGAAAATGAACAGCGGCAGATGGCTTACCATTCCCGCGTCGGTCATCTGCCGGTAGGCTATATAGGTTCTAAGGACCAGGCAAAGTGTAACAGCGATTGATTGGCGCCCTGTCAGCCGGGCAAAAAGGCTCATTGGCGCTGCCTCTAGAAACATCGTCTGGAATCCTGCCGACCACAATAACAGCGACAAGCATTTGCCTGTGGTCGAAGGATATGCCAGGTCAGCCGCAGAGCTGCGCGCCATGCTCAGGAGCGCTTTTCTAAGGGGAAAATCAAGCCAGTATACGTAAACGGGAAGCGCCAGGAGTGAAAGGGCCACGGCAATCCCTGCGCCATACAGGAAAGTCCTGCGGTCCGTAATGATGCCCGGCATATTGGCGTACTGGCTCCAGGCGGTAACCGCTCCTGAAACGAATATCATAACCACGAAAAAGAGGGGAAGGAATATTCCAAGCGGGTACCCTCCGTGGATCAGCCGGCCGACAGACATGAACGTCAGGACTGTGGCCAGTCCTGCTGCCTTGAAGAGATTGTTTTCAGAAACGAAATTACGCATTGTGCCGTCTCTTTCAGAGGTGCCAACGCGACCAAACTGCGACCTATTTCAATCTCTCTCTGGTCCTGCCGGGCTATGCAGGTTTGATTTCCACAAGCGGTTCACCCTTTTGGACCGATTTGCCGTGTTCGACAAGAAACCTGATTACCTGGCAGTTTTGCGGTGCCTTGATCTGGTTAAACAGCTTCATGGCCTCGACAATACAGACGGGATCGCCCGATTTAACTATGTCGCCTTCCTTCGCAAAAGGAGGTTTTCCGGGTCCTGGCGAAATGTAGAAAGTGCCGTTGAGCGGGGCATTTATAGTCGGTCCGCCTGATGATACAGGCGCTGGCGATGTTCCCTGCTGGGCTGCTTGTGCCCCGCCGGCAGCTGAGCCCTGTTGTTTTCCCTGCTGACCTGAAGCCCTGCCGCCAGGCCTGGTTGATCTCAGGCTGATACTGACATCATCACGCTTTACCACGATTTCGTTGATGCGCAGCGCGGTAATCTTCTCAATTATCGCGTGGAGTTCCTTGTATTCCTGCGAATTCATGAATTGTTTCTGCGGTGCGGATATGTCACCTTGCGCCTGTCCGGCTTTCTCTTTCTCCTGTTCAAGATCGGCAGGTGACGCAGGCCTCTGTTCTGCAGGAAGAAGGCGCCATTTGAAATAATCCAATGCCTGTTCCGGGAAGAGGCAGTACGAGACAATATCCTCCTCGTTATTGATCAGTTTCGGATCAAGGCTCTTCGTGGCCTTTGGCAACATAGGCTCCATGAGGTCTGCAGGCCTGCACGTGACTGCTCTTTCGTTGCCGAGAATTTTTTTTCTTACCTCCGGATCAATCGGGGCGGGGGACCGTCCGTAGAGACCCTGGACATAATCCTTTGTTTCCTGCGGGATTATGGAATAACGCTCACCGGCGATTACGTTCATGACTGACTGGACTCCGACAATCTGGCTGGTAGGCGTCACAAGAGGCGGGTAACCCATATCGGCACGGGTCCGCGGCAATTCCTCCAGCACTTCGTCCAGTTTATCCAGCGCGTTCTGCTGCTGCAGCTGGCTGCGCAGGTTGGAGATCATTCCTCCCGGTATATGATGCACCAGGATTTCCGGATCAATGATGTTGGTCGGATGGTGGCTTAGCTGGCGTTTCGGGGCAATGTCGGTGAAGTACTTGCATATCTTCCTGAGCGCTTCTATGTCGAGGTTTGCGTGGTAAGGTGTTTCCTCGAAGATTGCCAGCATGGTCTCAACAGGCGGTTGAGAAGAGAACCCGGCCATTGGCGAAATGGCGCAGTCAATTGCCCCGGCACCGGCGCGCACGCCCTCGACGTAAGTTGAAGAAGCCATTCCGCTTGTTGCATGGCAGTGCATCTGGATGGGCACACCGACTTCAGCCACGAGCGCCGAGATAAGTTTTTCGGCGGAAATAGGCGACAGAATGCCGGCCATGTCCTTTATGCACAATGAGTCGATTCCCATCTGCACCTGTTCCCTTGCGACCTTGACGAATTGCTTTACCGTGTGAACAGGGCTGATGGTGTAGCAGATCGTTCCCTGCGCGTGTCCGCCGTGCTGCTTAACGCTCTTGATGGCATATTCAAGGTTGCGGGTATCGTTTAGCGCGTCGAAAATCCTGAAGATATCTATACCGTTCTCGCATGCCAGGGCTACAAACCTGTCCAGGACGTCATCAGGATAGTTCCTGTAGCCAAGAATATTCTGGCCGCGGAGGAGCATCTGCAAGGGGGTTTTTTTTGCCCCTTTCTTGATAAGGCGCAGGCGTTCCCACGGGTTTTCACGTAGGAACCTGAGACAGACATCGAAAGTGGCGCCGCCCCATACTTCAAGCGAGTAATAACCGGCATTGTCGATTGTGTCGACTATGCCCAGAATATCGCTGGTGCGCATCCTGGTGGCCCAGAGTGACTGGTGCGCATCGCGGAGGGTTGTGTCGGTAATGCGCAGTGGTATCCTGTTCTTCTCCCATTTCTGGTAAGAAGGGTCGCCATGCCTGAACGGCAGTAATTTCTTGATCATGTTTTCTCTCCCTTGTTTTCCTGAATAGGCATCACGTTAGAGTGCCTCTTAAAGAAAAACATTGTTTAAAGTGTTTGTCCGGACAGAAGCGCTGTTATCAACGGTTTTTGAATCTCCCAATCCTGCAGTACTTTTCGAAACGTCTGTCTACCAGCTTTCTTTCGGATACGCCCCTGAGGATTTTGAGATGTTTGAGAAGGGTCTGCTTAACGGCTCGGAAAGTATTCTCGTAGTCGCGATGTGCACCGCCGGCCGGTTCAGGAATTATCTCCTCGATAACCCCGAGTTTCAAGAGGGAAGAAGCGGTGATTTTAAGGGCTTCTGCAGCTTCCGGCGCCTTTGATCCGTCACGCCATAGTATTGAAGCGCAGCCCTCAGGCGAAATGACTGAATAGACCGAGTTGGAGAGCATGAGGATAACGTCGCCCACTCCTATTCCCAGTGCGCCGCCGCTGCCGCCTTCGCCGGTGACAAGAGCGATTATAGGAGTTTCAAGCTGTGACATTTCTGTCAGGTTACGGGCGATAGCCTCTGCCTGGCCGCGGGCTTCTGCATCGAGGCCGGGATAAGCACCGGGGGTATCTATAAAGCAGATGATGGGGGTCTTGAACTTTTCCGCCAGTTTCATCAGGCGCATGGCTTTCCTGTAACCTTCAGGGGTGGCCATTCCGAAGTTGCTTTTCATGTTATCTTCCAGGTTTTTGCCCTTCTGGTGGCCAATAATCATTACGCGGCTGTCACCTATGGTTGCGAATCCGCCAATGATTCCCTGGTCGTCCCCGAAACAGCGGTCACCATGAAGTTCAATGAATTCGCCGCAAATACCGGTGAGATAGTCCCTGAGAAGCGGGCGGTTGGGATGGCGAGCGACCTGAACGGTCTGCCACGGGGTCAGGTTTGCATAGACCTCTTTTGCAACTTTTTCCAGCTCTTTCTTGAGCTCGGCTATCTGGTCGTCCACCTTGACGTTTGGATTGGCGGCTTTTTGCTTGGCAAGTTCCGCGATCTTCGCTTCAATTTCCGGCATATTCTTTTCAAAATCAATGCTCATGGTAAGTCCCGGCTATTTCGCCTTCCAGTATCTTAGAACTTTATACAGAAAATTCTTCATTTCCTTCCGGTTCACTATCTGGTCCACAAAACCGTGCGCAAGCATGTATTCTGCGGTCTGGAAGTCGTCAGGCAGTTTCTGCTTGATGGTTTCTTCTATAACACGCCGCCCCGCGAAGCCGATTAGGGCTTTGGGTTCGGCGATATTCAGGTCGCCCATTGTGGCAAAACTGGCTGAAACGCCCCCTGTGGTGGGGTCTGTAAGGATCGAGATGAACGGAATGCCTTCTTTCTTCAGGCGGCCGATTCCGGCGCACGTTTTTGCCATCTGCATGAGGGATATGATACCCTCGTGCATGCGGGCGCCGCCGGAAGCTGATACGACGATGTAAGGGTAGGCGTGCCGGCGGGCATATTCTGAAGCCAGAAGAATCTTCTCTCCTGTGCCGCTGCCCAGACTGCCACCTAAAAACCTGAAATCCATAATGGCGATAATCACCGTTATGCCGTGTATCTTGCCCCGGCCGGTGATTACAGCCTCTTTCATGCCTGTTTTGGCCTTTGTTGCAGCGGCCTTTTCGGCGTAACTACCCTTATCATCCTTGAATTCAAGAGGATCTGAAGTAGTAACCTCCTCGTTGATTTCCCTGAAAGTGCCGGGGTCGATTAGTACGTCCAGACGTTCCTTCCAGCTGATCTTGTCGTGGAAATTGCACTGAGGACATACGCTGAAATTCTTATCCCACTCATCCTTGTAGATCTGGGCCTTGCAGGAGGGACACACAGCCCAGAGCTCTTTCTTCTCTTCGACTACTTCCGGTGCTTTTACTTCTTTTTTCCTGAACCAACCCATCAATAACCTCAACTTTCAATCTATCGCATAGAAAATCATTATCAGAGAGGATGAGACTACATTTCAAGTAAAATCAAGTGGGGGCAGAATGTGCACGATTTGGGGCCAAGTGTCAATATGGTACTTCCGTATTATTTCACGGCGAAGGTTGCAAGCCGGCCGCATATCCCATATTATAAAGAAATATGCGAATAACAGGCGGAATTTTCAGGGGAAGGCAGGTGAAGGTACCGGGCGCCAGCTGCAGGCCTACGCAGGATATGGTGCGACAGGCTATGTTCTCGATGATCGGTGGCAGAATTGAGGGGGCACGGTTTCTAGACATGTTTGCCGGGTCAGGTGTGGTTGGACTGGAGGCGCTGAGCCGGGGTGCCTCATCGGCCTGCTGGGTTGAATCTGACCGCCGGGTTCTTTCGGTCTTGAAGGAGAACGTAGAACGTATATACGGCAATAACAGGAATTCTGCGGATTCTTCTAATATCAGGTTCTTTTCGGGTAATGCATTGACTTTTCTCGAAAAAGGTCTTGAAAATCAGAAGTTTGACCTTATCTTTGCCGATCCCCCTTATGACAGGAAGGAAGAAAAAGGCTGGATAGGAAAGATCCTGAGTATTCTTGGACGGGTGGATTTAATGGCGCCGGACGGTGTGTTCATCATGGAACAGTCGTCTGACGAAGGGATCGGGGATGAGTCTGGCCGCTGGGAGCTTATAAAGGACAAGATTTACGGGGGTACCAGGCTGCGTTTTTTTACGCGCAAGGACGCTGGAGGTTCGTCAAAATGATAAAAAAAGCCATATATGCCGGAACATTTGATCCCCTGACGCTGGGCCACATGGACTTGATAGAGCGCGGGGCGGAGATTTTTGAAAGCCTGATACTGGCCGTTGTGATCCAGCCTCCGAAGGACAACCTTTTCAATGTGAAGGAACGTGTGGCAATGGCAAAAGCTGTTGTAAAAGGCATCCCGAACATAGAAGTGGACGCCTTTGACGGCCTGCTTATAGATTATGCCCGTAGCAAGGGGATAAAGGTCCTTATCCGCGGTTTGAGGGCGTATTCGGATTTTGAATATGAATTCCAGATGGCGCTGACCAACCGGAAACTGGCACCGGAGATAGAGACTCTGTTCATGATGCCGAACGAAATCCACAGCTATGTCAGTTCCAGTACGGTGAGGGAAGTTGCCACCCTGGGAGGTGACATACGGGAGTTTGTGCCGGAAGTTGTGCGCTGTGCTGTTGAAAAGAAACTGGGCAAGCCTGGCAGGAGACGGAAAGCAGTCCTCAAATACCGGCGGCTTTAGCCCGCAGGCAAAATTTCTTGAAATACAAGGTCCGTGATTTCATAACATACACCGGTTTAGGAGGGATTCATGATTATCAAAATTGCAGATATTCCGCCTGAAGGACGGAAATATTCGGGTCAGGAAGACCCTTCCATTCTCGATCTTAATAAGGAAATAGAAATTAAGGTTGCCGATCCTGTATTTTACAGTGTTGAGGCGCAGATGGCCGCGGATGAGCTCGTTGTCCGGGGAAAACTCAGTGTCGATGCTTCCTTCCGGTGCTCGCGGTGCGGAGAATCGTTCCGGATGACGGTGACGGATCCTTCATTCTGCTGTGTCAGGCAGGTTGCAAAGGATCAATCTGCGGACTTGACCGAAGAAATACGTGAAGCTATTATTCTTTCCTTTCCCAATTACCCGGTATGCAGGTCGGACTGCAAAGGGTTGTGTGCCAGGTGCGGCATCAGCTTGAACAGTGGAAAGTGCAGTTGCAGTAAACAAGAAAAGAAGAATGTCTGGGCCGCGTTGGACGGCCTGGAATTAAAGTGAAACAAGGAGAATAGAAATGGCTTTACCAAAAAGGCGAACGTCGAAAAGAAGAATCCGTGAACGCAAGGCGTCTCACAGGAAAAGTTATGTCCCTGTGAAAACATGTCCGAATTGCGGTGCTCCGCAACAGCCTCACAGGGTTTGTCCCTCCTGTGGCTATTACCGTGGCCGGCAGGTGCTAACTGTTGAAACGGAATAGTCAAAAATGCGTATAGCTGTTGATGCAATGGGGGGAGACTATGCTCCTCACGAGATAGTCAAGGGTGCGGTTGAGGCTGCCGAAGGCCTTGAATCCGTGGACCGTATCTTTCTTGTCGGCGATTCGGATGCCATTAAGGCGGAGCTCAGTAAGTTCCCGTCTGTTTCCAGCAAGATAGAAATCCGCCATGCATCAGAAGCTATTGCCATGGACGAAGAGCCTGCCATGGCAATCCGGCGTAAAAAGGACTCTTCCATTGGACGAGCGGTTGACATGGTTAAGGCAGGGGAAGCCGATGCCATGCTTTCCGCCGGCAATACAGGGGCCGTGGTCGTAGCCGCAACATTGAAGCTGAGGACCCTTGAAGGTGTTGAAAGGCCTGCAATAGCAACGGTCCTGCCGACCCAGGACAAGCCGTTTGTCCTTATTGATGCGGGTGCCAACACGGATTGCGACGCGAAACTGCTTACACAGTTTGCACTTATGGGCAGCTGCTATTCTCGCGCGATACTCGGCCGGGAAAAGCCGGTTGTGGGGTTGATGAGCATTGGCGGTGAGGATTCGAAGGGCAATGAGATTACAAAGGAAGCATTCGGACTCATCAGCAGGTGTAACCTGAATTTCAGGGGCAATGTTGAAGGGCATGATCTTTTCAGGGGCGAGACCGATGTAGTGGTGTGCGACGGTTTCGTGGGCAACGTTGTATTGAAGACCACCGAGAGCGTGGCACACGCGATAGGGCACTGGATGAAACAGGAGTTCAAGCGTTACCCCTGGAGGTACCTTGGATCTCTGCTTCTGCTGGGTGCATTGAAGGCAATGAAGAAGAAAATGGACCCGGAAATGTATGGCGGTGCTCCATTGCTGGGTGTAAACGGTATATGCATTATCACCCACGGAGCTTCTTCGTCCGTTGCGATATTTCATGCCGTAAGGGTGGCGGCCGAAGCTGTGCAGCAGCAATTAAATAAGATAATAGTGGAAGAACTTGCAAAGAAAGGCGGCAGTTAAATGGGTCAGATGGGTAAATCAGGAGTGGCTGTTTCCATAATAGGGACAGGTTCGTATCTTCCGGAAAAGGTTTTGACCAATGATGACCTGGCGAAGATTGTTGATACGACGGATGAATGGATCCTTACCAGGACTGGTATCAAGGAGCGTCACATTGCTGCGGATAATGAGACCTGCTCTGATATGGGCGCAAAGGCTGCCGCCAGGGCGATTGAAAGCGCAGGCATTACCGCGGCCGAAGTGGACATGATCATCGTGGCCACGGTCACACCTGATATGGTATTTCCAAATACGGCCTGTTTCGTGCAGCAGAAAATAGGGGCTAAGAATGCATTCTGCTATGACCTGGAAGCCGCATGTTCCGGTTTTCTCTATGCGATGGAAACGGCAAAGAATTTTATCATCGCCGGGGCTGTAAAGACAGCGCTGGTAATCGGGGCCGAGAAGCTCAGCTGCGTTACCGACTGGGAGGACAGGGGTACCTGCGTATTGTTCGGCGATGGCGCGGGGGCTGTCGTCCTCAGGGCACGCGAGAACAGCAGGGGATTGATCGGAAATCTCATGAAATCTGACGGTGCTCTCACTGACCTGCTCTGCATACCCGGCGGGGGCAGCAAACATCCGACAACAGTCGAAACTATCAAGCAGAGAATGCATTACATGAAGATGTCCGGCAAGGAAGTCTTCAAGCATGCAGTCCGCTGCATGTGTGATGCCGCCCAGCAGGTCCTGGCGCAGAACGGCTTGACGATAAAGGACCTGTCCTGCGTAATTCCGCACCAGGCCAATATGAGGATCATACAGGCAATAGCCGACAAGCTTGGGGAGAACGCGGTTGAGAAGTTCTACATCAACCTCGAAAAGGTCGGCAATATCTCCAGTGCATCTGTTCCTGTGGCCCTGGACGAGGTCGTCCGGAGCGGGAGAGTGAAGAAAGGTGACCTTGTTCTCTTTGTCGTATTTGGTGGCGGCTTCACCTGGGGCGCAAGCGTGATCGAGATATAGACTTTAATAACGAAAGGTGGATATGAAGGAAAAAGCAATTGTTTTCGCCGGGCAGGGTGCACAGGCTGTGGGAATGGGCAAGGACCTTGCCGATGCCAGTCCGGCATGCAGGGCGCTTTTCGAAAAAGCAGATGAAGTTCTTGGGTTCAAGATTTCCAAGCTATGTTTTGAGGGCCCCATAGAAGAGCTGACAAAGTCCAGCAACTGCCAGCCGGCGATATTCGTGATGAGTACTGCCTGCTGGAAGGCTTTCTCGGACAAGGCCGGCAGCGTGCCTGTCAAGGGAACGGCTGGTTTGAGTCTCGGCGAGTGGTCGGCACTTCACATGGCCGGAGCGCTTACGTTTGAAGATACCCTCCGCGTTCTCCAGGCAAGGGGCCGCTTCATGCAGGAGGCCTGCGAAGAGAAAAAAGGCGGGATGGTCAGCGTCATAGGCCTGGCGGAAGACAAGCTGAAGGAAGTGTGCTCAAAGGCCGGCGTGGAGATCGCCAACCTGAACTCGGCCGACCAGACGGTGCTTTCAGGTGAATTTACCGCCATACAGGCAGCCGAAAAGCTTGCCAAGGAAGCCGGCGCAAAGAAAACAATAGTTTTAAACGTGGCCGGTGCATTTCATTCAAAGCTGATGGCGTCCGCGGCCGGAAAACTCAATGATTTTCTGGCTAAAGTCCAGATCCAGCAGCCACGAATTCCTGTTGTAGCGAATGCAACTGGCATGCCGCACGGTGGCCCCGAAGATATCCGCCGTGAGATGGTGAAGCAGGTTACATCATCGGTACGCTGGATTTCCTGTGTAAACTGGTTCAAGGATAACGGCGTGACGGATTATGTTGAATGCGGGCCTGGCAGGGTGCTTTCCGGACTTATAAAGAGAATTGACGCCGGTTCGACGGCAGTCAGTATTTCTGATGTTCCAAGCCTGGACAAGGCCGTCAGCATGCCGTAATTCCGGTTTGCGTGTGTGGGAAAAAGAAAGGAATGGCAGGTAGATTATGGGAACACTTGATGGAAAAGTAGCGGTTGTGACCGGTGCGGCCAGGGGAATAGGGCGGGCCATTGCAGAAGAGCTTTCCAATGCTGGCGCCGATATCGCACTGTGCGATCTCAAGGCTGAATGGCTCAATGAGACTGCCGAGGCCGTAAAAAAGAACGGACGCAAAGCTGCCTGCTTTGCGGTTGACGTAAGCGACGCCAAGGGCGTCGAGAATACAGTCTCCGAGATTATCAAGGCCATGGGAAAGATCGACGTTATGGTAAACAATGCCGGTATTACCAAGGATACGCTGCTTATCCGCATGAAGGAAGAAGACTGGGATGCGGTTATTTCGGTGAACCTGAAGGGCACTTTCCTGTTTACCAAAGCGGTTGCCAGGCCGATGATGAAACAGGAGAGCGGGGCAATCGTTAATATTTCGTCAATTATTGGCTTGATAGGTAACGCGGGACAGTGTAATTATGCCGCTTCAAAGGCTGGCGTGATAGCCCTCACGAAGTCGGCAGCAAAGGAACTGGCTTCGCGGGGCATTCGTGTCAATGCCGTGGCACCTGGGTTTATCGAAACCAAGATGACTGAAGTTCTGTCGGAGGACGTTCGGAACAAGATGATGGAAGTTATTCCGATGAAACGTTTTGGTACTCCGGCGGATGTGGCTAGGGCGGTGTTGTTCCTGGCGGGGGATGCCTCGTCATACATGACCGGCCAGGTGTTGACGGTTAGTGGTGGAATGGTAATGTAGAAAGGAGATAGAAAATGGCACTTGAAGACAAAGTAAAGGAAATTATTGTGGAGCAGCTGGGAGTGAATCCCGAGCAGGTAACACCGCAGGCTTCTTTCATAGAGGACCTGGGCGCTGATTCGCTCGACACAGTGGAGCTCGTAATGGCTTTCGAAGAAGAGTTCGGCGCTGAGATTCCTGACGAGGATGCCGAGAAGCTGAAAACCGTCGGCGGAGTAATCGAATACCTGAAGGGCAAAGGATTTTCAGGTTGATTAATACAGCAGATTGAAAGCCAGGGGAGATGTGAGCATCTCCCCCGGTTTTTCTAAAGATAGTAACGCTGCAGAGTGAGATTATAAATTATGAGAAGAGCTGTCATAACAGGCATAGGCGTCGTATCACCTCTCGGGTGTGAACTGAAGACTTTCTGGGAACGTTTGAGGGCCGGGCAGTCCGGAATAAAACGTATCCAGAAGTTTGACTCGTCCAAGCTGGAAGCGCAGATTGCCGGCGAGGTGGCCGAATTCAATATTGACGCGTTCATCCCCAAGAAAGAGCAGAAGCGGATGGACGAATTCAGCCTGTTCTCCATGGCTGCCGCAAAACTTGCTGTTGCCGACTCCGGCATGGATATGAAAGCTGAGAACCCTGAAAGGATCGGGGTAATTGTTGGGTCCGGTATCGGGGGACTGCAGACTCTCGAGACACAGCATTCAGTACTCAAGGAAAAAGGACCAAATCGCTGCTCGCCTTTCATGATTCCAATGATGATTTCGAATATGGCCGGCGGCCTCATCGCAATCGAGTTCAACTTGAAGGGTCCGAACTATTCCGTCGTTTCTGCATGCGCATCTGCCGCGCACAGCATCGGCGATGCTCTCCGGCTGATCCAGCGTGGCGATTCTGATGTTGTCCTTTCAGGCGGCGCCGAGGCATCGGTGTGCGAGATCGGCATTGCCGGTTTCTGCGCATTGAGGGCGCTCAGCACCCGTAATGATGCGCCGGAAAAAGCAAGCCGTCCATTCGACAAGGACCGGGACGGTTTCGTGATGGGCGACGGGGCCGCGATTGTCGTGATCGAAGAGCTCGAAAGGGCTAAGAAGCGCGGCGCAAAGATTTACTGCGAAATAAAGGGCTTTGGAATGAGCTGCGACGCTTTCCATATGACCGCCCCGGCTGATGACGGTGAGGGCGCGGCAAGGGCGATGAAGCTCGCAATCAAGGATGGCGGCCTGAATCCGGCGGATATCAGCTACATCAATGCGCACGGGACTAGCACGCCGTTGAACGATAAGATTGAAACCAGGGCCATCAAGACGGCCCTGGGCGACCACGCGAAGAAAGTCATGGTCAGTTCCACCAAGTCCATGACGGGCCATCTGCTTGGCGCCGCAGGCGGAATTGAGACAGCGGTTTGCGCGCTGGCTATCCGTGACCAGGTTGTTCCTCCGACAATCAATTACACAACTCCTGATCCGGACTGCGACTTGGACTATGTTCCGAACACGGCGCGCCAGGCTCCGGTCACAGCTTGCCTGAACAACTCGTTCGGGTTCGGCGGGCACAATGCATGCCTGCTCCTGACAAAGTTTGAATAGTTTTGTGATGGCGGTTTGATTCTGTAAACGGTCAAAACAACAGGAGGTCAAAATGCGTACTGGTTTCTTCAAGATCGCGGTAATGTCGGCGTCTGCCTGTCTTCTGGTTGCTGTCAGCGGATGCGCAATCCTAGACGGCATGGTCGGAACGAAAACATCTGACGGTGATTTCAAGGCGCAGCTCGGCGAGTACAAGGGGCTCAAACATGCCGTTGGCTGCGCTGAATTCGAGAACCAGGGCGGCTGGGGCGCCAGCTGGGATCTTGGTCGCAATCTCTCCATAATGCTGGAATCCGCGCTTTATGACACCGGCAGGTTCGTCATGGTTGAACGCGAAAAACTCGGGAAAGTCATTACTGAGCAGGACCTGGTTACAAGCGGACGCACAGCCAAGGCAAAGAAAGTTGCACAGACCGGACTGATACGCCCTGCACGATACATCGCTACAGGAGCAATTACAGGGGCGGACGAAGGGACTTCCGGCGGGACGGGAGGCATTTCTGTGGGCGGCGTAAGGCTTGGCGGCGGCGGATCTTCGGCCCAGGTGACCATCATAGCCAAGCTGATTGATACCACCACGAGTACGATTGTTGCCAAGAAACGAATTGTCGGCAAGGCGGGCAGGGTGAGCCTGAATGTCGGGGTGACTTTCAAGGGCGTAAGCACGGATATGGGCGGCTTCAGCAAGACTCCGCTCTCACAGGCGGCCCAGGACTGCATAAACCAGGCGGCGGTTTTCCTGGCCAAGGAAATTGAAAAGGTCAAATTTGACGGTTGTGTCGTCAAGGTGTCATCAGGGGGAGTCATCATCAACCGCGGTTCAGAATTTGGCCTCGAGAAGGGACAGGTCCTGAGTATGGTTGAGGAGGGCGAACAGCTGATAGATCCGCAGGACGGAACCGTGATGGGGCAGGAAAAGGGAAAGACCCTTGGTACACTCAAGGTTGTAAGGGTCGAAGAAAAAATGTCCTATTGCGACGTCGTTTCCGGTGAGAAGAACCCTAAACCGGGAACACTGGTTGTTAACGAATAGCTGCCGTTAAGGATGGTTTACACAGCCGCTGCCGGCAGGCATCAGCAATGATTCCTGCTTGAAAAACGGCTACAGACCTATTTGAAGCGCTCCAGATTCCCAATGCTCATTACTCTTCCAGCGTGATTTCTCCGTTGCAGGAAGGGCACTGGATCATCTGGCCTATCAGCTCCTGCGGAATATTCAACTTCTGCGAACAGTGCGGGCAGTCGGCCTCAAAGACCTGTTTGGGCGGAGGGGGTGGAGTTACCGGTGGCGGCGCGGGTTTTCTGGGGGCAGGTACCGGCTTTCGCTGGTATGAGAGAGTTGACGGCCGGATGAATGATTCCCTTTCGAATGCGACCCCGGCCCTGGCCGGAGTCTTGCCTTTCATGTAGTCAAGAAGGGTAGGATTGTCATAGTGGTCCATTTTCGCCAGGCCGGATTTGAGCGAGATAACGCCGAGGACAAATCCCGACAGGAATCCCCCAACGTGTGCCCAATAGGCAATTCCATGCTCGGCTCCGGAGTAGGCGTGCCAGGCATCAACCACGAACCAGAATATGATCAGCCAGAAGCCGGATAGTGCGAAATTGCCCCAGCGAATGAAGACCCAGTAGAAGCAGTTAATACTGTTGACCGGGTAAAGGACGAGGTAAAACCCGATTATTCCATTGATCGCTCCGCTTGCGCCCACAACGGGAGCGTCAGAGAAAACATTGTGAACGGCTGCCGCGAGTACGCCTGTCAGCAGGAATACTACTGCAAATGCAGCATTCCCGATCTTCTCGCAGACGGCATTGCCGAAGACCCAGAGGTATAACATGTTGAAAATGAGATGGAACAGGCCTGCGTGAAGGAACTGGTATCCTATAAGGCCGGAGGGAGCCCAGCCCTGGAGGATCAGGGCTTCAACAATATCCAAAGGCAGAAGATCTGTTGCCAGCAGGATATAGAAAAGGAAGCATGTGCCGATGATTGCAATGTTACTGACCGGCCACCGCTTTATCAGGACTTCGGTACTGTAGGGTATAAGAATCATTTCTGCCTGCCAGCCCCACGCGCGGCATCTTTCTGACATTCAGGATGACAGTTCTTCGATTACTATTTCAGCGGCGCGATCAGCGGCCCCTCCCGGACCAAGCGCCTCGGAAACCTTTTCGAGGTTCTTCAACTGGAAGCCGCGGTCGGGAGTATCGCCCAGCAGGGAAATCATGGCCCTGGCGATGTTTGCCGGGACGGCTTTATGCTGGATGAATTCGGGACAGAGCTGCCGGTCTGCGATAATGTTCACCATGCCGATGCTCTTTACCCTTACAAGCATCCTTGCGAAAAGATACGTCAGGGCCGACATCTTGTAAATGATCACCATTGGGCACTGTATGAGGGCTGTCTCTACCGTGGCAGTCCCTGAAGCCACCATTGCCGCGGTGGCCTGGCGCAGTACTTGCCTTGTGTTGCTGCCCACAATCTCCAGCCGGTCGGGTTTTACCGGGAACCTGGCAACTCTCTCCTTTATGAAGCCGGCTATTTCTTGTGATGGAGCGGCAATTATGAACCCGGAGTTCGGATATTTCTTTTCAACCAGGATGACTGTCTCCATCATCACAGGCAGAATCCGCTCTATTTCATGCCTGCGGCTGCCGGGGAGTATTGCGACCCGCGGCTTGCCGTCATTCCATGGAAGTTCAGGAGTAGGGCCTGAAAGGAACGGTTTGATTTCGTCCACGAGGGGATGGCCGACGAAATCCACCTTCAGGCCTGTTTTCTCGAAATGCTTCGCCTCGAACGGGAAGATTGATATCAGCCGGTCAACTATCCTGGCCATCTTCGGTATCCGGCCCCGGTTCCATGCCCAGACCTGCGGGCAGATGTAATAAATGGTCTTAATCCCCATTTTGTGAACTTTCTCCGCGAAACGCAGGTTAAAGCCGGGATAATCCACGAGGATAACGGCATCGGGCTTACGGGTTTCGGCGAGTGAAAGCATGTGATGGAAGACGCGCCTGAAGAATCCGAACCGTTTCATTACTTCAGTGAAGCCCATGACTGCCATGTCCTTCACATCGTAGAAGATTTCAACACCTTCGCTACGCATCAGGTCGCCGCCGATACCGAAGAAGGCAGTGTCGGGTTTGCTCGCCCTGATTGCCCTTATCAGCGCGGCAGCATGCATATCGCCCGAGATCTCCCCGGCAATTATCATTACCTGGTGCCCGGCTGCTTTTTCAGTTGTCTGGTCATCTGTCATATTGTTCTCGAGGTTCTTTGCCTTCATGTCACGCCGGAGGCCCCGACTCTCTGGACGTCGGGGCGAAGGCGGATGTGCCTCTATTTACGACGGTGATTCTGCCAGGCGCTGGCGGATCCTGACGGCCAGCTTCAATGCTTCCGAGGCATGTGCGCCGGTGACCACGGGTGTTCCGCTTGACATGACGCAATCGAGGAATGACTCAAGTTCCCGTGACAGGGGTTCGCCCTTGTCAATCGGAACCGGGAGCGCCTCTATGCTCTTTCCTGATTTCCTGCAAAGCTGGCCGGTCTGGTTCATGTAATCCAGCGAGACATAAGTATCTGCCTGGAAAACCCGTATCTTCCGCATTTTCTCCTGGCTGATCCTGCTGGCAGTGACATTCGCCACGCAGCCGTTCTCAAACAGCAGCCGCACGTTGGCAATGTCTTCGGTGGGACTCAACACCGGCACGCCCACGGCATGTACTTCCTTTACAGGCGAACGCACGAGGTGAAGAATGATGTCGAGGTCGTGAATCATCAGGTCCAGGATAACACTGACTTCGGTACCCCTTGGAACGCCTGCTTCGCGCGGCGGCGGGTATGGTGCCAGCCTGATTGCTTCAATAAAGCGGGGCAGGGAAAGGTTGTCCTCGAGGAATTTCATGACCGGGTTGAACCTTTCGATGTGGCCGACCTGCAGTATGACTTTCTTCTCGCGGGCCATCGCCACCATCTTCTCGGCTTCGTCCGTTGTTACGGAAATCGGCTTTTCAACCAGCAGGTGAACCCCGCAGTTCATAAGTCTTGAGGCGGTGTCGAAATGATGATTTGTAGGCACGGCAACGCTGGCGGCATCAATCCTGGAAGCCAGTTCGTCAAATGAAGCAAACGCCTTTGTCTTGTGCACCTCCGCCATCTGGGCGGCGCGTGAATTGTCAACATCGTAGATGCCGACCAGTTCGGCTTTATCAAGCGCCGCGTAGATGCGTGCATGGTGCTGGCCAAGGCTGCCAACACCGAAGACGCCGACCCTGACTTTGTTTTCTTTCCGTTCGTGTAGCATATTTCCCTTCTGGATGTGTCGTTAACGGGCAACCATCCCGGTTTACACTAAGTTTTCACCACGACAAGGCACATTTCCATGCGGTTTATTTCTTCAACAATCTTTTCGCGTTCGAGGAGGATTGAACGGCCGGCTTCAACTGCCAGAACCGCTGCCCGGGCCTTTTTAAGGATTTTCATGGTGTGGGTGCCGATGACCGGGATGTCGAACCGCATGTCATGGCCGCGCTTGGCAACCTTGACGATTACTATGCCTGACCCGCCCAGCCGTCCCGCGCGCTCGATGGTTTCGTCGGTACCCTCAAATGCCTCCACTGCGAGTATCGTGCCCTGCTTGATCACCACGGTCTGGCCGATGTCGAGCCCGCTGGTAGTCCGGGCAACCTTCAGGCCCAGTTCGATGTCAACCTGTTCGCTTTCGGTGGGGCCCCGGTTTGACAGCAGGCCGGCTTCAGGCATGTGCATTTCCATGAACATTGACGCCGGCCGGAGCTCAATCCCGATGGCTTTCAGTTCGTCGGCAACTGCCCCGAAAATAGTCTCTGCGTTTCGCACGGGAAGATTCTTCAGGACCGAGAGCATCTTGGCGTCCATCCTCACGTTGAATAAGTGGGTGGGGGTGATCTGGCCGGCCATTACTGCATGTTTAACGCCGCTTTCACGAAGCGCATCGAGCATTCCGCCCAGCAGGCCGAGATGGATCCACTTGACCTCATCGGCATATTTCTCGATGGCACGCTCGGTTTCGCCCTTGAAAGCCACGGCGAAGACACGGTCGACACCCTGTTTCTTTGCCGATTCTGCCAGCAGCAGCGGGTAAGCTCCCTTGCCTGCGATGATGCCAAGGCTTTGTGGTACAGAACTGTTCATGGCTGGAATCATAGACATAAGGTGGGGATTCAAAAAGGAAAAAGAGCAGGAAACTATGGGCGGAAAGGCCGCAGTATTGGCAGTGATGATTGCCGCGGCAAGTTTCCTCTATTTACCTTTGGACAGGGCGTCTGTAAAGAACTGAACCAGGCTTTTCCTGTAAGACGAGCTATACAGCGAAAACGCGTCCGTATGATTCCCGCCCTGGACCGTCCACAGTTGCTTTGGTTCGCGCGCTTTATTGAAAAGGTCCTGGGCGTGGTGATAGGGGATAACACGGTCAGCAGTGCCGTGAATGAGCAGTAACGGTGTCGGCGATATGTTCTGCACCGATGATCCCGGGCTATGGCTGTTGCTTATTACAAGGAACGACAGGGGCCACTTGGCGATCCAGAGAAGAGGGATTTTTTCAATCCTGTCGCGTACCAGGGTGCGATAGGAGTAGAAAGTTGAGTCTATCGCAGCGGCTTTCACCCCGTCGTAGCGTTTCTCGCCGAGTACGGCGAGTGCGTTGGCGCCGCCAAGGCTCTGGCCGAATATGACCAACGTATTCTGGTCAATACCAGGCCTTGTTGTGATGTATTCCATTGCAGCGATGCAGTCATTGTGGATTCCCCTGCGCTGTGGTGTCCCGCCGGAGTGTCCGTAGCCGCGGTAGTCGAACGTGAACACGTTGAATCCCTCGGCCGGGAGCCAGTTGACAAATGAGAAATGCGCCGTCATGTTCTGGGCGTTGCCGTGGAAGTGGATGACGGTGCCAATCGCTTTGCCCCTGGCGGGGATAAACCAGCCGGTCAGCGGTGTGCCGTCGCTGCTGGTGAAGGACACCTCCTCGAATTCCAAGCCGGCCTGGCGTGGCGTCTGGTAGACCCTGTGGTCGGGATAGTAAAAGAACCGGCTGGCGCAGCCGGAAGACAATATCAGGACAATCAGTATAACCGTCCTTTTAATTATTGCTGTGATCATTCGCTCCTTACCTCTGCCATATCATTTCGTGTTTGGTCAGATTTCCAAAATCTTCTATCCATGCCTGGTGGTCTCTCCAGTTTACTGAATGGTCGCGGCCATTCAGTAATGCTTGTGCAAGGCGTTGTTCGGTGGTCATTGCCGCAGTGGAGCACTTCGTCCGCTTCTTTGGAAGACATCCAACTGCGCTTTCATTTTCTTCACTATTTCCGGATGCTTGCTGTACAGGTTCTTTGTCTCGCCTGGGTCGGTCTCGAGATTGTAGAGTTGTCCAGGGGCGTCGGGATCGGTGTCTTGCAAGGTGTATGGTTTTGCGCCCGAATCGCCGCCTCGAGTGTAATCATTGCCTCCAGACCCCTTATGATCTAGATATTTCCAATTGCCGTCGCGAATCGACATCGCCAGTGAAATCGTCTGTTCCAGCATATACTTTCGAACAGGTTTGTTGCCCTGTGTACCCAGCAGCACCGGCAGCATATTGTAGCTGTCCTCTGCGGTGTCGTTCGGCAGGTTCGCGCCGACAATCTCGGCGCAGGTGGCCATCACATCGGTGAGGCTTATCAATTGATCGCTTGTGGTACCGGCTTTGACCTTGCCGGGCCAGCGAACGATAAACGGCGTGCGGTGCCCCCCTTCCCACTGGTCACGCTTAAAGCCACGCCAGGGTCTGGCGCCGTCGTGCTTGTGTGTCTTTCGCATATTCATAGCCGAGCAAACTTCCGGCCCGTTATCGCTCGTGAACATTACCAGTGTGTTGTTTGCGACACCGAGGCGTTCCAGGGTCCTCAAAAGTTCGCCAACGATATAGTCCATCTCGAAGATGAAGTCACCGTGAGGCCCTGCCTGGGTTTTGCCCTTGAACCTGTCGGCCGCAAAAGACGGCAAGTGAACAGCCTGCATCGAATGATAGAGAAAGAATGGCTTGTCGTGGGTGGACTTTACATGCTCTTCGATAAACTTAGTGCTCTTGTCGAGAAAGACCAGATCGACCTCTTCGTGATGGAAGTTGTCGGCAACCAGGCCGCGGCGGCAATCTTGGCTATATGGATGTGAAGGCAGTTTACTTTTATCCAGAAGCTTTGTAGGCGGAATCGGAATCCGGTCACCATCCACAAAAGCATAAAGCCAGTCCGTTGTCGGGCAGCAGGCTGTTCCATAAAACCTGTCGAAGCCACGATGAATAGGAGAGTCGGGAATGGGGCGCGAATAGTCTATTTGCTTAACGCCCTCGATTTCGCTGTTCGTGATGCGGTTGCCGTTCTTGCCAAAGAAGGACATCCCGATATGCCATTTTCCGATACACGCGGTAGCATAACCCCTGTCACGAAGCATCTGTGGCAGTGTCAGGCGATCCTTGCTGATCAGGCAGGGCCCGCCCGCACCGGTAAAGACTCCTCGCATGCCTGTGCGGAATTCCATTTGCCCGGTAAGGATGCTGTAGCGCGTCGGTGTGCAGACGGTCGACGGACTGTGAGCGTCGGTGAATCTCATGCCTTCAGCTGCCAACTTATCCAAGTTAGGAGTGGGAACCTTTGACTCGGGGTTGTAGCAGGCGACATCTCCGTATCCGAGATCGTCCGCGAGAATAAAGACAATATTGGGCAATCGCTTATCTTGCCGCGCGGCTACGGAATTGAGTCCCCAAATGCCAAATGCTGACGCAACTAGGCCAAATGTTTCTATGAAGTGTCGTCTAGTCATCATCTTTTTGTCACCGAACGCCTGCAGTCAAAGTGTTTCAACTGGCCGCGGGGTTGAAAGGCACTCTGCTGTGCGTGGTTGGCCTATTCGTTTTTACCGTTCTTCTGCCCATCCAATTTCTTCACTTCCTGGGTTTTTACGTCAATCGAATAACGGTTTTGGCTTTCATTCGTCACGATCAGTTGGTCGTCTTTGATCTCCAATTTGGTTATGAAGATGTCCTGGACGTCTTTTTCCATCTTAGGATCATAATTGACGGTGTATACCTTTGTATCCCACAGCATCTTTCCAGTGGCATTGTCCCAAGCTTCGACAACACCCATTTTCTCATGTGGCGCACGATATTCGATACCTTGATGCGTCACAGGTTGAACTTTGGCGGGTTCCGAGCGTTCCGCAAATACAACCGAAACAAAGAGTGCAAGCATCATTACTACAATCAGTCTGATCTTCATTTCGTTTCTCCATTCGGGCAACGTCACAAATCATCGTTTTTCGACACGCGGAGCGGGTGAAGAATACGGTGCGTTTGTTGGTTGGCTGTCTCTTTTGTCCTCTCGCTTGAACACCTGATAGACACTCGGTCCTTCTATCCTGAGGTAGGTCCCCGGCCCTGGCGGAAATCGGTTGTCAGGTCCGAAGTTCACTCTGGTGAGTGTATTGCTGTCACCCTCAATCGTGGTCACGGTGATACGCGCAAAAGTAATTTTCCAATCCTCTGGAGGACGTTCGAATTCCAATCTGTATCGACCGGTTTTGTTGGTTGCAGTCTCTTGCCACATGACCACATCATTTGTCCTGAAGGAAATCCGCTGGATCAAGAAAACACCGTTGGTCTCACCGCGAGGCGAGTGATCTGGAGCACACTTGATCCAATCGCCAAGCAGTTGCTTTCCGAATTGCTCTGCTGTCGTGTTCTCGACAAGGCGTTCTTGAGCTAAGCAGACAGATCCAAGAATTAATATGACGCCGATTGTGCTCAGGTATTTCCTCATGTTCATTTTCTCAGCCAACAAAGGTATTAGGCTGAATAAACTGCGGTTATACAGGGCATGCCCTGTGGCCAGTAATTGTCAGTTGAAAAACCTGTAATTTTGACAACAGTATAGCGACAATTCAGGGGAGTGGAAAGGAAAAAGAGAGTGCGGAATGATGAGTAATGAATGCGGAGTGGGGGCGAGGCCTTAATGGCCATCAGAAAAGCTAAGAGCGGCGGGTTCATCTGCCTCGCTTGAAAACAAGATCGCCGTATTGAACACCAAGTTCGCGGGCGACGACTTCGCATTTTGTCTTGAGGAGGAAGAAGAAGTTCTCGGGCCGGTCGTCGCAGGTCTCAAAGTTGCCGTGTCCCTTGGCGAGGATTACATCAGCGTCCCTTACGGCTTTACGAAATTCCTTTGAAACATTGGTCCAGTCTACGCCGACGTCATTACCACCCGTTGTAATTACTTTCACCAGCTTTGTGAGTCCTGCGGTCCTGGCGTCCTGCATGGTAGCATCGTTGATTATCGGGCCTGACTTGACTGCGAAAGTTATCTCTGTTCCTGTTTTGAGAATCTGTTCGACGAGCAGGCGGTCAAAAACGATTTCCCCTGCATTATCGCCGAGATAAAGAAGACGTCGGCCGGGTTTCAGTTCCTTGCGGAAAGCGGCAAGTGCGGATATGGCGAGTCTTTCCTTCATGATTCCAAGTATCTCCCTGGTGCTCTTGGTGAAATCGAAAGAGTGGCCGATGCCCATATCGATTATGTTCCCGGCGACTGCGACATGAATTGCGGCATCGAGGGGATCGGCGGATTTCAGGATGAACTTCCTCAGTTCGGGCAGGAGTTTCAGCGCGGCACTGTTGGTTTGCTTTTTCATCCGGGCGTAAGGATCCTTCATTCCGGTAATGCTGGCGGCGAAGAGGTAGACCGGCTTTGAAATAATCGCGGGTGAGTTGTTGAGCGAGAGCTTCTGGACCCAGGCCGCGACTTTCTTCAGTATTCGCAGGTGGACGGCCGGGTCGCCGGTGAGGAGACGTCCGGTGTTGAGGGCCTGCCTGAATATGCATGCTACGCAATCGGTTGTTGCTTTCATAAAGGCCGTGTATGGAAGCAAAAGGATGCAGTGGATGGAAGAAGAAAAGCAGGTTGATAACTTTTGTTGTGTGAGTGGACGCTGGCTAAAGGCGTCGTGCATTTCGGCGCAAATCTTTCGAGCCATATGGCGTTCCCGGCTGCCTGCCCGCAATGCTGCGCATAGCGTTGCAGACGGGTGTTGGAGCGGTTGCCGGATACCATGAGTATACCGGCAACCGCTCCGCCTTGCCGGCCGGATACTGCTCCAGAGAGGGATCCTGAACGCCATCTAATACGAAATATTTGCGCAAAGAGGCGAAATGCCCGACGCGTTTACATGGCCCCGATTGGACGGGGCCAATTCGGAGGAATGCGTAACACTGTTTCCATCCCGACCCCAGGCTGTCGGGAACTCGGATTTTAAACTATGGCTGGAAGTCGTCCACCCCGAGAGCTCGTAAATTTTCATTTTCTCCAGCTTTGTGCCTATGTGCCTTTGGCTCTTTGAGCCTTTTCTCCACGAACATTTGTTTTGCCTTTGTGGCGGTTCAGAAGGTAATATTCGGTTTTATTGGTGGTATCCGAATATACAGGGGAAAATGGATGAAAAGCAGGATAGACATGAGAGGCAAGGGGTTGCTTGCCCTGCAGGACCTTACGGACAAAGAGTTTCTTTACCTTCTTGACCTGGCAGATGTGCTGAAGAAGAGGAAAAATTCAGGCATAAGGGGCGACCTGCTTGAACGGAAGAACATCGCGTTGGTGTTCGAAAAGATGTCCACCCGCACGCGGTGTGCGGCCGGCGTTGCCGCGGCTGACGAGTGCGGCCGGGCCGAATACCTTTCTGCGCGAGAGATCCATCTTGGAGGAAAAGAATCGGTTGCCGATACGGCGCGGGTGCTTGGAAGAATGTTCGACGGTATCCTTTTCAGGGGCTATAAGCAGTCAACAGTTGAAATGCTCCAGAAATATGCCGCTGTGCCTGTCTGGAACGGTTTGACCGATGACTCCCATCCGACGCAGGTCCTGGCGGATCTTATGACCGTACGCGAGACATTCGGCAAGCTCAAGGGGCTCAGGCTGGTTTATGTGGGTGATGGCCGGAACAACGTGGCCAATTCGCTGATGGTCGGATGTGTAAAGGCCGGCATGCATTTTGTAAACTGTACGCCGAGGGAACTCTCGCCCCTGCCTGAGCTTGTGCACCGGGCCGAAGAAATTGCGACGAGGAATAAATGCACTGTTTCAATCATGCACAATCCCGATAATGCGGTTACAGGCGCTAATGTGATATATACCGATGTCTGGGTTTCCATGGGCGAAGAGGCTAAATTTGCCGAGCGGCTCAAGATACTGAGGCCTTTCCAGGTTAACATGAATTTAATGCAGAAGACAGGCAACCTCCAGAAGAAGAAGGTCATATTCCTCCACTGCCTGCCGGCGTTCCATGACAAGAATACAGAGATGACCAGTGATATCGGGGCCCTCGAGGTTACGGATGACGTTTTCCAGGCTCCGTTCTCCAAGGTTTTTGATGAAGCCGAGAACAGGGTCCATACGATAAAGGCGCTGTTTGTCGCGGCGCTGGGTTCGGCGAAGGACCTGGCAAAATTATCAAAGGCCCGGAGGGGGTAATGGCCAAACGTTTAAACGAGATTTCGTGGGATGATTTCAGCAGGCTTTCGCCTGCGGAAAAGAATCCTTACCTTGTTGAAAACGGCAGGCCGGTTCATGTCCTTGTGGCGCAGCAGTTCGACAGGAAACAGCTCGATGAGCTTGGTGCCCTTGCAACACGGATAAGGTTCATTGCAAAGACTGAACCTGGCATGGCATTCCTGCACGGGCTTCTGCCGTACGAGCGTGCGATGCTTTACTTCAGCCAGCCGAGCACGAGAACGTTCCTTTCCTTCTGCACTGCGTGCGAGATACTCGGCATGAGCATAGGCGAGGTCCGTGACACACTGACTTCCAGCGAATTCAAGGGTGAGTCGCAGGAAGATTCGGTCAGGACTTTCAGTTCTTATTTTGACCTGATCATCATGAGAAGCGAGGTCGGGGGACTTGCCGAGAGAATGGCGTGGGTCCTTTCGAACACGGACAGGCCCGTGCCGATAATCAACGCCGGCTCCGGGAAGGACCAGCATCCGACACAGGCCCTGCTTGATGTTTACACCCTGCAGCGCAGTTTCGAGGAAAGCGGCGGCATCGACGGCAAGACAGTGGTTTATGTCGGCGACCTTGCAAGGGGCCGCACTGTCCGGTCGCTGGCGTCACTGCTGACCAACTACAAAGATGTCAAACAATACTTTATTGCCCCGAAAGAGCTGCAGATTGGGCAGGATGTAATTGACATGCTCAAGGCGGCGGGTGTGAAGTATGAGATTTCCGAGGACTTTGAGAAAATGATTCCTATGGCCGATGCAGTCTACATGACGCGTGTCCAGGATGAATGGGATGCAAGGAAAGGCGAAAGCCGGAAGATTGACATTTCGAAGTACTGTTTTACCGTGAAGCAGCTTAAACTGTTGAAACCTGACGCGGTTATTATGCACCCGTTTCCGAGGAGGACCGAAATATCCCCGGATGTGGACTCGGACCCTCGCGCCGTCTACTGGCGCCAGATGAGGAATGGAATGTGGATCAGGGCCGCTTTGATCGCCACAATCTTCAATCGAGATGCCCAGATTCGTAGTTACGATCGGGCTAAGAAGTGAGGCTCTTGCAAAACCCATCAGGGGCGTTTGCAAGAGAGAAGTCAGAATACAGAATCCAGAAGTCGGAATAAGATAAGATGTTGTTCGCGAAAGGGTTCTGATTCTGAATTCTGAATACTGGCTCCTGAGTACTGCGCTTGCAGAACCTACGGAGTAGTCTTTGCAAGCGCCTCAAATAACTGGGGCCGGATTGGTTGCGTTCCATATATGATTAAAACAGTAATAGAACTTCAATTAACCGGTGATCTCCTGCGCCGAAAGCTGGCCGGGTTTTGCCTTGTTTCGCTTGCCCTTCTGTCATGTTCCTGCTCGTCGATGTCTCCGGCAGGGCGTCCATCATTTGATGCCGGGCCGGTCATGAGCCGGGACAACTCTACTGACGGTAATTTTCGCACGAGGGCGGCAGGGCCGTTCTTCGAGAGGCAGTCTGATACCAATGGCATGACATACATGGCTGTCAGGCCGTTTTACAGCCGCACCTTCGACCCTCTCAGAGACAGGAAGCTGACTGAGTACCTGTGGCCTGTGGGGATGATCAAGGATTTCGAGGGCGAGAAATATATCCGCTTCCTGATATCCATTGCCCACAAGTTTGAAATCGATGATCCTGATTCAAGGTTCCGGTTCTGGATACTGCCAATCCTGTTTGCCGGTACCGACGTTAACAAAGAAGGTTACTTCGCGGTGTTTCCTGTCGGCGGCAAGGTTAACGAGTTCCTCGGCAGGGACAGGATGGTGTTTGTGCTCTTCCCCCTGTACCTTTATTCGGAAGTTGACGGGATCAGGACCACGGACATTCTTTTCCCTCTGATATCCCGGACGAAAGGCAAGGATGTAAGCAGGTTCAGGATACTGCCTTTCTACATGCAGTCCGAAAGCGGGGACCACTTTGCCAGCAGGTCGATCATGTGGCCGGTATGGACCTCGGTAAAATATAACCAGCCGAATTCAAAGGGCGGCGGTTTCGTTCTTTTCCCGCTGTTCGGTCACGTCAAGCTCACCAACCAGGAAACGTGGATGTTCCTGCCGCCGTTTTTCAGGTACAGCGAAAGCAAGCAGGGGAAATCCGGAAACTATCCGTGGCCATTTATCCAGTACAGCTCCGCAAGTCCCGAGAAGTTCTATGTCTGGCCGCTGTGGGGCTATAAAGAAGAGCATGGGGTGAAGACATCATTCTTCCTGTGGCCGATCGTGCGCAGGGAATTCCTCGTCCGTCCGGAATACCAGCAGAACCGGTTCTCGGTTACGCCAGTTGTTTTTTACGAAAGCCGGGTAGCCAGGGAGAAGAAGGATGACAATGTTGTGAAGGAGTCCGTCATCGCCCGTTACTTCAGGTTGTGGCCGCTGAGTTCGTACCGGAGGGAGGGGGACTCATACCGCTTCCGAGTGCTTGAACTCTGGCCCGCCAAGCAGACACCCGCGATTGAAAGGAACTGGGCTGCATTGTACACGCTTTATTCGCATACCCGGACGGGCGCTAACAGCGAGGATGAGCTGCTTTGGGGCATATACAGGCGCCAGAACACGGGAAAAGACAAAAGGAGCTGGTCTGTTTTCCCCCTGTTTTCATGGGAGAGATCGGCTGAAAACGGCGGCAGCAGGGAATGGAACTTCCTTAAGGGCCTTGTCGGATATAAGCGTGATGGTTTGCTAAAAACATATCGCCTGCTATACTTCATCCATTTAGGCGGTAAAGGGGAGACAAAGCCATAATAACGCGTGAGCCAGAATATTTTCCGCCGGCGCGGAACTTCATCGGCAGGATTGGACGGCCCGGTTTGCTGGCATGCCGTTCGGCCGGCAGGGCGCTGATAATGCTCTTCCACGCTTTTACTTCCGCCCGGTATACATTTGGCAGGCGCGCGCGGCATGAAGTTCTTTCCCAGATGTTCACGTCCGGAATCAAGAGCCTTGGAGTGATAACGGTCGTGGCGGTGTTTACCGGCATGATCCTTGCGCTCCAGACCGGAATTGAACTCCGGCGGTTCAACCAGGAAGTCAATATCGGGACGGCAGTCATGATTTCAATGCTTCGTGAAATGGGGCCTTTCATGACCGGCCTGATACTTGCGGCATGCGTAGGTTCCGCCATTGCGGCCCAGCTTGGCACAATGGTTGTGTCCGAGGAGATTGCCGCGCTGGAAATCATGTCCATAGATCCTGTCCGTTATCTGGTGACACCCCGGCTCCTTTCCATGTGCATTATGACTCCGATGCTTTCGTTTTATACCTGCGTGATGGGTGTGATAGGCGGCGGAATCGTGGGTGCAACCCAGCTGGGCGTCTCATGGACGGCTTACATTGATAATGCGACAAAATATGCAGTTGTTAAGGACCTTAATGTCGGGATATTCAAGGCACTGCTGTTTGGAATAATTATCACCACGGTGGCATGCCATGAAGGATTCTCGACGAGCCAGGGCGCGGTAGGAGTCGGCTTGGCCACCAGGAAGTCAGTTATTGTGGCGTTCCTTCTGATCCTGATTGCGGGTTATTTTGTAACGAGGTTACTGTATTGATCAAATTTGAACATGTAGTGAAAAACCTGGCCGGAAACACGGTTCTCGACGATATAAGTTTCGAGATTAAAAAGGGCGAGACTTTCTGCATTGTCGGTCCTTCCGGTGTGGGCAAGAGCGTGACGCTTAAGCACATGGTGCGTCTGCTGACTCCTGACGAGGGCCAGATTATCGTAGGCGATAGCGCCGTCAGTTCCGCCACCGGCCACGACCTGGAGAAGATCCGTGAGCGGTTCGGTTTCCTGTTCCAGGGTGGAGCGCTGCTGGCGTGGCTGTCTGTGAAGGAGAACGTTGCCCTCCCGCTAAGGGAAAAGACCGGCATGAAGGAGGGGGAAATTCAGGACAGGGTGGCTGAAACCCTTAAGAAGGTCGGCCTCGAAAATGCCATGGACAAGTTTCCGTCCGAAATATCCGGCGGGATGAGGAAAAGGGCGGGGCTCGCCAGGGCGATAATCAGGAATCCGGAAATAGTCCTTTATGATGAACCTACTTCCGGCCTTGACCCGGTGACGTCGCGCACAATAGATATCCTGATCGAGCAGATGAGGACGGGGACCGGGGTTACCAGCGTTGTCGTAACGCATGATCTTCACAGTGCGTTGTCAATAGGAACCAGGATCGCCATGCTTCATGGCGGGAAGATCGTCGAGCTGTGTGCGCCTTCCGAATTTGTGAATTCGCAGTCGCCGGAAGTCCAGAGTTTTCTTGAGTCGCAGTTCATTACCAAGGCAGGTTCTTGGGAAAGGAATATAAAATGAAGAAAGAATGGGTTGCCAGAGAGCTTACAATGGAAGTCACAGTGGGAGCCTTCATGGTGCTGATCTTCCTCGGGTTGTGCTACTTCACGATAATTTTATCGAAGGACAGTTTCTTCGGCAGGAAGACCAGCCAGGAAGTAGTCTTTAATAATATAATGGGACTCGGCAAAGGCGACCGCGTTGTCGTGCGCGGAATGACTGTGGGGAAGGTGAATGACCTTGTGCTCCAGAAGGACGGTGTGCATGTGTTCACAACCCTGGACCAGGACATTTCGTTAAAGACAAATTGCAGTGTCACGGTTGTCACTGCATCCGTGCTCGGAGGCAGATACCTTGAAATATCCGAGGGAAGCGCTGATGCCCCTGCACTTCCGAAGGGCACCGTAGTTCGCGGCAAGGAACCATTCGACCTGGTTGCGGACGCGGCTGAAATGATTAATTCCATCAAGAAAGGGCTCAGTGACGGGAAGATAATCGAGAATCTCCAGCAAACATTGGCGGACGTCAGGGATGTTGTCGGCCGGGTGAATGCCGGCAAGGGCACGATTGGGAAACTCCTCTCGGAGGATGACAAGCTTTACCGCGACCTGTCCGACAGCGTTGCTTCGATCAAGACAGTAACCGGAAGGCTTGAAAAAGGCGAGGGGACTCTCGGCAAGCTGATGTCGTCAGATGACAAACTCTACAAGGACTTGTCGGAAGCAATTGCTTCGCTTAAGAACATATCAGCCGGGATTGAACGTGGCGACGGTGTGCTGGGCAAACTGGTAAAGGATGAAAAGCTTTACAAGGACATCCAGAGCATTGTCAGCGAGGCCAGGGCGACGCTCGACGATTTCCGTGAGACTGCCCCGATCACAACGTTCTCCAGTGTTTTCTTCGGGTCGTTCTAGGATTGGTGCTGTGTGCAGGGGGCGTCGCTGGACGGCGCCCGCGGTGACGGTATCTGCAAAACATGACGGAAGGGATGAAAATGAACGAATCAGTTAATGTGTCCGGTGGCGGAGTGCGTGCGCGCTTGAGTGTGATGATGTTCCTGGAGTTTGTCATCTGGGGCGCCTGGCTGCCATTGATTTTCGGGTACCTGCCAAGCCTCGGGTTTACGGCCACACAACAATCGCTCATTCTCAATGCATTTCCCATTGCCGCCATCGTGGGGATGTTCTTCAGCAACCAGTTCGCCGACCGCAATTTCGCGGCTGAAAAGTTCCTGGCGTTCAGCCATCTCGTTGGCGGAGCATGTATCCTTTCGCTGGCCTGGACAAAGGATTTCTGGGCGTTCTTTGCGCTGATGCTTATCCACTGCCTGCTGTACGTGCCGACGATTTCCATTACCAATTCCATAGCGTTTGCAAATCTCAAGGATGCCCAGAAGGATTTCGGGCGTGTGCGCCTTTGGGGCACAATCGGCTGGATTTTTGCGGCATGGCCTTTCACGTTTATCCTGGTGGACTGGGACAAGGTGAACGCCGCCAATGTGCAGGGTTTTGTGGGCTGGCTTGGCACAGTGCTGAGTTCAGGACTGACAGGTCCCGCGCTGAAAGAGGCGACGAAGTGGACCTTTATTGTTGCCGGTATTGCATCATTCGTGCTTGCTGCCTTCAGCCTGGTTCTGCCTCATACTCCCGCAAAGAAGGTTGAATCCGGCGGGGACAAGCTGGCATGGCTTGAAGCCTGCAAATTGCTGAAGCATCCGTTTGTGCTGGTTCTGTGGCTTGTAACCTTCCTTGATGCGTTCGTGCACAACTGCTATTTCAACTGGACCGGAACATTCCTTGGCAGTACGGTCGTCGGCATTCCCGGCAACTGGATAATGCCTGTCATGAGCGTAGGGCAGATCGCCGAAATCCTTACGATGATCATCCTCGGCGCTACCCTCAAACGCCTCGGCTGGCGCTGGACAATGGTTGTGGGTATTCTCGGCCACGCAGTGCGTTTTGCGGTTTACGCCTTCCTGCCGCAGTACAAGGAAATGATTATCCTCGTCCAGGTCCTCCACGGTGTCTGCTACGCGTTTTTCTTCGCCACGGTTTATATCTTCGTTGACGAGTTCTTTCCCAAGGATGCGCGCTCAAGCGCACAGGGCCTGTTCAACGTGATGATTCTCGGCATAGGCGCGCTTGTGGCCAACTCTGTATGCCCATACCTGATGCAGAATGTATTCACGCACGGCGGGGTTACGGATTTCCGCAGCCTGTTCCTTGTTCCGATGACGGGTGCATTGATTGGCGCAGTAGTGCTGGCACTCTTCTTCCGTCCTCCCGCGCGGAAAGCGCCTGAAGTAAGTAATCCGGCGTAGGGGACTATCGAGAAATTGCAGCCGCTCCGCTGTCAGCCTGCCCCAAGCCCTGCCAGCCCCTGCCTGCTCCTGTTGGAGGGCAGGCTGGTTCCCGTCTGGTCGGGAGAAGGCTGACCTGTTGGCTGGCGGTGTCGTGCCGGAAATTCATGCCTTTTGATGTTGACTGGCACCCCGCTTAGTTATACTTCTCCTGCTATTCAAATGGATTTCTGGTCGTTGCGCATTTACCGTTCTGAGGTCGGGGGCGTTAATGAACTGTTGCGGGAATTCTTCTTGTAATCCGGTGGTCTGTAGCTTGCCTGGCGTTTCTTCTGTCGACTTCCCGTTGAGCTTCTTGCCTTCACGATTTTCCGCTTTATTGAACTGAAAAGATAATTAAGGAATGGAGTGTCACGCTATGAGGAAAAATATTCAATCTGCTGAATGGACTGCTTTATTCTTCGCGCTTGCCGCTCTGACGGCAACCAGCGCCATTGCTGGCGTGAACACCTGGCAGAATGGCGGGGATTTGCAGTGGGGCACTTCAGGCAACTGGAGCACAGGTGCGATTCCAGGAAGTGCAGACACCGCGTTATTCCCGACCTCAGGCGTGAACTCAGGCGTTGTGAATCTTGGGGGAGAGACCCGCACGGTGAGTTCGCTGATCTCTTCAAATGCCGCTTACTCCTTCACGAACGGGACAATATCGGCCGACGCTCTCACGTTCTGTGGCGGAAACGTCAGCGCGGTTCTGACTGGTGCGGCCTCGCTCAGCAAGAACGGCAGCGGAACGCTCACGCTTTCAGCAACCAACAGCTATACCGGTCCCGCATATCTTAATGCCGGCACGCTTATTGTCGGCAACTCTGCCGCAATCGGCACAAATGCAGTAACAATAGCCGCTGGCACATCTCTGGGAGGCCTAAACACAGCGCTCAGCGCCAACCCTCCGATTATTTGTAATGGCAGCTTCAGCACGGCTAACACGGCAAAGAACATTGACTTTGGCACCGGAGCCGTCACGATCAATACGCAGCTTACAATTACTGTCGCAAACGGCCTGGTCATTGGTGGCCCGATTACAGGCCCAGGAAATCTCAACGCATGCGACATCACTTTTGCCCAGGCGGCCGGTTGCGCGTACAGCGTAACGCTCTCTGCGCCCATAACACTGCGTGCCAACCAGACCGCAAACTGGGCTGGCTGGACAACCACGGTGAACGGCTCGGTGGGCGACAACAGCAATGGCTACAGCCTGACAAAGGCAGGTGTTGGCACGATGTCCCTGACCGCCGCCAATACATACAGCGGAGATACGACCATCAGCGGTGGCAAGATAGAGGTGCGCAGCAATCTCGCTCTCCAGAACAGTGCGATTAATGCAGCCTCGAATACTATCGGGCTGTATGTTACATCGCCAACTTTTGGCGGCTTAAGGGGCAGCGTAAACCTTGCTTCTGTATTCAGCACCGGTTTTGGCAGTGTCACGGCCCTCACGCTTAATCCGGGTGCCGACCACACGAATACGTATTCCGGAGTCCTTACAAATGGCAACAGCAGTCTGACTCTTACAAAGAGCGGCGCTGGCACACAAGTGCTGTCGGGCATAAATGTTTTCAACGGCACGCTGACTGTCAATAACGGTGTATTGAGGCTGTCTAATGCTTCCGTGCTTGGGACGAACACTACGATCTACCTGACAACGCCGGCAGGTTCACTTGACCTTGCGTTTAACGGCACCCTCAAGATTGCAGCGCTCTATGTTAACGGAGTGAAGCAGGATAACGAGACGTACGGTTCGAGTATGAGCAACATTACGGGGACCGGATCTCTGCAGGTGGGGCCAATGCTCCAAGGGCCGGTAATGCGTTTTCACTAAACCGACTCCGAAACCTTAACAACTTTCAGAGGGAGGTTTAACCCGTGAG